>QWCN01000820.1_pt1 | contig 71354 bp, 62 predicted proteins | sample 1972711 | NCBI WGS metagenome assembly QWCN01 (sample SAMN09866707, study PRJNA288562) | Human gut metagenome isolate term1_stool, whole genome shotgun sequencing... | isolation source: gut | host: Homo sapiens | place: USA: California | reverse complement strand
TGCGATCCGGCCCTGCTTGCCGATGACACGGCCCATATCTCCCTCTGCCACGCTCAGGTGGTAGACGATGGTGCCGTCCTCGCGGGGCTCGTCCACCGTAACTTTAACGGCGTCCTTGTCCTCCACGAGACCGCGGGCAACTGCCAGCAACAGCTCCTGCATGAGTCAGCCCTCCTACTTACAGAATGTTGGACTTCTTCAGCAGGACGCGGACGGTATCGGTGGGCTGTGCGCCGTTAGCGATCCACTGCTTTGCCTTCTCAGCGTCGATCTTCACCTCAGAGGGCTCCTTGTTCGGATCATAAGTGCCGATCTCCTCGATGAAACGGCCGTCGCGGGGGAAGCGGCTGTCAGCAACAACAACGCGATAGAAAGGAGCCTTCTTGGCGCCAACGCGGCGCAGCTCCTGGTTGGGATCGTAGGTGCCGATCTCCTCGATGAAACGGCCGTCGCGGGGGAAGCGGCTGTCAGCAACAACAACACGATAGAAGGGAGCCTTCTTAGCGCCAACGCGGCGCAGACGAATCTTAACTGCCATGGTAAATATCCTCCAAAAATGTTTGTGCCCCGTTCGGGGTTTGATTAAATCTATCTGTACAACCCCTACGGGGTGTATACCTGTGTTTGAAAGAAAACCTCTCCGTCACCTTCGGTGACACCTCCCCCCAGCAGGGGAGGCAAGCTTCAAGGTTTATTTGAGGCCCCGGAATGCATTTGGGTTGCCCATCATGCCGCCCAGGCGGCGGGCAAAGCCCTTGGGGCTCTTCTTGAACTGCTTCATCATCTTCTGCATCATCTCAAACTGCTTGAGCAGCTTGTTGACATCCTCCACCCGGGTGCCGCTGCCCGCTGCAATGCGGCGCTTGCGCTTGGGGTTGATGATGGAGGGCTTTTCACGCTCTTCCTTGGTCATGGAATAGATCATGGCCTCGATGCGATCAAAGGCTTTCTCGTCGATCTGACTGGCATCAATGCCGGACATACCGGGCATCATGCTCAGCATGGCACCTGCACCGCCCATCTTGCGGATCTGCGCAAACTGGGCCAGCATGTCGTTCATATCGAACTTGTTTTCCATCATCCGCCGGGCGGTCTCTTCTGCGGCCTTTTCATCGGCGGCATCCTGCGCCTTTTCAATGAGGCTCAGCACATCGCCCATGCCCAGGATGCGGCTGGCCATGCGGGAGGGATGGAACACTTCCAGATCGTCCAGCTTTTCGCCGGTGCCCTGGAACTTGATGGGCTTGCCGGTGACGCTCAGCACCGAAAGTGCTGCGCCGCCGCGGGTATCACCATCGGTCTTGGTCAGGATGATGCCGTCGATGCCCACCGTCTCGTTGAAGGTCTTGGCAACATTCACAGCGTCCTGGCCTGCCATGGCATCCACCACCAGCAGCGTCTCGTCCACGGGGACAGCTTCCTTGATCTGCACGAGCTCCTGCATCAGGACCTCGTCGATCTGCAGACGGCCGGCGGTATCCAGGATCACGATGTCGTTGCCGTAATCCTTGGCGTGGGCCAATGCCTTGCGGGCGATCTCCGGGGGCTTGGCACCCGGCAGTGTGAACACCGGCGCACCGGCCTGCCCGCCCACGACCTGCAGCTGATCAATGGCGGCGGGGCGGTAGATATCGCAGGCCACCAGCATGGGGCGGCGGCCCTGCTTGATGAAGTATTTGGCAAGCTTGGCTGCGTGGGTCGTTTTGCCGTTACCCTGCAGGCCGCAGAGCATGATGATGGTCTGACCCTTGTTCTTGACGATCAGGCGGGGGGCTTCCTCGCCGCCCATCAGGGCAATGAGTTCTTCGTTGACGATCTTGACCACCTGCTGGGCGGGGGTCAGGCTCTCCATGACCTCCTGACCCATAGCACGCTCGGAGACCTTGGCACAGAAATCCTTGGCAACCTTGTAGTTGACATCGGCTTCCAGCAGGGCCATCCGCACCTCGCGCATGGCGGCTTTGATATCGGCCTCGGTCAGCTTGCCGTGGCCGCGCAGCTTTTTGAACACACCGGCAAGGCGGTCGGTCAAAGATTCAAATGCCATGTTCGGTGCTCCTCTCAAAATAGTAATGGTGTCAGCTCTCGTTGACTTCGTCGATGGAGCGGATCAGCCCCAGCATCTTGTTCAGCGTTGCTGCATACTCAGTGGTGGTGAGCCTGGCATAAGGGCCGGTGCACTCGAACCGCGCGTCAATGACCAGCTGTTCCAGCTCCTCCAGCTTTTCCTGCACCCGGCGGTAGCGGCCTGCAAAGCCGACCTTGGCTTCCAGCTCTTTCAGGGTGGTCTCGCCATGCTTGATGGCATCCCGTGCGCCCTGACGGGTGATCCCGAAGTTTTCCCCGATCTCACTGAGGGAGAGGTCGTCGTTGTAATACTGGTTCAGCATCTCGCGCTGCTTGGGCGTGAGCACCTCGCCATAAAAATCGAGCAGATAGCCCATTTCAAAGTCTTTTGCCATGATGCGTTCTGCCCTGACCTCCGTTTGTTGTAAAGTTCATTTGCTTTACATACGGAGTATAGCAGACATTCTTTTCCTTGTCAAGGCTTTTTTCCATCACTCTGCTGATTTTTCAGCAGATTTTTCTCCATTTTGTCCAATTGCGGCTTGACGCTGGGCACAGGATGCGCTACCTTATAGATATTAAACCTCTCAGTCTAGGCCTGATGGCTTTGCCAGCTCCCCTAACAGGGGAGCCCTTGGCATGGCAGACAGTTCTGTGCTGACTGCTCAGGTTTGCGTAAGGGAGGAATTTCGTGGCAATCTATCCAAACATCTACCAGACCCTGGTCCCCTGTCCGATCGTGGAGCTGCGGGGCTATCTTGCCGCCTGCAGGCTCAAAGGGCGGCTGTATGCTTACCTTGATTATAATGGGCCCACCGGCACGTCCCGCGATTCGGTGGCCGAGGGGATGCTGGCCCTTGCGGCGGAAAAGCACAAGCTGCTCCCTGGCCAGCCCATCATTGAAGCGGCCTCCGGCTCCTTTGCCATGGCGCTGGCCCTTGCCGGGCGGACGGCGGGACACCCCGTGGTGCTGACCATGCCGGAGGATGCCCCGGCCCTGCGGCAGGAATACCTGCTCCGGCTGGGGGCACAGATCCTGCATTCCCCCGCCCAGCGGGGCCTTGCGGGGGCCCGGGCGCTGGCAGAGACCACCGCCGCCGAAAAGGGCTGGTACTATATGAACTGGCTTGCCAACGACGATAACCCCGAATACCACCGCCGGGTGACCGGCCCCGCCATCGTGCAGGCTATCTCCCGGGAGGGCCGCAGTCTCGTGGACACCATCACCGTCGGCGTGGGCAGCGCGGGCACCATCACCGGCGTAGGCGAGACCATCAAGGCCTGGACCAACGATGTCCGCATCGTGGCCGTGGAACCCTTTGAGAATCAGGCTCTGGGCGGCGGCTTCACCGGCGGGCACGGCATCCCGGATATCGGCTACGGCATCGTGCCGGGCAATTACAACGCCTATGTTGTGGATAATGTAGCCGCCGTTACCAGCACCGATGCCAACCGCGCTGCACAGCGGGTCCTTGCCACCGATGCCATTCCCGCTTCCCCTGCCGCCGGTGCAGCCCTCCACGCCGCCGCACAGCTGATTGCCACCGGCACCAGCCGCTCGGCACTGGCCATCTTCAGCGGACGGCAGGTATTTAGTCTATAAAGAAAAGAGAGTTCCAAATGACCAAGGATATGACGACCGGCCCGATCACACCGCTGCTGGTCAATTTCACCATTCCCCTTGTGCTGGGCAACCTGTTCCAGCTGACCTATAACGCCGTGGACAGCATCATTGTCGGTAAATTCGTGGGCGAGGATGCCCTTGCCGCCGTGGGCACCTCCAACCCGCTGATGACGCTGGCGATCCTGTTTATCAACGGTGTCTGCCTGGGTGCAGGCATCCTTGTCAGCCTGGCGTTCGGGGCAGGCAACACCGAGCTGGTGGAGCGTCAGGTCTCCACCACCGCCATTGCAGGCTCCGTCTTTTCCCTGGTATTCTCGCTGACCTGTGTGATTTTGGCAAATCCGCTGCTCCGTCTGCTGCAGGTGCCGGAAGAGATCCTTCCCATCGCTGTGAACTACCTGCGCATCGTGTTCGGCGGGCTGCTGTTCACCTTCTTTTATAATTTCCTCGCCGCCACCATGCGTGCGCTGGGCGACAGCAAAAGCGCGCTGTACTTCCTGATGATCAGTTCGGTGCTGAACATCGGCGGCGACCTGTTCTTTGTTGAGGTGCTGGATTGGGGCTCCGAGGGCTGTGCCCTTTCCACCGTGCTGAGCGAAGCGCTCTGCTGCGTGTTCTGCCTGATCTATATCCGCTGGAAGGTCCCTGTGTTGCAGCTGGGCAGGCGCTGGTTCATTTTTGACTCCTCGCTGCTGAAAAAGACCATCAGCTACGGCTGGACCAGCGCCATGCAGCAGGCCACCGTTCAGCTGGGCAAGATCGCCATTCAGGCCATCGTGAACACCATGGGTGTCAACGCCATGGCAGCCTTTGCCGCCGCAGGCCGCATCGATGACTTTGCCTATGTGCCCCAGCAGAACATCGGCCATGCCACCACCACCCTGATGGCCCAGAACCGCGGTGCAAGCAAAAAAGACCGTGTCCGCGCCAGCTTCTTCTGCGGCCTGAAGCTGGAGTTCCTCTACGCCATTTTTATCACCGCTGTCTGCTTCTTCTTTGCCGAGCCAATCATCCGGCTCTTCGTCACCGATGCCGCCGTGGTACATCTGGGAGTGCGCTTTTTGAAGCTGGTCTCCCTGTTCTATCTGATGCCCTCGCTGACCAATGGCATCCAGGGCGGCTTCCGCGGCCTGGGCGACCTTAAGATCACCCTGAACAGCAGCACGCTCAACATGGCAGGCCGTGTGGCGGCCGCTGCCGTCTTTGTGCTGCTGATGAAGATGGATATCGAGGCCCTGCCGTACAGCTATGTTGTGGGATGGATCCTCATGCTGGTCTATGAAGCCCCCATGATGGTGAAATATCTGCGGAAGGGCGAACTGTAAGCCTGACACCGCCCCGGGCAGGTCTTTTCTCTCACTCAGTCCGCTCGATCTCCCGGTACAGCCAGTCCAGTGCATCAGAGATGCCGCCCAGCTGATCGATGAGCTTCTCCTTTACGGCCTTTTTGCCGTCCAGCATGGTGCCCACGTCCATCACCAGCTCACCGGTGCGGAGCATCAGCTCCGAGTAGCGCGCTGCCGTAATGCCGCTGTGGCCCGCCACAAAGCCGGTGATGCGCTCCTGCATCTGCTCGAACCACCGCATGGTCTGGGGCACGCCCAAAATCATACCGGAGTGGCGGACCGGGTGCACCGTCATGGTCGCCGTGGGCACGATAAAGCTGCGCCGGGCGCTGACTGCCAGCGGGATGCCGATGGAGTGGCCCCCGCCCAGCACAACCGTGGCACTGGGCTTTGAGATGCTGGCAATGAGTTCTGCCAGCGCCAGCCCGGCCTCCACGTCCCCGCCCACGGTATTGATGAGCACCAGCAGGCCCTCCACAGCGGGGTCCTCCTGCACTGCCACCAGCTGCGGGATCACATGCTCATACTTGGTGGTCTTCTGGCCCTGCGGGGCCTCCACATGGCCCTCGATCTGGCCGATCACGGTCAGGCAGTGAATGGCATGGGGGCCGCGGGTGCGCCACACCGTGCCCAGATCTTCCAGCTGCTCTTTCTCCAGCCGCTGCTGTTCGGTGGTTTCCTTTTCATATTCCGGCATGTTGGCTCCTCCTCAGGGTGTTTTTTTCAGTGTTCCCGGGGATCGAAGCAATATGCAGCGGCTAAGATTTCTTTACTTTGAAAAAAATTGGCCCAGAGGATTTGACATTCTGTCTCATTGCAGTATACTTTATACTAAGAATAAGATTGACAAGTATATATCATTATTGTTCAGAAACTGTCTTAATCGCCGGTGCACCTTACAGGGCGCAAAGAGACCGGCATTCCCTTTGGATGAAAGGAGAACCATTTCCATGAACAATCCCGGCAAAGCTTCCCTTCCGGTGATCAAGCGCCTGCCCAAGTACTACCGCTACCTGCGGACGCTGAAGAACGACGGCATCACCAGCATCTCCTCCCGCGAGCTGGCCGCCCAGATGGGCACCACGGCCTCTCAGGTGCGGCAGGATTTCAACTGCATCGGCGACGTGAACGGCCGCCAGGGCATCGGCTACTCGGTGGAGAACCTGCTTTCCATCCTGGAGCATCTGCTGTTCGGCAACGGTGACCTGCTGCCCACCATCCTCATCGGCTGCGGCCGGTTGGGCAAGGCAGTCAGCCGCTTCATCACCACCGACACCAACGGCTACAAGCTGATCGCCGCCTTTGACAATTCCCCCAGCGAGGTGGGCAAAGAGATCAACGGCATCCAGATCTTACACGTTGACGAGCTGGAGGCCTTCTGCGCAGAGCACAAGCCTGAGGTGGCTGTGTTCTGTGTGCCCCGCAGCGGTGCGGAGGAGCTCAGCGGCCGGCTGGTCGAACTGGGCATCAAAGGCTTCTGGAACTTCTCCCACTATGACCTGTCGGTGCCCTACCCCGAAGTGGTGGTGGAGAACGTCCACCTGGGCGACAGCCTGATGAGCTTGGGTTACCGCCTGCGCAATCAGGACTGATCTATTCTTATAGCATATCACAGAAAACAGGCAGCCCTCTCCCCCCGAACGAGCAGAGAGGGTTGCCTTTTTATGAGGAGAGCAACTATGGCGAAGCTATACTTCCGATACGGTGCCATGAACAGCGGCAAAAGCACCGCGCTGATGCAGGTGGCCCACAACTACGAAGAGCAGGGGATGCGGGTGCTGATCCTGAAGCCCCAGGTGGATACCAAGGGCGGCGGCGAGCTGGTCAGCCGCCTGGGCGTGCGCCGCAGGGCCGACCTGCTCATCCCGCCCGAAGTGGATGTGTTCGAGGCCGTGCGCGCCGCTTCTGCCGGGGAGCAGCCGCTGGCCTGTGTTCTCTGCGACGAGAGCCAGTTCTTTACCCCGGCACAGGCCGAGCAGCTGTTCATGGTCACGGTAGACCTGAACATCCCGGTCATCTGCTACGGCCTGCGGTCAGACTTCTCCCTCAAGGGCTTCCCCGGCTCCACCCGTCTGCTGGAACTGGCCCACACCATTGAGGAGATGAAGACCATCTGCACCTGCGGGCGCAAGGCCACCTGCAACTGCCGCAAGGTCAATGGGGAGTTCGTCTTTGAGGGCGAGCAGGTCGCCATCGATCTGGAAAACGATGTGCAGTACGTCAGCATGTGCCCCCAGTGCTATTTCAAGGCACGGCGGGCGTTTTACGCCAAACGGAACGCACAGTAAGTGTCGATCTCCGGCAGGCACAGGAGCCCCCTTCCTGCATGAGAGCCCAGATTTCCCAAAAGATTTTTACAGTTTTCAGAGCGCTGCCCAGCCGGGCGGCGCTCTTTTTTTGCTCGTCCCCTTTTGAAGTGATATATCAGTTGTATCCCACGGCGAACGTTTTTTGCGCAATTGATATATCAGTTTATAAAACAGCGATATCGTCACCGTTTTCACATGTTGTATGCAACATTATGCCGTCAATTTCGCAAAAAGTTACAAAACAATTGCAATTTTAGAGGTTCTGCCACACTCTCTCGGTCCGTTTCTATGCAATCTATCCAATTATGCAGATTGCATATTTTTTCGCTCCAAGTTTATTCATTTCGGCAATGCCGTCAAATCGCTGCAAATCACAAGAGCAATATTTGTTCGTTTTTTGTCCGTATCACTTCAATTTACATCTTTCTTTTTCCCATCCCTTTTGCTATCATATTTGTATACAACGAGCCTTGTGCAGAAAGGCCCGCTCGATGTTTTTTGATTTATTAGGAGGAGAACAACAATGAGCAAGGCAATTTCCCGTCGTGATTTCCTGAAGGTCACCGGTGCTGTTGGTGCAGCTGGTCTGCTGGCTGCCTGCGGCGGCAATGGCGGCGCTGCTTCCAGCACCGCTTCTTCCGCAGCCGAGGCTGCTTCTGTGGCTGGCCTGAGCAGCGATCCCGTTACCCTGACCATGAGCTGGTGGGGCGGCGAGTCCCGCCACAACGCTTACCAGGAGGCCCTGAAGGCTTTCTCTGCTGAGCACACCACCATCACCGTCAACCCCACCTTCGCTGCATGGTCCGGCTGGGAGGACACCATGTCCACCAAGTTTGCAGGCGGCGTGGCTGAGGATGTCTGCCAGATCAACTGGAACTGGCTGTACAACTACTCTGGCAACGGCCAGACCTTCCTGGATCTGAACAGCGTCACCGATTACCTGGATATGTCCCAGTGGGACGACGCAAAGCTGGGTGCCTGCAATGTTGCAAATGCACAGCAGTGCGTGCCCATCTCCATGACCGGCCGTATCTTCTACTGGAACATGACCACCTTTAACAAGGCTGGCATCACCGAAGTTCCCGCCACTGAGGACGACCTGTTTGCAGCAGGCAAGGCTTTCCAGGAGAAGCTGGGCGATGATTACTATCCCCTGCACCTGGGCGCATACGACCGTATGATCCTGATGGTGTTCTACCTCGAGTCCAAGTACGGCAAGGACTGGGCAGATCCCACCACCTCTACCCTGAACTACACTGCTGACGAGATCGCCGAGGGCATCGACTTCATCAAGAGCCTGGTCGACGGCCACGTCATCATGCCGCTGCCCACCTACTACGGTGCAAACGGCGACGGTGCTACCCACCAGTCCAACGAGTGGATCACCGGCAAGATCGCTGGCATCTTCGAGTGGGATTCCGCTGCTTCCAAGTACCAGGACGCTCTGGACGAGGAGAACAAGCCCGGCTTCACCGTTGGTGAGGAGATCAAGTTCGGCGATTACAACGGCGGCTTCTCCAAGGTCTCCATGGGCATGGCCATCACCAAGACCTGCAAGAACCCCGCTGAGGCTGCTACCCTGATCGAGTACCTGTGGAACGGCGACGGCGCTGCCATCATGGGTTCCGAGTGCGGCATCCCCGCTTCCAAGGCTGGTCTGGCTACCGCTCAGGCTGCCGGTAAGATCAACGAGCTGGTCGCTGAGGCAAACAGCAAGGTCATGAGCTTCGTTTCCTGCCAGCTGGATCCCCTGTTCGAGTCTTCCGATCTGAAGGCTACCGGCACCGGCACCTATCAGGAAGTGTTCGATACCGTTGACTACGACAACAAGAGCGGCGCAGATGTCGTTGACGTTCTGCTGGACGGCATGTCTGCTGTTGGCTACACTGTCTGATCTTCTTTGCTGACCTGAGTTAAATTACATATCAGGGGCATCGTCCACCCGTAGGCCCGATGCCCCTTTTTTCTCAGGCACAGGTTACAATTTTCTGACAAATCTGTTGCCAAAGTGTGACATAAGGTTTGTTGCACTGATTTTCACCAAAGGAGGATCCCCGGATGAAAGAAAGCAAAGCGCCCTCTCTCGGGCGTACCCCCGCACAGAAGTTCCTGGATAAGTGGCAGGGTCTGATTTACCTGATCCCCTGGATCATCGGCTTTGTCGTGTTCAAGGCCATCCCCTTCGGTCAGTCGCTGTATTACAGCTTCACCGACATGAACTTCTTCAACGGCATCCACCAGTACGGCGTGATGAACTACGTCACCGCCTTCTCTGATGCCAAGGTCACCAAGGCTCTGGTCACCACCTTCAAGTACGCGTTCATCACCGTGCCCCTGAAGCTGATCTTTGCTCTGTTCATCGCATACATCCTGAACTTCAAGATCGCCTGCGTGAACCTGTTCCGTACCGTTTACTACATCCCGTCCATTCTGGGCGGCTCCGTTGCCATCGCCGTGCTGTGGAAGGCCGTTTTCCGTGATGATGGTCTGGTCAACACCATCATCCGCGCCATCACCTTCGGCCACGCACAGGGCCCCTCCTGGCTGAGCGACCCCAACTATGCGCTGTGGATCATCTGCTTCCTGCGCATCTGGCAGTTCGGCTCCGCCATGGTGCTGTTCCTGGCCGCCCTGAAGGGCGTGCCTGCAGACCTGTACGAGGCTGCCACCATTGATGGTGCCGGTAAGTGGAAGCAGTTCTTCTCCATCACTGTTCCCATGATCACCCCCATCATCTTCTACAACCTGGTCACTCAGATCTGCCAGGCTTTCCAGGAGTTCAACGGCCCCTTCATCATCACCAATGGCGGCCCGCGCAACTCCACCACCCTGATCTCCATTCTGGTTTACAACTACGCCTTCAAGTCCAACCAGATGGGCATGGCTTCCGCTCTGGCCTGGATCATGTTCGTGATCGTCTGCATCCTCACGATCATCGCCTTCACCAGCCAGAAGAAGTGGGTCTACTACTCGGATGAAAGGTAAGGTGTGACAGTATGGGAATGAAAGCATCTAACGCCATTGCGACGTTTTTTAAGTATCTTGTCCTGATCCTGGTGGGCCTGATCATGATCTATCCCCTGCTGTGGATGGTCAGCGCTACCTTTAAGGACAACAGCGAGATCTTTGCAGGCATCGGCCTGTGGATCAAGAACCCCACCCTGGAGGGCTACAAGAACGCGCTGAACAACTTCGGCGGTTCCATCAACATCCTGCAGGCCATGCTGAACACTTATTCTTATGTTCTGCCCAAGGTCATCTGCACGGTGGTCTCCTCCTGCATTGCAGCCTACGGCTTTGGCCGTTTCGACTTCCCGGGCCGGAAGATCCTGTTCAGCATCATGCTGGCCACCCTGTTCCTGCCTCAGGTCGTTCTGAACGTTCCTCAGTTCCTGCTGTACACCAAGTTCGGCTGGGTCAACAGCCCGTTCTATCTGGCCATCTGGGTCCACACTGCATTTGCAACTGAGACCTACTTTGTCTACCAGCTGGTGCAGTTCATGCGCAATGTCCCGCGCGATCTGGACGAGGCTGCCGCCATTGATGGCTGCAACTCCTTCCAGACCCTGTACAAGGTCATTGTCCCCATGCTGATGCCCGCTCTGGTGTCCTGCGCACTGTTCCAGTTCATGTGGAGCTGCAACGACTTCATGGGCCCCCTGCTTTACGTGCAGACCCCTGCAAAGTACCCCATGTCCCTGTTCGTCAAGCTGTCCATGGACGGTGATACCGGCTTTGCCTGGAACCGTATCCTGGCCCTGTCCCTGATCTCCATCCTGCCGCAGCTGATCGTTTTCTTCTGTGCACAGGATCAGTTCGTCGAAGGTATCTCCGCCGGTGCTGTCAAGGGCTAAGCACTCCCTCTGCGGACAGAACCATTGACTTTCGATGAATAAGCAACGCCCCCTGTGCACAGCACAGGGGGCGTTGTTCTTATCCGCGGTGGCTCTTGCGGTATTGCAGCGGCCCCGTTCCCATCGTCTCGCGGAACACACGGCGGAAATGGGCGGCGGAGGCAAAGCCGGTCTGCTCGGCCACCGCGCTGATGTTCAGGTCGGTGCTCTCCAGCAGACGCTGGGCAGCCTCGATGCGGCGGCCATTGATGTAATCCACAATGGACTGGCCCGTGACCCGCCGGAACAGTCGGCTCAGATAATAGGGCGACAGGTAGAACCGCGCAGCCACATCTGTCAGGGAAAATTTCTGCTGGTAGTTGGCTGCAAGGTAAGCGCAGATCTGTTCCACCGTCTCGTTGCGGGGGCGGATGTCCTGTTTTTCACTGCGGCACTCCTGCTCCACATAGTGCAGGATGAGGGTCAGATAGATCATGCCGGGGCTTTCCGGCTCGCTCTCGGCGCTCTGCATCATGCCCAGCAGGGTGCGCAGGCGGCCTGACCACTGCACCGGACCGTACAGGGCCGTTTGTGCTCCCGGCTCGAACAGCGGCATGAAATCACGCTGCATCAGGTTCTTGAGCACCGGGAGAACGCCCGCCGGAAACCGGCAGCCGAGGAGCTCGGGGGCAATGTGGCCCGCCTGCTGCAGCAGGCCCCCGCCGGGGCCCAGCAGCAGCACACAGCCCGGGTTCACCAGCAGGCTCTCGCCGCCCCGCACCAGCGTAAAGCTGCCGCCGGACACCAGAATGATCCGGCAGATCTCATCCTCCTCAGCCAGCTCATACTGGCCGGTCTGGAACCGCAGCGCCTTTGCCGTTACCCGGCCGCTCCATTTTTCCCGTTCCGCTTTCATCCGCACACCCCATTCAACAGTTTCTTTTTCTCAGTGTACCATGCCTGCCACCTGCGGGCAACCCATAAATCTTTCAACATCCAAGGAGGCATCCTGTTTATGAAGCTTTCCCTGATCCGTTCCATGACCCGCAGTGCCGTGTTCGAGCTGGAAAACGGCCTGTGCTATCGTCCGGCGCATCCCTTCACCGTTCAGCTGAACGGTGAGACCGTTTACACCGCCTGCGAGACCAACGTGTTCTCCCTGTTCAGCCTGCTGCCCGGCACCCCCTACACGGTTGCCGTACAGGCTGAGGGCGAGACCCTGACCCTCGATTTCACCACCGAGACCGAGACCTTCTTTGTGGACGCATCCCGCTACGGCCTGGTGGCCGATGGCACCACCGACAACACCGGCAAGCTGCAGGCCGCCCTTTCCACCTGCCCCAAGGGCGGCACGGTCTATGTGCCTGCCGGGCGCTACCGCACCTCCAGCCTGTTTATGAAGAGCTGCACCACCCTCTACCTGGAAAAGGGCGCTGTGCTGCTGGGCGACAACGACCGCACCCACTACCCCATCCTGCCCGGTGTCATCCCCAGTGAGAACGAGGTGGATGAATACTACCTGACCGGCTGGGAGGGCAACCCGCTGGACAGCTTTGCCGGTCTGCTGAACATCACGCAGGTGCACGACGTGGTGGTGACCGGCGAGGGCACGCTGGACTGCGATGCCCAGAACGGCGACTGGTGGATCAACCAGAAGGTCAAGCGGATCGCATGGCGGCCCCGCGCGGTGGCCGCGGTGGATAGTGAGAACATCTGCCTGCACGGCATCACGGTGCAGAACAGCTACTCCTGGACCATCCACCCGATCTTCGTCAAGCATCTTGATCTGCTGAACGTCAACATCAACAACCCCTACAACGCCCCCAACACCGACGGCATTGACCCCGAGAGCTGCGAGTACATCCGCATCATCGGTGCGAATATCCACGTGGGTGACGACTGCATTGCCATGAAAGCCAGCAAGGTGTTCCTGGGCATGAAGCTGAAAAAGAGCTGTGCGCACACGGTGATCCGGAACTGCCTGCTGGACAAGGGTCATGGCGGCATCGTCATCGGCAGCGAGATGAGCGGCGGCGTGAAGGATATGGTGGTGACCCAGTGCCTGATGGACCACACCGACCGCGGCCTGCGGGTCAAGACCCGGCGCGGCCGCGGCAACACCGCCGTCATCGACGGGCTGGTGTTCCGCAACGTGGAGATGCGCGGTGTCAAGGCTCCCTTTGTCATCAACATGTTCTATTTCTGTGACCCGGACGGCCACAGCCCCTATGTCCAGTGCCGCGATGCTATGCCGGTGGATGAGTACACCCCCAAGCTGGGCAGCCTGACCATGGAGGATATCGTGGCCACCGACGCACAGTTCGCGGGCTGCTACTTCGACGGCCTGCCTGAGCAGCCCATCGAGCGCATCTCCATGAAGAATGTCACCATCACCTTTGACCCCAACGCCGAAGCCGGTCAGGCCGCCATGGCGGACAACCGCCCCAACGTGAAAAAGCTGGCCATCTACGCGGAGAACGTCAAGGAGATCGACCTGCACAACGTCAAGATCACCGGCTACGAGGGCGAGCGCCTGCGCTTTGCCAATGTCGGCCATTTCGAGGAGGACTGACCCATGACCCATGAAGAAATTCTCACCCTGCTGGGCGACTATGTGGACTACCTGATCGCCAATTCCAGTGCCGAAGCCCCCATGTGGAACATTGAAAAGGTGCGCAGCGGCAAGCCCAACAAGTGGAACTACATCGACGGCTGCATGATCACGGCCTGCCTGAGCCTGTACAAAACCACCGGGGACGAGAAGTACCTGAGCTTCTCCAAGGACTTCATCGACTTCTTTGTGCAGGAGGATGGCTCCATCAAGACCTATGACCCCAAGGAGTACAACCTGGACAATGTGAATCAGGGCAAGAACCTGTTCACCCTGTACGACATCTTCGGGGATGAGAAGTACCGCCGGGCCATTGACACCATCCGCAGCCAGCTGCTCACCCAGCCCCGCACCAAGGAGGGCAACTTCTGGCACAAGGATATCTACCCCTGGCAGGTCTGGCTGGACGGTACCTACATGGCCCAGCCCTTCTACATGGAGTACGAGACCCGCTACAACAAGATGCAGGGCTGCATTGACAGCTACAAGCAGTTTATGAACATCAAAAAGCACATGCGGGACGAAAAGACCGGCCTGTACTACCACGGCTACGACGAGAGCCGCCAGATGTACTGGGCTGACCCCGTGACCGGCTGCAGCCCCAACTTCTGGCTGCGGGCCATGGGCTGGTTCATGGTGGCCATGGTGGATGTGCTGGAGCGGATGGACGAGCAGCTGTACAACGAGTACCGCGGCATCATGGCACAGCTCCGCCAGACCATTGAGGATGTGCACAAGTTCCAGGACGAGGAGACCGGCATGTTCTGGCAGGTGATGGATCACCCCGGCGTGGAGGGCAACTACCTTGAGACCAGCGGCACTGCCCTGTTCGCCTATGCGGTGCTCAAGGGCGTGCGCCTGGGCTACCTGCCCAAGCGGATGGCTGCCTGGGCTGAGAAAGCCTTCTACGGCACCTGTGACAGGTACCTCTCCAAGAACCCGGACGGCAGCCTGCAGCTGGATGGCATCTGCCTGGTGGCAGGTCTGGGCGGCAAGGACCACCGCGACGGCTCCCTGGCTTACTACTTCAGTGAGCCTGTGGTCTGCAACGATGCCAAGGGCGTAGGCCCCCTGGTGCTGGCCTACACCGAGATGATCGCCCGCAAGTAATACACGATACAGCAAAAAGCGAACCGCCATGGTGACAGATGCCATGGCGGTTCGCTTTTACACTTTTTTCTTCGAGCACCCATCGTCCGGGTGCACATTCAGTATACCCGGACAGGTGCCCCCTGTAAAAGGTATCTTTTGTATTGCTGTGATATATTTTTTGTATGGCTCACACTTCCGTGTGGGAGGCCGCGCTGCTGTCCTCATTTTCCTCATCGAGGTCCGGGCCGGTGCCCTCGTCCAGATCAAGGCGCAGGCGGTCGCTTTCCGCATCATTCAGGCCCCGCTCCTGCCGGGCATCGTATTCGATCCAGAACTCCTCCCGGTGCAGGGCAAAATCAAAGGCTGCCATCAGGCAGGCCCCGCCAAAGGCGCTGACCATCAGCACGATGCAGAGGAGCACCGAGAGGAAATCGTACTTCCAGCGCTGAGGCCTTGCGGCAAAATACAGCACCTCGCACCCCAGCAGGATCAGCCCTGCCGCCGGGGCGATCTTCAGCGCAAGATCCCAGTTGAAATGCGGCACAAAGAAATAGCAGAGAAACAGCACGCCGCAGGCGATCAGGCAGACTCCCAGCGTCAGGGTGCCCACCCGGCGCACCGGGGCGTTTTCCGGGGCCTTGAAGGCCGGGCGCTCTGCTGTGTTATTCTTCTCGTCCATCGTCTTCATCCTCCGGGTCAAGGGTCACCTCACCGGTCGCATCCGGCTCTGCCTTGCGGGCAAAGTGATCCAGCAGGCTGGGCATCTTCTTTTCAGGCTGATACTCCTGAAAATCGGTCTCCTCCGGTGCAGCTTCCGGAGCAGCCTTCTTTGCTCTGGGCCCACGCACCAGCCAGATGCCGCACAGGATCAGTGCCACGCAGAGCACCACCTCGGGCAATTGATCCATCACCAGATAGATGGCCCGCCACACCGGAGCCTTCTGGCCCCAGCGCCACAGGATATCGCCCAGCGTGTTCATAATGATCTGCTCGTAGGCGATCAGCGCACCGGTGGCGATCAGGCACCAGCCCACCAGCTTGTGGCTGTCCATCATCATCCGGGCAAGGCGCTTGTCCTGCGGGTCGAAGTGGACCAGATAATCGTCCTCCGGGGCGGTGCCCATGCTGATCTGGGCACGCAGGTTGAAGGTGTCAAAAAAGCTGTACATGAACACCACCAGCAGCGCAAACGCGATGGGCGGGATCAGCATGGCTGCCATGCTGATGGCAGCCGCCATCAGCATCAGCGAAAGGCCGCGCTTCATATATCCCTGATACATCTGGCCTGCGCCCGGGATAAAGGCGAACAGCAGGGTCAGGATGCCATTTTTCTTCATAATCGTTCCCTCATTTCTCTGTATTCGGGGTGTTGCCCGCGATCTTATCGGTCACATCCGTGAACAGCTTGTGGAGCAAAGAGGAGCCTTCGCCGGCATAGCGGCGGTCCTGTTTTGTCTCCACGGGTCTCCCCAGCTGTTCCGGTGCGGCCTGCGGCCGGTCATCCTCAATGGGGCGGTATTGCGGGGTGTTCTCCGGGGCCGGGTCGTTCTGGCCGGGCTCCCAGAGCTGGCTCTGGTCGGTCTCCAGCACGGTCTCCCGCCCGGCACCATACTGGATGATCTGCTGCAGCGCCCCGCTCCGCCACAGGGTCAGGGCCAGCACAGCGGCCACACCGGCCACGGCAGCCCTGCCGTAGGTATTCTGCATCAGGCGGGCCCAGATCGTGCCCATCACCGCGCCCTGCACGCTCCTTGGCGGTGTTTCCAGTGCATCGGCGGTCAAAAGGGCCGTGTATCGGTCCATGCACTGGTCACAATAGGAGAGGTGTTCGGCAGCTTCCAGCCTGCCCAGCTCATCCAGCCGGCCGTCCATCATGGCCCGGAAGCCCGCGTCGGTCATACAGCCATCTTCACGAAACAATTCCATCTTCGCTCCTCCTTTCCTGACGGATCTGCTCCGCCAGCATTTTCTTTGCCCGGTAGATCTGCGCCTCCACCGTCTTTTGGGGCCTGCCGCAGAGGGCTGCCGCCTCGGCGGCGGTGCGGCCCTCCAGCAGCATCAGGCGGCAGGGGGTGCGGTACGGCTCCCGCATCCCCAGGATCTTCTCGGTCAGGGTCTCCTCGCTCATGGCATCCAGCACCTGCTGCTCCGGGTCGGAGCCAGGCGGCGCGCCTTCCAGTGCAAGGATATCATCTCCCGGGGTGTTCACCCGGCGCACCCACGCACTGCGCAGGTAGTCCTTGGCTTTGTTGGAAGCGATACGCGCCAGCCACTGCTTTTCGTACCCGGGCGGGCAGCGGTCAATGGCCCGCCATGCGGCCAAAAAAGTCTCCTGTGCCAGATCCTGGGCATCGCCCTCGTCCGGCACCAGCTGGTGGCAGACCGTGTAGACCAGCCCCTGATACTGCCGCACCAGCGCATTGAATTCCAGTGTTGTCAACGGTCCGCATCCCTCCTTTCCTGCCGCTCTGTAATTGAATACGAAGCAGAGCGCGGTTTTCCTGCAAAAAATTTAAAAAATATGGGGAGCTGGCGCAAAGCGCCTGAGAGGTTCTTCTTTTGCAACGCCTCAAGTTATGCTATACTATTACTACTATAGCACAAGAAGGAGGCGTTTTCCATGGGGGGAAGCACCAAACAGGCCCTGCTGCAGGCGCTTTCGGCGGCAGAGGGAGCCTATATCTCAGGCCAGCAGCTGGCCGAAGCGCTGGGCGTGAGCCGCGCGGCTGTCCACAAGGCGGCACAGGCGCTTTTGGCCCAGGGATACGCGCTGGATTCCGCCCCGCGCCGGGGCTACCGGCTGGCAGGCGGCGACCCCTTCTGCGCCGAGGCGGTGGGCCCCTACCCCGCTCCCATTCACATCTACGACACGCTGCAAAGCTCCAACCTGACGGCCAAGCAGCTGGCACTGGGCGGTGCACCCCACGGCACGCTGGTGCTCACGGCCCATCAGCAGGCGGGGCGCGGGCGGCTGGGGCGGCGGTTTGAAAGCCCTGCCGGGAAGGGGGTCTACCTCTCCCTCATCCTGCGGCCCACCCTCTCTGCTGCCGATGCCCAGAGCGCGACCATCAGTGCGGCGGTGGCCGTGGCCCGGGCTGTCAAGGCTCTGTGCGGGCTGGAACTGGGCATCAAATGGGTGAACGACCTTTACTATCAGGGCCGCAAGGTCTGCGGCATCCTGACCGAAGCCGGAACTGACATGGAGAGCGGCCAGCTGGAATGGCTGGTGGTGGGCATCGGTCTCAACCTGACCACCTCCCCTGCCGACTGGCCCGAGGAGCTGGCCCGCACGGCAGGCAGCCTTTACCCCGGCGGCCCCGCACCCGTGAGCCGGGCAGTGCTGGCCGGGGCCATTGCCCGGGAGCTGCTCACCCTCTGCCCGGCCTTCGACTGTCTGGACGAGTACCGGGCCCGCTGTTTTGTGCCGGGCCACTGGGTCACTGTCTGCACCGGGGCCGAGACCTATGCCGCAAAGGCCCTTTCCATTGACGATGCAGGCCGTCTGGTGGTGGAGCGCGAGGGCGGCAGACAGGCCGCCCTGCAGCACGGCGAGGTCAGCAAAAAAAAAAAAAAAAAATTCCCAGTCAGGTGAAAGGATTCCTCTTTTTCTGTATTATAGGAAGTAGAAGAGTATAAGCCCCCATACCACCCAGCCGGGAGACCGGCGCAAGGAAAGTGAGGAATCCCCTATGAAGAAACGACTTATCAGCCTTCTGGTGGCGCTGTGTATGGCGGTAACGCTCCTGCCTGTGTCGGCAATCACAGCGTGGGCGGAGGAAGGCGGCCAATTAAAAATTAAAAATGGCTATCCTGTCGGTTCCGGTAAAAACCATGATACAGATTGTTCTGGTGATGATTGGAGCTATGACGCTTCTACACAAACGCTTGACCTGCATCCTGACAGCCCGACAGATTACGATTTTTCCAAACTTATTTCTGGTACTGGAACCGTCCTTGCATGCGCTCTCAAAATTGGTGAAAAAGCCACAATTACAGATGGGTGCTTTATAAATAATATAACGAATTCTGGAACGATTACTGGTGGAGTCTTTCACCCCTCGAGTAGTAAGAGTTTAACATTTGAAAATTCTGGCATCATTACAGGCGGTGAGTTTCTTTCTGCTTCGGGGTCTCTAAATTTTACAAATAGCATTTCCGGAACCATTGAAGGTGGTATCTTTAGTGTCTCTAGTCTTTCTAATAGTGGTGCCATAAATGGCGGCGTTTTTCCCACAAGACCAAATGGTAACAAGGTTGCTGCTGGCTATACTTTGAATGTAGAATCCCCGGACAGTACTACCGAGGCAGGCATCGAATATTTCAAGGCCTCTCGTTATATTATTCCCCATTCTTCCTATACAACTAGTATCACCGTCCTGTATCATAATCGCCTTGGCCTTCAACCATTTCCTATTGATGTTACAATCGACAATACTCAGCAAATGCTTCTGACTGAATGGGCCGGAAAGGTAGAAAGCTCCAGCGATCGCTGGGTCCTTTATGTCACTTTTACCGCACCACCCGCCAATGCGGACACCGTTACCCTGAGCAAGCTGACCCGGCTGGTGATCGACGAAAACGGCTACCCCGTTGGCACTAAGGGCGGCACCCAGAATTACAGCGGCAACGGCTGGAAGTTTAAAAACGGCACCCTGATTTTGGAGCCTGCTACTGAGAAAAGCTATGACTTTAACGGCACCGACCTGAACCCCCATGGGGTGGCGGTGAACTGCCCGGTTACGGTGGACAGCAACACCACCATCACCAACGGCATTTTCCTGAAAGAAGTCACCGGCAGCGCCCTGAACGGCGTGTTCCTGAATGTTCCCACCGGCTGCGAAAACAGCGCCAAGAAAATTACCGTTTCTGATAACGGAAAAATCACTGCGCTGAAAATGAGCGGTGAAGCTACTGCGCTGGACAGCGCCGCCAATGAACTTTATGTGGTCGGTCAGCCCACCGGTACCCTGTATGTGACCCTGAGCAGCGGCAAGGTACGGGAAGTACAGCTGCCTCTTACGGCTGACCTTGAGCTGCGATTGAACGACCCGGCACCCAAACCCGAGCCGGAACCTGAACCGGAACCCAAGCCCGAGCCTGAACCGGAGACCTACACCCTGAAAGTGGTGGGCGGCAGCTTTACGACCGGCGAAAGGGATGCGCTGACCAGCGGCACCGTGCCGGTGGATGCAGAAGCAAAGGTGACCCTTGACCCGGATGCCGTGCCGGAGGGCATGGTGTTCGACCAGTGGACCATCAGCGAGGAAAGCCTGCTGGGCAACCCCAATGTGGCCTACAACGCCGAAAGCTTTACCATCCCGGCCAATGCAGTGGAAAACGGCAAGACCGTTACCGTGGAAGCCCAGTACCGGGAAGCCAGCATCGAAGATGACGGCCCCGGCATTCTGGAAACGGCTGCCATGATCGGCGTTGCCGGTACTGGCGCTGCCGTGCTGGGCTACACCGGCTACATGATCGGCACCGAGCTGTACCTGAATACCGTTCTGCCTGCCGGTGCGGCCATCCCCAACAACGCTGGGGAGCTGGCCCTGCTGCTGTGGGAAGCCGCCGGGACCCCGGCCCCCGCTGCTCTTCTCCCTGCCGATGCTGCCCCGGTCCAGCAGGCCCTTGCATGGGCCATCGAGAACCAGCTCCTCGCCCCGGATGCGTCTGCGGAGGATTCCGTCAGCCGCTGGGAGGTTATTCGGAGCTGGAATCAGCTGAAGGGGTAAGTGGCGAACCCTCTCAGTCAAAGCTTTCGGCTTTGCCAGCTCCCCCAAAGGGGGAGCCAAGGGCAATCCCAGATTTAGCAGCATCTGCCCTCTGTGATGTCTTGCCTCTCCCTTCGGGAGAGGTGGCATTGCGCAAGCAATGACGGAGAGGGTGAGGATGCTAACTAAACAGCGAACCCCCCGGTGCGATCTGCACTAGGGGGTTCGCTGTTATTGTTGCTTCAGGAAATATGTACCGCTTCCAGCACCCTGATGCCCTCCTGCTCCATCACGTCGCGCAGGGCCTCGAGGTAGCCGGGCTTGTCCACCTTGTTCTCAATGCAGCAGGTCAGCACGCCGTGCAGGCTGGTGACCTCCATTGCAAGAGACGCACCGTCCGGCAGCACCCAGGTCTGGAAATCGGTCAGGTACGCTTCCAGCTCCGGGCTGTGCGGCAGCAGCGGGCTGCCGATGTAGCTGACCCAGAAATCTGCCGGAAAGCCGCTGATGTACTCGCCCATCTGGAACACACGCTTCTTGATCTTGAGCGCGGCCTTCTGCCGGAACACCTGATACACCCAGCCCATCTGTTCGGCCATGCGGAACAGGCGGCGCTCCGGGGTCAGGCTTTCCCGGATCTCATGGTCGAGCCGCTTTGCAAAGCTGTGGAGCCGGGCCTGCGGTTCCAGCTGCAGGGACAGCTGAAAGGACGCAATGCAGTTGTACAGGGCATGCGGCACCCCCAGCGCCGCGCGGGTGTCGGCGGCATAGCTATACACAAGGTCGTTCTTTTCCAGATACCGTTGCGCTGCCTGGCAGGTCAGCCCCATGAGGGCGCTGAAGGGCTTCACGCCCTCCTTCTGCGCCAGATCCATAAGGCTTTTCCTGTCCAGCCGCAGCCGCTGAAAATGGGGCGTGCCCTCGTGGATCTGCAGCACGTCCTTCTGCATGTCGTTGGCCACCTGGCTCTCCGGGTAGCGGGCCAGCAGCTGTTCCACATCGTAGGGCGGGTCAGAGGCAAGGGCCTCGCACACAAAACCAGCGTTGGAGCGCAGGTTGCAGTAGAGCTTGAGCAGCAGGGTGAAAAAGGGCGAGCCGCCCCGGCCATCGGCCAGGAAGTGGAACCAGTCCAGATAGACCGTGTTCCCCTCATAGCCCAGCGAGAAGAGATAATCGTTCGTCTCCTCGGGGATCTTTGGCTGGGTGCTGCCCTGCCGCACACGGCAGGGGGCAGTGTTGGGCTCCAGACGGGCCTCCCGCTTTTCCCACACCACATGGCAGAAATAATATTCTGCCAGCGGGCGGGCCGCATCCAATGCCTGCTGCAGAAGGGCCGGGTCAACGGCCTCCTTCAGCGTGGCCTGATAGCGGCAGAGGACCTGATTTTCACGGTAGTAGTAGACGATGCCCTGAAACACCGCACGCTGCTCTGCATTCATCCGGAATTTACCCCGCGTTCTCGGTCAGATAATCGGCCAGATCGCCGATGGTCACAAAGTTGCGCAGCTCCTTTTCGGGGATGCGCAGACCAAAGGTCTCTTCCAGATCGGCCACGATGGTCAGGATCTCCATAGAGGACAGATCCAGATCATCCATCATCACGCTGTTTTCGTTGACATCCTCGGGCGAGATCTCTGCCACATCCTCCAGAATTGCCAGGATCTGAGACATGATTTCTGCTCTTTCCATCAAAAAATCTTCCTTTCCGTGAGGGATTTTTTATCGCCTGCAAGGGCGCAGTTTCAGTATGCCACGCGCCGGGCCGGTTTAGCCAGCCGGCGGGGCATTCCTGTGTTTTATAATACCTGTTTTATGGAGGAAATGCAACACACCGACCGCCCGGTTTTGCGCTTTTTTTACAATTTCCGCGCTTACCTGCGCAGCAGCTTGCCCATGGCGTTGCGGGGCAGGGGCTCGGTGCTGAACTCCACCGCCGTGATCCGCTGGTACAGCGGCAGGGTACGGTTCAATCCGGTGATAAAGGCCCGGACCTCCACCTGCTTTTCCTCGGCACAGCAGATCAGCGCGCCGATCTTTTTGCCCATCTCTTTGATCACGCACTCCTGCACCTCAGGGCAGGCGTTGAGCCTTCTTTCCAGCTCCTCGGGGCTGACGTTCTCGCCGGTGCCCAGAATGATCAGGTTCTTCTTCCGGCCCACCATGTAGTAATAGCCGTCCTCGTCCTCACGGGCCAGGTCGCCGGTGTGGAGCCAGCCGTCTTTGTCAATGATCTCGGCGGTGGCTTCGGGATCCTTATAGTAGCCCAGCATCACACAGCCGCCCCGGATGCAGATCTCGCCGGTCTCATCCAGCTTGTACTCACAGTGGCCGTCCGGCTTGCCCAGCGCCCGGATATGGGGCTCTGCCTGGGCGTAGTTCACCAGACCATCGCCACAGGTCTCGGTCATGCCGTAGCACTGGGTGATGTACATGCCGTTTTCCACCAGACCCAGCAGCATCTCGCTGTCGAACATGGCAGAGCTGCCGCAGGGGTTCCACAGGCCGTTCAGCTTATCGGCGCGGCCGCGCTTGACATCCTTGTAGATGCTCTCCATCAGCACCGGGGCCACGGCAATGGAATCGCTGTGCATCAGGCCCAGATCCCGGTAGAAATTCCGCAGGTCACTGCAAAGGTTCAGGGCCCAGCCCTTGAAGGGCCAGGAGAACAGGCAGATAAAGGTGCCCAGATGGAACAGGGGCAGGATGGCAAAGTTGCTCAGGACATCGTTTTTGTCCTCGGGCAGCTGCCGGTGCTTGAAGTCCAGCAAGTGGTCGCCCATGGCAACGTGCATCTGCATCACGGTAAAGAAGTTCCGCTCCGCCAGCATCACGGCCTTGCTGCGGCCGGTGGTGCCGGAGGTGAACAGCATGACCATCAGGGCATTGGGGTCGATCTTCTTTTCCAGCCCGCCGGGCGCGGTGTCCTTCCAGACATCCATCGGCCGCAGGCGTTCCCCATACGCAGCCTCCAGCTGGTCACGGCAGCCGTAGTCCACCCCATCGTTCAGGATGAGGGCAGGCTCTGCCAGCTCCAGCTCCCAGCTCAGCTCATCCCAGGTCTTTTTCTGGTTCATCGTTACCAGAACAGCCCCGGCCAGCACAGCGCCAAAGGTATTCACGCCGTACTCATAGCAGTTCCGGCTCAGCAGGACCACCCGCTTGCCCTCCACCTCCGGGATGTTCCGGGCAAACCAGGCAGCAGCGCGGCGGATGTCCTGTGCATACTCGGCATAGGTCTTTTCCTTCACGGTGCCGGTGGCATCCTCTACCCAGCGGAAGGCCACCCGCCCGGGGAATTCCTGCTCCATTGTCCGGGTGACAAGATCATAGACATTGTTTACCATGGTCTGCTCCTTTTTCTCCCGTTTGGTTTTACCTGCGCAGCAGCTTGCCCAGCGCGTTGCGGGGCAGGGGCTCGGCGCTGCATTCTACAACGGAGATGCGCTTGTACATGGGCAGGGTGCGGTTCAGCTCGGTGACAAAAGCCTTCACCTGCTGCTGCTTGTCATCCTCACAGCAGACCACGGTGCCGATCTTCTTGCCCATCTCCTTGACGATGCACTCCTTGATGGCATCGCACTTGCCCAGCAGCTTTTCCAGCTCCTCGGGGCTGACGTTCTCGCCGCTGTCCAGAATGATGAGGTTCTTCTTGCGGCCGGTCATATAGTAGTAGCCTTCCTCGTCCACGCGGGCCAGGTCGCCGGTGTGGAGCCAGCCGTCCTTGTCGATGGTCTCGGCAGTGGCCTCGGGGTCCTTATAGTAGCCCAGCATCACGCAGCCGCCGCGGACACAGATCTCGCCGGTCTCGTCCATCTTGACCTCACAGAAGCCGTCCGGCTTGCCCAGGGCACGCAGGTGGTCGCCCTCCTGGGTCACGTTCAGCAGGCCATAGCCGGCCAGCTCGGTCATGGAGTAGCACTGGTTGATGTAGAAGCCATTCTTCACCAGATCGCTCAGAATGGCGGGGTCAAGGATGGCAGAGCTGCAGCTCAGGTTCCACAGCCCGTTCAGGCGGTCGGCATGGCCGCGCTTGACCTCGTTGCAGATCATCTCCACCAGCACCGGCGGGGTAGACATGGCATCACTGTGCATCAGGCTCATATCCCGGCGCAGGTCGCGGGCATCACAGCAGAGATTCAGGGTCCAGCCCTGTATGCCATAGACAAAGTAGCAGATGAAACCGGCCAGATGGAACATGGGCACCAGCGTAAAGTGGCTGAAGGTCTGGCCGAGGTACTGGGGTACCAGCCGCTCCTCATAGTCAAGGACGGACTTCTGGCCATCGATGTACATCTGGCAGGCAGTGAAGTAGTTCTTCTCGCTCAGCATCACACCCTTGCTGCGGCCGGTGGTGCCGGAAGTGAACATCAGCATCAGCAGACCTTCGTGGTCGATGCGGTTGACCATCTCAGCCTCAGGGGCAGCGGTCCAGGCATCCATGGAGCGGAGCCGAGCGCCATAGAGCGCTTCCAGCTGGGCGCGATAGCCGTAATCGATGCCGTCGTTGAAAATGAGGTCCGGCTCCACCATGCCCAGCTCATATTCCAGCTCGGCCCAGGTCTTGCCCTGGTTCAGGGTCACGATGACAGCGCCTGCCATCATAGTGCCGAAAACGACCGCGCCGTACTCATAGTTGGTGCGGCTCAGGATGACGATCTTCTTGCCCTTGGGCTCGCCCAGCTCCTGCTGCAGGTAGCCGGTCGCTTTGCGGATATCCTGCACATACTGAGCGTAGGTCTTTTCCACCACCATGTCCTTGCCCTCCACATAGCGGAACGCCACACGGTCAGCATACTTATTCTGCATCGCAGAGATCATATCAAAAACGGTCATCGGCATATTTGCCACGGTCACAACTTCGTTACAAGCCTTGTTTGCCATTATTTTACACTCCCTGTTTATTTTTGTTAAATTATTCCCTTTTGTTTCCGCCAAATGGAATCTTCTGGGCACTCTAGCCTAGAGTATACCGCATAGAGGGCTTAAATGCAAGATTTAATTGCACAAATATGCAATTTAAACTTGCGGTCAATCTGTGCATCCGGATGTAAATCCTGCCTTTTGTTGCGGGCAGGCCGTGAGTGTGGTACACTTTTCCCGGTATCCGCCCATCGTGCTTTCTCCCTGCGTTTGATTGACAGCAAGGGCAAAAAGCATTATACTTATTATAAATATCTCTAATTTTTAACATGATGCGCCAAAAATCCGGCAATTCTGCCATCCCGGGGCGGGGTGCGGCGCAGAGGAGGACCTTTTTATGGAGGGAACCAAACGCCGTGCCGCAAATTCGCTGGGCATGTTCGATCTGCTCAAGGGTGTCGGCATGCTGACCATCGTCTTTGCCCACACCGGTGAGCTTTACCCCATGGGCGATGCCAGCCACATCAACCCGCTGACCTTTTGCATGTTCGCCTACCGCGAATCCCTGATGGCGGCCTTTTACATTGCCAGCGGCTACGGCTTCCGCAAGCGCTCCATCGGCAAGTGTATCGACCAGCAATTCAAAACGCTGTTCAAGCCTTACATCTATACAGGCATTGCCACCACCGTGTTCCATTTTATCATCCATTACAGCCTGTTCGGCAGCCTGCACAACGCCACCTACGAGACCTACAAGGTGCTGGGCGGCTTTGCACTGGGCCTGCCCCACACGGCCACCTATTTCGGCCAGCTGTTCTTCTCCTGCGGCCCCATGTGGTATCTGCTCTCGCTGATGATCGCATGGATCCTGCTGGATCTCATCCTGAATATCTTCCCGGAGCAGTACATAAACTGGGCGGTGCTGGGTACCATGCTGTTAGGCTGGGGCATCTGCATCACCTGGGAGGCTCCTTTTTGCATCGGCCAGGGCATGGTCACCGTTCCGGCTCTGTATGTGGGCTACCTTGCCAAGAAGCATAAGATCTTTGAACAGCCTCTCCCGCCCCGTCTGCGCGGCGGGATGATCGCGGCGGCGCTGGCTGTGGCCGCACTGGTGCTTTTTACCAAGAGCACCGACTGCGTCTCGATGGCCGAGTGGACCTTCGGCCCCGTGAGCATCCTGCTGGATGCCGTAACGGGCCTGGGTATCCTTTCCATCGTCATCTGGTTCCAGCGCAGGGTGGAGAACGTTGTCACCCACGCCATTCAGGCCATTGGCCGCCGTTCGCTGTTCATCTTCTGCGTCCACACTGTGGAGCTCACGGCCATTCCCTGGTATCTGATGCCCCAGAAGTTTGCGGCTCACCCGGTGCTGGGCATGGTGCTGCAGTTCACCCTTTCGCTGGGCTCCACCCTGCTCATCTGCGAACTGCTGGTGCGCCGCCGGGACCTGAAGTTCTGGCTCACCTCCCGCCGGGAGCAGAAGGCGGCGGAAGCGCCCCGCCGGCGCAGCGCCCGCACCGAAGCGCCTGAGCGTCATTTTGCGGCAAAACACTGATTTTTTGCAGAGGGTGCACCCTCTGCTGAAGTGAAATAATATTATGAGGAGAATCCGGTTATGAACAACGCAGCTCCTGAGAACACTGCGGCTCTGCAGGAAAAGATCGCCGAGCTGGAACAGCAGCTCAAGCTTTCGGACGAAGGTGCTTCCCATCTGGCAGAGCGCTGCCTTTCCCTGGAACAGAAGGTGCAGTCCTACCTTGCGGCACACCCCCAGCGCGAGATGCACACTGACTCGCCCACTCTGCTGCAGCCGCTGCTCTATTATGATGCAGGCTTCGGCTTTTCGGAAAAGGACACCCTGACCGCGCCCGACTGCACCACCGACGAGCTGACCGGTGCTGTGACCGCGACCTTTGAGCTGCCGGTGGCCGTGCAGGCCCTGCGGTTCGACCCGGGTGAGCTGCCCTGCTGCATCACCAACCTGATCTTTTCAGACGACCGCATCATCTGCGTGCCCACCAACGGCCTGAACCTTTCCGGCGGAAGCACCCTGTTCCTGGGCGATGACCCCAACTACCGGCTGGAGGGCACCACCCACTACCCCGCCGGGATGAAGCTGGTGGTGAGCTATGGCTACTTCCCGCTGGAGACCCTGACGGACGAGCCTTTGTTCTGCGCCGTGCTGCAGGGCGTGCAGCAGCTCCAGCTGCGCAAGGACAGCGAAAAGCAGCATATCCAGCAGCTGGAGCAGAATGCCGCGGCCCAGCAGCAGACGGTGGCCGCCCTGCAGCAGGAGATCGCACAGCTGCACCAGAAAAACGCCGATCTGCAGGCCCGGAGCACTGCCTACGAGACCTCGCTGGAAAGCGTGTTTTCCAGTAAAAGCTGGAAGCTCACTGCTCCCATCCGCAGCCTGATGCGCCTGTTCCACCGTGGAAACTGAGAAGCGGAACGGAGGAACAGCCATGTACAACAATTACACCCCCCTGCAGCAGCGTCAGCTGGCCCTGCAGGAGTACAGCAACACCCAGAGCACCTATCTGCTGGTCTGCGCATCGGCCCGCAGCACGGCCCTGAAAGCCACCCTGACTGACCAGCTCCACTGCAAGTTCCGGCTGGTGGACCGGCTGGGCGGGGAGCTGACCGCAAGCGTGGACGGCGTGCTTCTGGCCGCCGAGGACGTGGAGCTGATGTCCACCGCCCTGATGTTCTTTGCCAAAGCCCTGCAGGATGGGGCGGATTACGCCGTATGCAACGCTGTGTTCGGCTTTGGGGGGGCGACTGCCCTCTATCAGAGCCAGCCGCTGCAGGCGCAGAACCGCTGCGCCGTGGTCAGCCGCACCCTGTTGGAGCGCTGCCGCGCCGCCGCCCATGACCCCGAAAATGTGCCCGAGCTGCTGGCGCTGGCCGCGCAGCTCTGCACTAAGCCCACTCTCATCCCGCAGGCCCTGCTCCACTACGAGCGCGGCATCTGCGCCGAGGATGCGTTTTCGGCCCACGGCAAACGTGCCTTTATTATGAGCCATGTGCTGGATATGACCGGCGCACCCATCGTGCTGGTGAGTGCCGTGCCGGTGCTGCGCAGCATGGGGTATGAGGTACTTGTGCTGGGCCCCAGTGATGGCGGCTCCCTGCATCTCTTCCTGGATGCCGGGGCCTCGGTCATCACCCGGTCGTCCTGCCGCAATGTCTCCGATGCCTGGGGCATGGCCCTCTGTGCCGACTTCGTCATCGCCAACACGGTGGTCATGGCCCGGGCTGTCCGTGCCCTGAGCGGCACCGCCGTGCCGGTGCTGTGGTGGCTCCACGATGCCTTTGCAGGCTATCCCCACATTGCCCACCAGATCCCCACCCAGCTGGGAGAGAATGTCCGGATCTACTCGGTGGGCAGCCACGCCGCCAACGCCATGCGCGCCGTGCGGCCCGAGTTCGAGATCCGGCCGCTCATCTACGGCCTGCCCGATTACGCGGCAGAGAACTTTGTCCGCACCGATCTGGGCTACAACCACGGCCGCCCGCTGTTTGCCACGGTGGGCTCCTTTGAGCGCCGCAAGGGCCACGATATCTTCTGCAAGGCCATCCGCCTGCTGCCGCCCGAGGTACGGGAGAAGGCCTCCTTCCTCTTTGTGGGCCAGGCCGCTGACAAGGAGATGATGGACTCCGTCCGCGCCCTGACCGCAGACTACCCGGAAAACGTGTACTACTGCAAACGGCTCACCCGTGACGAAATCAAGAGCCTGATGGAGCAGTGCACCGGTTTGGTCTGTGCTTCCCGCGATGATCCCATGCCCACCTTTGTCACCGAGGGTCTGATCTTCGGCAAGCCGTCCATCGTATCGGAGCACACCGGCACTGCCGGGCTCATCTCCGAGGGGCGGAACGGCTTCGTTTACCACAACGACGACCCGCAGCAGCTGGCTGTCCTGCTGGAGTACGCCATTGAACACCCGGAAGAGCTGGCCTCCATGCGGACTGAATGCCGTAAAATGTACGAGCAGTATTATTCCAAGGAGGCTTTTGAGCAGACGCTCCGGGCTGCTGTGGAAGATCTGACAGCGAAAAAGTAACACAAAACCTCTCCGTCATTGCTTCGCAATGCCACTTTTCCTCATAGGGGCAACAGCAACAACCGCCGCCAGTGGCGGATAAAGGGCGTTGCTGTTGGGGCCGCAGCCAGCAAGACACAAGTGTTGTTTCCAACACGAAGTGGATGCTGGGTGCCGCAACCCGGGCTTGGCGAACGAAGTAAGCCTGAGAGGTTCTTTTTTATCATATCACACAAAGTGACGAGAAAAATTTTGTTCCAGTTCACAAAAACAAGGTTCCGCTGTGTTATACTGCAAGCAGTATCGTGAAAGGAGCCTTGTCCCATGGAACAGACCAACACCCCCCAGCAGCCCTCCCGCAAAAAGGCGATCCTTTCTCTGCTGGTGCTGCTGGCACTGACCTGTGTAGTGGTTTTCATCTTCAGCAGCCACTGGGCCGAGATCTCGACCGCGCTGGCCCAGCTCTCCTTCTGGCAGGTGCTGCTGGTGCTGGCCATCGGCCTGACATACCCCCTGCTTGAGGGAATCGTCTGCTGGCTCATCATCCGCTGCCGCCTGCCGGGCTTCACCCTGCGGCGCGGCTTGGATGCCGCCTTTGTGGGCATCTTTGGCAACGTGGTCGGCCTGGGTGCCGGGGCTGTGCCCATGGAGTCCTACTATCTCTACCATTGCGGCCTGCCGCTGGGCCCCGGTGTTGGCCTGATGACCCTGCAATATGTATTCCACAAGACCACTGTTCTGCTCTATGCCACTGTGATGCTCCTGCTGCAACACCGTTGGCTCGCCGCCAACACCTCCGGCGTGATGCACTATCTGCCCGCCGCCTACTGCGTGGTGGCGCTGGTCATCGTGACGCTGGTGCTGCTCTGTGTCTCGCCGCTGGTGCAGCGGCTGGCCCGCTGGGCCATGGGCTTTCTGCCCAAAACAGAACCATGGCAGACCCGCCGGGAAAAGTGGCTGGAGCAGCTGGACACCCTGGCCACCGAGAGCCGCCTCCTGCTGGCCGACAAGGGCCGCTGTGCCCGTATCCTTGCCGTGCAGACCCTCAAGCTGTTTCTGATGTTCACCCTGCCGTGGTTCTGCATCCGCTTCATGGGGCTTTCCTGCGGGCTGAGCTTCTGGCAGGTACAGCTGCTCACCAGCCTGATGCTCTTCCTTTCCAACGCCCTGCCCAATGTGGCAGGCATGGGCTCCATTGAAACAGCCTTTCTGCTGGTGTTCAGCAGCTTTATGACCAGCGGCGAAGCCATGAGCACCCTGATGCTCTTCCGTATCGCAAGCTACTATTTTGTGTTTGCCGCCAGCGCCGCAGGCACTTTTGCGGCGCAGAAGCATCTGGAGAACAGTTGACATCCTGCGCATTCCGGCACTATAATGAAAGCGTACTCTCTGAAGATCTCTGGCCGCCCAGCTGTGCGGCCCACCAAAGGAGAACGCCTTATGGAAAACAAAAGTCTCCGTTTTTATGCCATCATGGCCCTCTGGGTCGTGTTGTTCGTGTTGTTGTTCGTTTCCAACCGCCGCGTTGACCTGAAAACTGACATCAATAAAAGCACTTCTGTCTCCGTCAGCGTGGAGGATACCGTCAGCCTGAGCCCCTCTGTGGTCACCACCCGTGCCTATTCTGCGGGCGATGACACCTATCAGGCATTTTTCAGGATCCTGCAAAACGCGAGCTGCTACCAAAAGTTCAGCCAGAATGCCCGCTCCTACTCCCACGACTACGAAGCGCATTCCATCACCCTGCGCTTTGCAGACGATGCCAGCCAGAACCTGCTTTTCACCGTCTATTCAGACGGGGTCTGCCAGGTAAACGGAAAATTTGTCTTCCTCCGCTCCCCCGATGGAAACGCGGAGGCGATCTACCAGTTGCTGCGGGATGCGGTGGTGTAAAGAATGTCGTCCGCTCCCCGGGATGCGGCTGATCAACGACCGGGACAAAACAAAAATCGGGGCACTCAGGTGGTCAAGCTGAGTGTCCCGTTTTTGTTTTCATCTGCGCACAGTGCCGTACCAGAGCCCTGTGTGCCGCGCAGCGGATGCAGAGCAAACCAGAATGCTGCATCCTGCCAAGAAAAAGAGAGTATGGAATGGAGGAATGGAACGGAGCGCTTGCAGACGCTCCGTTTTTTGGTGCATCGTGGTTAGAATTAGCTAACCGCCGCTGCGAGAACAGAATACCATAAGCGGTTAGTCTTGTCAACCCTCAATTTGCAATTTTTCTCGAAAAAGGTGTGTGTCGCCGGGGTTTTAGCTTTTTTTCTACATTCTGCCCAAAGAATCCCCCTTGCTTTGGAAGAAAACCCACTTGTTTTCTATTGCTTTTTAAAGTGGTTCTTGTTATTATAGTAACGCAAGATTTTGTGGGCAAGCTTTCATTTTTGTCTACACCTTGTAGTTGGAACTGCCGCAGACGGCAGTTCAAGACCGTTTCGCCCCCAGAAAGCCGCCTATCCAGTGCGGTTTTTCAAAGGCTCAATAGTTAGAATGCGCTAACCTGCGCATGGAATGGAGCAAGGAGGTTCCAATGATCAATTTTGAACAGTGGGAAGGCTTTGAGGGCCGCATCTGGAAAGAGGAAGTCAATGTCCGCGACTTCATCCAGAAGAACTACACCCCGTACGACGGCGACGAAAGCTTTCTGGCTGGCCCCACCGAGGCGACCGATAAGCTGTGGGGTGCCCTGCAGAAGCTGCAGAAGGAAGAGCGCGCCAAGGGCGGCGTGCTGGACATGGAGACCGAAGTCGTCAGCAGCCTGACCGCTTACGGCCCCGGCTATATCGACGAGACCCTGAAGGATCTGGAGCAGATCGTCGGCCTGCAGACCGACAAGCCCCTGAAGCGTGCATTCATGCCCTACGGCGGCATCAAGATGGCAGAGCAGGCCTGCACCACCTACGGCTATCAGCCCAGCGAGGAGCTGCACAAGATCTTTACCGACTATACCCGCACCCACAACCAGGCTGTGTTCGATGCCTACACCCCTGAGATGAAGGCTGCCCGCCACACCCACATCATCACCGGCCTGCCCGACACCTACGGCCGTGGCCGCATCGTGGGCGACTACCGCCGCGTGGCCCTGTACGGCATCGATGCCCTGATCAAGTTCAAGCAGGAAGATTTCGCCAACTGCGGCGACGGCACCATGACCGATGACGTGATCCGCCTGCGCGAGGAGATCGCACGCCAGATCAGCGCCCTGAAGGGCATGAAGAAGATGGCCGAGGCCTACGGCTGCGATATCTCCCAGCCCGCTAAGAACGCCAAGGAAGCCTGCCAGTGGCTGTACTTCGGCTACCTGGCCGCCATCAAGACCCAGAACGGCGCTGCCATGAGCGTGGGCCGCATCTCCACCTTCCTGGATATCTACATCCAGCGCGATCTGGAGAACGGCACCCTGACCGAGAGCCAGGCCCAGGAGCTGATCGACCACATGGTGATGAAGTTCCGCATGGTCAAGTTTGCCCGCATCCCCAGCTACAACCAGCTGTTCTCCGGCGACCCCGTGTGGGCCACCCTGGAAGTGGGCGGCATCGGCATGGACGGCCGCAGCATGGTCACCAAGAACTGCTACCGCTTCCTGCACACTCTGGAGAACATGGGCCCCGCACCGGAGCCGAACCTGACCGTTCTGTACTCCTCTGCCCTGCCCGAGAACTTCAAGAAGTACGCCGCCAAGGTATCCATCAACACCAGCTCTGTCCAGTACGAGAACGACGATGTGATGAAGCCCGTGTGGGGCGATGATTATTCCATCTGCTGCTGCGTGTCTGCCACCCAGACCGGCAAGGAGATGCAGTTCTTTGGTGCCCGCGCCAACCTGGCAAAGTGCCTGCTGTACGCCATCAACGGCGGCGTGGACGAGAAGAGCCACGAGCAGTGCGGCCCCAACTACGCTCCCATCACCAGCGAGTACCTGAACTATGACGAGGTCCTGCCCAAGTATGTCCAGATGCTGGACTGGCTGGCCGGCCTGTACGTCAACGTGCTGAACCTGATCCAGTATATGCACGACAAGTACTACTACGAGGAAGCCGAGATGGCCCTGATCGACACCGATGTGCGCCGCACCTTTGCCACCGGCATTGCAGGCTTCTCCCACGTCATCGACTCCCTGAGCGCCATCAAGTACGCCAAGGTCAAGGTCGTGCGCGACGAGACCGGCCTGGCCACCGGCTATGAGGTGGAGGGCGACTTCCCCAAGTACGGCAACGATGACGACCGTGCCGATGAGATCGGCGTTTGGCTGCTGCGCACCTTCCTGGAGATGATCAAGAAGCGCCACACCTACCGCAACTCCGAGGCTACCACCTCCATCCTGACCATCACCTCCAATGTGGTGTACGGCAAGTACACCGGTGCTCTGCCCGATGGCCGTGCCGCCTTTACCCCCTTTGCACCCGGTGCAAACCCCAGCTACGGTGCGGAGCAGAACGGCCTGCTGGCTTCCCTGAACTCTGTTGCCAAGCTGCCCTACCACTGGGCTCTGGACGGCATCTCCAACACCCAGACCATCAACCCCGAGGCTCTGGGCCACAGCGAGGAGGAGCGCAAGGAGAACCTGGTGCAGGTGATGGACGGCTACTTCGATCAGGGTGCACACCACCTGAACGTGAACGTGTTCGGCAAGGAGAAGCTGCTGGATGCCATGGAGCACCCCGAAAAGGAAGAATACGCCAACTTCACCATCCGCGTCTCCGGCTATGCGGTCAAGTTCATCGACCTGACCCGCGAGCAGCAGATGGACGTGATCTCCCGTACCTGCCATGCCGCACTGTGACCCTGTCGGTCTCGTCCACTCGCTGGAAAGTTTCGGCTCGGTGGACGGGCCGGGTGTCCGGTTCGTTGTCTTTCTGCAGGGCTGTGCCCTGCGCTGCAAATACTGCCACAACCCCGAAACGTGGAGCGCTGAGGGCGGCACGGAATGGTCTCCGGAGAAGCTGTTCCAGCACGTCTGGCGCTACCGCAATTACTGGGGCAAGAAGGGCGGCATCACCGTCAGCGGCGGCGAGCCGCTGCGGCAGATGGACTTCTTGACAAAATTCTTCCAGCTGGCGCGCGCCAAGGGGGTACACACCGCGCTGGACACGGCCGGTCAGCCGTTCCAGCCCGATGACCCCGCCTACCTGGCCGCCTTCGATACCCTGATGGCTTCCACCAGTCTGGTGATCCTGGATCTCAAGGAGATCGACCCGGAGAAGCACCGTCAGCTTACCGGCCGGGACAATGCCAACATCTTAGCCATGGCACGGCACATCTCTGATCTGGGCGTTCCGCTCTGGATCCGGCATGTGCTGGTGCCCGGCCTCACCGATGACGAGGAGGGCCTGCGCAGGACCGCAGACTTCATCCGCAGCCTGAAAACGGTGCAGCGGGTGGAGGTGCTCCCCTACCACACGCTGGGGCTGTTCAAGTGGCAGAAGCTGGGCATCTCCTATCCCCTGCCCGATGCCGTTCCCCCCACGGCGGAACAGGTCCGCCGGGCGGAGGAACTGTTGGAAGTGGCTAAGTACCCCGGCTGAAGCGATGCAGCCGCCGGTGCTTGACAAAGCTTTTTGCATCTAATATCATAAGAGCAAAAGAAAAGGAGCCTTTTGGCACTCACACCTATTTCCCTGTAGAGACAGGGGATGTGAGCCCAAGAGGCTCCTTTTGCTTATGATATTTATTTTTCTTCCCTTCCGGCGTGATACACCTGCAGATACACCCTTTTGCGCTCGGCATCCGTGTTCTCTGCCAGCTGCTGGCAGAAACGCTCATCCTCGAACAGGGCGACCACATTGGGCGCATAGCGGGTGCCGCTCTGGGCCCGCAGCTCTTCCAGCAGCGTGCGGAAGGGCTTGGCAAGGTTGTAGCACCGGCCGATATTATCGGTGGCGGCATCCAGCGAGTCTGCCACGCTCAGCGCATCCACAATTCCCTTGATCTCCGGCGGGCAGGAGGGTACATCATTGGGATATCCGCCCTTGCCGTTGTAATAGCAGTGGTGATAGAGCGCCGCCAGGGCCAGCGTTCTTCCGCAGCCCATTCTATTCAGAATGTCAGCGCCGGTCCTTGGGTGGCTCTGGATGCAGAAAAACTCCTCATCCAGCAGGCGGCGGGCGTTGTTGTCGATGTACATCAGAACGGCACACTTGCCAAGGTCGTGGTACAGGCCGCACTCATAGGCCGTCTGGCAGAGCTCTTCCCGCCGGGCCTGCACCTCGGCCGCGCTCCTGCAGCCCAGCAGGCCAACCAGTGTTTCGGGCCTTGTCTCGATCTGCCGCTGCAGCAGGGCACGGGTCAGCTCTGCCACCATCAGCGAGTGGACATAGGTCGGCTTGTGCCCGGCCAGGATACTGCCCAGCATCCGGCGGTTCGCCGTTTCATCTGAGCTGGTGCTGATCTTGCTCAACTCCCAGGCGGCAGAGTTTACCACACGGGGATACTGGCTGGCCGGCATCTGTTCCAGATACTGATCCGCAGAACGGCGTACCCGCTCCACGGTTGCACGATACCTCTGTGCTCCCGCCTCGTCCAGACGTTCTGCATAGACCGAGAGATAGGCCGCCAGAACCAGCTTCCGGTTGATGGCCTCGGCAGAATAATCATCCTGCGCCACGCTTCCCGCCGATTCCAGAAGGATCTTGACCACATCTTCCAGGCTGCCCACCCCAGCATGGTAGCGGGCAGCGGCGTAAAAATAGGGCACCCGCCAGTTCTGCAGGCGTGCATCCTGACCCTTGTACTTCTTCTTGTGCCCCCAGATGTATTCCGCCGATTCCAGCACCTGCCGCGCCACCTCGGGATCCTCCTCCTGCCGCAGATGGGGCAGCAGGGTCATGCGGTCCATGTGCATGGAATAGATGTAGCTTTCCCAGGGGAACTCCGGGTCCAGCGCATGGTAATGCGCAGACTGGATGACCTCCATTGCGCGGCGGAACCGCTCCAGATACCGGCAGCTTTCCGCATGGGTGCCGCGGGACATCCCCAGCCGGGTGTTGCCCACACAGCGGATGAGATACTGCCGTGTATTCTTGTCCAGCTGTTCATACCGTGACATGTATTCAGCGGCTTCCGTGAAATAGACCTCGATCGCATCTCCCAACAGGTTGATGCCAGTTGCCTCATCCCGGATGTTCATATAATGCAGAGTGATGCCCGTGTAGTACAGCTCCCTGACGATCATGGGCACGTCTTCCCGGCTGCGGGCCGCTGCCAGCAGCAGCTGATGCACCTTGAACGCCACGCCCACATCCTCGCTGTTCGCGTAGTTGAACAGCCTGCCTGCAAAGGCACTCAGTCCCTGGATATCCTCTTCGGTCAGGGAGGCAGGGTCACGGTCGTAGACAAACTGCGCCAGCAGTGCCTCATTTTGCCGCATCAGGGTGTTGCATCTCAGCGCGTTGGTCTGGATCTCTTCCAGCACGGCAGCGGGAGCCTTGCCCTCCGGAAAGCTGGGCCGGGAGATCGAGCGCACAACGCGCAGGTCCCGAATATACTGTTCAAAAGCCTCTGCCTGTGTGCACTCCATCTTATCAGCCCCTTTTGCCGAAGTCCGTCGTTCGATTTGAAACTATAATTCAGTATACGGCATTTTTCGGCAGAAATCAACTGATTTTCGCAGATTTTTTAGCCCCCCCCCCCGAATATTTTTACGCATTCATACGTCACTTTTTGTATAAAATGCGCTTTTACCGGGGGATCGGGTGCGCTTGATTTATGAAATTGCTTCCGGCAGCTGCATCCATTTGCCCTTCCAGGCGTAGAGCACCATCAACACTGCACCCACAGCCCAGGACACCGGGTAGACCAGCAGCACACCCTCAATGCCTGCAAACAGGGGCAGGGCAAACTGGATCCAGACGATGCGGAACAGGCACAGGGAGATCAGCAGCACCACCATGGGCGGCACGCTCTTGCCGGTGCCGCGCACCGTACCGGCAAGGCCCTGCAGGATGCCCAGCATCCAGTAGAAAGGGCAGAAATAGAGCATGCAGATCTTTCCGTAGGCAATGACCGTTTCATCGCCGGTGAACAGGTGCATGATGGAATCCTGGAAGACGAGCAGCAGGATGCCGGTCAGGATGGTGTAAACGATGCACATGCCCAGGGTGACAAAGGTGCCCTTTTTGACACGGTCGATCTTGCCCGCACCAAAGTTCTGGCCCACAAAGGTGGTGGCCGCCATGCTAAAGCTCAGCACAGGCAGAATGTTGAAGCCATCCACCTTCATATAGGCGGCAAAGCCTGCCATGGCAGCGGCACCATAGCCGTTGACACTGACCTGCACCAGCACATTGGAAAGGGAGATGACCATATTCTGGATACCGGTGGGCAGGCCCACCTTGATGATGCGGACCGCCATCTTTTTGTGCACGCGCACTTCCTTTGCCGTCACGCGGTAATCGTCCTCCACCCGCATCAGAAACCGCAGGGAGAGCACACAGGACACCAGCTGGCTGATATCGGTGGCAATGGCCGCACCGGCCACGCCCATCTTGCATCCGGCAATCAGAACAAGGTCGAGGACGATGTTGGTGATGGAGGCAACGCCCAGGTAAAGCAGGCTCCGCTTGGAGTTGCCGGCGGCGTTCAGGATACCGGCCGCCATGTTATACACCACGCTGAACAGCACACCGCCAAAATAGAGCCGCATATAGAGCACCGCATCCTCCAGCACCTCTGCGGGGGTGTTCATGGCGGTGAGCAGGGCCCGGCTGACGGCAATGCCGCACACGGTCAGGATCGCACCCAGAATGGCCGAAAGGGCCAGCGAAGTGTGCACCGCAGTGTGCGCGCCCTCCCTGTCCTTGGCTCCCAGAAACTGGGACACCACGACACCGGCACCCACGGCAATACCCTGGCTGAACCCGATGAGCAGGAAGATGGGCGAGCCGCTGGAGCCGACGGCTGCCAGCGCGTTGCTGCCCACAAAGTTGCCCACGATGATGGAATCGGCGGTGTTGTACAGCTGCTGCAGCATGTTGCCCAGGATCAGCGGCACCGAGAAGAGCAGGATGCTCTTCCAGATGCTGCCCTCTGTCATCAGCCGTGATTTCTTCTTTTCTTCTAAAATCGTCTGTGCCATAATGTTTCCTTTTTCACGCAAAGCTTCAACTCATAGATCAATCGTCATACAGATAAACGATACCTTGTTTCTGCCAAAAAGTCAAGCAAAAGCGTAAAAAGGGGCGTTTGTACCGGTTCCACCCTATTTCCACCCTCTTGCCGCTGGGTCCAGCATCTCGGCGGCAGAGTAGACCAGGGCGTTGCAGACTGCGGCGGCCACGGTGCTTCCGCCCTTGCGGCCCATGGCCGCGATGGCAGGCACGCCGTAGGCTGCACAGGCGGCAAACAGCGCTTCCTTGCTTTCCACCACATTCACAAACCCCACCGGCACGGCAATGACCAGAGCAGGCCGCAGCCCGGCCTCGATCTCTTCCGCAATGGTCAGCAGGGCGGTGGGGGCATTGCCCACCGCAAGAATGGCCCCGGGGTGCTCCTGCGCCGCGCGGTGCATGGAGGCCACTGCCCGGGTGGTTCCGGTCTCGGCTGCGATCCGCGCCACCTCAGGGTCCGCCATATAGCAGAGGGCACTGCCGCCCAGCCGGGCAAGGGCAGGCTTGGAAATGCCCGAAAGCGCCATGTTGGTGTCGGTGATGATAGGGGTCCCGGCCCGCAGGGCGGCCACACCTGCTGCCACAGCCCCCGGCGTGAAGCGCAGATTTTTCGCATAGTCAAAGTCGGCGGTGGTGTGGATGACCCGCTTGACCACAGCGGCAGTCTCGGGCGGCGGGGTCAGGCCCTGCGCTTCCAGCTCTGCCGTGATGATGGAAAGGCTTGTCCGCTCAATGTCGGCGGGCAAATGATGTTGTGGGTTCATTGTGCATTCCTCCGCGGGTTCTCCAACCCCATGGCCGCGTAAACGGCATCCAGATCCAGCGCGCCGCGCACGCCATCGGCCAGCAGGTCAAACTGCTGCTGGCGGTACTGCTCCATCGGGATGAGGGCCGCGCTGTCCGGCGCAATGCCCTTGCGCCGGCAGAGCAGGGCCACCAGCTTCTCGGTAAGCTCCCCGGTATCAAACAGGCCGTGCAGGTAGGTGCCGAACACATTGTCCTGCACGCAGCCCTCGGGTGTGCCGTCTGCCAGTGTGCAGAAGGGCACACCCTGCACCTCGGTGCGGCCGGTGTGGATCTGGTATCCGGTCAGGACCGCACCCGCAAAGGGGGAAGCGGTCACGGCGGCAGTGTCCTGGGTGCGGTGCTTCTGGCCGGTAAAGACCGTGCGGGTGGGCAGCAGCCCCAGCCCCCGTACGGTCTGCGCCGTACCGCTCTCCGTGCCTTCGGGGTCGGCCAGCGTCTCGCCCAGCATCTGATACCCGCCGCAGACCCCCAGCACCGGCGTGCCGTTGGCCGCCAGCTTCAACAAGGCTGCTTCCAGCCCGGACTGCCGCAGCCAGAGCAGGTCATCCACTGTGTTCTTGGTGCCGGGCAGGATGATGAGATCCGGTGTGCCCAGCTGGCGGGTATTCTGCACATACCGCACGCCCAGCAGCGGGTGCTGCTCCAGCGGCATGAAATCGGTAAAGTTGGAGATGTGCGGCAGGCGGAGGATGGCCGCATCCAGCGGGTGGACCGTTCTGCCCGCATCCAGCCGGGTGGAAAGCGAATCCTCGTCCTCAATGTCCACCTTCAGGTAGGGCACGACCCCCAGCACCGGCAGCTGCGTTTTTTCTTCCAGCATAGCAAGGCCGGGGCGCAGGATCTCCACATCGCCGCGGAATTTATTGATGAGCAGCCCCTTGATGCGGGCGCGCTCTTCTGGCTCCAGCAGCGCCACCGTACCGTACAGCTGGGCAAACACACCGCCCCGGTCGATGTCTCCCGCCAGCAGAACGGGGGCATCCACCAGCCGGGCAAGGCCCATGTTGACGATATCGTCCGCCTTCAGGTTGATCTCCGCCGGGCTTCCGGCCCCCTCAATGACGATGATGTCCACGGTTTCGGCCAGACTGTTGTAGGCCGAGAGGATCTCCGGGATGAGCGCTCTTTTCATTTTAAAGTAGGCGGCGGCGGGCATCTGGCCCCGCACCTCACCGTTCACGATGACCTGACTGCCCACGTCACTGCTGGGCTTGAGCAGGATGGGGTTCATCCGCACATCCGGCTCGATGCCTGCGGCCTGCGCCTGCACCACCTGTGCCCGGCCCATTTCCAGCCCATCCCGGGTGACAAAGCTGTTCAGCGCCATGTTCTGGCTCTTGAAGGGAGCCACGCGGTAACCGTCCTGCGCAAAAATGCGGCAGAGGGCGGCGCACAGCAGGCTTTTGCCTGCACCGCTCATGGTTCCCTGCACCATGATGCACTTTGCCTTGCTCATTCCAGCACCTCCGCAAGAAGTTTCAAAAGCTGTTCGTTTTCAGGCCCGGTGCGCACGGCGGTGCGGTACCAGCCGGGGCCCAGCCCGGGGTAGTTCGCACAGCTGCGCAGCACAGCGCCCCTTTGCCGCAAGGCTTCTCCCAGCGTCTCCGGGGCCTGAAACAGCAGGTAATTTGCCCTGCCGTCCAGCACCCGCAGGCCCAGCGCCCGCAGCCCGGCTGTCAGGCGGGGCCGCTGTTCGGCAATGAGGGCCCGGACCTTTTCTACATACGCTGTCTCCTCCAGCGCGGCAAGGCCCGCCGCCTGCGCCAGACTGGACACGCCCCAAGGCTGGCCGCAGGCCTGCATCTGTTCCAGCAGCGCCGTGTCGGCACTCAGGGCATAGCCCAGCCGCACGCCCGCCATGCCGTAGAGCTTGGTGAAGGCTTTCAGGATGACCAGATCTCCCTCTCCCAGCAGGCCTTTTGCCGTATACAGGGCATGGTCGGGCAGGAAATCGAGGAAGCATTCGTCCACCACCAGCAGGGTGCCGCACGCCGCGCAGCGGTGGAGGATCTGCTCCACCAGCGGCAGGGCCGTCAGCTGGCCGGTGGGGTTGTTGGGCTGGCAGAGGAATACCATGTCCACCCCCGGACGGATGGCCGCACAGAACGCATCCGTGACCGCGAAGTCCTCCTGCTCCCGCAAAAAGAAGCGTTCTACCGTGCAGCCGACACTTTCCAATGCAGTGGCATACTCCGCAAAGGTGGGGGCGGTGACCAGCGCCCGGCGGGGCTTTTTGGCCCAGACCAGCCGGAAGATGAGGTCTGCCGCCCCATTGCCGCAGAGGATCTGCTCCGCCGGCACGCCCTCATGGAGTGCCAGCTTTGCCCGCAGCTCCCGGCACAGGGGGTCGGGGTAGCGGTCGGCCGTGGGCAATGCCGCCGTGATGGCCCGGGCCACCCCTTCCGGCAGGCCCAGCGGGCTGACGTTGGCCGAAAAATCCAGCGCATCCCGCCCGAACTCGGCCCGGTAACCGGCCCAATCGCCGCCATGTACTAGTTGCATGTTCGTTCTCCTTTTCCTGGATGGTTCTGGATCCCAGCTCTTGGCTCCCCCCTTTGGGGGAGCTGTCATGCAAAGCATGACTGAGAGGGCGAGGTCGTTACAAAATAGCTCGTATTGCCACGCCCCACGCCAGTGCAAAAGCGCTTGCCACGTACATCATCTGGTTGGCACGCAGGATATCCGCCGGTTCAATGGAACGCAGCGGATCGCCGATGGTGGGCTTGGCGTAGTATTCGCCAAAGTAATAGGCGGGCCCGGCCAGCTGCACCCCCAGCGCACCGGCGCAGGCGCTCTCGGTCTGGGCGCTGTTGGGGCTGGCGTGGTTCCGGCGGTCCCGCCGCCAGATCTTCCACGCCCCTTTTGCGTCATTGTGCGTAAAGGCTGCGGCAGCCACCCACAGCAGGGCGGCAAGGCGGCTGGGAAGGTAATTTGCCGCATCGTCCAGCTTGGCCGGGATGCGGCCAAAGTAGAGATATTTTTCGTTTTTGTAGCCCAGCATACTGTCCATCGTGTTGACGGCCTTGTAGGTCAGGGCCAGCGGTGCCCCGCCGATGAGCATATAGAGCAGGGGCGCGATCACGCCGTCGCTGGCGTTTTCGGCCACCGTCTCCACAGCGGCCCTGGTCACACCCTCCAGCGTCAGATCCTGGGTGTCCCGCCCCACGATGCGGCTGACCGCCCTGCGGGCGGCAGGCAGGTCGGGCTTGACCAGTTCCCGGTAAACATTGGTGCTCTCCTGCGCCAGCCCCTTTGCGGCCAGTGCCTGCCCGCACCAGAACATCTGGACGGCTAGCCCCAGCCACGGGCTGATGCGGGCAGCCCCCAGGCAGACAAGGCTCGTCAGCAGAAAGGTGCCCACCGGCAGGCAGAAGGCCACAATGGCACCGCCCAGCAGTTCCCCCTGAGGCGTTTTGGGCAGGCGGGCCCGCAGGCGCTTTTCCAGCGCCGAGATGGCCTTGCCCATGTACACCACCGGGTGGGGCAGCCAGGCCGGGTCGCCGAAGAGGCAGTCCAGCACAAAACCGCCGAGTACTGCGTATTCGATCATCGGGCATCCTCCTTTGTGTACTGCACAGTCTTCAGCAGGTGCAGCACCCGCTGCTCCGCCCAATCTCCTGCATCCAGAACGTAACCGCCCGCGTTGGGGGCGCACCAGTGGTAATAATCCGCATGGGGCAGGGCGTAGCGCTCCATGGCAGCCATCTGGGTGCCGCCGTGGGCCAGAATGACCAGTGTCTCTTCCCCATCGGCAAGGGCCCTGTCTACCAGTGCGGCAAAGGCCCTGCACACCCGCTCCGAAAAGACAGCCTTGGTCTCGCCGTCCGGGCAAGGGCTTTCGCAGTTGGCATTCACCCAGGCCAGATAATCCGGGTCGTGCTCCATCTCAATGAAATTGCGGCCCTCAAAGCTGCCGAAGCACATCTCCTGCAGGTCTTTCACCTCCACGAGCCTTGCACCCGGGAAGAGCACCTCCGCGGTCTGCCGGGTGCGGCAGAGCGGGGTGATATAGACCGTTTCCGGCCGGAGATCCGCCTGCCGCAGCTGGGCGCGGCCCGCGGGGCTCAGGGGGATATCCCGCTGGCCCTGATAGCGCTTTTCGGCGTTGTAGGCCGTCAGGCCGTGGCGCAGAAGATAGATCAGCATGGGGGCAGTTCTCCTTTCAATACTGTGGGGATGCCGCAGAACATCTGCACCACGCACCCGGCCCGGGCCGCCAGCAGGCAGGCCAGCCGCCCGGCGGCTTCCCGTGCGGCCCGCTCCCCTGCGTCCATGGGCACCACGCCGCCGCCCACCTCGGTGGCCATCACGATATCATAAGCGGAGAGCTCCTCCGCAAGCTTTTCCAGATCCTCAGCCTCTGCGGCCAGGGCCTGCACCTCCGCAATACGGGTGCCGGGCAGGCGCTGCGCAAAGGTGCGCTTGCCGCTGTACAGCGGCCCGGTGATAAAGATCATAACAGTCCTCCCCACTGGCAGGCACACAGCGCCGCCAGCATCCACAGTTCAGCTTTCTGCAAAAACCATCCGGCCAGATCGCCGGTGATGCCGCCAAACTGCTTGTCCGAAACAACATGATAGCGTGCAAACACCAGCAACGCCGCCAGCACCAGCGCCCAGCCGCCCAGTGCCAGCAGGGCGGCGCTGAGCAGAGCGGCCAGCACCATCAGCACCCGGCGGACAGTAGTTCGATCCGCTGCCGTGGCAAAGGTGTGGGCAAGGCCGGTGTTCTTTGCCATCGGGAACGATGCCACGGCCAGGCCCGAAAGGGCCCGTTCCAGCACAAGGGCCAGTGTCCAGCACAGGCCCACCCGGGGCGTAAAGTCCACGCAGGCGCAAAGGGCAAGGTAGGCCGCAAAATAACTGCACAGCCGGATCACCGCAAAGGCACCGCAGTGGGGGTCTTTGAGGATCTCCAGCTTCTTTTCCCGGTCGCCATAGCTGGAAAGGGCATCACAGGTATCGGCATAGCCATCCAGATGGATGCCGCCCGTGACCCAGACCGGGATCAGGCAGAACCCCGCCGCTTTTGCGGGCATCGGCAGGGGCAGAGCGCCGCACAGGCACCACAGCCCGCCAATGACCACCCCGATGAGCGGGAAGGCACACATGGCATACCGCATGTTTTTCTGGTTCCACGCGAACTGCGGCACCGGCAGGGCCGAAAACATGGCAAAGGCCACTGCAATGGTCTGCAATCCAATCATTTTTCCACTCCTTTATAATAGACCGGGATGCCGCACACCACCCGCACCACATGGTCAGCCCGGGCGGCAAGGGCATTGTTCACCTGCGCCAGCGCTTTCAGGTAGCGCCCGGTGTCGCCTGCGTAGTCGGCACCGCCGCTGAACACCTCGTTGGAGACCACGATGAGGTGCGCGCATTGTCCAGCCAATTGGTCCAGTCCTTCCAAAATGGCCGAAGCCGTATTTTCTCCCGCCCCGGCGGGGTCGTAGAGCTCGTTGGCGGTCAGGTTGCCCAGATCCTCCAACAGCGCAGTTCCCCGGGCAGGCAGACGGATGTTCTCCAGATGCAGGGGACACTCCACGGTCTCAAACTGCTTTGCCGCCCGCATCCTCCGGTGCTTTTCCACCCGGGCGGCACACTCGGCATCCCACACCTGCATGGTGGCGATGTAATAGCGCGGAAGCGCGGTTTTCAACACCAGGCTCTCGGCATACCCGCTCTTGCCGCTGGCGGCACCGCCCAATACCAGCGTCAGCATTGGGGGGTGTACGGCGTGATGCCGCCCTCCGTGAAGGAATAGCAATCGCGGTAAACGGCCAGCGCCATATCCCACAGCGGGATGCTTGCCACTGCTCCGGTGCCCTCGCCGAGATGGAGCCCGGCGGTGAGCAGGGGCGCTTTGCCCAGCGCTTCCAGCACCAGCCTTGCTGCCGGTTCGGTGGAACAGTGGCTGGCAAACACGGCCTTTTCCGCGGCGGGGCAGAGCCGCACCGCGCACAGAGCCGCCACCCCGCTGATGAAGCCATCCATCAGCACGGGCAAACCTTCCAGCGCGCCGCCCAGAAAAATACCGCACAGCCCGGCGATGTCAAACCCGCCCAGCTTGGAAAGCACATCCAGAGGGTCAGCGGCATCGGGCTGATTCCGCGCAATGCCCCGCCGGATGGCATCCAGCTTGCGGGCAAGCCCCGCGTCGGAAAGGCCCGCGCCCCGGCCTGTCATCCGCTCCACGGGCTGACCCAGCAGAACAGCAGCCACGGCGCTGGAGGTGGTGGTGTTGCCAATGCCCATCTCCCCCGTGGCCAGCAGCTGCACCCCCGCCGTCTTCTGCGCCCGGACAAGCCCGATGCCCGCCGCAATGGCATCCACCGCCTGCTGGCGGGTCATGGCAGGGCCGGTGGTGAAATCCGCCGTCCCGGCGGCAATGCGGCAGTTCTGCACCCCGGGCACCGGCTCCCCGGCCATGCCAAGGTCCACAGGCACCACTTCACAGCGAGCCGTTTTTGCCATCTGGCAGACACTGGTGCGCCGGGCGGCAAGGTTCTCGGCCACGGCCCGGGTCACGCTCTGGTCCGTCTGGCTCACGCCCTGCGCCACCACGCCGTTGTCGGCGCAGAGCACCAGCACGGCCCGGCGGGAAAACGCCAGCTCTGCCGTACCGGTCAGGGCGGCGGCATCCTCCAGCATGGTCTCCAGCCTGCCCAGCCCGCCCAGCGGCTTGGCCAGGCTGGCCCAGTGGGCGTGGGCGGCGGTGCGGGCGGTCTCGTCCGGCCGGGTGATCCTGGAAAGAAGCTGTTTCAGTTCAAGCTCTGTCATTGGTCCTGTTCCTCTTGATGATAGTGTGCGGCGACATCCACGAACCGCCGGGGCAGGGCCGTGCCCGCCCAATATAAATGTGGGAAGCCCGCATAGAAATGCTCATTTGCAAAGCCGCAGTCCCATTGCTTCCCGTTGGGCTTTGCGGCGGTAAAGCCGGTGCCGTTGTCTGTGGAATCCCAGTGGTGGAACTCGTGCACCGGCAGACGCTCCCCGGCGCGGAACAGCATACTGTCGGCGTGGGCAGTCAATGTTGCGTATCCAAACCGCACCAGCCGCCCCACCCGGAAGCCCTGCCCCGGCAGAACGCCTGCCATGGGCCAGCGTTCCCCGTTGGCATCCTCCAGGCTCTGGCCCAGATAGAGAAAGCCCCCGCACTCGGCCACCGTGGGCAGACCGCGCTCCACAGCCCGGCGCACAGAGGCCAGCATGGAGCGGTTCGCGCTCAACTGCCCGGCATACAGCTCCGGGTAGCCGCCGGGCAGGTAGAGCCCGCCGATCTGCTCCGGCAGGGCGGGGTCCTGCAGGGGGCTGAACCAGCAGAGCTCCGCCCCCGCCCGCTCCAGCGCTTCCAGCGTTTCGGCGTAGGTGAAGCAAAACGCCGCATCCCTTGCAACGGCAATGGGAACGCGGGGGCGCTGTTCCTCTCCTCCCTGGGGCAGCAGCTCTCCCGCAGGGAGAATCCGATCTGCATGCTCCAAAGGCGCTGCGCCTTCGGTCAGGGCAAAAAGCTTTTCCCAATCCACCACCAGCGCATCGGCCATCCGGTTGATCTTCTGCTGTAAGTCCGCGATCTCCCCGGCAGTTTTCAGGCCCAAGTGGCGGCTCTCAAGGGCGGCATCCGGCAGGTGGGGCAGATAGCCCAGCACCGGCAGGCCGGTCTCCCGTTCCAGCATGGGAGCCAGCAGAGCATACAAATGGGGGGCGCAGTCATTGAGCAGGATGCCCGCCAGATGGCTGGGGGTGCGGAACTGTTTCAGTCCGTTGATCTGGGCCGCCAGCGTCAGGCTGGCCCCTCTGGGCTGGACCACCAGCAGCACCGGCAGGCCCAGCGTATCGGCCAGATGCCAGGCACTGGCGGTATCGCTCACGCCGCCCAGTCCATCGTAAAAGCCCATGGCACCCTCGCACACAGCTGCCCCGTGCCCGGCGGCGGCCTGCGCATAGAGCGCGCGCACGGTCTCCGGTGCGGAGAAAAACAGGTCGAGGTTGTGGCTCTCCACCCCCAGCACGGCCCGGTGAAACATGGGGTCGATATAGTCCGGCCCGCTCTTGAAGGAGCAGGGGTCCTTCCCCCGCCGCTTGATCGCCGCCAGCAGGGCGCAGGTCAGTGTGGTTTTGCCGCTGCCGGAACAGGGCGCGGCCACAAGAAATTGGATCATTTGCGTTCTCCTGTGATAAGGAAGATGGGGTTATTGGCCATCAGCAGGTGGAGCCTGCCCGCAGGCCGGGTGCGGCTGACCGAGATCTGCGTTACCTCCGCAGCAAGGCCGTGGGCAGTCAGTGCGGCCACGGCGGCGCTCAGCGTTTCCAGCGCAATGGCAGAGATGCAGATGCGGGCGTTCGGATTCCGGGCAAGCACCGTGTCCACCACAGCCTCCATGCCCCCCTTGGTTCCGCCGATGAACACGGCATCCGGGGCGGGCAGGTCAGCCAGTGCGGCGGGGGCGCGGCCCTCCACCAGTGTCAGGTTGCAGGCGTGGAACGTTTCCCGGTTCTGCCGGATGAGCCCACAGGCCTCCGGGTCACACTCCACGGCATATACATGCCCCCGGGGTGCGGCCAGTGCCAGCTCCACGCTCACGCTGCCGGTGCCCGCCCCCACATCCCACAGGGTATCGCCGGGCTGCACGGCCAGCTTGGCCAGCGCCGCCGCCCGCACCTCCTGCTTGGTCATGGGCACCTCTCCCCTGTGGAAGGCTTCATCCGGGAAGCCGGGCACCCGCCGGGGCGGCTGAGGAACGTGTTCCACAAGCAGAACGCTCAGGCTTGCAAACTGCTTTTGCGCAAACTCCTGCGCCGTGCCGAACAGGATTTTTTCCTCTGCCCGGCCCAGCTCTTCGCCCACCAGCACATGGGCATCGCCCAGCCCGGCAGCAGCCAGCCGGCCGCAGAGGGAGGCAGGCGTTTCTGCCCCGCCGGTCAGGAAAAACACAGGCTTTCCCCCGGCCGTCAGGCATTCGGCCACCGGGTCGCAGGCACAGCCGTGGGCCGAGACCAGCTTCCACTCCTGCCAGGAGCGGCCCACCGCAGCGGCCAGCAGCTGAACGCTGGAAAGCCCCGGCAGCACCCGGCAGGAGATGCCAAAGGCCCGCAGCATCGGCAGCAGCTGGGCTGCACCGGAATAAAACCCGGTGTCGCCGCTGTACACAAGGGCAGCATCCACCTCCGGGTCAGCCGCCAGCGCGGCAAGGACATCCTCAGGCTGATACAGGGCCTTCCGGTGATCCGTGCAGCCCTGCGGCAGCTGTTCCAGCAGGCGCTTTGCCCCCAGGATCAATCCGGCGTTCTGCAGAGCGGCAAGGCCCTGCGCGGTCAGGCTTTCCGGCGTGCCCGACCCCATCCCGATGAGTGTGATCATTGCAGCATCTCCTTACAATGCGTCAGGATCTGTTCCGCCGTTTCGCCCTGCTCGGCCGGGCGGCGGATGACGATGAGCTGAGCCCCGGTGTCCTGCGCTGCCCGGGCTTTTTCTTCAAAGCCGCCCGCCGCGCCGCCGTCTTTGGTAACGAGAAAGCGGATGGCAAACTGCTCCATCAGCGCCCGGTTCAGCGCATAGGAGAACGGCCCCTGCATGGCGATGATGTTCTTATGGGGGATATCTGCCCCCTCGCAGGCGGCAATGCCCTCCCGGGTGGGCAGGACACGGGGAAAGAGCCGTGCCGGTTCCAGCACAGCAAAGGCAGAAAGCTCCTTGGCCCCGGTGGCAAGCAGGACATTTCCCTGCGTCCGGGCCAGAAATCCCGCCGCATGGGCCGCAGAGGCAAACACCATGCTCCCGGCAGGCAGCGGGCTTTCGGGCCGGAGCAGGCGGCGGTACTCCGTGCCTGCTGTTTTGCAGGCTGCCCGGATGTTCCGGGTGGCCTCCACCGCATACGGATGGGTCGCGTCCACGCAGAGGTCAGCCCCCTGCAGCAGGGCGGTCATCTCCTCCGGGGTCAGCCGCCCGCAGTGGACGGTGATGCCGGACCTTTCGCCCTGTTCCTCGGCCCCCAGCGGGGTGGCCACGCTGACCAGTACCTCGGCCCCCAGTGCGGCCAGCTGCTTTGAAAAAATGCGGCCCTCGGTGGTGCCGCTGAATACCACGACCCTCATGCGCGGTACCCCCGCGGCGTGACCATCCGCCCGCTCAGCTGGCGGGTCTGGGCGTTGCCGACAAACACGGTGGTGAACATATCCACCGGGGTGGTTTCCAGCGCAGCCAGCGTCAGAACGCGGCTTTCCTGCCCCTCCCGGCCAATGTTCCGCACGATGCCGCAGACCGTTCCGGGTGCTTTGCCGTTTGCCAGCAGGATGCGCACCGCCCGCGCCAGATAGTCCGGCCGCCCCTTGGAGGAGGGGTTGTACAGCGCGATGCAGAAATCCCCCATGGCTGCTGCCGCCAGCCGCCGCTCGATGACCTCCCACGGCGTAAGCCGGTCAGAGAGGGAGAGCACACAGAAATCGTGGGCCAGCGGGGCACCCAGCACCGCACCGCCGCTCAGGGCGGCGGTCAGGCCGGGCACCACCTCCACCGTCACGTCCGGGAAGTGCTCGGCCAGCTCCAGCAGAGGGCTTGCCATGCCGTAGACCCCGGCATCTCCCGAGCAGACCAGCGCCACCGCCCTGCCGCTCCGGGCCGTTTCCAGCGCCCAGCGGCAGCGGTCGATCTCCTTGGTCATGCCGGTGGAATAATAGAGCTTGTCCGGGAAGTAGGGGCGCACCAGATCCAGATAGACCGTATAGCCGCACAGCACCTCGGCTTGCGTTAAGGCGCTCTGCGCCTGTGCGGTCAGAAACCGGGGATCCCCGGGCCCAAGCCCGACAACAAAAACAACATTAGGCATCCTGCCACCTCCAATCCGGGGCAAAGGGACGAAGCGCCAGCGCAAAAGTCACGCCGTTGCCCGCCTGTTTGGGAAGAATGATCGTGCCGCCTGCCGCCAGCACCGCCGCCCGCTCGCAGACATTGTCCACACCGGTCACGCTCCGGACAAAGGCCGAAGGTGTGAACTGCCCGGGGGCGTTCTGCAGCTGTGCGGCAGAATAGAACTGTACCGGCCAGCCGTGGGCTCTGCAAAATTCCAGCAGGCCCGGCTCATGGGCTTTCAGGTCGATGCTGGCTGCCGCCGTGATGCACACTGCTGCAAGGCCGTGGGCCGCGCAGAACTGTGCAAAGGCCGCTTCCAGCTGTGCGGCGCTGGTCCCCCGCCTGCACCCGATGCCCAGCACGCCGATCTTCGGGATCAGGTGCAGCGCATCGCCCGCCGGAAAAAGGGTCAGGGCAAAGTCGGCGCGCTCTGCCTCCCCCGCCGGGACCACCCCGGCAGGGGCCTGCCCGGCTATGGGGAATTCCGACCGGTACCGCACCGGCCCGCCCGCCAGCAGCCTGCTGCTGACGCGCTTGATGCGCTCCGGCTCCAGCACGGCGCAGTTCTGGTGCCTGGCCCACGCATCCACGGCAAACACACCGTTGGCATCGGTGGCCGTGGTAATGACCGGCACCGCACCGCAGACCGCCGCCAGCGCCCGAGCCAGATCGTTGGCCCCGCCCAGATGTCCCGAAAGGATCGGCACCGCAAAATGACCGCACTCGTCCAGCACCACCACGGCAGGGTCCACCGCCTTGCTCCGGCAGTGGGGCGCAATGGCCCGCACCGCAATGCCCACAGCCCCCACAAAGATCAGGGCATCCGCATGGGCGAACTGCTCCGCAGCCCAATCGGCAAGGCCGGGCCCGCCATGGCCGCAGCGGTCTACGGTGCCGGGCAGGGCACTGGCCAGCTTTTGGGCCAGCGCCAGCCCTTTTTCCGTAAAGGCGAGATAGGCGCGGGTCACTGGTCTGCCCCCTTGCGGAACTCCGTCGTAAAGGTTGGGTCGTAGAGCTTGCTCCGCTCATACCGGGTGCCCAGAAAATCCCCCACCACGATGAGCGCTGTTTTGGTGATGCCGTTGGCGCGGGTGCTCCCGGCCAGCGTGCCCACGGTGCAGCGCACCACCTTCTGCTCCGGCCAACTGGCCTTGTAGACCACGGCGGCAGGGGTCGCCGGCGTGTAGGCTCCGCCTGCCAGCAGGGCCTGCTGCACCTTGTCGATGAGGCCGATGGAGAGGAAGATCACCATGGTTGCCCCATGGGCGGCAAGGCTGGCCAGCTTCTCCTTTTCCGGCACCGGGGTGCGCCCCTCCATCCGGGTGATGATCACGGTCTGGCTGATGGTGGGCAGGGTGTACTCGGCGTTCAGCGCCGCCGCCGCCCCGCAAAAGCTGGACACGCCGGGGGTATCATCGTAGGGGATGCCATCCGCATCCAGTGCGTCCATCTGCTCCCGGATGGCCCCATACAGGCAGGGGTCGCCGGTGTGGAGCCGCACGGTGGTCCCGCCTGCGGCTTCCACCCGGCGCATCACGTCCAGCACCTGTTCCAACGTCATCTCGGCGCTGTTGTAAACGGCGCACTCCGGCTTCGCCAGCCCCAGCAGAGCCGGGTTGACCAGACTGCCCGCATAAATGATGCAGTCGGCTTCCTGCAGCAGGGCCGCGCCCCGCCGGGTGATGAGGTCAGGTGCGCCGGGGCCTGCGCCTACAAAATGTACCATCTCAATGCTCCTTCCATTCGTTCAGCAGTTGTGCGGCAGTGTCGGTGGCTCCCAGCGGGCCGTGCTGGTTGGAAAACAGCACCGCCCCCACCCGGAACGCCCCGCAGGCCCGCCGGTCAAGGTGGAGCTGGACCGCCCTCAGCAGGCTTTCCAGCACCGGAGCCCGCAGACCGGCGCTGTCCAGGAGTTCCAGACAGGCATCGGTGGTGGCAGCGTTCATCAGGGCGGCGCAGACTTCCCGGGAAGCGCCGCAGAGCGCCGCATGGGTGCAGAACAGCTCGGTGCGGCAGTCGGCAGTGTGGGAATGGGTGTTCATAATGCCGCCCGCCACCTTGACCAGCTTGCCCACATGGCCCACCAGAAGCACCTCTTCAAAGCGGGCCGCCGCAGCCATATCCAGCGTGTCTCCGATAAAGTTTGAGGTCTTTACCACCGGAACAGCGTGAAACTCCGGGTATCTTTCGTGCAGATAGTCCAGCCCGTAATTGCCGGGGGCCAGGATGAGCCGCCTGGGGCTGCCCGCCCGGAGAGCAGCCTGATTCATTTCCAGCTGGATGGTGTCCAGGATCGCCTGCTGGCTCATGGGCTCCACAATGCCGCTGGTTCCCAGCACCGAAAGCCCGCCCTCGACCCCGATGTGGGGGTTGAAGGTGCGCTTTGCCACCTCTTCCCCGCCCTTGATGGAGATGGTCACGGCAAAGCCGCCGGTGTAGCAGGCGCTCTCGGCTTCCCTTTGCAGGGCCTCGGCGATCATCTGCCGGGGCACATGGTTGATGGCAGCTTCCCCCACCGGCTGGTCCAGCCCGGCCTTGGTCACCCGGCCCACGCCCTTGCCGCCGGAGATGCGGATCTCGGTGGTATCGGGCAGCAATTCTACGGCGGCGATCACGGGCAGGCCGGTGGTCACATCCACATCATCCCCGCCGTCCTTCTCAATGGCGCATTCGGCTCCGGCTCCGGCGGGGCGGCAGTACAGCGGGGCCACCTCCACCACGATGCCCTTCGGCGTGCGCAGGGCAACGCTCTCCGGGGCATGGCCGGTGAGCAGGAGCCGCGCGGCCCCCGCCGCACCCAGCGCCGCGCAGGTGCCGGTGGTGTACCCGCAGCGGAGCAGCTTCTGCCCACTGCGGACGTAATGTTCAAACTTTGGCCCGGCAGGCTTTTCCGGGCCGAACACGGCCTCGTACTGCTCCTTGGTCAGGCTGTACAGCGCCCGGATGTTCTCCGGGGCAAAAGCCTCCTTCGGGGTCAGCGCCCCCGAAACGCTGTGCGGGAACACGCAGACCACCGCGTCCGCGATCTTCTGCGCCATGTCCAGCTCGTGCAGGCTGACGATCACGGCCAGCCCCTGCTCATGGGCCAGTTTCTGCAGGATGGTCAGCAGCTCGATCTTGCCCTTGACATCCAGAAAAGAGGTCGGCTCGTCCAGCAGCAGAACTCCGGGCTGCTGGCAGATAGCGCGGGCCAGCAGAACGCGCTGGCGCTGGCCGTCGCTGATGCAGTTGAAATCCCGGTCTGCCAGAGGGGCAGCCCCCACCAGTTCCAGCGCGTCCCGCACGGCCTGCCGGTCGGCATCGGACAGGATGCCCAGCCGCCCGGTATAGGGGATGCGCCCAGCGGCGGCAAACTCAAAGCAGGAAGTCAGCTCGGTGCGGCGGGTATGGGGCAGCATCAGGGCCAGCTTCCGGGCCCGGGCCGGGCCGGTGTAATCGGTCAGGCTGCGGCCATCCAGCAGGACAGCCCCGCCCAGGGGGGCCAGCTGGCCCGCCAGCGTTTTGAGCAGGGTGGATTTGCCCGCGCCGTTTGGCCCGATGAGGGCCAGGATCTGCCCCGGCACCGCCCCCAGCGTGATGCCGGAAGCAAGGGGCGCGCCGCCATAGCCGATGGCCAGTTCTTTCGTTTCACAGAGGTATTTCATCGCACACCTTCCTGACCCCGGCGCACCAGCAGCCAGAGGACCACCGGTGCACCAAACACTGCCGTTACGGCGCTGATCGAAAGCTCGGTGGGGGCAAACATGCTGCGGGCGATGAGGTCACACAGCAGGCAGAAAGCCGCCCCGCCCAGGCAGCATCCGGGCAGCACCACCAGCGGCCTTGCACTGCCGAACAGCTGCTTGACCAGATGGGGCACCGCGATGCCAACAAAGGAGATGGGCCCCGCAAAGGCCGTGACACAGGCGGCCAGCAGGCTGGAAAGCAGCACCAGCAGCCGGGAAAAGGCTTTGACATTGATGCCCACGCTCCGGGCGTAGGCCTCCCCCATCTGGTAGGCGGCCATGGGCTTGGAAAGGCAGAACGCCGCCGCCAGAGCGGGCAGCACCACCAGCGCCGCCGCCCGCACATTGCCCCAGGTCATGCCGGAAAAGCTGCCCTGAGACCAGTTATGGAGGTTGACGATGTTGCTGTCCTGGGCAAAGGCCACCACAAACTCCGTGACGGCTGAGCAGATGTAGCCGATCATCACACCGCAGATGACAAGGATGCTCATCCGCTGCACCCGCCGGGAGACCGCCAGCACAAAGGCCATGGAGGCCATGGCCCCCGCAAAGGCGGCTGTGATCAGGGTAAGGGAGCTGGTGAGCAGGCCCTGGTTCAGAAAAGCCACCATGACCAGTGCCACGGCCAGCTTGGCCCCGCTGGAAATGCCCATGACAAAGGGGCCTGCAATGGGGTTGGCAAAAAAGGTCTGCAGCAGGTAGCCAGCCGCCGAGAGCGCCGCCCCCAGCAGCACCACCATCACGGCCCGGGGCAGGCGCAGCTGGGTGATGATGCCCACGCTCAGAGCGTCCTGCCCGCGGCCGGTCAGGGCCGCCAGCACTGCCCCCGGTGTCAGGGACACACTGCCCCAGAACAGGTTGGCGGCAAACAGCACCGCCAGCAGCAGGGCAAGGATGCCGTAAGAAAGGATCAGGCGCTTTTTGCTGGTCATAGGTTACTCTACTTTCCTCAGAAATTGCAGGTCGGCGGGGTCATCCTCCGTAAAGACACGGTGCAGGTCGAGCACAAAATCGACCAGCGCCGTGCTCTGCTGGAAAAAGCTCTGGGTGGTGCACCAGACACTGCCGCTCTGTACGGCCTTGAACTCGGCCAGCAGGGGGCATTTTGCCACCAGTTCCTCCGTGGTATGCACCACACCCTCAATGGTGCTGTTGTAAAGGAGCACATCCGCATCCTTTGCACCGGCGTAAAAATCCTCCAGCGGCAGGTTCATGGTGGAAAGGTTGTTGCCGTTGTCGGTCAGGTCCGCAAAAACATAATCACCGCCCGCCATCCCGATCATCTGGGCCACATAGTCGCCGCCCTTGCGCACATTGGCAAGGTTGTTGGCTGTGATGGAGAAAAAGGCACAGCGCTTGCCGGTGGAAGCCTGCCCGGTCAGCGGTGCAAGGCGCTCCACCTGCCGGGCAAACTCCTGTTCTGCCAGCTCCTCTTTCCCCAGCAGGATGCCCCAGAACTTGAGCCATTCCAGCCGGGCCAGCGGGCCGCTCTCATAGCTGGAGCGCTCCACCAGCACCGGGATGCCGAACCGTTCCAGCTGCTCCTTGACCTCCGGGGTGTGGTAGATCATGGTGTTCTCAATGGCAAGACCGCAGTTGGCCGCAAGGATCTTTTCATAGTCCGGGGCGCTGTACTTGCCCGCATAGGCAATGCGCCCGGCCTCCATGGCGGCTCTGGCCTCATCCAGATACCAGCCCTCCGCCTGGGTACCGGAAAGGGTCACGCTGTCCAGCCCATCCAGCGCGAGGAACAGGTCCATCACCGAGGTGGAAACAAGGTAGATGTTCCGGACGGGCTGACGCAGCACCGTCACGCTCTCGGGCAGGCCTTCCACCGCAGCGGCATCCTCCGGGGTCACAAGGAACTGCTCCCCCGATTCGGTCAGGGTCAGCATGGTATAGCCGCCCTCATAGCAGTCTGCGGTAAACTGTGTGGCGTAATCCAGCGGGCAGGCGTGGTCAAAGACCAGCTCCTCCGTGCTGGCAGGAGCCGTTTCGGAGGCGGCGCAACCCGACAGGGCCAGTACTGTAGCAGGCAGAACGCGCAGGAATTGTTGTCTCGTCAGTTTCATCAGTTCAGCGCAAAGGTCAGCGTATACTCGATCTCATGGGGGGTGCTCATGGCTACGGTATCGGCAGTGACAGCCAGCGGGGTGCCCAGTGCAGAAACAGGGATCTCAAAGGTGGAGTTGCCCTCGGTGTTGGTGGGCAGATACTTCTCGCCGTCCACGATCATGTAATCATAATTGGGGCTGCTCCACAGGATGACAGCGGTCATTTTTCCGTCCGCCACGGTCAGGGCGGCAGGGCTTTCCACGGTGGCACGGCCAGAGCCGCCCTCCAGAGTCACATTCACGCTGTATTCACCGTCCACAGGGGTCTCGGCAGCTTCCTCAGCCTTGGGCTGTGCATTGCGGATGCTCACGGTGTGGTCATACCACTTGCCCTTGGTCCCGAGGAGTGCCAGCTGGAAGTCCTGGTCCACAGCGGCCACGGGGATATCATAGCCGTAGACCTCCTCCGAGGTGCCATCAGAGTAGGTGACGGTGTCGGTGGTAGGCAGCAGCCAGTCTGCCTTGTTGGCCTCGGCATCGGCGGCCATGCCAACATACAGGTTGACGATCTTCTTGGAGGCCAGACTGACGTGGAAGGTCATCTGCCCGTTCTCCACGGTCAGGGTGCCCATGCCATTGCAGGCTTCGTTGGCGTGGAACATGCCGCTGTCGGTGTCGAACTCAGCCGTGTACACGCCGTCCGGCAGGGCAGCTTCGGCAGGCTCGGATGCGGCAGCGCTCACGGCAGAAGCGGCTTCCGAGCTGGCGGCAGAGGAAGCAGTGGAAGAAGCCCCGCCGCAGCCGGTGAGGACGGCGGCCAGCATCAGAGAAGCAACGGACAGGGAAACAAACTGTTTGCAGTGCATAAACAAAATACCTCAAAAATTCAGAATTTGAAATGGGAGTGTTTCTCCTCATGCGGGGAAGCTCTCCATAAAAAATGCCCGAAAAGATCTCTCCCTTCGGGCATTGGAATGCGGAATATTAGCCGTTCAGGGAATCAATGGCGGCTTTGGTGTGCTCAATGTAGCGCTGCTGGATGTCCTCGATCTCACCCAGACCGGCGATCTGGCACTCCACGGACGCGAAGTCACCGGAGGCCTGGAACTGGCTCAGCCAGGAATCATCATCCGCACCGGCCATATCGTTGTTGGCGTGGTCACCGGCAACGACCATCAGGGGGCGCAGGATGACCTTGGTGTAACCGGCGGCCTTGACAGCCTCGATGACGTTCTCGCAGGCGGTCTCCTCGGGCTCACCCTCCACCGTGCCGATGAACACGTTGCTGTAGCCCAGGGTCTGCATGGCGGTCTGCATCTGGCTGTAGCTCACCTTTGCGGTGTGGGAGGTGCCGTGGCCCATAAAGACAAAGGCGACCTTCTCCTCAGCGGCGGCCTCCAGGCTGTCGAAACCGGCATCCTTCACAGCAGCAGCGGTAACGGCCTTGGCAACAGCTTCCTTGTCGGCGTTGATGACCGCAGCGTCGGCACCGACCTCGCCCAGCAGGGGCTCAGCAACGGCGACACTCTCGAACTTGTCCTTGTACTCGTCGATCATCTCCATCATCTCGTCGTACTCTGCACCGTGCATCAGGTGGGTAGGCTGGACGACCAGATTCTTCACGCCGTTGGCCACAGCGCGGTCCAGAGCCTGCTGCATGTTGTCGATCTTCTCGCCGTCGCGGGCCTGAACATGGTTGATGATGATCTGTGCGGTGAAGGCGCGGCGGACAGACCAATCGGGATAAGCGGCCTGCAGTGCATCCTCGATGCCCTTGATATCCTTCACTCGGCTGTCGTTGAAGGAGGTGCCGAAGGAGACCACCAGCAGCTCATTCTCGCCGATGTCGTCCTGATTGCGGCTGTCGTCCTTGGAAGCATCGCCGGTGTCGCGGCCAAAGTAGTCAGGGTCAGCCTCTTCGCCCTCGACCAGCTCCTTCTGGGCATCGGTCAGGGCATCCCATGCGGCCTTGGCGGCCTCACACTGGGCATCGGTGTCATCGGTGCGCTCCTGCACATAGATGGCATCGATCAGGTCTGCAACGTTCTTTGCGGCCAATTCGTCAGCCTCCTCGCCGGAAACCTCGCTGCTGGCAGCAGATCCTGCCGTGCTGGAAGCAGTGGTGCTGCTTGCGGCACCGCCGCAGCCGGTCAGTACACCGGCGCAGAGGGCCAGAGCGGTCAGAGCGGCCGCTGCTTTGTGGATGGTGCGTTTTCTCATTTTTGTTCGTTCCTTTCCTGTTTTTGAACATGATTTTTGCTGAACAGAAGGTACAGGAAAGAGTGCCCGGCAAAACAAAAGGGGCCTTTCTGCTTGCGGGATGGCAAAGCAAAAAGGCCCTTTTCAGTTTTTTCAGGCTTTTTGGGTACAACCAATTCCTCGTGATCTGGGGCTTGCGCCCCCGTACCAACAGCGGGCAGGTTTCCTGGCTGAAAGCTCAACATCCACCGCCGCCTTCCCGGAACATGGGCTCCAGTGACCGGTGCAGCTGCACCCTGGCGGTAAACTCCCCTATCACAGTGACGAGATCGTGCGGGATTTGCACCCGCTTCCCTTTTAACGTGCCTGCCCCCGGCCAGAGCCGCGGGCGGTACGCACCTGCTGTTTTCTATTCAGTTCGCTGTTCAGTATAACATACTCAACGGAGGAATGCAATCACCACTCCGGGGAAACTTCCTAGCCCACAGGCGGTGTTTTTTCCCCGATCAGGGCCACCGCCACATCGTTGACATTGGTGCCCGTTGCCTCGGTGATGATCAGGCCATCCACTGCTTTCAGGGCGTGGTAGGAATCGTTGTTCTGCAAAGCAGCGTATCCGCTCCAGCCCCCGGCCTCCAGCGCGGCAAGGGTATCCCCATCCACATAGCCGCCGGCGGCATCGGTGGGGCCGTCTGTGCCATCGCTGCCCACAGAGAACACCGCCGCGTTCAGCCCGGCAATGGCAGGCGCAGCCGCAAGGGCCAACTCCTGATTTCTTCCGCCAAGCCCTTTTCCGGTCAGGTGAACGATGGTCTCGCCGCCCGCGATGTAGGCCAGCTTTTTCCCCTGCCCTGCCTGGGTGCGGACAATGGAGCCAAGAAAGCTGCCTGCTTCCCGTGCTTCGCAGCAGAGTTGGTCGGTCAGGAGAACCGGTTCATATCCCAGATTCCGGCAGGCACTGGCCGCGGCACGGCAAAGCTCCCGCACGCTGCCGGTGATCCGGGTGGTCACATTGTCCAGCGTTTTGGGCGTTTCCTGCGCCAGCAGGGCCCGGGCCTGTGCCGAGAGTGCCAGATGATACTTTTCGGCAACGGCAAGCGCCTGGGCGCAGGTGGAGGTATCCGGCACCGCCGGGCCGCTGGCGATCATATCCAGCGGGTCCCCCAGAATGTCGCTCAGCACGATGCTGAACACCTGCGCAGGGGCACAGCGCTGCGCGAACCGCCCGCCCTTCACACCGGAAAGCCGCTTGCGGATGGTATTCATCTCCACAATGTCGGCCCCGCTGGCCAGCAGCTGGCTCGTGATGTCCTGCAGCTCTGCCCCGGGAACGAGCGGCTGCTCAAACAGCGCACTGCCGCCGCCGGAAAGCAGGAACAGCACCGTATCCCGGGCGGTCAGCCCCTGCACCAGCTCCAGCGCCTTTTGGGTGGCCGCAAAACCGTTTGCATCCGGCACCGGGTGGCCCGCCTCATAGCAGGTCACACCTGGGATCTCACCTTTCACATGGCCGTACTTGGTCACGACCACGCCGCCATCCACCCGGCCCAGCGTTTCAACCGCCGCGTGTGCCATCTGCCAGGCCGCCTTGCCCGCCGCCACCAGAAGCACCCGGCCCTTCCCGGGCCGGAGATCCCGCAGCGCGCGGCGCACTGCCTCATCCGGCAGAACAGCGTTCAGGCTGGAACGAAGGATCACATCCGCATCCCGGCGCAGTGCAGCATTCATAGACTCGCCCTCCTTGCAGCGGTGCCCGCCCCTCCGGGACAGCGCACCAGAAACAGCCGAATAAAAAATCAAGACCGACGATCTCTTTTGAAATCGTCGGTCTTGTTCCAATCCGAGTGGCGAGAATCGAACTCACGGCCTCTTGAACCCCATTCAAGCGCGCTACCAAAACTGCGCTACACCCGGACATCTGATCGAGCTTGTCGCTCACAGCTCAATCAGTATACCCGAAGAATGGTGTTTTGTCAAGCACTATTTTCAAATTTCTTCTTCATTTTCGGCAATGGCCGTTGTGCTGCCCACCGGCTGCGGAAACTCCACCGTGGCCAGCGCCACAGCGAACACGCTCTGCGCACCGGCATCCAGCAGAGCCTGCGCGCAGGCCGAGGCCGTAGCTCCGGTGGTCAGGACATCGTCCACCAAAAGGATGCGCTTTCCCTCCACAGCCTCCGGCCGGGCCACCCGGAAAGCACCCGCCACATTGGCCAGCCGCTCGTCAAGGGAAAGTCCCTCCTGCCGCCGGGTGGAGCGGGCACGGGTCAGCGCGTCTGTAACCACCGGCACGCCCACCGCCCGGGCAAGGGGCTGTGCCATCCGCTCCGGCACATTGTAGCCGCGCTTTTTGCTGGAGGCCGGTACCGGAAGGATGCAGTCGTAACCCCTGTCAAGGCCCGGCACCGGTTCGGGCAGGGGCTCAGAGCCGCACATTCTGATCTCGCTGCCAAAGAGCAGGCGGGCCATCTCCACGCCCAGCTCCACAGCTGCCCAGGGCGCGCCCTGATATTTTGCCCGCAGCACCGCGCGGCGGACAAGGCCGGTGTATCGGTAGGGCGCGGCTGCCCCATCCAGCCGCCCCAGGTAGTGCTCGGAGCCGCGCAGCCGCATGGAGGGTGCACGGCGCAGCTCTGCCAGCCCATCGGCGCAGTCCGGGCAGGCAGGTTGGTTCCCCAGCACCCGGTCACAAAAAGGGCAGCGGCGCGGGTAAAGCACCCAGCGCAGCTGCCGCAGTGTGCGGCTCAGGCCGCTGTAATAAAGCATCAGTCGTTCTTGACCGCAATGATGACGCGGACCTTTTTTCCGGCAGCGCAGCCGAAATTATCGTACCAGCCGGTCAGTTGGTAGCCATCCGCATCCACCTGAGCCAGCTTGGTGGGGTAATACTGGCCCTTGTACCACAGGTAGACCTGCGCATTGTCTGCCATCTCGTAGCGTTCATTGCCCGAGAGCACCGAGGCCGCGCCGACCTTGTCGATCTTCAGGGGCATCAGCTGCATCATGGCCTTGACAGAGCCGGTGGTCTCCTGCCGCACGGCAATGCCGCCCGCCAGCACCGGATACTTGATGGCCGTGGTGTAGCTGGCCACCGCGCCGTTGACGTAGCAGACATAGGTCGCCCCGCCGCCGATGTAATTGAAGATCTGCTTGAAGGGGGTGCCCGTGATCTCCGCGATCTGCTGGAAGCCAATGCTCATCAGGGAGCCGGTGTTGCTGGTCAGCTTCTGCCAGGCCGTGCTCAGGATATCGCCCGAAACGATGCCCCACAGGATCTCGCTGGTGGTGGGCACCAGCAGGTTGGACAGGCGGTCTACCGCCGTGGCACCGGTCACAGTGGTGGTGGTATCCGAGGTGGAGCCGGAGCCGTCGGTGCCGCCCGTGGCCGCTCCGGTGGTGGTGCCTGTCGTGGTCGTGGTGCCGGAAGCGGAATCTCCCGCCACAATGCCGGTGACGAGGCTCTTCAGGTCAGAATAATTCATGGCCAGATTTTTCACATCGTCCAGCACGCCGTAGCTCCACAGGTCGCCGGTCACATCGTTCAGGATGAGCCGGTCGATTTGTCCGGCATCGTTGACGGTATAGTAGCGGACATCGAGGTCACTCAGTGTTACCCCCGATAGGCGGCTGGGACGAACCGTCCCAGCCACACCCTCCGAAGTCGTATCCAGAATTTCTACATCGTCGGCCAGGGCGGCAGCGCCCAGCGCAGTGGCATTGGTATTGATGGTGCCGTTGACGCGGCGGTCATCGATGTGTTCCACGCTCTCGCCCTCCGGGGTGACCTTGATCTCTACCAGCCACCCCTGCGGAAAGTTCAGGCTCTTGTCCACGTTCACAGTGCGGGCAATGCCATCGGTGCACATGACGGAGACCTTCTGCAGAACATCCGCGCCGTTCTCTTCCACCAGACTGCGGGTGGCGGTCTGCACGACACCGTAGAACACGCTGTCGGCTTCCTCGCCGGTCACGATCCCTGCAGCCTCATTGTTCATGCCCAGCAGCAGGGTGACGACCTCGCCCACGCCGCCGCCGTTGAGGGAGGACACCTGGGAGGCCACCGCAGAGGAACCCAGCGTATAGCTGGTGCCTGCCACCGTTACACTGGTGGGGGCGCTGGCACTGGGCGAAACTGCCGTGATGCGGCCAGCGGCGCGGCGGGTGTAGACCCACAGTGTCTGTAAACTTTCACTGTAATAATACACGTCGTATTTGTTCAGTTCCGCAGATTCCGACGCTTTATCGTTGCGGTAGACCATCTTGGGAACAAAGGGCAGCTGGACCGTATCGCCCGCCACAAAGGGGCCCTTCAGGCTCTTGAGCATGACGCTGGAGGTATCCACCTGACCATTGGAGACCGTAAAGCCCAGGCTGCTGCCGTAGGCACTGCCGCTGGCGGTGTTGGCTGTCAGGGCGTTGTAGAACAGCAGGGCGCACTCCTCGTAGTTGAGCACCTCGCCCTGGCTGCGGTCCACCTGATTGCGCAGGCCCAGCTCACTGGCCTTGTTCAGCTGTGCGTTGGGGAAGGAGCCGCTCAGGTCGGTCATCTTATAGCCCATCAGCTTGAGGATGGCCGTGACCGCCTCCTCCAGCGTCACGGCATTGTCGGGCCGGAAAGAGCCGTCGGTGTAGCCGTTCATCCAGCCATTCTGCACCGCAATGCGGACATAGGGGGCATAGGGCGAAGTGCCGGGCAGGTCGGTGAACAGGGTGCCCACCGTGCCCTGAGAGCCCACGCTCTCGCGGTAGGTGGAGTAGGACACCAGCATCCGGGCCAGCGCACCGCGGGTGACCACCGCGTTCAGGGCAGCCTGCTGGCTGCTGTCCATCGCGTTCAGCGTGATGGACAGCTGGACCGCCGTGTTGGCGTTGCCCGCTGCCGATGCCGGCAGCACCAGCATCGACACGGCAATGCTTACCGCCAGCAGAAATGCAAGGATTCGCTTTTTCATGGAAAATCCTCCTTAAAATAGTTTCTAATGTATTCCGGGTTGCGGCTCCCAGCGTCTGCTTCGTGCAAAGCCTTGCACTTGCATCCTGCTGGCCGCGGCCCCAACAACTCCTCCCTTCATCCGCCACTGGCGGCGGTCGTCGTTGTTGCCCCTATTAGGGGAGCTCCGCAAGGCACTGGCAAAGCCAGACCGAAGCGGTGAGAGGTTTAATCATATCTCAGCGCTTCAATGGGGTTCAGCCTTGCGGCGCGCTTGGCGGGCAGATAGCCGAACAGCACGCCGATGCCCACCGAGATGCCAAAGGCCACCACGATGGAGTTGAACGAGGGGCTGACGGTCACATCAATGTCGCTGGAGATCATGGGCAGGATGCGGTTTGCCGCCATGGACACGATATAGCCAAGGACGATGCCCAGCACGCCGCCCAGTGCGGAGGTGGTGGCAGCTTCCACCACGAACTGCGACAGGATCACCCGCTCCTTGGCACCCAGTGCCTTGCGGATGCCGATCTCTCGGGTGCGCTCGGTCACCGACACCAGCATGATGTTCATAATGCCGATGCCGCCCACCAGCAGCGAGATGCTGGCAATGCCGGTAAGGATGATGATGACCATGTTGATCATCTCGTTCATCTCTTCCAGCCACTCGCTGGCGCTGTAGATGTAGTAAGCGTTGTCGCTCTTGAGCAGGTCGTACAGACCGCTTTCCACCACCGCCTTGGCCTCGTTGGCGCGGCTCTCGTCCTTCATAATCGCAACAAAGTTCTTGGCGCTGGACTGGTTGGAGAGCCGCATGGCCGTGGTGTAGGGTAGATAGATGCAGTCATCGTCGGAGCCCTGCTGCATGTTCTTGTCCGTCACCTTGGCGTTCAGCACACCCACGATCCGGAACTTGTAGGCCCCCAGCTTGATGGTCTGGCCCACCGCGTTGCCGCCGTAGGCCGCCCGGCTGAGGTAATCACCAATGATGCAGACCTGCTTGTTGTCCTTGATGTCCATGTACTGCAGGCCGCGCCCCTGGGCGAGGGTATAGTTTTTCATCTCGGCGTAGTGCTCGTCCACACCGTAAACACTGGTGCCGTAGCGGTAGGTCGTGGTGCCCACCTTGGGGGTGTTGTTGCTGAAATCGATCTGGGGCGAGACTGCGGAGATGAGCTCCTTGTTCTTATCCGCGATCTTATACACATCCTCCACCGAGGCGGTGCGGGAGCCGTAGCCCCAGACCTGAATGGACAGGGCATTCGTGCCCAGCGCCGAAAAGCTGTCCCGCATGCTCTGGGTCATGCCGTTGCCCAGACCCACGATGACGATGACCGCCATGACACCGATGATGATGCCCAGCATGGTCAGGAAGGTGCGGAGTTTGTTGCTCCACACATTCTGGAGGGCCTGACGGAAGGTCTCAATGATCATTTGTTCCCCTCCTGTTCTGCCGGTTCAAAGTTCAGCGTCGGCTGGACGATGGCTTCCGGCGCGCGGGAGTCGCCATCGTAGACCACCTGACCATCCTCCAGCCGGATGATGCGGTCGGCCTGCACGGCAATGGAGTTGTCATGGGTGATAAGCACCACCGTATGGCCCTGCCCATGCAGGTCCTGCAGCATTCCCAGCACCTCGCGGCCGGTGTGGCTGTCCAGCGCGCCGGTGGGCTCATCCGCCAGAATGATCGCCGGGTTGCGCACCAGCGCCCGCGCGATGGATACGCGCTGCTGCTGGCCGCCCGAAAGCTGGTTGGGCTTGTTTTTCAGCTTATCGCCCAGCCCCACCTGCTCCAGCACCTCGCGGGCCCGGCGGTGGCGCTCGGCGCGTGGGATGCCCGCATAGACCAGCGGCACCTCCACGTTTTCCAGTAAGTTTAATTTGGGCAGAAGATTATACTGCTGGAAGATGAACCCCAGCATCTCGTTGCGGATGGAGGCCAGCTCGTTCCGGCTCATCTTGCCCACATCCCGGCCGTTCAGCCGGTAGGTGCCCGCCGTGGGCACATCCAGACAGCCGATGATGTTCATGCAGGTGGACTTGCCGGAGCCGGACTGGCCCACAATGGCAACAAACTCGCCTTTTTCTATTTTCATGGTGATGTGGTCGGCGGCTTTTACCGTGGTGTCGCCCATCTGGTAATACTTGCAGACCGCATCAAATTCGATCAGAGCACTCATTCCATCCTCCCATCAGAAGATCATCATGCCGCTGCCATCGTCATAGTAGCTGTCGCTGCTGACCGAGTTGGGGTCGTAACCAATGGTGTCCCCCTCCTGGATGCCGCTGACGATCTGGGTGTAATCATCATCGCTGACACCGGTCTTGACGGCCACATAGACAAAGCCCTCGGGTGCCTCCATGGTGGTATCCGCCTTGGAAGCACTGGGGGAATCCTGGGTCACCAGCACATAGCCGCCCCGAACGATGGCCGCATTGGGCACGGTCAGGGCATTGGCAGCCTCAGCCACCACGATCTCAGCGTTGGCGTTCATGCCGGGGCGCAGGCCGTCGGTCTCGTCAATGCGGATGGTCACCGGGTAGGTAGTAGTACCGCCGTTGGAAGCGCCCTTCATGGAGACTCGGGTCACAGTGCCCACATAGTTCTTATCCTGCACGGCATCGGCTGTGATCTGCACTTTCTGGCCCACAGACAGGGAGCTGATCTGCAGTTCGTCCACGTTGATGACCATTTCCAGATAGCTCAGGTCGTAGATGACGCAGAGGGTATCGCCGGATTTGACCGCATCGCCCACCTTGGCATCCTTTTCAATGATGGTGCCGCTGATGGGAGAGGTGACGGTATAGTTGGCCATGGTATCCTGCAGGTTCTGCAGGGAGATCTCAGCGCTGCGCAGGGTCTCAGAGGCAGACTGGATGCTCTCGGTCAGGTCATCGCCGCTCAGCTCGATCAGGATATCGTTCTTGGCAACGGTCTGGCCCTCCTGCACATGGATGGAGGTCACAGTACCTGCAGCCTGTGCGGTCAGGGTACGCTCCGCCTGATAGCCAAAGGTGGCAGAACCGATGGAGCTGACCCCGTTGATGGAGGCGGTGGCCGCCTGCGCGGTGGTCAGGCCGCCCGCGTTCTGCACGGCAATGGTCACGGTGCGGGTGAGCAGGTTGCCGGTGCTCAGGGCATCCGTTCCGGTCACGCTGGTCACGGTGCCGTCCAGCTGCTCAAAGGTGCCGTCCAGCGTCACCTGGGCGGTCTGGCCCACGCTGAAATTGGCGGCATCGGCGGCGGGGAATTCCAGCGTCAGCAGCATTTTGGAGCTGTCGCGGATGATGGCGACCTCCTGCCCGCTGGTCACCTCGTCGCCCTTGGCGACCTTCAGGGTGCTCACGGTGCCATCCACCTCGGCACGCACATACTGGCGGTCCACCACCTTGTCGTAGCTGCGCTGTGCCTGCTGCATGGCGATCTCGGCCTTTTCAAAATTGGTGGAAGCGTCCGAGCTGTCCAGCGTGTAGAGGATGCTCCCCTCATCCAGCACGTCGCCCTCCTCAAACTCGCCGGTGAGCACCTTGCCCTCCACCAGAGATTTCACGGTGTAGGTGTTGGCAGGGTTCAGGGTACCGGTGCCGCTCAGGGTATTGGAGACATCCCGCACTTCAGGGCTGGCCTCCAGATAGCTGGGGTCCACGGCTGTGGTGCTGGCGCTCTTGGGCTTGAGCAAAAACACACCGCCCGCGATCACCACACAGACCACCGGCACGAGCCATTTCCAGTTCCTCTGCAAAAACAGCACCGGGGCCTTGGCAGTCTGTGCCGCAGGTGTTTCCGCACCCGGGTTCTCCGCGCCGTCCTTTTTCTTGTTCCAGATCATCATGTTCCTCCTATCAGATTCAGGCCCGCCGGCGGGCGGCCTGTCAGATTCCTTTGATATGTATAGGTGTAGTGTATCGCATTTTTCCCGGATACACAAGCGTCCAAATTTCGTTTGAACGCTTTTCAGCAAATTTTCACAGATTGTAAACCCATGCGCAAATCGCAAGTTGACCTGTCTGCCGCTTTCTGGTTTAATCGGGACGTTGTTTGTACCAAACCAGAGGAGGATTTTTTCTATGAATCAGACCAGTAAGTTCTCGGTGCGCGATATCTGCTACGCGGGCCTGTTTGCCGCCGTCATTGCCGTGATGGCACAGATCTCCATCCCCATGCCGCTGGGTGTGCCCATGACCATGCAGACCTTCGCCATCACGCTGGCGGCTGTGGTGCTGGGCTCCAAGCTGTCCGCCATTGCCACGCTTGTTTACCTGCTGCTGGGCGCTGTGGGCGTGCCCGTGCTGGCCAACTTCTCCGGCGGCATCGACAAGTTTGTCGGCCCCACCGGCGGCTTCCTGATTTCCTTCCCCATCATGGCCTACATCATCGGCCTGGGCGTGGAGCACAGGGATGCTTTCAAGGGTGCTTTCCCCGTGGCGGTTGTCGTGGGCACTGTGGTCAACTATATCGTGGGTGTCATCCTGTTCGTGATCGTCGCCCACAGCACCGTGTCTGTGGCCGTTTCCGCCTGCGTTCTTCCCTTCATCCCCACCGCCATCATCAAGGCTGTGCTGGCCTGCGTGCTGGGCCTGAACATCCGGAAGCGGATCCCGGGGGTAAAAAAGGCATGAGCATCGTACTGCGTCCGCATCACCTGCTCTGCACCCAGGGCTACTCCGGCCATGGCTACAGCGAAGCCTTTGTGGAGCACATGAATGATGTCGTCCACCAGCTGCGGGAGGTGCCCGGGACAAAGATCCAGCTCACCTTCTCCACCGACACCCTCTGTTCCTGCTGCCCCAACAAGCTGGGCACCGACCTGTGCGACACACAGGAAAAGGTCAAGCGGTACGACCGCAAGACCGTGGAGTATTTCGGGCTGGAGGAAAAGGAATACGACTACCAGGCCCTTATCCGGGAGATCGATGCCAAAGCCACCCCCGAGATGCTGGCCGATATCTGCCGGGACTGCTGCTGGTTCCCCATCAGCGCCTGCTGCAAGAATATCTGCGAAGGGAAATATGTAAAATAACATTTTCCCCTATACAACAAGGCCGCCGTGCAGGATCATCTCCTGCACGGCGGCCTCTTTGTTTTATTCTGTTTCTGCGGCCTGCACCGTTACATAGACCCCGGCGGGGACACAGGCGGCCCAGGCATCCTGCTCACTCAGCCAGCCGAATTGCTCGCACACATGGTCCGGGCACTGACTGTCGAGGAAGGCGATGGCCCCATCCTTTACCTGCAGATGTACGATGTAATCGCCCACATCATACAGATAATCGTGGTCCTCGTCCAGCGGGATCGTTTCGGTGATTCCGTCGCCGAAATCGACCACGGCCACCAGCGGCTCCGCTTTGGGGGCGTTGGCGCGGTACAGCACGAACAGGAGTGCTGCAGCGGCCAGCACCACGGCCGCAAAGATCAGATTTTTCTGCCAGCTTTTCAGGCGTTTCATGCAGCGTACTTGCTTGCAGCTGCGCCTGCAATACGACCAAAGACAACGAAGTCAGAGACAGCAGTGCCGCCCAGACGGTTTGCACCGTGGACACCACCGGTCACCTCACCTGCTGCGAACAGGCCGGGGATGATCTCGCCGTTCTCGTTCAGGACTTCGGTGTTGGTGTTGATCTTCAGGCCGCCCATGGTGTGGTGCACGCCTGCGGTGACCTTGATGGCATAGTAGGGAGCGGTATCCAGCTTGTTTGCAAAGCTGGTGCGGCCAAAGTCGGGGTCATTCTTGGCCTCAACATAGCCGTTCCAGGTGTTCATGGTCTCGGCCAGAGCAGCGCCGTCCACGCCGATCTGCTCAGCCAGCTCCTCGTAGGTCTTGCCCTCGAAGGTGTAGCCCTTCTTGATGTAGCCCTGAATGACACTGGAATCATCGACCATCTTCTGGTCAATGATCAGCCAGCTGTAGCTGCCGGGCTGTGCGATCTCGGCAGCGGAAACCACATCACGGGTACCGACTTCATCAATGAAGCGCTTGCCCTCGGCATTGATCAGCACAGCGCCGTCGCCGCGCAGACCCTCGGTGATCAGGGCAGCGGTGTTGGCCTCCACGGTGGGGTGGATCTGGATCTGATCCATATCCACGGTGTCAGCACCGATGGCCTGTGCCATCTTGATGCCCTGGCCCAGGATGCCAGGTGCATTGGTGGTCATAAAGCCCTTCAGCTCGGGCTTGTACTCAACGACCATATCCATGTTTGCGCCAAAACCGCCGGAGGTCAGGATCACGGCCTTGGCGTTGATGGTAATGGTCTCACCGGAAGCGCCGGTGGCCTTGATGCCAACAGCAGCGCCGTTGTCATCGGTCAGGATCTCGGTGGCGGTGGTGTTCAGCATCATCTGGACACCAGCCTTCTGGCAGTCCTCCTCCAGCAGGGGCACCATGTAAGCGCCCACGGAGACGACCTTGCCCTCCTCATTCACAGGGCGGTGGATTCGCTTGACAGATGCGCCGCCTGCAGAGGAGACGCTGTTCAGGGTGATGCCCTGCTCACCCAGCCAGTCGATGGCATCAGCGCTGTTGGAGCACAGGGTCTCCACCAGAGCAGGGTCATTGACACCCTTGCCGCCGATCATGGTATCCAGCTCCATCAGCTCCACAGAGTCGAAGTAGCCCTTGGGGTCAGCCTGATAAGCAGCCCACTGCTCAGACACAGTCTTGGCCAGAGCGGTGATGGTCTCGTTGTCAGCATACTTTTCAGCAGCGGTCTTCAGGGTCTTTTCGACACCTGCGCCCTCAGCGAACTCGTTCTCATCCTGATACACGGTCTTACCGGCGTTCATGCCGCCGGTAGCGCGCACGGAGTTGCCGCCCACCACGGGCTGGCTCTCCACGATGACAACGCTCTTGCCCTCGCTGGTGGCAGTCAGGGCAGCGGTCATGCCTGCGCCGCCTGCGCCCACGATGACGATGTCGGTATCAACGGTAGAGTCCTCAGCAGGCTCAGCGTTGTTCTCCACAGCGGTCTGGAAATCCTCAGGCTTCAGACCAGCAGCGGTGATGGCAGCAGCGGCTGCCTCCTTGATGGCATTGGAGGTAATGGTTGCGGTAGACACGCCGTCCACGGCAATGCTGCCGCTCTCGGCAATGGCAGCGGGCAGCTGCTCGATTGCCTTGGAGCCAACGCCCTTGGTCTCATCGGCACCCTCAGCGGTGCAGCCGGTGATCTTGCCGTCGGTCAGGGTCAGGGTAACGGTAACATCGCCGCCAAAGCCCTTGGCAGTGCCGGTAAAATCGCCGGTAGCACCCGCGCCGGTGGTGGAGGCGGGCTTGCTGCCGCAGCCGTAGCCCAGCAGGCTCACTGCAACGACAGCGGCCATGGCCAGCGCTGCAATGCTCTGTTTCATCTTCGTGTTTTTCATGGTTTCTTCTTTTTCCTTCTCAGTTGAACCAATGTTGCAGGCAGTTAGCCTGCGCGAACATATTTCAGCATAAAAAGGGGGCTGCCCATTCGGAAGGCAGCCCCCTTTGCCGAACTAGGAAAAGATCAGGCGTTGGCCTGTGCAGCAGCAACAGCGCAGGCAACGGTAGCGCCGACCATGGGGTTGTTGCCCATGCCGATCAGGCCCATCATCTCAACGTGTGCGGGCACGGAGGAGGAACCTGCGAACTGAGCATCACCATGGACGCGGCCCAGAGAGTCGGTCAGGCCATAGCTTGCGGGGCCTGCAGCCACGTTATCGGGGTGCAGGGTACGGCCCGTGCCGCCGCCGGAAGCAACGGAGAAGTACTTCTTGCCGTTCTCGATGGCCCACTTCTTGTAGGTGCCGGCGACCAGGTGCTGGAAGCGGACGGGGTTGGTGGAGTTGCCGGTGATGGAGCACTGAACGTCCTCCTTCTTCATAATGGCAACGCCTTCCATAACGTCGTTAGCGCCGTAGCACTTGACAGCAGCGCGCTCACCCTCGGAGAAGGGGATCTCCTTGACGACCTTCAGGGTCTGGGTGGGGATATCGTACTCGGTCTGCACATAGGTGAAGCCGTTGATACGGGAAATGATGTAAGCTGCATCCTTGCCCAGACCGTTCAGGATAACACGCAGGGGGGTCTTGCGGACCTTGTTTGCAGTGCGGGCGATGCCAATGGCACCCTCAGCAGCAGCAAAGGACTCGTGGCCTGCCAGGAAAGCGAAGCAGGTGGTGTCCTCGCTCAGCAGACGAGCGCCCAGGTTGCCGTGGCCCAGA
>QWCN01000460.1_pt1 | contig 71581 bp, 86 predicted proteins | sample 1972711 | NCBI WGS metagenome assembly QWCN01 (sample SAMN09866707, study PRJNA288562) | Human gut metagenome isolate term1_stool, whole genome shotgun sequencing... | isolation source: gut | host: Homo sapiens | place: USA: California | reverse complement strand
CGGTACAGGCAGCAAGAGACAATACAGAGCTTCCGACGATCCGAAGAGGCAGCAAGGGTGAAGCGGTCAGAAAGCTGCAGCAGGCATTGCTTGCCCAGAGGTTTAAGTCCTGTGAGATCAACGGTAAGAAAAAATACTTAGCAGCAGACGGAGATTTTGGAGCAATTACAGAGAAAATCTTAAGGAGATGGCAGTCTTATAAAGGATTAAAAGTGGATGGAGTCTGCGGACCGAAAACATGGGCGAGCTTAGGGTACTAAGCAACAGAAAGGACCGCAAAAACGCGGTCCTTTAAATGTAAGTCATAAAGGTTTTATGTCTAACGTGCAGTATAGAAAGTTTCATATCTGTCAAAATCTTCGTAACATTCAAGTTCAATAGATTTTGATTTTCCCGGTTTCAATTCATCATCAGAATCGGGAAGGAGATATCCCATATCATATTCTACAAGTGTATCGCCTTTAAAGAATAAAATCGAAACTTGCGGGAATTCGACAGGATCATCTGATGTGTTAGTACATTTTATAACAACATTTTTATTATTCTGTGTTTCTGAAATATCCAAATTAGATACTTTTGATTCATAAGATGATTTAGAATAATCAATGTTGTATTCAAATTTGGCAGGGGTTCCGTCATCAAAATAGAACTCCATTACAGATGCCTTGCCCGGCTCTAATGTATAAATGTCATTACTTGCGACAGATAAGGATTCGCCATTTTCATCCAATGCGGTTACTTCTGCTTCTATATCTACGGTCTTTTTAGAGTTGTTTTGGACTTTCAATATATATGTGTTGTCATTTCCTTCGCCGTAACGATATTCGGTAACTTCAAAATCGGAATCCTTGAGTTTATCCGTATTATCGGATTTCTTGTTAGATGAATCTTTGCTAGATTCGTTGTTTGAAACGGTGCCTGATTCATCATCTCCACCGCATGAAGCGATTCCAATGATAGCCAGTACGATAATGATGGCTATGATAATCCATTTCTTTTTGCTTTTTTTCTTTTCATTCTCCATAATAATTATCCTTTCTTTAAATTAAAATATAATTTTATGGGGAAGAGTACTTATAAGATTTCAAAACTCACGCTCCCCACATATAACAGTTGAATTATCGCACAAATATAAGGATATTGCAATACTTCCAGATATTACCAGTAGATTTTTTCCATTAGGAATATAAAATATAAGTGTATGGAAATGAAGATTTGGGAACAAAGGACAAAAAAGAACTGGGGATTAGAGCAATTGGAACAAAGAACAGGTATTAGTCATAGCGCATTACATAATTACGAAATGGGGAAACGTTCACCAAGAATGACACAGATGGAGGATATTGCAAAGGCACTTGATGTCAAAATAACAGACTTATTCGATTCCCCATATAAATAGTTTCCACAAACGTGGAAATATTTGTAAAAACTCTTTTATTCTCCCGCAAATGTGATAATATGATGATAGCTTTTGTGGGGAGAGAAAGGAGTGAAAATTGTATTATGCATGAAAGTACGAATGATATTGAAATGACAAACGATGAATATCGGGAAGAACTGCAAAAAATATTTGCCAGTGTAAATGAAAATTATAAACTTCGTTGGTTTTACTTGTTTGTAATTGAGAAAATAAGGAGTAGCAATTAAGCTACTCCTTATCATCTTTATTTTGTTCAGATAATGCTTTAGCTTGGATTTCGAGTATATTTAGCATTTCTGGGTTTAATTTTTCTGCAAGGGAAAGTAGACGCATAAGTTGCGGATTTTTGCTTGCTCTGGCGAGTACCGCTCCGCGTATATTTACATAGCTTTTATCTATATCATACCATTTCAGCACGTTGTTGATTTCGCCTTGCGGAATATCGCCGGTGTTAATCATTTCTATAACTTTGTTTTTTCCAAATGCAAAGAAATCAAAAGTTCTATCATCCTCATAATTCGTGTATACATGATATGAAAATTCTGCTTTCAAATATTTATCCAATTCTGTAGCTATATCGTCAGAACCGGATTTTATTTTTTCTAAACTATTATAACGAATAGCTGTAAGCTCGTTGTATGGAAGTAAACAACGATATTTTTCTTTCGCCTTTACTATTTTTTTGTGCAACTGTTCATGAATTGCGCAGTCAAATTCATCAAGTGGATTGTATTTCTGACCACATTCTTTACACTCTATTTCGTCATCTTTTCCAATTAAAAAATCCACAGACACGCCAAAATGATTAGCCAACGTTTGCAAACGTTCTGGCTTCGGTGTGCTTGTTTTCCATTTCGAGATTGAACCGTTAGAGAATCCTAATTCTTTTTCTAAATTCCCTTGTGATATTCCTTCCTTTCGTCTTAAAAATTCAATTCTTTCATACATATTCATATTTTCTAGCACCTTTACTGAAATATTTCTGTAAAATAGGGTTGACAAACAGAAAGTATTCTGTATAATAAAAAACAGATACAGAAAACTTTCGGTAAAATATTTTACAGAAAATAATAAGATTATTATTTACACAACATTGATATTTTAGAATATTTTCTATAGAAAGTCAAGTATTTTACTGAATGTTTTCTGTAATCAGAAAGGAGATGATAATTTGATTTACGACACAATCAAGGCACTTTGCAAGAAGAGAGGACTAAGCGTTACTTCCGTCGAGAAAGAAGCAGGATTGAGTAACGGAGCAATCAGTAAGTGGAACGATTCTAGTCCTACCGTAGATAAGCTTAATGCGGTAGCTAAAGTCTTGAATGTAAAAGTTGATTGCCTGCTTAGACAGAAAGGAGAAGAATGAACAATTTACAGATTTTTAGCAATAATGAGTTTGGAGAAATCAGAACCGTCGAAATTGACGGAAATCCTTATTTCGTTGCAAACGATGTAGCAAACGCGTTAGGTTATTCAAATCCACGCAAGGCAATTATTGACCATTGCAAGGGAGTAACGAAACGTGACACCCCTACATCTAGTGGGGTTCAGTCAATGTCATACATAAATGAGGGAGATTTATACCGGCTTATCATGAAGTCGAAACTTCCAAGCGCAGAAAAATTTGAGAAGTGGGTTATGGAAGATATTCTTCCGTCTATCCGAAAGAATGGCGGTTACATAGTTGGGCAGGAAACCTTATCAGATGACGAATTGCTTTCAAAGGCATTGATGGTTGCGCAGAGGAAGATTGATGAAAAGAATAAACTGATTGCAATACAGGATTCTAGGATACAGGAAATGCGACCAAAAGAGATTTTCGCTGATGCGGTATCAACAAGCCACACATCAATCCTCATTGGAGATTTGGCAAAGCTGATTTGTCAGAACGGCTATCAGATAGGTCAGAAGCGGTTGTTTGAGTGGCTGAGAGAGAATAATTTCCTTATTAAAAACGGTGCTTCAAGGAATATGCCAATGCAGAGATATGTTGAACAGGGATTGTTTGAGGTCAAGGAAAGTAGCGTACAGAACCCGGATGGCAGCGTAAGAATCACGAGAACGACAAAGGTTACAGGAAAAGGACAAATTTATTTTGTAAACAAATTTATTGAAAGGAGTAGCCATGAGCGAACAGAAGAAAATTAAACAGCTTGAAGAGGAAAATCGGAGATTAAAGGACGCAATCGGGGCATTAACGGAAGCAGTAAACGTATTTACGCAATCCGTAGAAAGCATTGGAATTTGCGATGCAAGTAAGAAAGTAGATACACATTTAGAAAAGGCACAGAGTACGTCCGAACAGGTAATCCAAACAGTGTTAAATCAATTTGGTGTAAAACATAGCATCAATGGTTATTTATATCTTGTGTCAGCGGTCAAAAGATGTCTTATGGACAGAAAAAAACTCAACAACGTTGTGAAAGGATTGTATACGGAGATTGCAGAAGAGTACGAGACAACCACTATGCGAGTAGAACGTGCTATAAGGCATGCGATTGAAAGTTCATGGGAAAGAGGAAATATGAATGTGATAAACAATGTGTTTGGCTACACTGTCTTAGCGGCAAAAGGAAAACCAACAAACACTGAATTTATCGCACTGCTTACGGATTTTATTTCCTTGCATTATAAGGAACTTGAAAATGAAACATATAACTTTGGCGATTAGATAAGAGGAGGGTAAGCAGTAAATGAACAGTTCGGATTTAAACGATGCAGACATCACAATGATTAAATGTCTCAAAAAAGCCGGATTAGCTATTGAGCTGAATGACGGAAGAATTACAGGAATGATTGCGGAACCACCAGAGGAAATCAAAGTAATGGGATTTATGGGAAACGGAGGGAAAGAGTGAAGATAGGAAAGAAGAAACTTATAGCAACTATGCTGTTAATGCTTCTGTTCTCGGTATTGTGTGGAAATTCTGCAAAAGCAGATGTACATAGCATTAATCCGTATGGAGAACCAACAATGATTCGGACAACCTGTTATACATGGACAGGGCAACCGTGTGCGAATGGTCAATATCCGGTGGAGGGATTATCAGTCGCAGGAAAAGAAGAATGGCTTGGCAAAACGATCATTATGTATGCGGTTGGAGATGATGGCGAAGTAGGAGATTTGATCGGATACTTTCAATTCACAGATACCGGTTACGGAATCAGCGTACCGGAATCAGAAAAAGGCACAATTCAGCTTGGACGCAGCATAGATGTGTATCGGGATAATGAGAACGGCGTCAATGAATGGATAGCCACATATGGAGATTATGTTTACATTCAGATTGTAGATGCAAAAGGATAAAGGCACAGAGAGAAAAACTCTACCATGCCTAAAGAACATTTATATTATATAGAACAAACGAGGGAAAATCAATTATGTATACAGAAAAATTTAAAAATAACAAAGTCGAAATAATGGGAAAAGTCACAAAATCACTTACATTCAGCCACGAACTTTGCGGAGAATCATTTTATGAATCGGAAATCACGGTATCTAGGTTAAGTGGTGTAGAAGACAAAATCCCAGTTCTTATATCTGACAGAATTATTGATATCGGCAAAGATTATACGGGAAAAACGGTATTCATTACAGGAGAGTTCCGCTCTTTCAATGCTGAAGGTGGAAAGTTGATATTAAATGTCTTCGTACACGAAATAGAAGTTTTTGATAATTTCGATGGTGGAGATTTAAACACAGTTGCTTTGAACGGATATCTTTGTAAGAAACCAACTTATAGAAAAACACCACTCGGCAGAGAAATTGCAGATGTTTTATTGGCAGTCAATCGGTCCTATGGAAAATCAGATTATATTCCATGTGTCTGCTGGGGAAGAAATGCTTTATTTGTAAGTAACTTTGAAGCCGGAGCGCGCATTTATATGGAAGGAAGAATTCAGAGCCGCGTATACAAGAAAACATTATCAGACACAGAAATCGAAGAAAGAACGGCTTACGAGGTTTCTGTGGCGACAATCAGGGAGGAAATGTAAATGGGAAAGAAAAATTTGGATTACGTCTGTATTCCAAGGGATGAGTATGATGAACTGATCGAGTGCAGGACACATATAGACGCATTGTACAGATATATCACAAGTGAGCATACAACCAATATTAGATTGCGCGGATGCAAACAGGCAACTACAGACATGCAAACGGTCGAGCTTTTGAGCGGCTATAGGGAGAATGAAAGATACTTTGTAGGATTGGTGAAAGAATTTGAGAATGGGAGGAATGAAAAATGATTTTAAAATCATTACATCTTGAAAATTTCAAGGGTGCAAAGGATAAAATTTATAAGTTTGGAAAGACAACCAGAGTAAGTGGCATGAACCGGCTTGGAAAGACTACGATTGCGACAGCGTGGTTCTGGTTGCTGGCGGACAAGAACTATGAGCTGGTCAGTAATCCGAATATCCGCCCGGACGACGTGGAGGAGTGCGTACCTACGGTTACGGCTGTTTTGGATGTTGACGGTAAAGAAATCGCCATTGCCAAGATGCAGAAACGCAAGGTCGGTAAGCCGGACGCAAACGGGATCTCTAAGGTGACAATTACCAATACATACGAGATCAACAGCGTGCCTAAGACGGAGAGAGACTTTAGAGCTGATTTGGAAGAATTGGGCTTGTCTTTTGACAATTTCCTTGTATGCTCGCATCCGGATGTATTTACCAGGCAGAAACAGGCAGATATGCGGAAGGTATTGTTTAAGTTAGCATCTGCAAAGACAGATGTGGAGATTGCTGCAATGAGCAAAGATACAAAGGATGTTGCGAAACTACTTGAAGCCTACAAGTATGAAGAAATCGAAGCCATGAATAACGCTTCCAAAAAGAAGGCAGTTGAGCAGTTAGATGCAATTCCAAATCAGATTGTCGGATTAGAGAAAGCCAAGGTAGATATTGATGTGGCAGAGCAGGAACTTGCCAAGGCTGATTTGGAGCGGCAGATTGCCGAGGTAGACCGGAAGATAGCCGGTGCCGATAATGCGGTTGGCAGTCTGCAGCAGGAAGAAATGCAGCTGCAGTTCGATATGTCCGGCATCATGCAGACGATGAACCGCGAGTTGTCCAATCAGAGAAATAATATTGAAGTTGAGCTATTCGGTTGCACAACAGAACTGGATCGTTTCAAACCAACGATTTCTCTGAAAGAAAAGCAGATTGACGACAATGCCAAGGCTATTGCTGATGCAGATGCCGAGAGGAAGAAGCTGGGCGAGCAGTACAATTTCGAGAAAGCCAAAGCATTTGATGAAACACCCTATCTGTTTGATGAATCCAAGTGGGTGTTTGATGAATCTACAACGGTTTGTTCTTTATGCGGGCAGAAGTTACCGGATGATAAGATTGAGCAGTTAAAGGCTGACTTTGAAAGGCGGAAAGAGGAAGCCATGGAAGATGCCATGAGGAAGCTGAGAGATGCCAAGAACAACTTCGTTGCTCAGAAAAATTCCAATCTGGAAGAAATTAAGAAAAAGGGCTTTGTCCAGAAAGATCTGATCGATGAACTGACAAAGAAGAATGCTGATCTGAATACGGAAATTGATGCTTTGAAGAAACAGGAACGGGATGCCATTGCAAAGAAAGAAGAACTTTCCAAGCAGTTATCCGAGATCCCGAGCGAAGCTGATTATTCGCAGAATGAAGAATATGTGAAGCTGAAAGCCAGACATAACGAGGTGCTGGCAGAGATCGAGAGATTAAAGGCTGCCGATGATGCGGAGATCGTAGAATCCCTCAAAATAGAAAAGGAAGATCTGAAATCGCAGCTGGAAGAGATTAACAAGATCATTGCGCAGGCTGCAAATAATATCCGTATTGATGAGCAGATTGCAGATATGCAGAAAAAGCAGCGTGAGTATGAACAGGCAAAGGCGGATGCAGAGAAGATTCTCCACCAGTTGAAAGAGGTCTCCAAACGCAAGAATGAGTTGCTTGTTGAGGAAATTAATCAGCACTTTGGTATTGTCAGTTGGGAACTGTTTGATTATCAGAAGAACGGCGAATACAAGGAAGCGTGCGTACCTATGGTAGACGGCAAGGAGTTCGGAGTTACCACCAACACCGGCAGAGAGATCCAGGCGAAGTTGGATATCTGCAATAGCTTCCAGAAGTTCTTCGATATGTATGTACCAATCATTCTGGATGGCGCAGAAAGTTTGAATGACGAGTATATCCCGGCGGTAGATACACAGTTGATCCTTCTGACGGTAACAGAGGATAAGCAGTTGAAAGTGGAGGACGTGTAAATGAAAATTAGAGTTTCTACAGACGGAATGAACATTTCTGTTGATGTCGGGGATAAAGCGGTTGAACTTTTCTCTAAGATTACAAGCATGCTGGTAGACTATCTTCATTTTGATTCCACAAAAGAAATTGAGATTGAGAAACCAAAGTTAGAGCTTGATTCGCTTCCAAAAATTCCGAATGCTGTAGTGCCGAGTAACATACCGGCACAGCATAAAGAACCTGTTGAAGAGACTTATCACGGATTGACATATAAAGGATTCATCTATTGGAAATGTAAGAAATGCGGAGCGATAAGAGGTTTCTGCTTGAAGAAAGAGAGCAAAGGCATCCATTGCATGAATCGCGGAGATGATTCACTTTTTGATGAACCATTGAAACCACTTTATGCGAATTGCGAGTGCGGACGGCATTCAAGATACATGACCAATATGGATGAGGAAATGTTTGATATGGATTGCATTGATTGTGGTGCACCAATTCCTATTAAGTGGAACGACCATGATAAATGCTATCAGACCATCAAAAATTAGAAAGCGAGGTATCGAAATGAATTATATCAAAGCAAAATTTCCAAACAGCACCAGAAGTTATACATACCGCACCGAGGATTCCGTAAAAGCCGGTGACACGGTTGTAAATGCCAAAGGTGCAAAGTTAATCGTCACGGATGAATCCGTGGATATGGCATGGGTGGAAACCTACGGCGCTGATAAGGTGGCAGTTGTGAAGAAATATGAGGAATATCGAATTGTTGATATTCGAGATGTAAAAACACGCATTACCAGATCGGATGGCAGATACCCATTGAGAATCGGCAGAATTGTAAAGAAACCGAATCCGCATATCGGAGTGCCGATGATTCTTGAATATGTCAGAAATGCGGACGGATCAGATTATTCCAGATATGCATTAAGGACAAGCCGTGTATGTGGTTCATATATCAACGAAAAGGAAAATCTTGTGGTTGAAACTGTGAACAGCGCATATGAGTTTGAAGTTGTGAAAAATGAGGAAAATGAGGAATAAATTATGATTAAATCAGATTTTGGAAAGATTGAGATTACAGGCTTAAAGCCGGTTATCATGGTAGAGTTTTTAGAGTTGTTAAGATGTCTAAGAAAAGTTTTGGGGGAAGATATTTACAACCGTGTTTTACAGAATGCGAATGAGCCAAAACAATTTGAGAGTGATTCGGAAACATCAAAAGATTATGAAAAGGAACGGATGAAAGAAATTTTGGAAGCTATTTTAAAGAGAATGGAGGAAAAGTAATTATGGCAGAGAACACAGCAGTAGCAAAAACAGAGGAAAAGAAAGAGGTTGTACATAGCAACAACAAGGTTACAGATTACAGTCTTGGAATTTTCGGAACATCCGATAATTTCATCATGGCGATGCAGATGGCAAAGGCATTATCGAGTTCCACAATTGTTCCATCAACATTCCAGAAGAACGATGCGAACTGTCTGATCGCAATTGAGCAGGCACAGAGATTGAAAGTAAGTCCGCTGATGGTTATGCAGAATCTGTATGTAATTCAGGGTAGACCGTCTTGGAGTTCAAAGTTTTTGATTGCGGCAATAAACAATTCCGGAAAATTCGATATGGAATTACAGTTCGAGGAAACTAAAGATAAGGACGGCAAGCCTTATTCGTGCCTTGCTTGGACTACGAAAAATGGTCGTAGAGTTGAGGGAATGACCGTGGACATGGAAATGGCAAAAGCCGAGGGATGGCTTGGTAAAAATGGTAGCAAGTGGAAAACCATGCCGCAGTTAATGCTCCGTTACAGAGCCGCTTCGTTCTTTTCTAGTTTGAATTGTCCAGAACTGACAATGGGATTGTATACGAAAGAGGAAATGCAGGACAACGATTTTAAGGAATATCCGATGGAAGATTTGCAGGAGCAGATCAAGCGCGACCTTTCTGAAAATGCAAACAGCGAAGAATTTGTCGTTGATGCAGAAACGATAGACGTTCCAGAAAGCAAAAGTGCAGCAGCCGAGCCGGATTTAACTTTGCAGAATGCAGAGGTTGTTGACGGAAATGATGCTGACTTGCCGGATTTTCTGAAATAGGAGGGCGAATATATGAGATCGTATGCAGTAAAGGCGAACTTATGGTGCATGGTACTGCTGGACAGCTTAGAGAAGAGTTTGCATATATCGTTATATCTCTTCTCGACAACTTCACAAAAGAAGAGTTGCAGGACGTGTTTGACACAGCGGAAACTTTAAAAGAAGGGGGTGAACAACGTGCGGATAATCAGTCAAGATGGAACAATTGATGTACCTTATGAAATCAGTTCTTTGAGCATGGCAGTCGGAAAATATGAAGATGTTGAGCATGCGGCTATTTATTGCCACAACTCTTCGACAGCAATGGGAACAAAAATGGCTGAATACAGTTCCAAAGAAAAGGCGAAGAAAGCCATGGAAGAATTAAGATGTGCCTATATGTGTCATAATCTTGTAAGGATGGGACACACGCCATCAAAGGGAATTGATGAAAAACTTACTATTGGTTCGTATGGAGTGTTTCAGTTTCCAACAGCGGAAGAATTGGAGTAGCCTATGGAAGTTATTTCATTTTTAGAGTCAGTTCAGAAAGGTATGGCTGATAATATCTACAACTTTTGCAAAAATGGAAAATGCAGCCAGTGCGGTAACTGTTGCTCAAATCTCTTGCCAATGAGCAGAAAGGAAGTAGAGGTCATTCACCGGTATATTCGTAAGAATCATATCCAGGAGTGCAAACATCTGCTTCCTACTGCGAAGCAACCATATGACATGACTTGTCCATTCCTTGACACCGGAAAGAGTTGCGAGAAATGCAGAATCTATCCGGTTCGACCGGAAATCTGCAAACAGTTCATTTGTGACAATGAGCAGAGAGCAAAGCACAACCGGAAGTTGTTAGGGCAGACACGAAGCATTATTGATGTAAGGAGTGAATTTTTTGACAGATAAAGAAAAAGAAGAATTGAAAGCAGAAATCCTGAAAGAAGTTGAGAAATCACTTAAAGGAAAGGTAATAAGAGAGGATGTTTCCACAACGCTTAAAGAGCCAAGGGAGTATTGGTTTGTAAAGAGAACTGTTGATGGAAAGAGACAAGATGGACTAATGCGAACGGTTATTGACAGCGTTACTTCATGGGCGATGTGGGAACTTATACGAAAACTGACTTGTTATATATGCGGTAAAAGTTATGTTCGTCACTTGGCAAATGAGGGAGAGATTGCAAATGAAATCTGCGATACTCTTTGCCAGACAGTATATGACTTACGGGTAAAGTACATATCTGAATCAAAAGGCGGTGATGGTGATGAAACTTAAAGTTTTAGGTTCCGGTTCATCCGGTAACTGCTACATCTTGGAGAATGACAACGAAGCCTTAATAATCGAAGCAGGGTTGCCATTCATGAAAGTCAAGAAAGCGTTGAATTTCAATGTGATGAAGATTAAGGCGGTACTTATCACGCATATTCATTCAGACCACCATTTTTACTGGTTTCAGTATGCGAGGGCAGGCATTCCGGTATTTGAGCCATTCAGATTGGATGGAAGCAATCTTGAATTTGACAACTCACAATTCAGAGTGATGGCTTTTGATAACCGGGATAAGTCCGGTAGATGGCTACATAACAACTCTGATGGTTCAGAGTGCCCGTGCTACGGATTTCATATCACACACCCGGAAATAGGAAGTTTGGTATATGCCACAGACACCGAATATGTCCGGTGGCGGTTCAAAGCTGTAAATCACATTCTTTGTGAAGCAAACTACGATATGCAGTTTGTAGACCGGGACGAGCCGAACTATGAACACCGCCTACGAGGTCATATGAGCCTTGATACGGCACTTGAATTTATTTCTACTAACGATAACCCGGCATTGAGAAATGTCGTTCTAATTCACTTATCAGATAAAAGCGGAGATCCCGCACTATTCAAACAAAAGACAGAAGAGACAATTAAATATGGAGCAGATGTTTATGTTGCGGAAAAAGGTCTGGAAATCTCACTTGACCTTTGTCCGTTTTAGAAAGGTGGAATGACTTATCAATAAGGTGATCCTCATGGGGCGTTTGACAAGAGACCCCGACATACGTTATTCGCAGGGAGAGAAAGCAACGACGGTGGCTAGGTTTTCGCTTGCCGTTGACCGGAAATTCAAACAGGACGGACAACCTACGGCAGATTTTATTAACTGCCTTGCATTTGGCAAAAGAGCGGAGTTCATTGAAAAGTATTGCCGCAAAGGCACAAAGCTGGTCGTTGAAGGTAGCTGGCAGACCGGCAGCTATACAAACAAGGATGGAAATAAGGTGTATACAAATGAGTGCCTTGTCGAAAGCTGTGAATTTGCAGAGAGCAAAGTAGCTTCACAGAACAACCAGTCTGTAGATAGACCGGAACCTGCACCGAATGGTGATGGATTTATGAATATTCCGGTTGGAATTGACGAGGAACTGCCATTTAATTAAACATGATTGGGTGGTTGCCGCGTGCGACCGCCTGTCAATAAAAATTATATGGTCGGTAAAATATTCGACCTGAACAGTAAAAATCCCAATTTAGCCATTCTGTAATGTCAGAAAGGCATTTGAGAAGAGGTGAATGAATAAATGATGTTGATTGAAGACAAAGGGCAGAAAGAGGGGTTACATATTCTTAAGAATAGATACTTTGACTGCCACGATATAGAGGTTTTGCGTGCGCCACTCCCGGTCGGTGACTATGTAATTGCCACAGATAAGGTAATGGATGTGATTCGGAGGAAATCAGCACGAAAGATGGAAGTAAAGAAAATGGATTTCCTCGGTAGCTACGATGTGTCCGTGGATACAAAAAAGGATATGCAGGAGATCGTAGGAAACATTTGCGGTAAAGCGCATCCAAGGTTCCGAGATGAGTGTATTTTAGCACAGAATAACGGCATTAAGCTGTATGTTTTAGTAGAGAATACGGACGGCATCAAGACCGTGCAGGACGTGTTTAAGTGGCATAATCCGAGGTTGCATAGATATAACAAGATTGCGTATATGCACAAATATGGTAAATGGTTGAATGTTCCATTGCCTAAGGCAGAGCCTACATCTGGAACAATCTTAGCAAAAGCCATGTTGACCATGCAATTGAAATACGGTGTGGAATTTGTGTTTTGCAGACCAGAGGATGCAGGTGCAAAAGTATTAGAATTGTTAGGAGCAAATGAAGATGGCTGAAAAGAGGATGTTTTCGATGAAAATAATAGATAGTGATGCATTTCTTGATATGCCACTGTCCACACAAGCACTGTATTTTCATTTGTCGATGAGAGCAGATGATGATGGGTTTCTGAACAATGCGAAACGCATTATGGATATGATAAAGGCTAATCAGAATGATTACGACCTGTTAAAGGCAAAGCGATTCATCATTGAGTTCCCAGATGGCATATGTGTTATTAAACATTGGAGAATAAATAATTATATCCGAAAAGACAGATACCACGAAACTACATACACGGATGAAAAAGATATGCTTGCTGTTAAAAAAAATGGTGCATACTCGCTAAAATCAAGCGATTCGGAGATTGGTATACCAGAGTGTAACCGTTGTGTAACCGAGAGTAGAGTAGATAAGAGTAGAGTAGAGGAGAATAGAACAGAACCTGTCGCCATGTTCAACGCAGAAAAGGCGTGGGATGATACGTTTAACATTTATCCCAAAAAATCGGAAGCTGTTATGGCTAAGCAGGCATGGCTAGACAAATTAGCACAGGTTCTTGATGAAAATCGAAAGGAAGTCGCTCTTTTAATTGCAGGGGCAACAAGAATGTATCTTGCTGATTACAGAGAAAAACATCGTGATGATGAAAATTACCAGTACATACCTAAATATGCAAAATGGCTTGTCAACGATTGTGATTACTGGATTCGAGAATATGAGAAGAGAAGTGAAGGTGATGGAAGTTGACGGAAGCAGAAACAGGAGTGATTGGCTGCATATTGATTGATAACGAATCGTTGTACACCGTGTACAACGTGCTTAGACCGGAGATGTTTGTATCAGAGTTCTGTCAAGATACATATGCTGAAATGCTTGCCATGTACGACCGAGGTGAAAATATCAATCTGATGTCACTATCGCAGGCGTTAGAGAATCACAAATGGTCGCCAGAAATGATTGCACAGGAGTTAAAAGAATGTGCATTGTCGGCACCATCCTCTGTTGCGATTAAGAGTTATGCAGATGCAGTAATTCGTGATTACAAAGCAAGGACTGCAAAGGAATTATTTCAGAACGTAAGCCTTAAGCCGTGCGATATTGATGAAACGATTGCGGAGGTTTTGACGAGGCTTGAAGAATTACAGGCTGGAAATGATGTTCGGTCAAAATCGTTAAAAAAAATTGTACAGGAGTACAAAGGAAATTATTTCAATGAAAATGTAGGCAAAAATCTCATAAAAACAGGCTTTTATAAATTAGACGACTGTCTTGGAGGTTTAGAACCAGGAGATGTCACGGTGATAGGTGCTCGTCCGGGTGTTGGTAAATCGGCAATCGTAACACAGATGATCGGTCAAATGGCTGCAAAAGGTTATAGGATTGGCTATTTCAACCTCGAAATGAATGAATCACAGGTATATGAACGTTTTGTTTCAAGACTTGCAGAATTAAGTCTTACAAGAGTCCGCAGAGCAAAATCATTTCTTGGCGGCGAGAAAGAAGCATTTAACAAAGCAAATGAAGAAATGTCTGGTTACGATGTGATAATTTCCACTGGTTCAAAGTCAATCGGAGAAATTAAAGCAGAGAGCCGTCACCAAATGTTTGATGCTATTGTAATTGATTATTTACAACTAATCAAATCAGATAGATATTACGGAAACAGAGCAAGCGAAGTAGGACAAATTTCAAAAGATTCTAAGGCATTGGCACGAGACTTAGGGGTCCCGGTTATTATGCTTTCGCAGTTAAATCGTGTTTCTGAACAGAGAGAAACTAAAGAGCCTACAATGTCAGAGTTGAGGGAATCAGGAGATATTGAGCAGGACGCATCTAACATTCTACTGATGTGGAATTTATCAGAAAAAGATGATTCATACAAAGGACTTAATGTAGCAAAGCAACGACAAGGAACAAAATTGCGAGAGGGGCTTAAGTTTGATGGAGAGCACATGAAATTTGAAGAGCGTCAAGAATCTTTTGAAAAATTTCTGTCGTTTGTAAAAAACGTCGAGCGAGGTACAGATTTCAAAGAAGTCGGAAATGAGGATACACCTTTTGGAGAGGACTGGTAGAAATGCAGAAACGACTTGAAAAGGGTTCCGATGAGTGGCTGTTTTTTCAAGATTATTACAAGTTTCGTCAGCAATATTATGAAGCTGATAACAATGAGGAATGGTTTGAAAAATTGATACAGTCAGCGGATAGGCTTTATAAGAAATACAAAAACGTGCCATTTTCAGAATATGCAAAGCAGTTGATTTTGGCACATATAAATGATGTCGATAGGAGGGCAAGAGAGAACATTGGCAAAAATGAATAAAGATTATGAATTGCGTATGCAAGGAATGATTTATGCAAGCAATATCGTATCAAAAAAGGGAGTAGAAGGGTTAAAAGAAGATATTCGAATTCGGAATGTTTTAAAAGCACCGATGAAGTTTACAGCATCACAAATACGAGAGTTCTGGGATACATTGTCGGAGAATTTATACAATACCGTGCTTACGGTCACAGCACTGGTGCTTCATGAAGAATACAGATTTGGAAAGAAACGCATGAAAGAGTTTAAAGCACATTTTGATAAAGCCGTTAAAGATGCAACTGATCTTGATTATATCGGGGAACATTATGTAACACTTACAGATTACGCAGTGTATCTTAATGAGCGGTTAGGAATGAATTTGAATACAGCAGTGATAAATGCTTGTGCAGATTCACATGATGAGAACAATTCACAGTATCATATGGCAAACATAGATCGTGTAATTAAAGAATTGAGAACTCATGGTTTTAAGGATGCAGCAAAATTCTTAGAAGAAAAGATTACTTAGAAGGGAAGTGGTTAGATGAGCGGACGCAAGCGAGGATGTATGCTTGATAGCTACCGTGACAGGGTAGAAGAACTGCTGGATGCAGGCTGTACCTTCGCCGACATTTCTGACCACATGGCAGAAGAGGAGCAGATCTATGTTGAGCCGACAACGGTCGCATACTTTGTGCGCAGCCGTAAGTTGTCCAGCAAGGTTACACAGGGATGCAGGAATAACAGGATTGATATACCGAAGTGTGCAGAGTGCGAGTACCGTCATCTGGTCACGGACCAGTACAAAAAGCCGGGCATTTATATCTGCACCAAGATATGGGTCAGGATCAACAGTGGCTGTAAGTCCAGTCCGATGAACTGCCCGAAACGGGATAGTGAGAGAGATTGTGAAGAGAGGGGGAGCAGATGAGCAAAAGCAGAGCAAGTAAATTAAACGGTTACCGCAGTGCGATAAGCCGGCAGAAGAATGATGTTTATAAGTTTAAGCCTAAAAGAGGTAAGAAGAAATGATGTTTGATTTGAGAAAGGAGTAATGACAGAAGCCTTGGTAGACCAAGGTTGACCGCCTAAAGGTGAAGAAAGGCGAGAACAAAAGGAATTTAATTAGCGGTGCCGTATGGCACTATTGGGAGCCGTAATTCCTTATCCACGGACACAGAGCAATCTGTTAAGTGGTTGTCATGAAAAAATTAAAAGTATGTTGGATAAGTGCAGGAATATCTAGTTTTATGGCGGGGTATCTTGCCGGGGATGTAGATGAATGGATTTACATAGACATCCAAGACCAACATGAGGACAGTATCAGATTCATTAAGGATTGCGAGAATGCAATCGGTAAAGAAATACAGATATTGAAATCGAAAGAATATCGGTGCGTGGAAGATTGTGTAAGGACCTTTGGTGGTTTCAGAAATCCGGCGAATGGATTCGCACCTTGCACGAACTGGTTGAAAAAGAGGGTGAGAAAAGAGTGGGAGGAACAGCACAAGGATTGTGATCTGACATATGTTTGGGGTTTTGATCTTAAGGAGAGAAACCGAGCAGAGAGAACAGTAGAAGCCAATTTACAGGCAGCACATGAATTTCCACTCATGGACAAAGGATTAAGTAAAGAAGAGGTACATGGGTTGTTTGAACGGACTTTTGATTTTGCCCGGCCAAAGATGTACGAGCTGGGATATGCGAACAATAACTGTGTCGGCTGTGTAAAAGGCGGTATGGGTTATTGGAACCACATTCGAAAGGATTTCCCGGAAGTCTTTGAAAGCCGGGCGAAGTTAGAAAGAGAAGTCGGGCATTCCATGCTGAAAGACAAAAACGGTCCGGTATATCTGGATGAGTTGGATCCGAACAGGGGAGACATGAATACAGAGATTATGCCAGAATGTGGAATTATGTGTTATTTGGCACAAAATTAAATATTTCAAGAAAGGAGCCGAACCTCCGGCCGGGGTAACGATATATCGGGTTCCTTTTGGAAAAATGACATATAAAGAATTTTTAGCAAGTAAGAGATTTGTTTTAGAAAGCAGCGGTTTCGATATTGACAAAACAGAGTTGAATCCGATGCTGTATGAGTTTCAGAAAGACATCGTCCGGTGGGCGCTCAAGAAAGGCAAGGCTTGTATATTTGCCGATTGCGGACTCGGAAAAACACCCATGCAGTTATCGTGGGCATACCAGGTACATAAGCATACCGGCGGAAAAATACTGATTCTTGCACCATTGGCAGTAGCAGAGCAGACGCGGCGCGAAGCCGAGAAGTTTGGATATGATGCGAAAGTGGTAGAGGAACAGTCAGAATGCATTGACGGGATCAACATTACGAACTATGAGAAGCTGGATAGATTCGTAGCAAATGAATTTATCGGTGTTGTGTTGGACGAAAGCAGTATCTTGAAATCGTATTCTGGAAAAGTCAGAACTGCAATTATTCAGAATTTCCACGACACAACGTATAAACTGGCGTGTACTGCGACACCGGCACCGAATGATTATATGGAACTTAGCAATCACAGCGAATTTTGTGGAGTAATGACCAGAGCAGAAATGCTATCTATGTTTTTTGTACATGATGGCGGTCAGACTTCAAAGTGGAGATTGAAAGGACATGCAGTAGATGTGTTCTGGCAGTGGCTTGCAACATTTAGTGTATTCATCGACAATCCGGTAAATATCGGATATAAGGTGGCTGGATATGATTTGCCGCAGCTTAATATACAAGAGATCATCGTTGACGGAAATGAACCAATAAAAGAAACGCTGACACTTACGGAGCGGCGGCAGGCAAGAAAAGATAGCCTTACACTTAGGTGTGAAAAGGCTGCAGAAATTGCAAATAACTCAGATGAACAATGGCTTATATGGTGTGATCTGAATGATGAAAGTGCAAAATTGCATGAAGTAATCAATGATTCGGTTGAGGTCAAAGGCTCTGATAAACCAGAGCATAAAAGCAATTCAATGATAGGATTTTCAGAAGGTAAAATTAAATGTCTTGTCACGAAACCATCTATTGCAGGTTTCGGTATGAATTGGCAGAATTGCCACAATATGATCTTTACAGGATTATCAGACAGCTATGAGCAGTTTTATCAGGCTGTGCGCCGCTGTTACCGGTTTGGGCAGAAAAAACCTGTGAATGTGTATATTATCATTTCTGCCAAGGAAGGATGCGTAAAAGAGAACATTGAGAGAAAACAGGCTGATTTCCTCAAAATGCAGCGCGAAATGACAGAGCTTACAAAGAAAATCACAAAGAAGGAACTGAAAAGCACATGCAGGATCAGCACACCATATGAGCCGCATGTGGAAATGAAATTACCGGAATGGGAGGAATTTACAAAATGAATGTATTGGAACAGGTCATTGAAAATAAGTATGCAATTTATAATGGGGATTCATGCGAAATTGTAAGGGCGATACCCGACAACAGTATCCATTACACAATCTTTTCTCCGCCATTTGCCAGCCTGTACACCTACTCGAACAGTGATAGGGACATGGGGAACAGCAAAGGGGATGATGAATTTTACAATCATTTTATCTTTCTTGCAAAAGAGCTGTACCGTGTGACCATGCCGGGGAGATTATTAAGTTTTCATTGCATGGATCTGCCACTTATGAAAGAGCGGGATGGAGTGATCGGTTTGAAAGATTTCCCGGCAATTATTAGAAAAATTTTTGAAGATTGCGGATTTATTTATCATAGTAAAGTCACAATTTGGAAAAATCCGGTTACTGAAATGCAGAGAACAAAAGCACTGGGGTTGTTACATAAGCAAATCAGAAAAGACAGCACTATGAATCGCCAGGGAATTCCAGATTATATTGTTACAATGCGTAAGCCGGGAGAAAACCCAGAACGTGTATCACATACACATGAGACGTTCCCAGTTGATGTATGGCAGAATTATGCAAGTCCAGTGTGGATGGATATCCGGCAGAGTGATACACTGCAGAAAAAATCCGCGAGAGAAGACAAAGACGAAAGACATATTTGCCCGTTGCAGCTCGAAGTAATTCAGAGATGTATTGAGTTGTGGACGAATCCCAATGACATTGTATTAGATCCATTTGCAGGGATTGGATCAGTACCATACACTGCCGTAAAGATGGGACGCAGGGGAATTGGTGTTGAATTAAAAGAAAGTTATTATAACCAGGCTGTAAATAACCTTGAAATAGCAGTGAAGGGAGATGTTATGAAATGTCCAGTTGGTCAAATGAGTATCGAAGATTTTTTAACGGCGAACCCTGCATAAGACAAATGAATTTTGAGGACTTCCCGGAGGTGATGCCATGAACCAGATGAACATATTTGACATAATCAGGAAGCCTGTACAGATCACGAAACCTATCCGGTTGATTGAGCTTTTTGCCGGGTATGGTTCACAGGCTATGGCGCTGCGGGATATAGGTGCGAAATTTGAGCATTACCGGGTTGTTGAGTTTGACAAATACGCTATTGCAAGCTACAACGCGGTTCACGGCACGGATTTCCCGCAGATGGATATTACGCAGGTACATGCGGATGATCTGAATATCTGTGATACTGAAAAATACTGCTATTTTATGACGTATTCCTTTCCATGCACCGATTTGTCAGTTGCCGGAAAACAGGCGGGAATGAAAAAGGGGAGCGGCACCAGGTCCGGTCTGCTGTGGGAGGTGGAAAGAATTCTTTGTGAGATACAGGAAAACGGAGGAGAACTGCCGCAGATTCTATTCATGGAAAATGTGCCACAAGTACATGCGGACGCTAATAAAACGGACTTCCAGAACTGGATAGATTTTTTGACAGGTCTTGGATATGTGAGTTACTGGCAGGACCTGAACGCGAAGAACTACGGCGTTGCACAAAACAGGAACAGATGCTTTATGTTCTCGTTTCTTGGAGAGTTTAACTATAAATTTCCAAAACCAATACCGCTTGAAAAAAGACTCAAGGATTACCTGGAGGATAGTGTAGATGAGAAATATTATATTGACAATGAAAAAACTCAAAAGCTGATAAGGACACTCATTGACAATGGTACTTTGCAAAATACAATGCTAAGAACAGAACAGAACAGGCCTGCGTTGACGGAACGATTAAAGAACCGAAAAAACGAGAAGTTGCAAACTGTATCAAGGCAAGATATGACTGCGGAATATCAAGCTTGCGGTCAGACGGAAACCTTGTTGTTAATCAATCAAGCAACGCAGATTAAAAAGCAGATTGATATTGCAACAACTCTTATGGCGAGGGATTATAAAGGTTTTGGAAATCAATCTATGAATGGAGTGATTGAATGGAAGTAATAGGCAGTATATACACCGGAGTAACAGCAGATTTTCAAAGAGGTTTATATCCGATTGCAAGATGCGTAAAGGCTGGAAACCACGATTTAGGAGTTGTTTTAATGAAACAAAGAAGATTAGGAAATTTGTACGGAGACGATAGAGGAACCGGCTTTGCTGGAAATGTATGGGATAAAAACTATATTTCTCCATCTCTTACGACTGCGCAGGGGGGGATGAGGGAACCGATGATTGTTGATAAACAGATAGTTGCCATGTGTGGCAGAAATCCTGATAACCCATCAGACAGAACAGCCGGAAGTCCAACGGAACAGCGACTTGAACCAAATATGCAGGGAATCAGTAATCGCCCAACGAGTGTACAGAAAGATAATCTTGTTCTGATCAAGCAAGCCACAAAAGAAGGTTCGATCGAGTGTGAAATAGGCGGCTGCTTTGATGCAAGTTACCCTGAAAGCACAACAAGAAGAGGAAGAGTGCAGGATAAAGGGAACATCTGCCCAACCCTTACGGCACAGAATCAAGAGATTGTAAGGATCGAATCAAAATACCGTATAAGAAAATTTACACCTAGAGAGTGTGGACGGTTGATGGGAGTATCCGACGAGGACATCTCCAAAATGGCAGCGGTCAACAGTAACACACAGCTGTATAAGCAATTCGGGAACAGCATTGTAGTGGATGTTATGTGTGCCATGTTTAGAAATTTAAACATCAATCAGTAGGCAGAGCAGACCGGACAGCTCCGGTTTGCGTAGAATTGAACTGCCGAGGAAAATTCGGTAGTTTGGAAAATTAGGATTTAGTGGAGGAACGGAATATGGAAAAAACAAAAATAGATTGGTGTGATAGTTCATGGAATCCGGTTACCGGATGTCTTCACAGCTGTAAATATTGCTACGCAAGAAGCATTGCAAATAGATTTTCTGGTGGTGGAGAGAAATGGACGGATGATGCGCTGATAGAACTGAATGATCGTATTTATTTCGATGAATCAGAGAAGGCTGAAGCGTATCCATATGGATTTAAGCCCACACTACATAGATACAGGCTTAATGAATACGAGAAAAAGGGCGGAAGGAATATTTTTGTATGCTCTATGGCAGATCTTTTTGGTCATTGGGTTCCTGATTCTTGGATTGAGGAAGTTTTTTCTGCCTGTGCAAAAGCACCGCAACATAATTATCTTTTCCTGACAAAGAACCCGGAAAGATTCGTTGATTTACAGAATAATGGAAAGCTGATTGTAGCTGACAATATGTGGTATGGTGCAAGTGCAACAAACGAAGATCAGCTTGAACTTGCAGCGAAAACATTTTCAGACCTAAATTGCCAAACAAAGACTTTTTTAAGCATTGAACCGATACTTGAAGACATTACTGTGTCTGAATACTGGGATTATTACATGGCTGCTCATTATGTAGATTGGGTAATCGTTGGAGCAGAGACAGGACACAGAAAAGACAAGGTGATACCTAAAAGAGATTGGATAAGATCTATTACATTTGATTGCTACGATGAAAGTATTCCGGTGTTCATAAAATCCAGTCTTGCGGACATATGGCGGAATCCATTGGTACAGGAATTCCCGAAGGAATTACTACGGTAAACTGTAATTTAGTGGAGGAGGCAGAAAGGAAAACAGAAAAAATGTACAAGGAAATCAGGAAGCGAAGACGGTAGCTGTCCAAGTACTGGAAGAGATTCAGCAGTACCGTGCAATTGGTACACCAGAAGAATGCCGGGCGGCGGTGGAAAAGCAGACGGCAAAGAAAGTTGTCTCATTTGAATATCATAATGGAACCATCAATTACGGCTGTCCTGTATGCAAGTGGAAAATCATATCAAAGATAAACGGCGAGTGGTGTTGCGGCACATTTAACGAATATTGTGATAGATGTGGTCAGAAGCTGGATTGGAGTGATGAAGATTAATATGAGCAAAGAACTTAAACCATGTCCGTTCTGCGGTTGCCATGATCGCAGAGTAGGCGTGAGAAAAATGGGAAATAAAGGTTATAAGATTATATGTGGCAAATGCGGTAGCACTGGTCCATATGTGAAAGTTGAAGATTTTGCTAACAAGATGGATGCACAGGAAAAAGCGAAGGAAGCATGGAACAGGAGGGTGAACGATGGGAAAACTGATTGACGTTGATCTGGTTTTAGACAACTTAAGCGGACGGCTTGAAAGCATGAAAGATTATGATGCAGTAAAAGATGTGATTAACAATATGCCGACTGCCTACGATGTAGACAAGGTTGTGGAGCAGCTAAAAGACGAGCAGGAACTGTCATATGCGGATTTTGAAATCTACGCAGAGGAACATGGATTATCAGAAGATGATGACTGGCATCACAGGGGTCTTGGAAGAGCAGTCGAAATCGTGAAAAGAGGTGGAACAGATGGGAAGATTGATTGATGCGGATGCGTTTGAAAGGTCGGTTATGTTTAGTGATGCGGAAGATATGCAAGACGTAATTTACGCATTGCGTGATTATTCGACCGTCTACGATCCGGACAAGGTGGTTGAGCAGTTGGAGGAACGAACAGCTTTCCTAAAAGACTGTAAGAAGTATGATAACAAGACAGCAGAGCAACAGGATAATTCATACAGCACTATGATGATGTACGAGGTCAAGGACTTAGTGGATGATCTGATCCGGATTGTGAGAGGCGGTGGGGTAGATGCGTAAGCCAATTCCAAAGTCGGTCAGAAAACAGGTATATCAAAAATACAATGGTCACTGCGCTTACTGTGGCTGTGAAATACCAGAAAAAGGCTTTAATGTAGACCATTTACATTGTCTTAAACATTATGAATATACCGAAGAATTTACCGGAATAGATGTGCATGATATTAAGAACCTCATGCCGTCCTGTGGTTCGTGTAATCGGTATAAGTCAACGATGGATTTGGAGGATTTTAGAAAGCAGTTACAGAAAATACCGGACAGACTGAAAAGGGATGTGTGCACATACAACATTGCACTGCGATATGGCATGGTGAAGGAAAATAGGGAGCCGATTAAGTTTTACTTTGAGAAAGTAGGTGGAGTAGATGAATAAGCCATGCGAGCATTGCGATAAGGCAGATTACAAGAAATATGGGAGTGACTATTTTAAGTGCGAAAAACCTTGTGAAAGAGCAAAGATGTGCAAAAGAAACGATGAAAAGTTTTTGAAAATGTTGAGAGGTGGTGGAGTAGATGTCTAAAGCAGTATTGGTAATGGATATGCCGGAAAGATGTGCTGATTGTCCATTGAGGAGTAGTAAAAAAACTAGCTATGTGTGTTGTTACTTGACACTAAAAAACATATCATCGACTGATTATTATGACAAAAAGCCAGATTGGTGTCCGCTTCGGGAACTGCCGGAGAAGATACCGAATCTCGAACACGGGTACGAAAATGTTGAGAAAAGCATTATTCGGATAGGCTGGAACGCCTGCTTGGACATGATACTGGAGAACGCCTTGTCGGATTCTGTCGATTAGCGGGTAGTATTGAACATTGAAAATTGAATATTGGCGGTTATAGTGGTATAATTCCTCTATCACAAATGAAAGGGGAATTTTTATTATGAAACTGATCATTTCTCAGATTGTAGAATTTGAAGGGGAGAATTTTCCATATTCATGGAGAAAGGAAATAGAAACTGATATTATTCCACACAAAGGGGATTTTATAGAAGATCCTTTGTGGAAAGAACCAGGAGAGTATGAAGTTGTAGAAACACTCATTAACTATTCCGAAGGTTATTGCATGGCGAGCGTTGCAAAATATTGCATTAAAATTCCAACAGATAGAAGAGATGAATTTGCACATATAGCTGAACTTCACGGATGGAAACCTCTGTGGAAATTCTAAAAATGGTATTTTATACCAACCGTCAATATTCGATGGTTGGTATTTTTTTACGCATAAGACAACTATATTGGAGGAGAAAGGGCGGATTCGCCTATGCCAGACACAAAACTGTCTGATTTAGAATTATTGAAATATGCTGTCGAAAATGGTATGATTAACACAGCACTTGTGCAAGAAAAAATTGAAATGCAGAAGAGAGAGGAACTTTTAAATAAGCATCCTTATAAAATTTACCAAGGAAAGGATGGAAAATGGTATACTTATTTACCAGATAAAAAGAATGGTAGAATTTTAAAAAAAAGAACTAGTAAAAAAGACATAGAAGATGTTGTTATTTCTTTCTGGAATCAGGAAGAGGAAAATCCAACAGTAGATATGATTTTCCATGAATGGATTGATTCAAAGCTCACAAGAGAGGAAATATCAAAGTCAACAAAAGACAGATATGAAAGACAATATGAGCAATGTTTTTTAAAGTTTGGGAAAAACGAAATAAAGTCCTTGTCGGAATATGATGTTGAGAATTTTATTCTTAACGCAATTCATGATTTTAATTTAACCGCAAAAGGATTTAGCAATTTGCGAACATTAATTTTTGGAATATTTAGGCTTGCAAAGAAAAAGAAGCTGGTTGATTTCAGTATTACAGAATTGGTTAGTGATATTGAAATTTCGAGAAAATCATTTAGGAGAGAGCAAAAAACTGACGAGGAACAAGTGTTTATGACGAACGAACTTCCTAGAGTAATGGACTATTTAGAGAAAAATCAAGACATAGTTAATCTCGGTATTCTTCTCTTGTTTAAGACAGGACTACGAATAGGCGAATTATCTGGACTAAAAAAATGTGATATAGATGGAAATGTTATTCATGTATGTCGCACAGAAATATGTTATGAGGATGATTCAAAATCAAGAGTATTTGAGGTAAGGGATTTTCCAAAGACAGAAGCTGGAATAAGAGATGTATTTGTTCCAGAAAATTGTTCATGGATACTACAGAAAATTCGTGTAATGAATCCTTTTGGTGAGTATGTCTTTGAGAACAATGGAAATAGAATAAGAACCTATGTATTCAGGAATCGTCTTAATACGGTATGTAAGCATACTGGAGTAGTGAGAAAATCTCCGCATAAAATACGAAAAACGTACGGAAGTATTCTTATTGATAGCGGGGTAAATGAATCACTCATTATAGAACAAATGGGGCATACCAATATAAAAACGACGAAAGAATACTATTATAAAAACAGGAAAACGAATATTCAAAAGGCAGAGGTAATTAACAGCGTTATAGGGTTATAAAATAAAGAGTATTCAAAAAGTATTCAAAGGTATTCAAGCTAAAAATGCTGAAAACATTGAATTTACTACATCATTAGCATTTGGTAGCGGGGTTCGATTCCCCTACGAACTGTTTATTCATTAATGAATAGCCCAACCCTTGAAGATGCACAAAGCCAGAAGATAATCGGTTTTGAGCATTTTTTGTTTGGAAACACTTGCATTTCTATGTAGCAAGTGTTATCATATATACGATATGTAGAGTTAACTAGGTTGAGAGCGGACAAATGTCCGCTCTTGATTTTATGTTAGGGTCATGTCCGAAAGAACAGCCAGAATGGAAATGAAAGAAGGTGGGAATATGTCAAAAAGACAAATGTATGAGACACAGACGGAACACTGGATTACCCCGATTCTCGAAAGAAACAATTTTGAACTCGTAGACGTGGAATATGTCAAAGAGGGAAGTACATGGTATTTAAGAGCCTATATTGATAAAGAAGGCGGCATTACGGTGGATGACTGCGAAATTGTAGCAAGAGAGATGAATGAGATTTTAGACAGGGAAGATTATATTGAAGATTCCTATGTGTTTGAAGTGAGTTCACCGGGACTTGGCAGACCGCTCAAAAAGGAAAAAGATTATATTCGCAGTATGGGAAAAGAATTAGAGATCCGTACCTATCGTTCCATGAACGGCAGCAAAGAATTTTACGGAGTTTTAACCGGTTATGACGATGATACCGTAACAATTCAGACAGAAGAAGACGAAAAATTGACTTTTGCAAAAACGGATATCGCATTGATCCGTTTAGCATTTGATTTTTAGCGTACAATAACAAATTAAATGGGAGGAATATCATAATGAACAATGAATTGTTAGAAGCGTTAAATGTATTAGAAGAGGAAAAAAATATCAGTAAGGATACCTTGCTTGAGGCTATAGAGAACTCTTTAGTTACCGCTTGTAAGAATCATTTTGGAAAATCAGATAACATTAAAGTAAACATTGATCCGGAGACCTGCGAGTTTCATGTGTATCAGGAAAAAACCGTAGTCGAAGAGGTCGAAGATCCCTGTCTTGAGATCAGCCTTGCAAATGCAAAAATGATCGACTCAAGATATGATCTTGGAGATACCGTAAACATCGAAGTAAGATCCAAAGAATTCGGACGTATTGCGACACAGAATGCGAAGAACGTCATCTTACAGAAGATCCGTGAGGAAGAGAGAAAAGTGCTGTTTGACGAATATTACAGCAAAGAGCGCGATGTAGTAACCGGTGTTGTTCAGCGTTACATCGGTAAGAATGTAAGCATCAATCTTGGAAAAGTGGATGCAATCTTAACAGAGGGCGAACAGATCAAAGGGGAAGTGTTCAAACCTACCGAGCGTATCAAACTCTATATTTTAGAAGTAAAATCCACTTCAAAAGGACCAAAGATCTTAGTGTCGAGAACACATCCGGAGTTGGTAAAGCGTCTGTTTGAATCAGAGGTAACCGAAGTAAGAGATGGTATCGTTGAGATCAAGAGTATTGCAAGAGAAGCAGGAAGCAGAACAAAGATTGCCGTATATTCCAATGACCCGGATGTCGATCCGGTCGGTGCATGTGTCGGAATGAACGGTGCGCGTGTCAATGCGATCGTGAATGAGCTGCGCGGCGAGAAAATCGATATTATCAACTGGTGTGAGAATTCCGCGATCTTAATCCAGAATGCATTAAGCCCGGCAAAAGTCATCTCTGTTATTGCAGATGATGAAGAAAAGACAGCAAAGGTTGTTGTACCGGATTATCAGTTATCCTTAGCAATCGGAAAAGAAGGACAGAATGCAAGACTTGCTGCAAGACTGACCGGATTCAAGATTGATATCAAGAGTGAGACGCAGGCAAGAGAAGCCGGTGACTTCATCGATTACGAGAATGATTATGAGGATGAATATTACGAAGATGGGGAAGAGTACTACGATGAGAATGGCGAGTACATTGAACCGGATACAGAGGAAGAGTTAGATAACTATCAGGAAACAGATGAGGATGAAGTGAACGACTATGACGAGTAAAAAAGTCCCGATGCGTCAATGTGTAGGATGCGGTGAAATGAAAAATAAGCGGGAAATGATTCGCGTCATCAAGACATCCGAGAATGAAATCATCCTAGATGCGACAGGAAAGAAGAATGGAAGAGGCGCATATCTTTGTGCAGACAGTGAATGTCTGAAAAAAGCAGAGAAGTCCAAAGGACTGGAGCGCTCATTAAAGACTGCGATTCCCAAAGAAATCTATGAACAGCTCGAAGAGGAGATGGAAGCGATTGAAAAATGATAAAGTCTTGCAGATGCTTGGGTTAGCTGCGAGAGGACGGAAGATAGAGAGTGGGGAATTTTCAACGGAAAAAGCGGTCAAGGCAGGAAAAGCCGGCTTAGTCATCGTGGCAAAGGATGCTTCCGATAATACGAAAAAATTGTTCCGCAACATGTGTGCATTTTACGAAGTGCCATATTATGAATATGCGGTAAAAGAGGATTTAGGAAGATGTATCGGAAAACAGTATCGGGCTTCCCTTGCAGTTACCGATAGCGGATTTGCAAAAGCGTTAGAGAGTAAGATACTAAGCGGTGAGAAAATTGAATAATGGAGGAAATGGAATGGCAAAAGTCAAAGTGCATGAACTTGCAAAGGAATTAAATATACAGTCTAAGGAAATATTACAGTACTTATCAGAGCAGAATATAGAGGTGAAGAGTCACATGAGTTCTATTGAGGACGATGTGATCAAAGTTGTTAAGAAAAAGTTTGCAAAGAGCGAACCGGTAAAAGAGGAAAAAGCTGCACCAAAGGCAGCAGAAAAGGAAGAAGACGCACATCAGGAACGTCCGAAGAAAAAATCCAGTATTACGGCAGTATACAATCCACAGAACAGTAAACAGCCGAATAACCGCAGAAATAACGGACAGCATAACAATCAGAACGGAAACAGAGGTGCAAGACCACAGGGTGGAGCCAGACCGGCAAGACCGCAGGGAGACCGTCCGATGCGTCCACAGGGGGAACGCCCGCAGGGAGAAAGACCGGTACGTCCACAGGGAGATCGTCCGATCCGCGCACAGCAGGCAGACAGACAGGGTGAGAGGAGACCTAGAAATGAGGAAAATAATCGCCAGAATCAGAACGGCCGTACGAATCATAAACCGAATGCCAATTATAACCAAAACAATAGAGGTAACAACAGAGTCGGTCAGAATCGCCAGAAAGAATCTCGTCCGAGATTAGATCAGGAGATCAACAAATTCAACAAGAGTGCGACACCGGTAGAAGAAAATAACGGAAAAGACCGCAGAGATACCCGTAGAAACGATAAGAAGAATAAGGGTCAGAATAAAGATAACTTCGGCAACAAGAAGCAGGAGCGTTATATCAATTTAGAGAAGAATGGCGGTAAGAAGAAAAAACAGCCACAGCAGCCACAGGAGAAAAAAGAAGAGACTATCCGTACCATCACACTGCCGGATTCACTGACAATCCGTGAATTAGCAGATAAGATGAAGGTTCAGCCGTCAGAAATCGTAAAGAAACTGTTCTTAAAAGGCACAATGGTAACCGTAAACCAGGATGTGGATTACGATACCGCAGAAGAGATTGCTTTAGAGTTCAACTGTTTAGCAGAGCATGAAGTAAAAGTGGATGTCATTGAAGAACTCTTAAAAGAGGAAGAAGAAGACGAAAGCACCATGGTAAAACGTCCGCCGGTTGTCTGCGTTATGGGTCACGTTGACCACGGTAAGACTTCCCTGTTAGATGCGATCCGTGATACCCATGTGACAGACCGTGAGGCAGGCGGTATTACCCAGCATATCGGTGCTTATATGGTAGAGATCAACGGAGAAAAGATCACTTTCTTAGATACACCGGGACATGAGGCGTTTACGGCAATGCGTATGCGTGGAGCAAATTCCACAGATATTGCGATCTTAGTTGTCGCAGCAGACGATGGAGTCATGCCACAGACGGTAGAGGCGATCAACCATGCAAAGGCAGCAGGCATCGAGATCATTGTTGCGGTTAATAAGATCGATAAACCGAATGCCAATATTGAAAAAGTAAAACAGGAGCTTGCAGAATATGAACTGATCCCGGAAGACTGGGGTGGAAGCACCATCTTCGTTCCGGTATCTGCACATACACGGGAAGGTATTGACCAGCTCTTAGAGATGATCCTGTTAACAGCAGAGATCTGTGAGTTAAAGGCAAATCCAAAACGTCAGGCGCGTGGTATCGTCATCGAGGCAAGACTGGATAAAGGCCGTGGTGCGGTAGCAACTGTTTTAGTACAGAAGGGAACCTTAAAAGTCGGTCAGCCGATTGCCTGCGGAAGCAGTTACGGACGTGTCCGTGCCATGATCGATGACAAGGGACGCAATGTAAAAGAGGCAGGACCATCTACACCGGTAGAGATTTTAGGATTATCCAGCGTACCGGGAGCAGGAGAAGTATTTGTATCCACGGAGACAGAAAAAGAGGCAAGAAGCTTTGCAGAAACCTTTATTTCAGAAGGCAAGAACCGCCTGATCGAAGAGACAAAATCCAAGATGTCCTTAGACGATCTGTTCTCCCAGATCCAGTCCGGAAATGTCAAAGAGTTAGATATCATCGTCAAAGCAGATGTTCAGGGTTCTGTAGAAGCAGTAAAACAGAGTCTTGTAAAACTCTCAAACGAAGAGGTTGTAGTCAAAGTCATCCATGGCGGTGTTGGTGCGATCAACGAATCCGACGTTACGTTAGCATCTGCATCCAATGCCATCATTATCGGATTTAACGTACGCCCGGATACCACTGCAAAAGCGATTGCAGACCGTGAGGGTGTAGATGTGCGTCTGTACAAGATCATCTACAATGCCATCGAGGATGTAGAAGCTGCCATGAAGGGAATGTTAGACCCGATCTTTGAAGAAAAAGTCATCGGTCATGCAGAAGTACGTCAGATCTTTAAAGCATCCGGCGTTGGAAATATTGCAGGTTCCTATGTCTTAGACGGTTCTTTCCAGCGTGGCTGTATGGTACGTATTTCCAGAGAAGGAAAACAGATCTTTGAAGGAAATCTTGCATCCTTAAAACGTTTTAAAGATGATGTAAAAGAAGTAAAAGCAGGCTATGAATGTGGTCTGGTATTTGAAGACTTCAATGATATTCAGGAATTAGATCAGATTGAAGCATATATTATGGTAGAAGTGCCGAGATAGAACGAAGGGAATAGAGGCAGAATGCGAAAAAACAGTATTAAGAATACAAGGATTAATGAGGAGGTTCTAAGAGAACTTTCCAATATCATCCGTGGGGAGATCAAAGACCCGCGGATCAATCCGATGACCAGTGTGGTTGCGGTAGAAGTAGCACCGGACTTAAAGACCTGTAAAGCATATATTTCTGTTTTAGGGGATGAACAGTCCCAGAAAGATACGATCGCAGGTTTAAAGAGTGCGGAAGGCTATATCCGCAGAACGCTGGCAAAAAATATCAATTTGCGTAACACACCACAGGTACAGTTTATTTTAGACCAGTCCATTGAATATGGTGTCAATATGTCAAAACTGATAGATGATGTAACAAAGGATATACAGGAGTAGAGATACAGCGAGACCGGGGGAAAAAGCATGAAAGACTTGGATTCACAGTTACAGGGAGTACAGACAGCAGCGATCGCAGGACACGTCCGTCCGGACGGTGACTGCGTAGGCTCCTGCCTTGCAACCTATAATTATATCAAAGACAATTATCCGCAGATTCAGGTGGATTTATATTTAGAACCGATTCCGAACATTTTTAAATTCTTAAAGCGTTCCGAAGAGATCATCCATGAGTGTGCAGAGCATGAACCATATGATCTGTTCATTGCACAGGATTGCGGAGATACCGGACGATTAGGAGAGGCTGCACAGTATTTTAACGCAGCAAAAAAGACGATCTGTATCGACCATCATATCAGCAATCAGAGTTTTGCCGATGAGAATTACATCTTTCCGCATGCAAGCTCTGCTTCGGAGCTGGTGTTTGAGCTTTTAGACGAGAAAAAGATTTCAAAAGAGATTGCAGAATGTATCTATGTGGGGATCATCCATGATACCGGAGTATTCCAGTATTCATCAACTTCGGCAAAGACCATGAACATTGCCGGAAAGCTGATGGATATGGGAATCGACTTTACCGAGATCGTAGATAAGACCTTTTATACAAAGACCTATGAACAGAACCGGATCTTAGGTCAGGCGCTGGTACAGTCTAAATTAGAGCTTGACGGTGCGGTCATTACTTCCGTAGTGACCAAAGAGCAGATGGAAGAATTTGAGGTATTGCCAAAGCATTTAGACGGGATCGTTAGTCAGCTTCGTGTGACCAAAGACGTAGAGGCGGCTGTTTTCCTGTATGAGACAGAGGACGGTTATAAAGTCAGCATGCGTTCTAACGGAGGCATGGATGTGGCGAGAGTTGCCATGGAGTATGGCGGCGGCGGTCATATCCGCGCAGCGGGAGTTTCTATGAAAGGAAATGCAGACGAGATCATAGAAAAAATCTTAGAAGAGATGAAAAAACAACTGCCTTCTGACGTTTCAGAGACATAAAGGGTGAGAAGATGCTAAACGGTATTTTAAATGTATACAAAGAAAAAGGCTATACTTCCCACGATGTAGTGGCAAAACTGCGTGGAATCGCAGGGCAGAAAAAGATCGGACATACCGGAACCTTAGACCCACAGGCAGAAGGGGTGCTGCCGGTATGTCTTGGAAAAGCCACAAAAGTCTGCGACCTTTTAACCGATAAGGACAAGGTCTATGAGGCAGTCCTGCTGCTTGGACAGACCACCGATACGCAGGACACCACAGGAACCGTGTTAGAGCAGTCGGCGGTAACCTGCAGCGAAGAAGAAGTAAAAAAAGCCATTATGGGATTTGTCGGAGCATACGAACAGATCCCACCGATGTATTCTGCATTAAAGGTCAACGGAAAAAAACTCTGCGACCTTGCAAGAAACGGGATCGAGGTAGAGCGCAAACCCAGACCGGTTCAGATTTATGAGATTGAGATCGAGAACATAGAACTGCCGCGTGTGACCATGCGGGTGCATTGCTCGAAAGGAACATATATCCGCACCCTTTGCCATGATATCGGTCTGAAACTGGGCTGTGGTGGCTGTATGGAGTCGTTAAAACGGACAAGAGTGGCAGATTTTTCCATAGAACAGGCATTGACGTTAGGAGAGATTGAAAAAAAACGGGATGCAGGAGAATTAGAACAGATCCTTTATCCGACGGACTATGTATTTCGTGCATTAGAAGCGGTAACGGTACAAAAAAAATACGGCAAAATACTTTATAACGGCAACCGTATTGCAAAAGAATTTTTTGTAACATCGCCGACATCGGATGAAACGGAGTCGGTCCGCATCTATGATGAAGAGGGACGGTTTATCGGAATCTACCGTTATGATAAAAGACAGGAAAATTACAAGCCTGTGAAAATTTTTTTGGAACAGTAAGTGAGAGAGTAAAATGATTTATTTAAGAGGAACAACGGATTTTAATATAGAAGAATCTACGGTCATCACATTTGGAAAATTCGATGGGATACACAGAGGACACCGTCTGCTTTTAGATACCGTATTAGAGAAAAAAGCAGACGATCTGAAAGCCGTGGTATTTACCTTTGATATTCCTCCGAGAAAAAAGGTGGAAGACGACCGTGGAGACGTGCTGACGACCAATGAGGAAAAGATGCATATCTTTGAAAATATCGGGATCGACTATGTGGTGGAATGTCCTTTTACAGAGGAGATCCGCAACATGGATGCAGTGGATTTTATCCGTATGATGGTAGAAAAACTGCATGTAAAATACATGGTGGTCGGTACAGATTTTCACTTTGGACATAACCGCATGGGAGATTACCGGCTGCTTTTAGAATATGCTGACAAATTCGGCTATGAGGTACAGGTGATCGAAAAAATCCAGAGCGACGGAAGGGATATCAGCAGCACCTATATCCGTGAGTATATCAAAGAAGGAAATATCGAAAAGGCAAATGAACTGTTAGGCTATTCCTTTTTTGTACAGGGAATTGTAGAGCATGGAAACGAGATTGGAAGAACGATCGGATTTCCAACCGTGAATCTGGTGCCGGAGGCTGACAAACTGCTGCCTCCATTTGGAGTCTACATTACAAAAATTCTGATTGGCGGAGAGGAATACTGTGGGATCACCAATGTCGGATGTAAACCGACGATCGAGGGAGATAATCCGATCGGTGTCGAGACACATGTGCTGGATTTTTCTGACGATGTTTATGATATGGCGGTAGAAGTGGAATTTTTACACCGCATCCGTGCAGAGGTAAAATTTGCATCCATAGATGAATTAAAAGCGCAGTTACAGCAGGATATTAAGATCGCAAGGATCTATTTTGATTTATAAAAATGACAAATGTTACGCAAATATTACGCAAATGTGTTGACAGTGTAAAAAAATGTTGTTATAATTTAAAAACAACGTAACAGTAGAGTATTACATATTCTACTGTTTTTCTTTTATCAGGAGGTTTTTATGAATCAGAATATAAATCGGTTTTTTGCAATCGCAATGGCAGGAACCATTATTTTTACAGGAAGTAATCTGACAGGCTTAACAGCACAGGCTAAGGAAGCGAACAAGGTACAGACCGTTGCCGGTGCGGGAGCATTGTTTACAGAAGCAATTAAGGACAAGCCTACAGAACAGGAAGAGCAGGCGAGTGTATCAGAGAATACCGCAGAGGTGACACAGGAAGCACCTTCTACCATTTATGGATATACAAATTTAGGAATTGCAAATGTTGAGGAGACCTTGAATGTCAGAGAGACTCCTTCTGCAGACAGCAGCATGGTAGGTAAGATGCCAAAGAATGCCGCAGGCGAGATCTTAGAGACTTTAGATGGCTGGTATAAGATTCAGTCCGGTGATGTGACAGGTTATGTCAGTGCAGATTACCTGATCACGGGAGAAGAGGCAGCAGCCCGTGCAGAAGAAGTAAAGCAGACGATTGCAACCGTTAAGACACCAACTTTAAATGTCAGGGAAGAGCCAAATACAGAGTGCAGCATTTTAGCATTAATGCCACAGGGTGAGGAACTGAACGTTTTAGAAGATTTAAGCGGCTGGGTAAAAGTCGATTTAGATAACACCAACGGATTTATCAGCAAAGACTATGTAGATATTTCCGTACAGCTTCCAAAAGCAATGACCATGACAGAGGTTCGCTATGGCAACGGAGTATCCGATGTCAGAGTAGATCTGATTTCCTATGCAACACAGTTTGTTGGAAATCCGTATGTCTGGGGTGGTACAAGCCTGACAAACGGCGCTGACTGTTCCGGATTTACACTTTCTATTTTTGCAAAATACGGTGTATATCTGCCACATTCCTCTAAAGCACAGGCAAATTGTGGTACAAGGATCAGTGCATCAGAGGCAAAACCGGGAGATTTATTCTTCTACGGAAGCGGAAGCAGCATCAGCCATGTTGCAATTTACATTGGAAACGGACAGATCGTACATGCAAGTTCTAAGAAGACAGGAATCAAGATCTCCAATGCATTTTACCGTTCCCCGATCTGTGTAACCAGAGTATTGGGTGACTAGATTAGGAGTTTGAAATGAATTTTATAATAGTTTTTATAATTATTCATGGAAATACCATTCACAACGCGGTTGTGGATGGTATTTTTCTGTTTTGCAAAAATGTTTTTTATCTTTTGGTACAACAGAACGATCCGGCCTGTATAAGTCCGGTCTTTCCTTAAAATATCGTTAAATAAGTAACAATTGCAGCATGGAATATTTGCTTGTCATCGTGTCATAATCATAGTAAAATATAATTAAAGTACTGCTGTATGGAGAAAGACTATATGAGAATACAGGATTTTACGGATATGGATAAATTCCATGAAATTATGAAGAACTGGGCAAGAGCAACTGGACTGGCAACCGTTGCAGTAGACATGGATGGAAATTATATTTCTGACTGTTTTAATTTTACAGATTTTTGTGTTAAATATACAAGAGAGAGTGCAGAGGGTAAGAGACGCTGCGAGAAATGTGACCGTGAAGGAACCGGCGTGTACCACTGTCATGCAGGACTGATCGATTTCAGTATTGATCTTGTTGTAAAAGGTGAAAAAGTCGGAGCCGTTATCGGTGGACAGGTATTGCCAAAAGATCCGGACGAAGAGAAATTCCGCCAGGTTGCAAGAGAATTAAGTATTGATGAAGATGAATACATAGAGGCATTAAAGAAGGTCAATGTCCGTTCCGAAGAAGGAATCAATGCATCCGCATTTTTGTTAGGAGATGCGTTAAATAACTGTATGGATGCAGGATATAATGAGACCTATAACGGTCGTCTGATGCAGCGTATCAAAGATGGAATTGCAGAATGTAAGGGACTGATGGAGAATATTGAGGGAAATACGAATCAGTTGAATGCGATCCAGAGACAGCAGAAGATGTTAGCATTGAACGCAAGCATTGAGGCAGCAAGAGCAGGAGAAGCAGGAAGGGGGTTTGCAATTGTGGCAGGAGAGGTAGAAAAACTGGCAAGAGACTGTAATACCTTAAATGTATCTGTTTCCGAAAATGTAAAGAAAATGTCGGATGTCATTGAGGGATTGTCCCACACAAAACTGACAGATTAAATGTTGGCAGACCGTGCTAAAAAACAGACATTTTTTCTGAAAAACAGTTTACAATAAAGGATGTCTATGATATACTTGCAAGGTATGAGTTCAGCCCATATTCGGTAGACGGACAACTCCGACCCTTTACTGAGTATCATACATGTCAGGGCGTTTATCAAATAAGGAGGATTATACAATGATCGCAAAGGAAAAGAAACAGGCTATTATTGCAGAGTACGGTAGAACACCAAATGATACAGGTTCACCGGAAGTTCAGGTTGCTATTTTAACAGCAAGAATTCAGGAGCTGACAGAGCACTTAAAAGCAAATCCAAAGGATCATCATTCCAGAAGAGGTCTTTTAAAGATGGTAGGTCAGAGACGTGGATTATTAGATTACCTGAAGAAAATCGATATTGAAAGATATCGTTCTTTAATTGAGCGTTTAGGTATCAGAAAATAGTATGGCCTAAGGATAGAGCGGAGTCTTTCCGCTCTATTTTAGCGTTTATTCCGTGAAAAATATGGAAGATAAGATTTTAGCGGATATTTTGTAACCGGCAGAAGAAGGAACCCGGGACCACTGAAAAGGGTATGAAAAGAGCATAAGAGTAAGAGGTATATCGTAGCTTTTTCAGTAGTTTCGGCATCTTCTGCCAGAGCAGGGAGTCAGGCTCCCGGAAAGAAAAGGAGAAAAGATATGTTCAAAAGTTTTACAATGGAACTTGCCGGAAGACCACTTACGGTAGAGGTAGGCAAAGTCGCAAAGCAGGCAAATGGAGCAGCATTTATGAAATACGGTGATACTACGGTATTATCTACTGCAACTGCATCCGATAAGCCAAGAGATGGCATTGACTTCTTCCCACTCAGCGTAGAGTTTGAAGAAAAATTATATTCCGTAGGAAAGATCCCGGGAGGATTTAATAAAAGAGAGGGAAAAGCATCTGAGAATGCAATCTTAACATCCCGTGTGATCGACAGACCGATGCGTCCGCTTTTCCCAAAGGATTACAGAAATGATGTTACCTTAAACAATATGGTTATGAGCGTAGACCCGGCCTGCAGACCGGAAATCGTAGCAATGCTTGGTGCAGCGATCGCAACCTGTATTTCCGATATCCCATTCGATGGCCCTTGTGCCATGACACAGGTTGGAATGATCGATGGAGAATTCATCATCAACCCATCTCAGGAGCAGTGGAAAAACGGTGATTTAAATCTGACTGTAGCATCTACCAGAGAAAAAGTCATCATGATCGAAGCCGGTGCAAACGAAGTTCCGGAAGCAAAAATGATCGATGCGATCTATACCGCGCATGATGTAAACCAGACGATCATCAAATTCATTGATGAGATCGTAGCAGAAGTAGGAAAACCAAAACATGACTATACAAGCTGTGCAATCCCTGAGGAAATGTTTGCAGCGATCAAAGAGATCGTACCTCCTGCAGAAATGGAAGAGGCAGTCTTTACAGATGAGAAACAGGTAAGAGAGGAAAATATCCGTCAGATTACCGAAAAATTAGAAGAAGCATTTGCTGAGAATGAAGAGTGGCTTGAAATCTTAGGAGAAGCCATTTATCAGTATCAGAAAAAGACCGTTCGTAAGATGATCTTAAAAGACCACAAACGTCCGGATGGTCGTGCCATTGACCAGATCCGTCCGCTTGCAGCAGAAGTAGACCTGATTCCAAGAGTACATGGTTCTGCAATGTTTACGCGTGGACAGACACAGATCTGCGATGTGGTAACCTTAGCACCATTATCAGAAGTACAGAAAATTGACGGACTGGATGAGAACGAAGTATCCAAACGTTACATGCATCACTACAACTTCCCATCCTACTCTGTAGGTGAGACAAAACCAAGCAGAGGACCGGGACGTCGTGAGATCGGACATGGAGCATTAGCAGAGAGAGCATTACTTCCGGTACTTCCTTCTGAAGAGGAGTTCCCATATGCGATCCGTGCCGTATCCGAGACATTTGAGTCCAATGGTTCTACTTCCATGGCTTCTACCTGTGCATCCTGCATGTCCTTAATGGCAGCCGGAGTACCGATCAAGAAGATGGTAGCAGGAATTTCCTGTGGTTTAGTAACCGGAGAGACAGATGATGATTATTTAGTATTGACAGATATCCAGGGATTAGAGGATTTCTTTGGCGATATGGACTTCAAAGTAACCGGAACAACCGAGGGTATCACAGCGATTCAGATGGATATCAAGATCCACGGACTGACAAGACCGATCGTAGAAGAGGCAATCCGCAGAACCAGAGAGGCAAGACTCTTCATTATGGAAGTGATGAAAGGTGCGATCGCAGAGCCTAGAAAAGAAGTTGGCAAATATGCACCAAAGATCATCAGAATCCAGATCGATCCGGCAAAGATCGGTGATGTAGTAGGTCAGAGAGGAAAGACCATCAACGAGATCATCGAAAGAACCGGTGTGAAGATCGATATTACCGATGACGGTGCAGTATCCGTATGTGGTGTAGATGCTGATGCAATGCAGAAGGCAGTGGAGATGATCAAGATCATCACAACCGATTTTGAAGCAGGACAGATCTTTAAAGGAACTGTTATCAGCATCAAAGAGTTCGGAGCATTTGTTGAATTTGCTCCTGGTAAAGAGGGAATGGTCCACATTTCTAAAATTGCCAAGGAAAGAATCAACCATGTAGAAGACGTTCTGACCTTAGGAGATAAAGTAACCGTGGTATGCCTTGGAAAAGACAAGATGGGAAGAATCAGCTTCTCTATCAAAGACGTTCCGGCAGACGCAAAATAAAAAGAATGATATAGACCAAAAATAAGAGGGGGCTATCCAAAAGAGAGATCTTTGGGATAGTCCTTTTGTGCCACTTAGTTCTAAAAGCCGTTCACACTTTGCAATAAAACCTGCATAGGTTAATAGAAAAAGGAAAATCAAGTGGAGCGGATCAGAGAACTGTTAAATACATCATATGCCCATAAAAGAGGGTATACTGGTAAGGGAATTACAGTTGCGGTGATGGATACCGGGCTTTTTTTGCATAAAGATCTAAGAGGAAGGGTGAAAGGATTTTACGATGTCCTAGGAAATGAGACGGAATGCTATGACGACAACGGTCACGGTACGCATGTAGCTGGGATCATCGGTTCAGACGGTTGCGCGAGCAGGGGACAATATATGGGAATGGCGCCGGGATGCGGTATTTTGCCGATCAAAGTATTAGACCGCAGAGGCGGCGGGAATACCCGACAGGTCAAAAAAGCGATCCGATGGATGTTAGAGCATAAGGATGAGTATAACATAAGGATTTTAAATATTTCTGTTGGAATGTTAAAAAGTGCCAGAGAAGAAGAACAGGTAGAACTGATCAAATTAGTGGAAGAGGTCTGGGATGCCGGGATCGTAGTGGTGGCGGCAGCGGGAAATAACGGACCGGCAGGAAATTCAGTAACGATCCCCGGAATCTGTCGGACGATCATTACGGTAGGAAGCAGTGATGATGATAACCGTCAGACACAGGGGCAGGGACTTCGCAGAGGTTACAGCGGAAGAGATCCGACCGACAGTTGTGTCATAAAACCTGAAATCTTAGCACCGGGAACCAAAATTACAAGCTGTGATGTGCATAATGACGGTTATACGACAAAAAGCGGAACTTCGATGGCAACACCGGTGGTTTCCGGTGCGATTGCACTACTGTTAAGCAAATATCCCCAGATGTCCCCAAAGGATGTAAAACTGCGGCTGTATCAGACTGCCAACAGAAGCTGCGACAGAAAGGAACAGCATGTGTGGGGCTGTCTGGATTTAGTGCGGCTCATGCATTAGACATAGGAGCGTTTTTGTGATACGATAGGCAGACAGGAAAGCAAAAGAGTAGGTGAAGAGATGAAGAAACTGGGAAATATCCTTTTTAGCAGACTGGTATTGATCTTTTTAGCCATTGTCATCCAGTTTTTCTGGTTAGCAACGGTGCTTTATCAGTTCAGTCTGCAATTTACATTTATCAACTTGGGATTTCGTGCCGTTGCTTTGATACTGGCAATCATAATTTCCGATAAAGATGGAAATGCGGCGGGGCGGATGTCGTGGATCTTTCTGATCTTAGTGGCACCGATCTTTGGCGTAACTTTGTATTTTGTCTTTGGAAGAGCAAAATTAACAAAACATACCGAGGAACGTTTAGAACGTGTCAATGAAGAACTGAGCCCATTTTTAGCAGGAGACGAACAGGTAGAAGAAAAGATACGAAACGAGAACAAACGTATCTATAACCAGATGAAATATATTAAGGACTGGGCCGGCTATCCGGTCTGTGAATATACAAAGACCGAATATTATCCATCCGGAGAGGAACTGTTCCTGAAGATGTTAGAAGCAGTTAAGGAAGCGGAAAACTTTATTTTTTTAGAGTACTTCATCTTTGAAGACGGGATCATGTTAGAGCAGTTGTTAGCTGCCTTAGAAGAAAAAGTAAAACAGGGTGTCGAAGTCCGTATGATCTACGATGATGTGGGATGTATCAGCAAACTTCCGGCAGGCTATTATAAGAAAATGGAAGCGCGTGGGATCAAATGTACCGCATTCAATCCGTTCCGCCCGATCATGTCAATTATCATGAATAACAGGGATCACAGGAAGATCCTGGTTGTGGATGGAAAGACTGCATTTACCGGAGGCATCAATATTGCAGATGAGTATATCAATGTAACGACCCGTTTTGGCTATTGGAAGGATACCGGAGTCAGGATTGAAGGAAAAGCCGTCTGGAATTTTACGGCAATGTTTTTGCAGATGTGGAACTTTGCAAATCATTCCACGGAAAATTATCTGGCATATAAACCGCAGATCAACTGGAAAAAACACTATGAATCCGACGGTTATGTGCAGCCTTATGCCGATTCGCCGATCGACCATGAGAATCAGGCAGAAAATATTTATCTGAACATCATCAACTATGCAAAGGACTATGTCTATATTTTTACGCCATATCTGATCATTGACGAGGAAATGTGCGTAGCACTATGCAACGCGGCAAAATCCGGCGTGGATGTCCGCATTGTCACACCGGGAATCCCGGATAAGAAGCTGGTATTTTTACTGACACAGTCCTATTATCAGGAATTATTAAAGGCCAATGTAAAAATCTATCAGTTTGCCAAAGGTTTTATCCATGCAAAATGTTTTGTATGTGACGATGAGATTGCTACCGTCGGAAGTATTAATTTAGACTACCGCAGTCTCTATCTGCATTATGAATGTGGAATTTATATGTACAGATCCAAAGCCGTACGGCAGGTAAAAGAGGACGTATTGAATACCATTGAACAGTCTAAGACCATCTCGTTAGGATTCTGTCAGAACAGAGAGTGGTATGTGAAGGTTTTACAATGTCTGTTACGTTTGTTTGCACCGTTGTTATAGGAAGATAAAGGAGTATCAATATGAAGAAAGAGAATATCACATTAGTGGGAATGCCGGGGGCAGGAAAAAGCACGGTCGGAGTGGTCTTAGCAAAAATCGCAGGATATCATTTTTTGGATTCGGATCTGTTAATACAGCAAAAGACGGGAAAACTGCTGCACGAACTGATCGAGATCCACGGACGCGAGGGATTTTTAGAGATCGAAGGAGAGGTCAACGCATCCATTGAAGCAAAGCGTACGGTGATTGCCACGGGTGGTAGTGTTGTCTATGAAGAAAATGCCATGCAGCATTTAAAAGAAATTTCCACAGTGGTCTATATCTATCTTCCATATGAAGAACTAAGGACACGCTTAGGAAGTTTAGAACAGCGGGGCGTTGCCTTAAAACCGGAGGAAACCTTAAAAGATCTGTATGACAGCAGAAGTGTATTGTACAAAAAATATGCGGACATCACAGTGGATGCCTCGCATATGGGAATACAGGCGGTTGCAGAAGAAATTCTTAGAAAAACGCGTGAAGCAGCTTTTTGAAATAGTCGCTAAATCCGGCTTTTTTCACATTCTGTTCGCATACAATATTCACTTCCCCAATGACTTTTCCATCTAAAGAATAGGTTGCTTTTCCAAGGACATCGCCCTTTTTTACGGGAGCGGTCACGGTCTTTGGAAGAGAAATCTCTTTTTTAATGGAATTCAGGTCACTTCCCTTGGTGTCTACAAACTGAAATGGTGTCTCATAACTGATATTTACCGTATCCTTGGTTCCGTTTTTGACCGTCAAAGGTTTTAGCTTTTTCGTGTTCGGGTCAGAGTAGAACTGGCATTTTGCAAAGCCGTAATTGAGTAGGTTAGCGGCATCCTGAAATCTGCCCTTTGAGTCCGGGGCTGCCATAATGACGGCGATTAGTTCGGTTTTATCTTTTTTTGCTGTGGCAGAGACACAGAATTTTGCCTTTCCCGTGGAACCGGTTTTCAATCCGGTCGTATACTGATATTGACGTACTAATTTGTTGGTATTGGTCAGACCGAATTCCTTGCTCCCTTTTTTCGTTTCATGTGTGATCGTATCCATCCAGATCATAGAGTAATCATGGATCTTTGGATATTTTGTAATCAATTCACGCGACATCAGGGCAATGTCATATGCTGTGGTCAGATGTCCGTCAACATCCAGTCCGCAACAGTTGACAAAGGTGGTGTTTTTCATGCCGAGTTTTTTTGCCCGCTGGTTCATTCTTGCAACGAATTCCTCTTCAGAGCCTGCAATATGTTCTGCCATTGCCACGCAGGCATCATTCGCACTTGCCACGGCGATACATTTGATCATGGTGTCCACATCCTGGGTTTCTCCGGGTTCTAAGAACACCTGTGAACCACCCATGCTTGCCGCGTGTTCCGATACCGTTACCGTATCTTCTAAAGAGATTTTTCCGGCATCTAAAGCGTCAAAGATCAAAAGCAGGGTCATGATCTTCGTGATGCTGGCAGGAGGCATTTGCTTGTTGGCATCCTTTTCATAGATGATCGTTCCGCTCTTAGCCTCCATCAAAAGGACACTCGGAGCGGATAGAGTCAGGGTATCTCCTGTTTTTTTATTATCATCAGCTTTTTTTGCCGAATTTTGGGAAACACCTGCTTCATATGTAAGCGGGGCGGACTGTGCAGTCAGTGACAGCAGTGGGGTACATGCAAGCTGCAGGGCAAGAAATAGGGAAAGTATTATTTTTTTCATAGTGATTCCTGAAACATTATCTGCTTTAGTTTAATATTAATAGAAAAGAGAAAAAAATATGACTGATGCTGGGATTTTTATGCAAAATGTGATAGGATATCAGAGCAAAGGAGAAGTATATGAAGATCATTGGAATGATTATTTTGCTGATAGGATGTGTTATCCTGTGGCAGCATTTTGAATTAAAGAAGTTTCGGATCACGTCCTATGAGTATCAGACGGATAAGATTACACAGAGCGTTAATTTTGCAGTGGTAGCGGATCTGCATGCCCATGTCTATGGCAGGGATAACGATATTTTAATCCAAAAGATTAAAGAACAAAAACCGGATATGATTTTAGTTCCGGGGGATATGATCGTGAGCCGTTATCCGGAGACTTATGAGACCGCGTATCAGGCACTAAAAAAACTGACAGAGATCGCACCTGTTTATTTTTCAAACGGAAACCATGAAAGCCGTGTCTCGAAAGTACCGGTTATGCAGACGGAGGCGTTTTTAGCGTATGAAAACCGGGTGCGGAAATCAGGGGTGCATATTTTAAACAATGCTTCAACAGAGCTGACACTGCATGGGGAAAAGTTTTGCATCAGCGGACTTGAGATCCCGTTAGAATGTTATGGAAAAGGTAGCTATGAGCCATTGCCGGAGCATTTTATACAGGAGGCATTAGGAGAGGCAAAGAAGGATGCCGTACAGATCCTGTTGGCACATAATCCGATGTTTGCAAAGGAATATGCGGACTGGGGAGCGGATATAACCGTCTGCGGACATACCCATGGTGGGCTGGTTCGGATTCCGGGGATTGGAAGTGTGATATCTCCGCAGTTTGAACTGTTTCCGAAATACGATGCGGGAGAGTTTGAGTTTGACGGTAAAAAAGTCTATGTGAGCAAAGGGTTAGGAACACATACCTTCCATATCCGTGTGTTTGACCGTGCTGAAGTACTGATGATACGGATCAACAAAATGTAGGTTCAACTCTTGAAATTTACCTAAATATGATGTACAATATTACTAATTCACAAAAAATAGGAGCAGTATATTTTTATGGATATGACCGTGAAACTGCAGGTGTTTGAAGGACCTTTGGATCTGCTTTTACATCTGTTAGATAAGAACAAAGTGAATATCTATGACATCCCGATCGTTGAGATTACAAAGCAGTATATGGACTACATACGGGAAATGAAGCGGCATGATCTGAACGTGGTCAGCGAGTTCTTAGTGATGGCTGCCACACTGTTAGATATCAAGTCTAAAATGCTTCTTCCGGCACCACCGCAGGAGGAAGAAGAACAGGAAGATCCAAGAGCAGAACTGGTACAGCAGCTTTTGGAATATAAGATGTATAAATGTATCTCCTATGAATTAAAAGACCGGCAGGTGGATGCGCAAAAGGTCATGTTTAAGGTTCCGACCGTACCGCCGGAGGTTGCGGCATATGAAGAACCGGTGGATTTAGAAGAGTTAGTCGGTGATACCACCTTAGCACAGCTCAATGATATTTTTAAATCCATTATGCAGAAAAAACAGGATCGCATTGATCCGGTACGTTCTAAGTTCGGAAGGATTGAAAAAGAACAGGTTTCCTTAGAAGAGACGATGCGTACGTTAGAAGAGTATGCAAGGACACATCGCTCTTTCAGCTTTAAGAATCTGTTAGAATCCAAGAGCGGGAAAATGGAGATTATCGTAAATTTTCTTGCTATCTTAGAACTGATGAAATTGGGTAAGATTTCGATTTCACAGGAACATATTTTTGATGACATCCTCATTGAATCGAAAATGGCAGCCTAAGAGTCTGGAGTGAGACATATGAATTATGAAGCAGTGATAGAGTCAATCCTCTTTACAATGGGGGATTCCGTAGAGTTATCTAAGCTCGCGGAGGTCTTAGAACTGGATAAAAAAGAAGTAAAGGATATCTTAGAACAAATGCAAAAGAACTACGAGGCAGAGGATCGCGGTATTACGATCACAGAACTTGATGGAGCCTATCAGATGTGTACCAAGCCTCAGATGTATGATTATCTGATAAAAGTAGCAAAGCAGCCAAAGCATTACGCATTGACAGATGTATTGCTAGAGACGCTTTCGATCATCGCATATAAACAACCGATCACAAGAGCAGAGATAGAAAAAATCCGGGGAGTCTCCTGTTCCCACGCAGTCAGCCGATTGGTAGATTACAATCTGGTGTGTGAATTAGGAAGACTGGATGCGCCGGGGCGGCCGCTCTTATTCGGGACAACAGAAGAGTTTTTAAGAACATTTGGAGTTTCTTCCATTGAGGAACTGCCGATCTTAAATCAGGATCAGTTAGAGAACTTCAAGCGGGAAGCAGAAGAAGAAATGCAGATGAAAATGGATATCTAAAGGACAGACACAAACGTGTCTGTCCTTTTTTGATAAAAAATTCACAAATTAAAGGGAGGTAACACATGGAGAGAAGATTAACAGCAGGAGCACCAAAGCGTGAAGACACAACAACAGAACGTCTGATGCAGGAATTTGAGCAGCGCATTGTCGCAAGTCCTCCGGGAGTATGTCCGGTAGATATGCAGCTTTCTTTCTTAAAGGTCTGTCATGCACAGACTTGTGGAAAATGTGTACCATGCCGTGTAGGGCTTGGACAGTTAGAAAATCTTTTAGAAGATGTGTTGAACAACAGAGCAACATTAGAGACTTTACATCTCATTAAGGAAACAGCAAGGAATATTCAGGTGACCGCAGACTGTGCCATAGGTTTTGAATCTGCAAGGATGGTATTAGTCGGCTTAGAGGGGTTCAAAGAGGATTACCTGTCACATATTCATAATAAACGGTGTACGGCATCATTTGAGCAGCCGATACCATGTATCACACTCTGCCCGGCGAAGGTAGATATTCCGGGTTATGTAGCACTTGTGGGAATGGGAAGGTATCAGGATGCAGTAAAACTGATCCGCAAGGACAATCCGTTCCCGACCGCATGTGCATTGATCTGTGAACATCCATGTGAGGCAAGATGCCGCAGAAATATGATCGACAGCTCGGTCAATATCCGGGGGCTGAAACGTTTTGCGGTAGATCACGCGAGGGCAGATCAGGTCGAGGTGCCAAAATGTGCAGAGGCTACCGGCAAGAGGATTGCGATCATCGGTGCAGGACCAAGCGGACTGACTGCTGCCTATTTCTTACAACTGATGGGACACCAGACCGTCGTATTTGAAGAAAAACCACAGCCGGGAGGAATGCTCCGATACGGAATTCCAAGCTATCGTTTCCCAAGGGAACGTCTGCAGGAAGATATCGATGCTATTTTATCTACCGGTGTCGATTTAAGATGCAATACCAGAATTGGAAAAGATATTACTTATGAAGAATTAAAACAGGAATATGATGCCGTCTACATAGCAATCGGTGCACATACCGACAAGAAATTCGAGGTAGAAGGAGCAGACTGCAAAGGCGTGATCTCAGCCGTAGATATGTTAAGAGATATCGGTTATGGCAAATACCCTGATTTTAGCGGAAAAAGAGTGGTTGTAGTCGGTGGAGGAAATGTTGCGATGGACTGTGCCAGAACGGCAATGCGCTGCAAGGCAGAAAAAGTCAGCATCGTATACCGCAGACGCCAAAAAGACATGACGGCATTAGAAGCAGAGATCGAAGGAGCCATCGCAGAGGGAATAGAGCTTTTAACCTTAAAAGCACCAAAACGTGTAGAGGCAGATGAAAAGGGCAATGTGGCAGCACTCTGGACACAGCCGCAGATCAGCGGTTTATATGACAGTGCCGGAAGACCAAGTCCGAACAGGGCGAAAAAACCGGAAGAACGGTTAGGCTGTGATGTCATTTTAGTGGCGATCGGACAGGAAATTGATTCAGAACATTTTGAAGAATCCAATGTACCGGTCAAACGCCATCGCATTGTAGCAGATGAATTCGGGGCAGTTCCGGGAGAAGAAGGAATCTTCTCCGGCGGAGATTGTGTATCCGGTCCATCTACCGTGATCCGTGCGATCGCGGCAGGAAAAGCAGCGGCAGCAAATATCGATGAATATCTTGGCTTCCATCATGAGATGTCAACAGATGTAGAGATCCCACAGCCAAATCTCAATGATAAGCTGCAGAGTGGAAGAATTCATCTGACCGACAGAGAAGCCTGTGAACGTAAAAAAGACTTTGAAGGAGTGGAATACTCCATGAGTCTTGAAGAAGCAAGACAGGAATCAGCAAGATGTTTACGTTGTGATAAATTTGGATGTGGAGTGTTCAGAGGAGGCAGAGAGAGCATATGGTAAAATTATGGATAGATAATCAGGAAGTAAATGTAGAAAAAGGGACAACAATTTTAAATGCAGCAGCATCCGTAGGGATCAAGATACCGACCCTTTGTTTTTTGAAGGATTTAAACGAAATCGGTGCCTGCCGTGTCTGCATCGTAGAGATCAAAGGAAAAGATGCGTTAGTAGCTGCCTGTAATACCGCAGTAGAAGAAGGCATGGAGATCTATACGAACAGCAAACGTGTCATGAATGCAAGACGTACCAATGTCGGACTGATCTTATCCCAGCATGACTACCGCTGTGCTACCTGTGTCCGAAGCGGTAACTGTTCCCTGCAAAAATTAGCAAATGATTTAGATATCTTAAATGTTCCTTTTAAAGAAGAGTATGAGGATCAGGAATGGAACATGGATTTTCCGTTGATCCGCGATGCAAAAAAATGTATCAAATGTATGCGTTGTGTACAGGTCTGCAATAAGATCCAGGGAATGAAAGTTTGGGATATTATCAATACCGGAAAACGTACCAATGTAGGATTAAGGGAAGGAACATCCATAGAAGATATCAACTGTGCATTATGCGGACAGTGTATCACGCACTGCCCGGTTGGAGCTTTACGAGAACGCGATGATCTAAACGAACTGGTTTATGCCATTGCAGATAAGAAAAAAGTTGTTGTGGCACAGATTGCACCGGCAGTCCGTGCAGCCTGGGGCGAACGGTTTGGCTTAAAACGGGAAGATGCTACGGTCAAACGGTTAGTGGCAGCCCTTCGAAGAACTGGGATCGACTATGTATTTGATACGAACTTTACTGCGGATTTAACGATCATGGAAGAAGCAAATGAGTTCATCGAAAGACTGAAAAATAAAGATAAATACAAATTCCCGATGTTTACGTCCTGCTGTCCGGGATGGGTACGCTTTGTAAAATATGAATATCCGGAGCTGCTGCCGAATCTTTCCACTGCAAAATCCCCGCAACAGATGTTTGGAGCAATCGCAAAAACCTACTATGCACAGCAGTTAGGTGTGGAACCGGAAGAAATCTACTGTCTGTCGATCATGCCATGTACAGCGAAAAAATACGAAAGCCAGATGGCATGTATGGATGTGACGGGAACCGGACCGGACGTAGATTCTGTCATCACCACAAGAGAGGTAGGACGTCTGATCCGTGCAGAGCATATCCAGTTAGAACATTTAAAAGAAGAGGAGTTTGACGAACCATTGGGATGCGGAAGCGGAGCTGCTGTCATCTTTGGTGCGACCGGTGGTGTTATGGAGGCGGCACTTCGGAGTGCCTACTACTTCTTAACAGGAGAAAATCCTGCACCGGATGCATTTAAAGTTGTCCGTGGACAGGATGGAGTCCGGGAAGCCGAGGTAGAGATTGCAGGCACAAAAGTAAGAGCTGCCGTAGTCAGTGGTCTTGGCAATACCAGACGTTTGATCGAGAGGATCAAAAAAGGCGAGGCAGAATATGACTTTGTAGAAGTCATGGCATGTCCGGGCGGATGTGCCGGCGGCGGTGGCCAGCCGATCCATGACAATTTAGAACTGGCAAAAGAGCGTGGAGATGTCCTCTATGAACTGGATGCAGAAAACGAGATCCGTTTTTCCCATGAGAATCCGGCAGTACAGGAATTGTATCGCAGCTTTTTAGAAAAACCACTGTCTCATAAATCGCACGAGTTGTTACATACCGACCATTCTCTTGGCATATAGTAAATGGAAACGGTACGGAAAGAATGAGTTAAGTGAAAAAAAATCCATTCAAGCAAACGATGATCATCGTTCTATGCATCAGTCTGATCTTAACAAGTGTGGTGTTAGAGGTTTTTGCAAAAGAACATCAGGATAGTCTTGGACTCTATGCCAAGTCTGCCGTCTTAATGGATGCAGACAGCGGCAGAGTCCTCTACGGCAAAGAAGAAGAACAGTTTTTAGCAAATGCCAGCACCACAAAGATCATGACATGCATTCTGGCAATTGAAAGCGGCAGGTTAGACGAGACGGTAACCGTCAGTCAACATGCCGCGTCTATGCCAAAAGTCCATCTTGGAATGACAACCAAAGACACCTTCTTATTAAAAGACCTGCTCTATTCGCTGATGTTAGAATCACATAACGATTCCGCAGTTGCGATCGCCGAGTATGTTGGCGGGAGTGTGGAAAAATTCGCAGAGATGATGAATGAAAAGGCAAAAGAAATAGGATGTGAACATACACATTTTATCACGCCAAACGGATTAGACGCAAAAGACGAAACAGGTTCTCATGGAACAACGGCAAAAGACCTTGCCACGATTATGAGCTACTGCATCAAAAACGATACGTTTTTAAAGATCACACAGACAAAGCAGTACAGCTTTCAGAATGTAGAGGGAAGCAGAAGTTTTACCTGTAATAATCACAATGCATTTTTACAGATGATGGATGGCGCACTGTCCGGAAAAACCGGATTTACCGCGGATGCAGGCTATTGCTACGTCGGAGCCTTAAAAAGAGGGGAGCGGACATTTGTGGTATCACTGCTTGCCTGCGGCTGGCCGAATAACAAAAGCTATAAATGGGCAGATACCAGAAAGCTCATGGAATACGGTTTAGAGCATTATGAAAAGGTAAAAGTCAAAGCCAAACAGGAATTAGAAACGGTCCCTGTCATAAACGCCGCTGACAACTCCTATGATCCTGACAAAGAGATTCTGATGCCGGTTCGGGTAAAAGGAAAAGATCTTAGGGTTTTAAAAGACAAGGAAGAAAAAGTGACCGTAAAATGCACGACAAAGAAAGTATTGCAGGCACCGGTCAAAAAAGGAACGGTGATCGGAAAAGCAGAGTACTATATCGGAGAGGAAAAAGCAGTATCTTATCCGATCGTTGCGATGGAAAATGTATCCGCAAGAACGCCACGGTGGTATCTGCAGTGCGTCTTAGAAAAGTTTCTGTTTTAAAATTCGTCAGATTGGAAAAAATGTCTATTCAAATTAGTGAAAAATTTAACAAATTACTATTGAAATATTGTATTAAAAGTAATACAATTAGCATAGCGAAATTTTTTAAAAATTTTCAATACATAGATGGAGGGCTAATAAATGAGTAGCACAAAGAATAGCTTAGCAATGCAACGAATTGCCAAGTTACTGGATGAGAACAGTTTTGTAGAGCTTGGTTCTCTCGTAACTGCACGAAGCACAGATTTTAATCTGACTGCAGATAAGACTCCTTCTGACGGAGTAATTGTCGGTCACGGATTAATCGATGAAAACCTGGTATTTGTATACAGCCAGGACGCTTCCGTGTTAGGTGGAACAATCGGTGAAATGCACGCAAAGAAAATTGCTTCTGTTTATGACATGGCAATGAAGATGGGTGCACCGGTCATTGGTCTTTTAGACTGTGCGGGTGTCCGTTTACAGGAATCTGTAGATGCATTGGAAGGAATGGGTCAGATTTATGCAAAACAGACAGCAGCTTCTGGTGTTGTACCACAGATCAGTGCAGTATTCGGCAGCTGTGGAGGTGGACTTGCCGTTGCATCCGCATTATGTGACTTCACTTACATGGAGACAGAAAAAGGAAGACTTTTCGTAAACTCTCCGGATGCCATTGCAGACAACAACGTATCGAAATGCGATACAGCAAAAGCTGACTTCCAGGCAGCAAACACAGGTGTTGTAGATGCAGCCGGAACAGAGGATGAGATCCTTGCTGAGATCCGCGAATTAGTAACCATTCTTCCGGGATGCAACGAGGAGAGCGGACGTGTGGACGAGTGTACGGACGATTTAAACCGTGCATGTGAGAGCATGGAATCCATGAAAGGTGATCCAAGATACTTCCTTTCTGAAATTGCAGATGACCATAACTTTGTAGAGACAAAGAAAGGTTATGCAAAAGATATGGTAACAGGATTCATCAAATTAAACGGAATTACCGTTGGTGCAGTAGCAAACGCTACCGTAATGCATGATGAAAACGGAAACAGGACAGAGGAATTTGAAGCAGCATTAACCGCACAGGGATGCGAAAAAGCAGCAGACTTTATCCAGTACTGTGACGCATTTGATATCCCGGTACTTTCCATGACAAATACAACAGGATTTAAAGCGACTTCATGTTCTGAAAAACGTCTTCCAAAGGCACTTGCCCGTATGACATACGCATTTGCCAATGCAACAACTGCAAAGATTAACTTCATTACAGGAGATGCATTCGGAAGTTCTTATGTAATGATGAACTCAAAATCTCTTGGAGCAGATTTAGTCTATGCATGGCCGGATGCAAAAGTCGGCATGATGGATGCAAAATCGGCAGCTAAGATCATGTATGCAGATGCTTCTGCAGATGTCTTGGACGAAAAGGCAAAAGAATATGAAGCATTACAGTCAAATGTGGAAAATGCTGCAAGAAGAGGATATATTGATCTGATCATCAACCCTGCAGATACAAGAAAATACTTAATCGCAGGATTTGAGATGTTATTTACAAAAAAAGTAGAAGGGCCGATGAAAAAACACGGAGCGAAATAGAAAGGTGAAGTTTATGAAGAAGAAAATATTGCTGATGGTAAGTGTGTGTCTGATGATACTCGGACTTACAGCATGCGGAAAAACGGATCCTAAGTCTGTCGATTACAATGGCTATACATATGACCAGTTAAAACAGGTGACACAGAATACCGTTGCTACATTGGTAAATATGACTGATGAGCAGAAGACTGTGTACGAAGCCAGTGATGACGAAATGACAAAGAACATCGTTACCAGATGGGAGGATGCTACTTCCGGTGTTGGTTCTTATGTAGAACTCGGTGATTTCAAAATTACAAAATCAGGAAAGACACTGACATGTGAACAGACCATTGAGTTTGAAAAACGTGAAGTAATTTTGACTTATGTATACACTTACTATTCTATGGAAGTGGAAGATGTAACAATTGATAAGGTTTACTCACTTGGTGAAAAGATGAGCAAGGCCGGTATGAATACACTCATGGGAATGGGAACTGTATTTGCAGTATTGATCTTAATCAGCTTAGTTATTTCCTGCTTCAAGATCTTCCCATATCTTGAAAGCAAGAAAAAAGCAGGACAGACCGAGACTGCTGTAAAAGAGACTGTACAGGATATTCCGGCAGAACAGCAGGATAACACAGAACTGATCGCTGTTATCGCTGCAGCAATTGCAGCATCCACAGGAACATCTACAGATGATTTTGTAGTGCGTTCCATCAAGAGAAGATATTAATCGCAAATTTAGGAGGAAATTAAGATGAAAAGCTATACAATTACCGTAAATGGAAATGTTTATGATGTTACTGTAGAAGAAACAGGAGCAGCAGCACCTACAGCAGCTCCAAGAAAAGCCGCTCCAGCAGCAGCGGCACCGGCAGCAGCTCCGGCAGCAGGCGCAGGAAGTGTTAAGATTGAAGCAGGTGCAGCCGGAAAAGTATTCAAAATTGAGGCAGAACCTGGCACAGCCGTTAAGAGAGGCGATGCGATCTTAGTATTAGAGGTAATGAAAATGGAGACTCCGGTTGTTGCACCACAGGACGGAACTGTTGCAAGCATTGAAGTTGCAGTTGGAGATCATATTGAAGCAGGTGCATTACTTGCAACCATGAATTAAGAAAGCCAGGAGGATTAATTATGAGTTACGTAGGAGAAACAATGTCAAACCTCCTGCACCAGACAGCATTTTTGAATCTGACATGGGGCAACTTTGTCATGATTGCCGTAGCATTTTTATTCCTGTTTCTGGCAATCAAGAAAGAATATGAGCCATTACTGTTAGTTCCGATCGCATTTGGTATGTTGCTGGTAAATATCTATCCGGATATCATTATCAGCCCGGAAGAGGCAAGTAACGGCGTAGGTGGTTTGTTACACTATTTTTATATCTTAGATGAGTGGTCAATATTACCGTCTCTGATTTTCCTCGGAGTCGGAGCAATGACAGACTTTGGACCGCTGATCGCGAATCCGATCAGTTTCCTGCTCGGAGCAGCAGCACAGTTCGGTATTTTCTCAGCTTACTTCCTTGCAATCCTGATGGGATTCAATGATAAGTCAGCAGCCGCAGTATCCATCATCGGTGGAGCCGACGGTCCGACTTCCATTTTCCTTGCAGGAAAACTTGGACAGACAGGTCTGTTAGGACCAATTGCGGTGGCAGCATATTCCTATATGGCATTAGTACCGATCATTCAGCCACCTGTTATGAAATTATTCACAACGAAAAAAGAACGTGCGATCAAAATGGAGAATTTAAGACCGGTTTCTAAATTAGAGAGAATCTTATTCCCTGTTATCGTTACTACAATTGTATGTTTAATCCTTCCTACCACAGCACCGTTAGTTGGTATGCTGATGTTAGGTAACCTGTTCCGTGAGTCCGGAGTAGTACGTCAGTTAACAGATACTGCATCTAACGCATTGATGTATATCGTAGTTATCTTACTGGGTACTTCCGTAGGAGCTACCACAAGTGCAGAGGCATTCTTAAATATTACAACCATTAAGATTGTAATTCTCGGACTTGTAGCTTTCGTCTTTGGTACAGCAGCAGGTGTACTTTTCGGTAAAGTATTATGCTGGGTTACAAAAGGTAAGATTAATCCATTGATCGGTTCTGCCGGTGTATCTGCAGTACCTATGGCTGCTCGTGTATCCCAGAAGGTTGGAGCAGAAGAGGACCCGACGAACTTTTTACTTATGCATGCAATGGGACCAAACGTTGCCGGAGTTATCGGTACAGCAGTAGCTGCCGGTGTATTTATGGCAATCTTTGGAATATAGGAGGAGAAAATCATGGCAGAAGTGACCAAAAAACCATTAAAAATTACAGAGACTGTCCTGCGTGATGCACATCAGTCTTTGATCGCAACCAGAATGACTACTGAGCAGATGCTCCCGATCGTAGATAAAATGGATCAGGTTGGTTATCATGCAGTAGAGTGCTGGGGTGGTGCAACATTTGATGCATCTCTCCGTTTCTTAAAAGAAGATCCATGGGATCGTCTTAGAAAATTAAGAGATGGATTTAAAAATACAAAATTACAGATGTTATTCCGTGGACAGAACATTTTAGGATACCGTCCATACGCAGATGATGTGGTAGAGTATTTCGTACAGAAATCTATCGCAAACGGAATCGACATCATCCGTATCTTCGATTGTTTAAATGATATCCGTAACTTACAGACCGCTGTTACAGCATGTAACAAAGAAAAAGGTCATGCGCAGGTAGCACTTTCCTATACCTTAGGAGATGCATATACCTTAGATTACTGGATGGATATGGCAAAGAGAGTAGAGGATATGGGAGCTGATTCCTTATGTATCAAGGATATGGCAGGACTTTTAGTACCTACAAAGGCAACTGAGTTAGTACAGGCATTAAAAGATGCAACTTCACTCCCAATCGAGCTTCATACACACTATACATCCGGTGTAGCTTCCATGACTTATATGAAAGCAGTAGAAGCAGGATGCGACATCATCGATACCGCAATCTCTCCATTTGCATTAGGAACATCCCAGCCTGCAACAGAGGTTATGGTAGAAGCATTCAAGGGTACAGAATTTGATACAGGATTAGATCAGACAAAATTAGCTGAGATTGCTGATTACTTCCGTCCGATGAGAGAAGAAGCATTAGAGAGCGGACTGATGAATCCAAAGGTATTAGGCGTAAACATCAAGACTCTGTTATATCAGGTACCGGGTGGTATGTTATCCAACCTGATCTCCCAGTTAAAAGAGCAGGGTAAAGAAGATAAATACGAAGAAGTACTTGCAGAAGTACCACGCGTTCGTAAAGACCTTGGTGAGCCACCACTTGTAACACCATCTTCCCAGATCGTTGGTACACAGGCTGTATTTAATGTATTAATGGGCGAGCGTTACAAAGTTGCAACCAAAGAGACAAAAGACGTACTTTTAGGAAAATACGGACAGACTGTAAAACCATTCAATCCGGAAATCGTAGACAAAGTACTTGGCGAAGAGAAGAAGAATGCAATTACCTGCCGTCCGGCAGATCTCTTAGAGCCTGAATTAGATAAATTAGAGGCAGAGATGAAACAGTGGAAACAGCAGGATGAGGATGTCCTTACCTATGCATTATTCCCACAGGTGGCTACAGACTTCTTTAAATATCGTGAGGCTCAGCAGACAAAAGTAGATCAGAATATTGCTGATACAAAAAATGGAGCATATCCTGTATAAGCTATTGTAAAAAATGAGAAAATGAATTAAAATAAAAGGTGTTTTGGCGAGAGCCAAGGCACCTTTTTGGGTTATAACAAAATTTTTGAAGGATCATAGCAAAATGATCCTGTCTACAATAGAGATAAGGCGGTTTTCTTATGGGGAATAGTAACGATTTAAGTAATCGGATCAATGAAGCGTACAGCACACTGAGCAAAGGACAAAAACTTCTTGCAAGTTATATCACAGACAATTATGATAAGGCAGTTTTTCTAACGGCAGCCAAATTAGGCGAGGTGGTCGGAGTCAGTGAATCAACGGTTGTGCGTTTTGCAACACATCTCGGATATAAGGGATATCCGGATTTTCAAAAAGCATTAGAGGAACTGGTGCGCAATAAGCTCAATTCCGTACAGCGGATGGAGGTGGCTTATGGACGGATCAGTCAGTCAAAAATCTTAGAATCGGTTCTCCAGTCAGACGCGGAAAGGATCAAAGAATCAATAGAGATGATAGACCCGAATGCCTTTGATATGGCGGTAGAGACAATTTTAAATGCAAAACGGATCTATATTGTGGGTATCCGCAGTTGTGCACCGCTTGCAGGATTTTTTGCATTTTATTTAAATATGATGTTTGACGATGTACGTCTGCTGTCTACGAACAGTTCGAGTGAGCTGTTTGAACAGATGGTGCGTATCAGCAAGGACGATGTGATCATCGGGATCAGTTTTCCGAGATATTCCATGCGTACTTTAAAAGCAATGGAATTTGCAAACAACCGGAGTGCAAAAGTGATCACGCTTACAGACAGCGTACATTCACCGATGAATCTGTATTCCTCCTGTAATCTGATCGCAAAGAGTGATATGGCATCCATCGTAGATTCACTCGTGGCACCGCTTTCTGTCATCAATGCATTGATCGTTGCACTCTGCATGAAAAAACAGGGCGAAGTAGTCAATACGCTTGAAATGTTAGAAGATATCTGGGATGAATATCAGGTCTATGAAAATGACGAGATCAACTATATTGATGATTCCATGAAAATGCGATATACCAGATTAGGAGAAAAAAATGAGTAAAGTCATCATCATCGGCGGCGGTGCGGCAGGAATGTTTGCGGCACTCGGAGCAGTGGATGCAGGGCATCAGGTTACGATATTAGAACAAAATGAAAAACTGGGTAAAAAAATATATATCACGGGAAAAGGCAGATGCAATCTGACAAATGCCTGTGAGACATCGGAAATCTTTGAAAATATACCAAGGAATGCAAAATTTTTGTATAGCGCCATCTATGGCTATGACAATTTCCGTGTTATAGATTTTTTTGAAGAGCATGGAATGCCAACAAAAACAGAACGTGGCAACCGGGTATTTCCGGTATCGGATCATTCCTCGGATGTCATTGCAACCCTGCAGCGGACTTTAAAAAATAAAGGAGTTACCGTAAGACTCCATACAAAGGCAGAACATCTTGAGATAGAAGAGGGAAAAGTCCGTGGTGTAAAGACATCCAATGGGACAACTTATCCGGCGGATGCAGTCATTATAGCAACCGGAGGATATTCCTATCAGACAACAGGTTCTACCGGAGACGGATACCGTTTTGCAAAAAAGAGTGGACACACGATCGCGCCATTGTCCCCATCTTTAGTTCCTATGACCGTAAAAGAAGACTACTGTATGCAGATGCAGGGACTGTCTTTAAAAAATGTAGAAGTAAAGATCAAAGACGGAAAAAAAGTATTGTTTGAAGAATTTGGGGAAATGCTGTTTACCCATTTCGGGGTCAGCGGACCTTTGATCTTAAGTGCAAGCAGTGTCGTAAATGACAAGATCCGGAAAAAAGAACTTGTCATGGAGATTGATTTAAAGCCGGCATTATCGGAAGAAAAACTAGATGCCCGGATCTTAAGGGACTTTGAAGAAAATAAAAACCGACAGTTTAAAAATGTACTTTCCGGTCTGCTTCCGGCAAAAATGATATCGGTCATGATACAGTTGAGCGGGATCACGCCGGAGAAAAAGATCAACGAGATCACGAAAGAAGAGCGAAGAAGGCTCGTGAACTGTATCAAGCATTTTCCAATGACACTGACCGGACTTCGTGATTATAACGAAGCGATCATTACCAGAGGCGGAGTTGCCGTCAAGAATATCGACCCATCCACGATGCAGTCAAAATTAGTGAAGGGGCTCTACTTTGCCGGAGAGGTTATTGATGTGGATGCCTATACCGGTGGATTCAACTTACAGATTGCATGGTCAACCGGATATTTAGCAGGCAGTTCCATAGAGAAATAGGATGAGGCATGAAATCGTAGAAACTAACAAAAATAATAGAGTCGTAAAATCGTAGTATCATAAACTTATAGGAAGAAAAGAGTACAACGTCATAGAAAGATAGAAATAAAAAATTGGAGCAGGAAGTGAGGAAACAAGCATGAGTTTTAATATCGCAATTGATGGACCGGCAGGCGCCGGAAAAAGTACCATTGCAAAGAAGATCGCAAAAGAATTAGGCTTTGTCTATGTAGATACCGGGGCGATGTATCGAGCCATGGCACTCTATTTTTTACGGAGCAATATCTCTAATGAGGACGAGCAGGCGATCAGCCGTGCCAGTGAGAACGTAGAGATTACGATCCAATATGAGAACGGCGAACAGCAGGTATTTTTAAACGGTGAAAATGTCAGTGGTGAGATCCGCAAAGAAGAAGTCGGCAACATGGCCTCTAAAACCAGTGGATACGGACAGGTGCGGAAAAAATTAGTCGAATTACAGCAGCAGCTTGCAAAAAAGGCAGACGTTGTCATGGACGGAAGAGACATTGGAACCGTCGTACTTCCGGATGCACAGGTCAAAGTATATTTAACGGCAAGCGTGGCTACGAGAGCAAAAAGACGTTATGACGAGCTGTCAGAAAAAGGACAGGAATGTAATTTAGAAAAAATAGAAGCAGACATTGAACAGCGGGATTATCAGGATATGCACCGCGAAAATTCTCCGCTTCGTCAGGCAGAGGATGCCACACTGGTGGATTCCTCCAATATGAGCATTGAAGAGGTCGTTGTAGCGATCAAAAAATTATATGAGGATGTGTGTAACGCATGAGACAGGTAACCTTAGCGAAAAGTGCGGGCTTTTGTTTTGGAGTCAAGCGGGCAGTGAACAAAGTCTATGAGGAAGCAAAAAAAGGGAGAGTGTATACTTACGGACCGATCATCCACAATGAAGAAGTAGTAAAGGATTTAGAAAACAAAGGCGTAAAAGTAATAAACAGACTGGAAGAATTTCAGGATATTCCCGAAGGGACTGTCGTGATCCGTTCCCATGGTGTGGCAAAAGAAGTCTATGATTTTTTGAAAAAACAGGATTTAAAAATTGTCGATGCCACCTGTCCTTTTGTTTTAAAGATCCACAGGATCGTGGAGGAACATGCGAAGGCGGGAGAGCATATCGTCATCATCGGAAATGATAAGCATCCGGAGGTAGAAGGCATCAAAGGTTGGTGTGGACCTAAGAACCGAACCGTCATTCAGAACAGAGAAGAAGCAGAAAATTTTGCCATAGATGGAAAACAAAAGGTATGTATTGTATCACAAACGACATTTAACTACAAGAAATTTCAAGAATTAGTTGAAATTATTCGCAAAAAAGGTTATGATATAATTGTTTTAAATACAATCTGTAATGCAACGGAAGAACGGCAGACAGAAGCCCGTGCCATTGCAAAGGAAGCAGAAGCCATGATTGTCATCGGTGGCAGAAGCAGTTCTAATACGCAGAAGTTATTTGAAATATGTAAAATGGAATGTGAAAATACTTACTATATACAGACACTAGATGACTTGGATTTAACCAAACTGAAATCCATTGATAACGTAGGTATTACCGCAGGGGCATCCACCCCAAATAATATTATTGAGGAGGTTCAAAAGAATGTCAGAAATGAGTTTTGAACAAATGCTAGAAGAATCATTAAAAACAATAAGAAATGGGGAGGTAGTCGAAGGTACAGTTATCGATGTGAAACCGGATGAGATCATCCTGAATATTGGTTACAAGTCAGACGGTATTATTACCAGAAACGAGTACACAAATGAACCAAACGTAGATCTGACAACTGTAGTATCCGTGGGCGACACCATGGAAGCCAAAGTCGTAAAAGTAAACGACGGCGAAGGACAGGTACTCCTTTCTTACAAACGCCTTGCAGCAGAAAAAGGCAACAAGAGATTAGAAGAAGCATTTGAGAATCAGGAAGTATTAACAGCAAAAGTAGCACAGGTATTAGCAGGTGGTTTAAGCGTAGTCGTAGACGAGACCAGAGTATTCATCCCTGCAAGTTTAGTATCTGATGTATACGAAAAAGATCTGACAAAGTATGACGGACAGGAAATCGAATTTGTAATTACAGAGTTCAATCCTCGCCGCAGAAGAATTATCGGTGACAGAAAACAGCTTTTACTCGCTAAGAAAGAGGAGATGCAGAAAGAATTATTTGCAAGAATCAAAGTTGGCGATGTTGTAGAAGGAACTGTTAAGAATGTAACGGACTTTGGTGCATTTATCGACTTAGGCGGAGCAGACGGACTGCTTCATATCTCAGAGATTTCCTGGGGCAGAGTTGAGAATCCAAAGAAAGTATTCAAAGTCGGTGATGTTGTAAAGACATTTATCAAAGACATCAACGGAAACAAGATTGCATTATCCATGAAATTTGAGGATCAGAATCCTTGGAACAACGCTGCTGAGAAATATGCAGTAGGCAATGTTGTAAAAGGTGTTGTTGCAAGAATGACAGACTTTGGTGCATTCGTAGAATTAGATCCTGGCGTAGATGCATTACTTCATGTATCCCAGATTTCTTCTGAGCATGTAGAGAAACCATCTGACGTATTAAGCGTTGGACAGGAAATCGAAGCAAAGATTGTTGACTTCAATGAAGAAGAGAAAAAGATCAGCTTAAGCATCAAAGCATTACAGGCACAGCCACAGCAGGAAGAAGACGATGCTGACGTAGCAGACGTAGATATTGATGCGGTAGCAAGTGAGTTAGACGCAGAATAAAATCCGGAGATAGTGAATGGAAGGTTACGAGAAGTTTAAAAAAGATGTTTACAATTTGACAACGATTGATCTGAATGCTTATAAAGAAAAGCAGATGAGACGTCGGATTGACACATTGATCACAAAGAACAGCAAGACTTCTTATGATGACTATGTCAGACTGATCAAAAGTGATAAGGAAAAATTCGAACAATTTATCAATTTCTTAACCATTAATGTATCAGAGTTTTACCGGAACCCGGAACAATGGGCAGTTTTAGAAAAAGAACTGTTTCCGGCACTGATCCAGAAGTTTGGAAAGAGATTGAAGATTTGGAGTGCTGCCTGTTCCACAGGCGATGAACCGTATTCACTGGTTATGGCATTGTCAAGACATCTTCCGTTAGAAAATATTCATATTATAGCAACAGACATAGACAAGCAGGTCTTAGATAAAGCAAGGCTTGGCATTTATAACGAAAAGAGCATTGCTTCTGTGCCGGATGACTTTAAGAAGAAATACTTCAAACAGGTAGGTTCTTCGTATCAGATTTCTGACCAGATCAAAAAATGTGTAGAATTTCGTGAACATGACTTGCTCAAAGATACTTATCCGTCTGACTGCCACCTGATCGTGTGCAGAAATGTTGTGATTTATTTCACGGAAGAAGCGAAAGATGAGATTTACCGGAAGTTTAACCGGTCATTGGTAAATGACGGACTGTTATTCATTGGCAGTACGGAGCAGATTACCAATTATAAAGAACTTAACTTCAGAAGAAACAAATCCTTTTTCTTTGAAAAAGGGAGGTAATACAAAACCTCAGGCACTGGTATGGTAGCCTGAGGTTTTTTCTAAGTTCTCAAATTTCTAAGTAAATATTTCTAAATCATTAAGTTTTATATAACTATCTCACTTAAATTTTCTTAAAAAAGATTTTATATGTTATTTAGTGTAAAATATTTTAAGAAGATTTACTTTGCCATCAACAGCAGTGATAACACATGCATCACATAGGCTTTCACATCCGTCTCATTGTCAATGAATTCATCCGTCAACTCAAAATAAGTAATCTTATCATGGTATTCTAATTTAAAATAAGGAGAGACCACAACCTGATGCTGGGGCAGGAAACAGCCGGTCTTTTTGCTGTAGCAGGTGGCTGCTTTGGCTTTCGTCCGGTAATTTTTGTCTACATAAAAGGCAACACTTTTATGAATAGCAGTATCCTCCTCCGGCAGATAGTAGTAATCCTTATAATTCGGATAGAAATATTTCAACTCACCACTGTAGATTTTGATACTCAGCTTCGTGGTATCCTGATAGCTGGTCAGATAAAATTGATCAAATCCATAGGAGATACGTTTTGGCACCGGATACTGGTTCTTTAATGTGATGATACATTCGTTCTTGGTAATGCTCTGATAGTCCTCATAGAGATTTTTTACAATGGAATCTACCGTAAAAGCTCCCTGAAAAATCTGAGGATAGGAGAGGATCGGAAGCAGATCGATCATGCCTAAGACATCTTCATAGTTGTGAATCTGTAAAAGATAACGTGCCTCTTCCTCCTGCGTGGCAACATACTGATGATAGACGTTGATCAGATCGCCGCCGGAATAGAGATCCTCCCTGCCGATCCCTAAGAATTTTTCTACGGTCTTTTGCTTTAAATTCGGCAGTTTGAAAATCTTTTTGAATTTCGAAAGAGCACGGAAAATATCCAAATTTGAAAACTCTAAAAACGGAGCAGGCATCCCATAGGTCTGGCATTTTGCAGTCAGATAAGGAATGTCGAATCCAAGTCCGTTAAAAGTGATCAGTGTCCGGTATGGTTTTAACAATTCTAAAAAAGCAGCAAGGATCAGACGTTCTTCGTCCGGGGTGTCAGCAAAAAACTGATCGATGCAGATGAGGTTTCCCTTTCGTCTGGCACAGCCGATCAGGTATAAAGTAGTATTTGCCGGAGAAAATCCGGTGGTTTCAATATCAAAAAATACAGAATCCTCTGCAAATAAAGCATTTGTAAGGGTATCGGTATTGTCAAAATTTAACTCTTTGTGCCAGGTCTGCATCGTTTTTCTTTCCTCCTGTTTATCATGGAAATATTCTACCATATTCTGTTTCTTTTACAAATATTTTTTTCGTGTATTTTTCTCTGTGCAAGGAAAATTAACATGAATTTTGCAGGGAAAACGGTTGTAGAATTATGGGTATATGGTATAATATAGCGGAAAGTTGTATGAGAGGGGATTAGTACAACGACACAAAAAATAACTTAGGAAAGAGGGGAACAAAATGGGTATTTCGACATTTAAAGGCGGAGTCCATCCCTACGATGGCAAAGATCTCGCAAAGGATCAGCCGATACGAAGAATCAAACCCAAAGAAATTCTGGTCTATCCATTGTCTCAGCACATCGGAGCACCGGCGTCACCAATTGTTGCAGTAGGTGATACGGTCTTAAGAGGACAAAAGATTGCAGAAGCAGGCGGATTTGTGTCTGCACCGGTTTTCGCATCCGTATCCGGTACGGTAAAGGCAATCGAGCCAAGACATGTAGCGACCGGTGATCTGGTAAATTCTATCATTATTGAAAATGATGGAGAGATGAAAGAAACAGATTTCCATGGTGTGGAAGATGTTGCAAGTCTTTCTAAAGAGCAGATTATTGAAAAAGTAAAAGAAGCAGGCGTAGTAGGTATGGGAGGTGCCGGATTCCCGACACATGTAAAGCTCTCACCAAAGGAGCCTGATAAGATTGAATTTATTATTGCAAACTGTGCAGAGTGTGAGCCATATCTGACCGCAGATTACCGGAGAATGTTAGAGAATCCGGAAGAACTGATCGGCGGTATGAAGATCGTCCTGCGTCTGTTTGACCATGCGAAGGGAATCCTCGGTGTGGAAGACAACAAACCGGATTGTATCCAGAAGTTGAAAGAGCTGACAAAGGATGAGGAACGCATTGAAGTAATGCCATTAAAGACAAAGTATCCACAAGGTGGTGAGCGTCAGTTGATCTATGCAACCACCGGACGTGCAATCAATTCTAAGATGCTTCCGGCTGATGCAGGATGTATTGTAGATAACGTGGAGACTTTAGTAGCGATCAACCGTGCAGTCAAAGAAGGGAAACCGGTAATGGACAGAATCTTTACCGTAACAGGTGACGCTGTTGCAAATCCGGGCAATTTTGAATACTGTATCGGTATGAGCTATGCGGAAATTTTAGAAGAAGCAGGCGGATTTAAGGAAGATCCGGAAAAGATGATCTCCGGTGGACCGATGATGGGATTTGCAGTCTTTAGTCTGGAGATTCCGACAACAAAGACGTCATCCTCCCTGCTGTGCTTTAAAAAAGATGATGTTTCAGCAAGTGAAGTGACAGCATGTATCAACTGTGGACGTTGCGTATCTGTCTGTCCGGAGCAGATCGTTCCATCTCGACTTGCAAAAATGTCACAGTTCCATGATTCGGAAAGTTTTGAAAAATGGAATGGTATGGAGTGTATTGAATGTGGAAGCTGCAGTTATATATGTCCTGCAAAACGTCCGTTAGCACAATATATCAAGACCATGAAAAAACAGATCTTAGCAGAGAGAAGAAAGAAACAATAGAAAGAGGTGTAGAACTGTGAGTGAGTTATATAATATATCATCTTCGCCGCACATCCGTGCGAAAGATACCTCGGCAAAAATCATGCTCTATGTCATTATCGCATTACTGCCGGCAAGTATCTTTGGTGTGTACAACTTCGGGCTGCGGGCTTTGTTATTGATTGCAGTCTGTATCGCAACCTGTGTGGCATCAGAATGGATTTTTGAAAAGATTGTACATAAAAAGAGTACGATAACAGACTTCAGTGCCGTGTTAACCGGATTATTATTAGCATTGAACCTTCCATATACCCTTCCAATCTGGCAGGCAGTACTTGGAAGCGTGTTTGCGATCGTCATTGTCAAGATGTTATTCGGAGGACTGGGTCAGAACTTTATGAACCCGGCACTTGGAGCACGTTGTTTCCTGCTTGTATCTTTTGCAAGCACCATGACAAGTTTTACTTATGACGGTGTTACCGGAGCAACTCCGTTAGCCCTGATGAGAAACGGCGAGAGCGTAGATACCATGAAGATGTTCCTTGGAACAACCGCAGGAACGATTGGCGAGACCTCTGTCATTGCACTTTTGATCGGAGCTGTTTTCCTGATCCTGATGGGTGTCATTGACCTTCGCATCCCGGGAAGTTATCTGATCACCTTTGTTGTATTTTTACTGATCTTCAGTGGAAAAGGTTTTGATGTGAACTATATTGCCGCACAGCTTTGCGGAGGCGGTCTGATGCTTGGAGCATTTTTCATGGCAACCGATTATGTCACATCACCGATCACACCAAGCGGAAAGATCATTTACGGTATCCTGTTGGGTATCCTGACCGGATTATTCCGCCTGTTCGGTGCAAATGCAGAAGGTGTATCGTTTGCGATCATCTTAGGCAACCTCTTAGTGCCGATCATTGAAAAGCATACGATCCCGAAAGCGTTTGGCGTGAAAAAGGAGGGAAAGAAGCATGAATAAAAAGATTGTCAAAGATGCAATGATCTTAACTGCCTTTACCCTTGTTTTAGGCCTGATCCTCGGTGTGGTCAATGAAATCACAAAGGGTCCTATTGCAAAAGTAAATTATGAAGCAGAACAGGAATCCTACCGGAATGTATTTAAGGATGCTGATTCCTTTGAAGAATATAAAGATTTTGATGCAAAAAAAGCAGAGGATATCATCGCTAAGAGCGATTATGCCAATGACGAGATCTTATCTGTAAACACAGCATTAGACAAATCCGGTGAAGTGCTTGGATATGTCATTTCCGTAACATCCCATGAAGGAAGCCAGTCAGATATCACGCTTTCTGTCGGAATCCGCAACGATGGTACATTGAACGGATATTCCATTACATCCATCAGTGAGACACCGGGACTTGGTATGTTAGTACAGGAAAAAGCATTTTACTCTCAGTTTGAAAATAAATCAGAATCGTCATATACCGTTGTAAAGACAGCACCATCTGCGGACAATGAGATCGAAGCCGTAACAGGCGCAACCATTTCATCAAGAGCCGTAACCAATGCAGTCAATGCTTCACTGGTATATTTTCAGACGGTCTTACAGGGAGGTAATTAAGCATGAACAGAAATGTTGAAAGATTATACAATGGTATTATCAAAGAAAATCCGACCTTCGTACTGATGTTAGGTATGTGTCCGACATTAGCAGTTACATCTTCTGCGATCAACGGACTTGGAATGGGACTTTCAACAACTGTGGTTTTAGTAATGTCAAACCTGTTGATCTCCGCATTTCGTAAGGTCATTCCAAATGGCGTTCGTATGCCGGCTTACATTGTAATTGTAGCATCCCTTGTTACTGTCGTGCAGTTTATCATGCAGGCGTATACACCTTCCTTATCGGAATCCTTAGGTGTGTATATCCCGCTGATCGTTGTAAACTGTATCATCCTTGGAAGAGCCGAGAGTTATGCATCTAAAAACCCGGTCATTCCATCTGCATTTGACGGACTTGGAATGGGTCTTGGTTTTACGATCGGTCTGGTATGTATCGGTTTTATCCGTCAGATTTTAGGTGCAACACTTGGAATCACAATTTTCATCATGGCTCCGGGAGCATTCTTAGTTCTGGCATTTTTAGTTGCCGGTATGAACTGTGTCCGTGAAGCAATGGAGAAAAAAGGAAAACCGTTAGCTGCTCCAAGCGGTTGTCTTACCGGAGACTGTAAAGGTTGTGACCATCTGTCTATGTGTACCGGAAAATTACCGGAAGAGGCAGCGGATACCGGAAAAGAGGAGGGCAGATAAATGAAAGAATTATTAATTATTGCAGTGGGTGCTGCCATTGTCAACAATGTCGTACTCAGCCAGTTCTTAGGAATCTGTGCATTCCTTGGAGTATCTAAAAAAACAGAGACAGCTGCCGGAATGGGCGGAGCGGTAATCTTTGTTATTACCCTGTCCTCTTTTGTTACGGGTCTTATTTACAAATATATCCTGACACCGCTCAATGTCCAGTATTTGCAGACGATCGTATTTATTTTAGTCATTGCAGCGTTAGTGCAGTTAGTAGAGATGTTCTTGAAAAAATCCATTCCATCGTTATATCAGGCGCTCGGTGTCTACCTGCCTCTGATCACAACCAACTGTGCCGTATTAGGTGTAGCATTAAATAACGTTACAAAATCCTATACAATCTTACAGGGTGTGGTAAATGGACTGGCAACATCCGTCGGATTCTTTATCGCGATCGTTATTATGGCCGGAATCCGTGAGAAAATTGAATATAACGATATTCCGAAACGTTTTCAGGGAACTGCGATCGTCCTGATCACAGCAGCATTGATGTCTATCGCCTTTATGGGCTTCTCAGGCATGATTTAGGAGGGAATGGATATGAGTGTAAGTGCAATTATTATCTCCGGTCTTGCTGTAGGTGGAACCGGTATCCTGATCGGTTTTATTCTTGGAATCTTCGGAGAAAAATTTAAAGTAGAAGTAGATGAACGTGAAGAAGCTATTTTAGAGGTTCTTCCGGGAAATAACTGCGGTGGATGTGGTTATGCAGGATGTTCCGGTCTTGCAGCCGCGATCGTAAAGGGAGAAGCCCCTGTTGGACAGTGTCCGGTCGGAGGCAGCCCTGTCGCAGAAAAGATCGGAAAGATCATGGGCGTAGAAGCATCTGAAAGCGCCCGTCAGGTTGCCTTTGTCAAATGTGCAGGCAACTGTGAAAAAGCAAGGAAAGATTATGTATATACAGGAGTAGAGGATTGTGCGGCAATGGCATATGTTCCAAATGGCGGTCCTAAGTCATGTAATTATGGCTGTCTGGGATTTGGAAGTTGTGTAAAAGCATGTCCGTTTGGTGCAATTCAGATCATTGACGGAATTGCCGTTGTCGATAAAGAATTATGTAAAGCATGTGGTAAATGTATCGCTGCCTGTCCGAAAGAATTGATCGAATTCGTTCCTTATGAGGGCAAACACTTTGTTCAGTGTAGTTCTCACGATAAAGGAAAGAAGGTTATGGACGCATGTGCAGAAGGCTGTATTGCCTGCCGCCTGTGTGAGAAGACCTGTGAACACGATGCGATCCATGTAGAAGATAACGTTGCACATATCAACAAAGATCTCTGTGTAGAGTGTGGTGCATGTGCTACAAAGTGTCCGAAACATGTAATTCTTTAAGAAAAACAAAATCTCTTATAAATGACACTGTAGTGTGATTCTTTACATTGTAAACAGCTTCACTGCAGTGTTTTTGTATATACACATAAGAAAGGAACAGAAATGAAAAAATTTATAGGAGATAAAGCATTTTATAAGATGGTGCTGCTTGTTGCAGTACCGATCATGGTACAGAATGGGATTACGAACTTTGTCAATCTGTTAGACAACATCATGGTCGGACAGGTTGGAACAAACCAGATGTCCGGAGTTGCTATTGTCAATCAGCTCATAACGGTATTCAATCTCTGTATCTTTGGTGGAGTGTCCGGCGTTGGAATTTTTACGGCACAATACTATGGCAGCGGAGATGAAGAAGGGGTACGTCACACGCTTCGTCTGAAATTAATGGTGGTTGCTGTCTTAGTTGGTATCTGGTTTCTGGTATTTGGAATCTTCGGAGATGATCTGATCCGGATGTTTTTAAAAGGAGATGCACAGGGGAATGATGCGGCATTGACATTTGAATATGCAAGGGAATATTTGCATATTATGATGGGATGTCTGATCCCGTTTGCACTGACGCAAACATACAGTGGGACCCTGCGTGAGACCGGAGAAACGATTGTCCCGATGAAAGCAGGAATCGTTGCTTTTTTTGCAAATCTGCTGTTAGATTACAGTCTGATCTTTGGAAAATTCGGATTTCCGGAACTTGGGGTACGCGGAGCAGCGATAGCAACCGTGATCGCACGAATCGCAGAAGTGGCGGTTGTCATGGCGTGGGCGCACAGTCATACGGCAGAAAAACCGTTTATACGCGGTGTGTACCGTTCTTTCCATGTGCCGATGGATTTAGTAAAGGAAGTTATCAAAAAAGGAACCCCGCTGCTGTTAAACGAGACGTTATGGGCAGGCGGAATGGCAATGCTGGTACGCTGTTATTCCTCGAGGGGACTGGTGGTGGTTGCAGGGATTAATATCGCAACGACATTATCCAATATGTTCAGTATTGTCTATATCGCAATGGGAAGTGCGATCGGAATCATTCTAGGACAGCTTTTAGGAGCAGGAAAGATGGAAGAAGCAGTGGATACCGATAGAAAACTGATCTTCTTTTCTGTGGCAAGCTGTTTGGGTGTTGCCATTTTAATGATCATTGTATCTCCATTCTTTCCGCAGATCTATAATACCAGTGATGATGTCAAATATATTGCGGCATGGATCATCCGGGTGCTGGCAGTCTGTATGCCATTGAACGCATTTATGAATTCAACCTATTTTACTCTGCGTTCCGGCGGAAAGACGATCGTTACCTTTTTATTCGACAGCTTCTATATCTGGGTTGTAGACATTCCGGCAGCTATTTTGCTCATCAATTATACAGACTGGAATGTGATCCTTGTATATTTCTTAGTGCAGATGATGGAAATTGTAAAATGTATCATCGGCTATGTGCTGGTAAAAAAAGGCGTATGGCTGAACAATATGACCATCAAAGCAGCAAACAGTTAATTTTCATGGAATGGAATCTCAGAGCCGATGCCGGAGGACTTATGAAGTGTAAAATCTTCAGTAATGAATACGGCTTCGGCTCCTTTTGTATTTTCAATCAGTTTCATCCCATCTTCTAAGCCGAGTGCAAAACAGGTGGTACTGAGTGCATCGGCATCAACAGACGAATCCGTAATAATGGTAACACCAAGTAGGCCATTCTCATAAGGATACCCGGTTTTTGGGTTTAAAATATGATGGTAGCGTTTACCGTCTTTTTCAAAATACCGTTCATAGACCCCGGAAGATACAAGAGAAGCATCAGTAATATCAACAGATGCGATCGGAGAACCAGAATCATCGAATGGTTTTTGTATGCCAATCTTATAAGTATCGCCGGATTTTTTCGGACCAACGGTTAACACATTGCCGCCAAGATTAATGATCCCCTCGGTAATGCCATCTGAACGAAGTTGTGCCTTCATCTGATCTGCAATGTAGCCTTTTGCAATCCCACCAAGGTCGATCTGTGTTTTCGGATTTTTTAAGGTTACGGTATTGTCTGATATCTCAATATTATGATAGTCCACGGTAGGAAGTGCGGCATTAATGTCTTTTTGAGACGGAACAGTATCCTTATTTTCACCAAAATCCCAAAGAGAAGAGAGTTCGCCGATCGTGATATCAAAGGCACCATCGGAAAGCTCGCTGTAATCAATGGCTTTTTGAAGCATGGAAATAGTTTCTTTTGAGACTACTACCGGTTTTCCTTTTGCATGGTTGATATTCCAGATATCACTGCCTTTTTTCGTGGCACTTAAAAGTTTTTCATACTTGTCTGCAAGAGCAAAACAGGACTCTAATTCTGGTTCGGCATCCGCGTCGTAAAGAGTGACTTTTATGACAGTATCAAAATAGAAACCCGTTTTAGACACAGAGGTATCCTGTTTTTGGCAGGCAGCAAAAAAGAGTGCACTCAGTAAGCATACAAAAATAGTCAGATATTTTTTCATCAGAAGTCTCCTTAATCTAAAATCTGTTTTCGATATTTACTTCGTATTATAACATATGTGCATGAAAAAGTCTGTGTTCAGCGAGCTTCCGACGATTATTGCAAGTTTCCTTGTGTTAAACATTCCGCTGAACCTCCTTCAAAACAGGAAGCGTGTTCGCCAGAGGGCTCTACGCTTCCGGGAGTTTCATCTCCATAGCACAAAAAGAAACTTTTCATAATCGTCGGGTGCTCGCTGGGATACACGTTGTCTAATGCGGTTCGGGAAGGAAGTTGTTCTACGTTGAGATTTTCGGGCGGATATTACAAGTAGAGTGATGCAGATTAGATGTGGTATTGGATGTTATTTACATAGTATTGTCAATTTGTTTAATATTTTTAAGATTTTGAATAATTTCACAAATACAATTCTTTTTATAAGTTATTTTAGGATTTTCTATGCCGTACCGCTGTCCTCGGCTATTCCCACAGACAGTTGCGAGGCTTCCGTCGTGAGGAGCACACTGCCGCTCATGTTTTGTGTCTGTCTAAGTCCGTAGGGCGAGTTACACAAAACATGAGCGAAAAGGCGTGTGCGGCGAACAGGAAACGCAGCATGTCTGCGTGGATAGCCGAGGATAACACCAGCGTATAAAGAAAAAATACTCAAGATTGCATTTAAATCCGGTTGTAACCCACTTCCCACCATGCTATAATACCCTCAAAGCATATTTTCTTATATAAGGCGGCAATTCTGCCGTAGTCTATTACAAATCTTA
>QWCN01000496.1_pt1 | contig 71638 bp, 66 predicted proteins | sample 1972711 | NCBI WGS metagenome assembly QWCN01 (sample SAMN09866707, study PRJNA288562) | Human gut metagenome isolate term1_stool, whole genome shotgun sequencing... | isolation source: gut | host: Homo sapiens | place: USA: California | reverse complement strand
CTCTTATTGAAAATCACCCCGTTGAACTTCTACCTTGAAATTCACCCCGCGTTGTTATGCTTTTTTGACTACTCTAACCCCGCGGAAGTTTGGAGAGCCCTCTTTTAATGGCTCTATAAAAATTATATAGAGCCAAATAGGCTCAATTAAAGATGGTAAATATGCTGATTTAACAATTGTTGATAAAAATTTCAATGTTTATATGACCATTGTTCATGGTAAAATAATGTTTAATAAAATAAATAATTTGTATAACTTAATTATTTAATCATATTTGGCGCTTGTTAAAGGCGCTTTTTATATTTTTAAAAAAATAATTTACGTTTTATAGAACATATAATTTGATATTATTATCTTGAAAAAGAGATAAATATATGGATTTAGATATTATTAATTGATTAAATGTTGAAGAAAGTAAAAAAATATTGATAGATTTAAATAATCAAAATATTTATTAGATAAAAATGAAATAAATAAATTTATTGAAAAAATAAATAACAATTTATCATATTAAAGTGAATTAATTAAAACAAATGTTAGAAATTTGTGTTTAATTATTCAAACATTCTTCATAGGGATTTTTATTCCAATATGGCAGAATTATTTAGTTTATATTTATTAATTAATGATAAATATAATTTAGAAGACAGAGATGAATTAATTAAAGAAATATATAATCAAGTTAAAACTAGATATGAATTAAGAAAATATTTTATTGATAGAGTATTTGCAATGTATGGGATTGCAATATAGCTATTATTAAATTTATTTATTTTTTTCTAATAAGAATCTTTTTAATAGAAAGGCCATAAAATATGGAAAAGTATAAAATTTACCGTTAAAACCAATATTTTTATCACATAATTTAATTCCATATTTAATATCTTTATATTTATCTTGGTTAATTAAATTATTTAATGAAATCGTTGCACCATCATTTGATTTTACTTCTACTGGAATTAATGAATTTGCATCTCTAACAAAAAAATCTATTTCTAATGTTCCTTTTTCATTTTTATAAAAATATAATGGATAATTTTGCTTTGAAAGCATATCGGCAACAATATTTTCATAAATTGCTCCTTTATAGGTGTTAAAGTTTTTGTTGAGTCTTAAATCGTTTTGCGCTTCATCATCAAGTGTAGCAATTAACAAACCAGTATCTTTGAAGTATATTTTATAATTATCAGGATTATAGTTACCTTTAAGAGGTAAAGATGGATCGAGCATACAATAACAAGTGTTTATAATACCTGCTTGCTCAAGCCATTCAATTACTCCAATATAATCTCTACTTTTTGCACCATGGCTTACTTTTGATATTTGAAACTTTTTATTTTCTTTGCCTAAAAATACAGGTATTTTTCTATAAACATTTAAAATTTTAGTTTTATCTAAACCATTTGCGTATTTTGTTATATCTTCTTCATAATCTAAGATTAATTGTTTTTGAAGTTTTAATGTTCCACTAAAATTTTTATTTTTAATAAATAATGCTACAACTTTTGGCATGCCACCAAGAACTAAATAATCTTTAAAATTTTCATTCATAACTACCATCATTACTTTTGATAAAGGAGTTAAATTTTTCATTGAAGAATACATTTCTTCTATTTGATTATCTTTATAACCTTTTGCCCATAAAAATTCTTCAAAATCCATTGAAAACATTTCATAATCTTCTTTGTATCCAACACTATTAGATTCTATTTCTTTATAATTAATTCCCATCAATGAACCTGAACAGATAACATCATATCTACCATCAATTTTAAATGATTTTAATGATGTTGCACAATTTATACAATCTTGAATTTCATCAAAGAATATTAAAGTTTTTTGAGGTATGAATTCGAAATCTGGATTTTTTAAAGAAATATTTTTGATAATTGTATCAACTTCAAATCCATCATCAAAAATATCTTTATATTGTTTTTGTAAAACAAAATTGATTTCAACAATACTATCATAATTATTTTGAGCAAAATTTTTTATAGATTCGGTTTTCCCAATTTGTCTAGCACCTTTTACTATTAACGGCATTTTGTCATCACTATTTTTCCAAGTGCTTAAAAAATCATTAATTTTTCTTTTTAAATACATTTAATTTAACCTTTCTTTATACATTTCAATTTTAATTATTTATATTTTACACCTTTTTCCATTATAATTCAAATGATATATACACCTTTTTCCATAACTTTTATGTGATATTTTACACCTTTTTCTACAAATTTTGACAATATTTTACACCTTTTTCCATAATAATTAGCAAATAGAACTCAATTATTAAAGGCACAAGATCAACAAAGTGCATTAAAAGTATTGAAAGTGTCAAGTAGCGAAAATTATCTATGTATAAAAGGATATTTAAAATAAATGATAATGTCCTATATGTTTTATAAAGTAAATATAATATATCAAATTGCTTAAATTAAATTTTTCTGTTGCTAAATGAATAGTGCTGGCTTAAAATACGAATAAGGATTTTAAATATGGAAAGTAAAGAATTTTTTTATCATTTTGGAAAATTATTGTATCAAATAGATGCAATATATGATGAATTTGCTAAAAAATATAAAGTTAAAGCAAATATATTATGGATTTTATATAGTTTGAATGATGGTAATGAACACACTCAAAAAGAAATAAGTGAGAATTGGTCGATTCCTAAGACTACTTTAAATACTCTTATTAAAGAATTAGAAAAAGATAAATATATTGAATTAATTCCTATTGAGGGTGAAAAAAGAGAATTAAATATTAAACTAACATTATCTGGGAAAAAATATGCTGATGAAATATTAAATAATATTTATGAAATTGAAAATAAAGTTTTTAATTTATTACCTAATCAAAATGTTATAAATGATTTAGAAATAATAAAGAAAGGATTAAAAGAATATGAATAAGAAGTTTTTATTGATTAGTTTATTAAGTTTAAGTTTATTGAGTTGCACTAATGATGTTTCTTCATCTTATCAAAATAATAATGATGATAAAAAAGTTTTAATTGCGTATTTTTCTTGTACTAATAATACTAGAGGAATTGCTAACAAAATTAATAATTTGATTAATTCAGATTTATTTTAAATTGTTCCAACTAATGATTATACAACTAGTGATTTAAATTATAATGATAATGATTCAAGAGCTAATAAAGAACAAAATGATGATAAATCTAGGCCTACAATAAAATACCAAAAAATAAATATGATACTTTAATTTTAGGTTATCCAATTTGGTGGAATAAAGCTCCAAAAATTATATATACTTTTTTAGAAGAATATGATTTTACAAATTATACAATTATGCCATTTGTTGAAATGTATGGATTAGATTATGATGATCCAAAATGGAATGATTTTTTAGATCAATTATCAGTTGAAGATATGTCATTAATAATTTCTGATTCTTTAGGTCAAGGTGTAGTTAAATCAGTTAATAAACCTGCTAATAAAAATGCTGATGGACCTGATGGATGTGGTATGAATTATCGTTATGGTGATCAAGATTCACCAACTTGTTATAATATAGAAAATTTAGCTGTTTCTTCATGGAGCAAAGCTCTTATGGAAGAAAGAGGAACTTTCTATGGTGAAGATGCAATTTATTCAAGAGGTCAAATGGCTTGGGCTCCTGGAATTGATATTCATAGAACTCCTTATGGTGGTAGAAACTTTGAATATGCTAGTGAAGATGGATTCTTAACTGGAATAATGATGGCAGTGAAACAAAAGCTATGTCTAAAAATGGTGTTATTCCTGCTCCAAAACATTTATTTGGTAATGAACAAGAAACAAATAGAAGTGGAGCATGTACATTTATGACTGAACAAATAGCTAGAGAAGTTTATTTAAGAGCTTTTGAATTATCATTCACTATTGGTGAATGCCGTGGAGCAATGTTAGCTATGAATAGAATTGGTTGTAAAATGTCTCCAGTTGCAAAAACTACTTTAACTAACATTTTAAAAGGTGAATGGGGCTTTAAAGGAATTTTAGTTACTGATTCATCAGGTGCTGAAAATGATAAAATACCAACAGTTGAATCAATTTTAGCAGGTACTGGTATGTTATATGCTTAGCTAGAAGATCTAATGTTATTAAGAGTGCTATTGTTGATAATAATGATGCATATTTATATGATCAATTAAGAACAGTCAATCATAATTTCTATTATCAATATGTAAACTCAACTTTAGTTAATGGTTTATCTAAAGGTGATGTAGTTAGTGAAAATTTATCTTGGTGGAAACCAACAGTTATCTCTATTGATGTTGTCTTAGGTTTAGCTGCATTAGCATTTATGGGTGGATATATTTACCTTGATTACATTAAAAAAGCAAAGGAAGGGTAATAAAATGTTAAATTTAAAAAATAAAACAAAATTATCTTATCTTAATTTATTAACTATTATTTTAAGCTTAGTAGTATTAATTATGGGATTAGTTATTCATGGATTTGCTGATCAAAGTTTTGATACTTTAGTAGTTATAATGTTAATTGTTTCATTAAATGTATCTTTATTAGCGTTTATTTTAGATTATGATTTTATGCCATTAGTTGCTTGCTTATTTGCTTCTATTGCTTTTGGTTTAATTGTTTATCATTCTCTACCAATATTTGCTGATAAATTTGATGACATAAATTTTAGAAATGGTAATTTTACTGCTTGTTTATGGTACACAATTATTAGTGGAATAGGTTTATTAAGTAGTGTAATTACTTGCTTTGATCCTCAAAAATAAATTAAAATAAACAAAAAACGATACCCTAAATTAACAAGGTATCGTTTTTTAATGCTTGAATTTATTACCATTCAACAATTTGTTTACCTTCACCATCAGTTGCGCTTCCGCATAAAATGATAATGAAGTCAATAAAAGCAATAATTGAAGGAATAAGTGTCCAACAGAATAAAAGCATAAAAATTCCTGATGTTGTTTTACCCATATAAAATCTATGAATACCTAATCCGCCAAGAAAGAAAGCAAGTAAAGCAGCACATAATCTTGATTTGTTAGATACATTATCACCTGTAGAAGAAGCAATGTTTCTTAAATCAGCTGAGACATGTATTTTATTATCAAGTGGTTCAACTTTGTTTCCACAAGATGGACAAAATAAATCGTCATCTTTTAATTGACAACCACATTTCGTACAAAATTTCATATAATTAGTCCCCCTTTAAATATATTATAATTGAAATTTATGAAAATGATATAAAAATAATTTATAATTGTTAATATATAGTTAATATCAAATTAATATAATTTGATAAAAATCAGGAGAGTTAAGATATGAAATATATAGTTTTCAAAACCTCAAGTGGAAAATATGGCGTAAAAAAAGAAGATGGTGTTAGGGCTATTAAAACTTTTGAAGATGAAAAAGATGCAAGAGAATATGCTGAAAAAATGACTAAAAAATCTAATCAAAATACAAAGACAAATACTAAAAAAAATAATTCATCAAAACAAAATGATGATTTAATAACTAAAGAAGTAAAAAAACAAACAAAAAAAGCTAAAAGAAAAATAAAAAAATTTATTATTACTATTATCATTTTGTTAGTTGCTAGTTTACTAAGCTTTGTTTTTTATAAATATATTTATCCAATGTTGCCTATTTCATCATCTTCATCATTTAATCCAAGTGAAGCTAATATAGGCACAATTTATGATGATTTACAAATCCATTTTATGCAAATAGGAAACAATAAAAATGGTGATGCAATATATATTAAAGCTGGTGATAATGATATTTTAATTGATGCTGGTGCAAGTGACACTACAACAATAAAAAATTATATGAATAAATATGTTAAAGATAATAAATTAGAATATGTAATTGTTACTCATAGTGATTCTGATCATTTAGAAGGAATTGTAGGTACTAAATCTAATCCTGGTATTTTAGATAGTTATGAAATAGATACATTAATAGATTTTAATTATGTAGTTAGTGAAACTCAATTATATAAAAATTACATTGAAAAAAGAGATAATTTAGTAAGTGTAAATAAAATAAAACATTTAACCGCATCTGAATGTTTAGATAATGGTAATAAAGATGAAGCAAGTTATGATTTAGGAAATGGAATATCAATGAATATTTTATATAATAAATATTATTTTGAACCATCAAAAAATAATAATGATCATTCGGTAATTACATTATTTAAATATAATAATCATAATTTCTTATTAACTGGTGATTTAGAAGAAAATGGTGAAAAAGCTTTTGTTGAATATTATAAAAATAAAAATTTTCCTAATGTAGATTTATATAAAGCAGGACACCATGGATCTAAAACTTCTTCAAATGCTGAGTTCTTATCTTTAATTAAACCATCTATTTGTGTTGCTTCATGTTCAGCTGGAAATCCAGAATACACTAATAATTATTTAAATGTGTTCCCAACTCAAGATTTTATAACAAGAATATCTAAATATACTGATCAAGTATTTGCTACTTCTTATGGAATGGATAGTGAAGAAAAACCTCTAAATGGTAATGTAATTGTGTCATGTGATGGAAATTCTACTGCTGTAGCATGTTCAAATAATGTTACTTTATTAAAAGATACTGAATGGTTTAATTCTAAAATTTATGTAAAAGAAAATAATACATTTACTTCTGGTAAAGCAAAAAAAGATTATTTTACTAAAGATACTGAAGGAACAAAAGAAGTGCCTTTTAGAATATGGGGCTAATCTTAGAAAAATATATATAAATTACTATATTCTATTATTAATTTATATATATGATTATAAATATTGCTTTTATATAATAAAAAAATATATATAATGATATAAAATAGTTGATTTATTTGATAATCTTCCTTATTATTAAAAACATATAATTTATATATTTCGAGGAGGATAGATTATGAAAAAAGAAAAAATACTAATTATGTTACCATTAATGTTATTGGCAAGCTGTGATGTAACTAGTTCAAGTGGTTTTATTGACGCAAAAATTTTTGAAGAAAAAGTTGAAAAGGTTGCTAAAGAAAATGTTAAATTAGATGGTACATTAACTTATAAATTTTATGATGATGAAGGTAAGCCAACATCTGGTGATCCTGTTGTTTCTAAATTTGATGTTGAATTTACAGATAATGGGTATTTAATTGATTATGATGGTAAATTTGATTCTAAAATAAGCCAACATTTGTTTAAATCAACTGATAATACTGTTGAATTAAGATATATTAACGAATTAAATGAATTTACAACTTATCGTCCTGTCGATAAAGAAAAAAAAGAATATGATTTTACACCTTATACTAATCCATTTAGTTTGTTAACTTCTGAAAATTTGGTTACTAGTAGTGATGAAAAAAGTGCAACTTTTGATTTAGATGCAAGTTTACCAGTTGCTATTGAATTTGTTAGTAGATTAACGTATCATACATTTGATAAATTAGAAGAATTATCATTTGTTGCTAATGATGATATGGTTACAGATATTCATATTGCAACACCAGTTCTTAGTGAAACATTACGTTCTGGAACATATACTTTTGATTTAAAAATAACTGCCACTGGTGAAGATGTCTTAGGACCAGTTGAACCAAAACCAGCTGAACCTAATGAAAAACAAGCTGTTTTAGAAACTGCATTAAAAGAATTACAAGATAATGATTATGAAGCACATTTATCTGCTGATCTTGGTTCTTATACCTGTGACTTATCTTTATTCAAAACAAATGCTGGAACATTTTGTAGAGATAATATCAATTTAGGATTTTCAATGGGCGTTTTAAAAGATGAAGAAAAATATTTTATAATATCATATGATGGAACTGATAAAACATATAAAAAACAAGCAATTGATTTGACCGAAAAAGATTATAAAGATAATTATAAACAAAATTGGTTAAAGTTTAGTCCTGTTTTGTTTCAACCAACTGAAAATGAAGGTGAATTTACTTTATCAAATGTTATTGATAGTACTTTATTAGTCACATTTGGTGTATTATTAACTGGACAAGGTTGCCCTGAAATTTTAGCGAGTACTTCATTAAAAATTAATCTTGATGAAAATAATCATATTAAAAAATTAACATTTGGTGGAGATTTTGATTTTGTAATTGATATAACTAAAATTGGTGAATGTGAAATGCCATTTAATTTATCTGAATTAGCTGAATAATTATATATTAGATGAACCTTATTAATTTAAGGTTCATTTTTTTAATAATAAAAAAAGAACGATATTATTTATGAAAAATTATAGGGGGAAGGTATCGTTCTTTTAATTATGGAAGCACAATTATTTATTATTAAATTTTTTGTACACGAGTCGAATTGCTTTAATTTAAATAAATAATGTAAACTTATATGATATTTACAATTAATTTTGTAAATAAGTTAGATATAACTAACTAATAATATTAAACTATTTTTATTATTATATGTCAATATATTTTTTTAAAAAATAATATTTTTTTATTAATAAGGGAAAAATGCCTAAATTTAGGTTGTTTTGTAATTGCTTGACTTTAAATATTAATATGTTAAAATAGTAAATGGTTTTAAGTCACAAAATAAACATGGTCATCGGAGAACTATGTGTCGTAACACATAAGTTGAAAAGATGTCGAGTGAGCTCGATAAATATTTATCGTGTTTTTTTGTTTATGGAGGAGTTATGAATTTAGTTAAAGATGATATAAAAAAATTATATTTAAGATTTTTAATATCTAGTTTTGGTAGTGCTTTAATTACTAGTGTATATGGTATTGTTGATGCAATGGTGGTTGGTCAATATTATGGTCCAATTGGGTCTTCTAGTTTAGGAGTTATTGCACCTATTTGGAATATAATTTATAGTTTTGGTTTACTTGTAGGTATTGGTGGATCGATTTTATTTAGTGTTAATAAAAATAAAAAAGAAAAAATAGATGGTAATACATTTTTTACTTCATCAATTATTTTAGGAATAATAATTTCTCTTGTATTATGGGTATTATTGTTTGCTGTTGAAGAGCCAATGCTATATTTTTTTGGAGCAGACGAAGAATTAATTGTTTTATGTAAAGAATATCTTTTACCAGTTAAAATTAGTGCGCCTATATTTGTTTTTACTCAAATTTTATCATCATTTTTAAGAAATGATAATAATCCAAAATTAGCTACTATTGCAGTAGTTATAGGTGGAATATTTAATATTTTCTTTGATTGGTTTTTAGTTTTTTATTGCAACATGGGTATTATGGGAGCGGGAATAGCAACTTGTGCATGTGCATTTGTTTCTATTTTAGTAATGTGTATACATTTTTTTACAAAGAGAAATACTTTAAAATTAACATTTAAAAATAATATATTTGTTCATTTTAAAAATATAATAATAAATGGTTTTTCTACATTTATTATTGATTTAGCGATGGGGATATTAAATGTATTCTTTAATAGACAAATTTTAAGATATTTTGATTACAATGCTTTATCTATTTTTGCAATAATTATTAATATTGCAACATTTGTTCAATGTTGTGGATATGGAATTGGGCAAGCATGTCAACCATTATTATCAGAAAATTTTGGCGCTAAAAATTATAAATGCGTTAATAAAACATTGATATATGGTATAGTATCATCATTTATTGTTGGTTTAATATGGCTTATTTTATGCGAAACTATTCCTAAAGAATTTATTAAATTTTTTATGGTTCCAACAGAAGAAGTATTAAAAATAGGACCAAAGATTATAAGAATGTATTCTGTTGCGTTTTTTATATTACCTTTTAATGTTTTCTCAACTTATTATTTTCAATCTATTTTAAAACCTTATATTTCATTAATTATTTCTTTAGCAAGAGGATTTGTTTTAAGTGGTATTTTATTATATGTATTTGGATTAATAAATAAAGATTTAATTTGGATTAGTATCCAAGTAACTGAATTAATAGTTTTTGTTTTTGTAATAATTAATATTATAAAAAATGAAAAGAAACTTAAAAAATTATCTCAATTATCAGATCGAGAATAACCATTTTTCATATGACAACTTGCGTCATAAAGGACCTTATCTAAAACTTTATTTGTTTCATTTTCAATCATTTTAGTAATTTTATTATTTGCTTCAATGATTAAATCAGCATAATTATTTTCATTTATTTTTTTATCAAATTCATTAATTAAGTTATAAGAAGCTGCCATAGTTGCATCTTGATATCTTTCAACATGAATTATAGAAGTATTATAGTGAGCATCAGTTAACGCACCAATTAATCTACTAGCCCAATAAAAATTATTTGTATTAACTGTAGAAGTAGTATTACTTAAATAAGTAGGAACTTTATTAGTATTTGTATAAAAAGGAATTAGGGTATTGAATACATTTGAACCAAAACAAATCCATTCAATCGCAGAATTTTCTTTTTTTACATAAGGTCTAATTTGTAAAATGGCCATAAAACTAGTTCTACTAATACCTATAGGTCTAAAAGCACCTTTTTTTGAAGATGAATTAAATCTAGAATAAGGATCATATTCAGTTCCTTGATAATGAGAAGATAAAAGATATTTAATATCTTCAATAGTTATTTTTCTTTCTGGGACTAAACTCCAAGGAATATCATTAGATAATGGATTAAAATTAGCGTTTTCACCATCCCATTTAAAAGTATTTGGATTAAGATATCTTTCCATAAACCAAGCTCTAGGAGTATTGTAACTATGATCAGAATCAGAATGACTACCAAATGCTAAACGTGGATTAAATTCATTATCTAAATTAAGATTTAAATGATTATTAATAATAAATTCTTTTAAATCATGAGAACACATATTTTCTTTTTGATTAGAAAATGCATCTTCAAAATCAAATTTATCTAACCCAAATTGATTTGGCATAACTACATATTCATTATCATCTACTTTTCTTGCTATCCAATGGTGACCGCCGATAGTTTCTAACCACCATATTTCATCTTGATCTGAAAAAGCAATACCATTTGATTCATAAGTTCCATATTCTTCTAATAATTTTCCTAATCTAATAACACCTTCTTTAGCGGAATTAATATAAGGTAACACTAACATTACTAAATCTTCTTCACCAATTCCTTGAACATGATTATTATTTTTTAATAATGGATCTGCTCCTAAAACTCTAGGATTAGATGTAATTGTTTCTGTAGCAGTCATTGCAACATTTTTTTCATTAATTCCACATGCACCCCATATTCCTTCGTCATTTTTTACATTAGGCATACATGTAAATCTATAAGAATTGTCTGGTAGAGGGATACTAATTTTTGATATTTTTGATTTATATATTTTTGGTTGTTTATTTCTTTCTATTACCATTAATTTTTTACTAGTAAAAATTCCAGTTGGTGAATCATCATTTCTCGCTATTAAAGTTGATCCATCATAACTTGCTTTCTTTCCTACTAAAATTGTTGTACATGACATAATTATTTCTCCTTTTGTTATAACTAACTATATCACATTATTTTAAAAAAATAATAATTATAAAAATAATTTTATAGAAAAAAAATATATATCGTGATAGAGTGATAATGTTTTAGGAGAATAATATGCTTAATCAATTTTCAAGAACTCAACTTATATATGGTAAAGATGCTATGGATATTTTATATAAAGCACATGTTGCTGTTTTTGGTATTGGTGGAGTAGGTGGATATGTTGTAGAAGCTTTAGCAAGAAGTGGAGTTAGTAATTTTACTTTAATTGATGATGATAAAGTTTGTTTAACTAATTGCAATAGACAAATTTTAGCAACAGTTAATGAAGTAGGTAAATATAAAGTTGATGTGATGAAACAAAGAATATTAAGTATTAATCCATCTGCTAAAGTTGAAACTAGACAATGCTTTTTTTTACCATCAAATCAAGATGAATTTGATTTTACTCAATACGATTATATTGTTGATGCAATTGATACAGTTTCAGCAAAAATTGCTATTGCTTTAAAAGCTCAAGAAAATAATATACCAGTTATAAGCTCAATGGGTGCAGGCAATAAAGTTAATCCAATGGCATTTATTGTTAGCGATATATATAAAACAGAAATGGATCCTCTAGCTAAAGTGATGCGTCATGAATTAAAAAAAAGAGGAGTAAAAAAGTTGAAAGTTGTTTATTCTAAAGAGAAACCTCTTAGACCAATAGAAGATCCTACTATTAGTTGTAAAACACATTGCATTTGTCCTAAAGGTAGAAGAGCTATACCTGGAAGTAACGCTTTTGTTCCTACTGCTTGTGGATTATTAATTGCTTCAGAAGTAGTTAGAGATTTAACTAATTCAGTGGCAAGAAGTGAGTTAAAAAGATGATTTATTTAGATTATGCCGCTAATTATCCTGCTAAAAAAGAAGTTCTTGATACTTTAGTAGAAGTTGAATTAAATTATTATGGTAATTATAATTCTTCGCATAAATTAGGAATAAAATCAAAAGAAAAATATAATGAATTAAATAATAAAATTAAAGATATTTTGTCTTTAGATGATAATTATTCTATTATTTATACTTCTTCTGCTACTGAAGCAAATAATTTAGCAATTAAAGGGATTTGTTCATCTTATTCTGGCTTTGGTAAGAAAATATTGGTTAGTGAACTTGAACATAGTTCAATTAATGGTACATTAGGTTATTTAAAAGATAATGGGTTTATTGTGGAATTTATTAAAACATTAAATAATGGCCAAATTGATTTAAATGATTTAAAAGAAAAATTAACAAATGATGTAATTTTAGTATGTGTAATTTTAGTTGATGGTGAAACAGGATTAATGCATGATTATAAAAAAATAAGTGATGTAATTAAAACTGGTAAAAATGCTCATTTTTTAGTAGATGCTACTCAAGCAATAGGTAAATTTAAATTAGATTTTTCTTATTTAGAACTTGTTAGTTTTGCTCCTCATAAATTTGGTGGAATTATTGGCAGTGGATGCTTGATTAAAAGAAAAAATACTATATTGACACCTTTATTTCATGGAGGAGAAAGTGATTCTATTTATAGAAGTGGAACTGTTCCTTTAGGAATAATTGCTTCTATTGAAAAAGCTTTAGAATTAGCTTATTCTTCATTAGATGAAAATTATATAAAAGTTAATAATATTAACAAATATATTTTAAATGAATTAAATAAAATTAATAAAATAAAAATTAATTCATTTACTAATCCATATATTATTAATATTTCTATTGATGGATTTTTAAGTCGACAAAGCGTAGATTTTTTAAATGAACATGATATATGTGTTAGTCAAAAATCAGCTTGCTCAATTAAAAATACACCTTCAAAAATTATAATGGCTATTTATAAAGATAAAAAAAGAGCTTCTTCATCTTTTAGAATATCATTAAGTGAATTAGTAACTATTGAAGAAGCAGAACAATTAATAAAAGTAATAAAGGAGTTAATTAAATGATAGATGAATTTGAACAATCAATAACTAAAAAATATCGTGCTAAATTGTGGTCTAGATTTGTCGCTGCAATTAAAGAATATCAATTAATTCAACCAAATGATCATATATGTGTTTGTATTTCTGGTGGGAAAGATTCTATGCTTATGGCTAGATTATTTATGCAATTACAAAAACATTCAGATTTTGATTTTAAAGTTGAATATTTGGTTATGAATCCAGGATATAATGAAATTAATTTACAAACTATTTTAAATAATTTACAAAAATTATCTATTCCTGCTAAAGTTGTAGAAAGTAATATTTTTGAAATAGCAAATTCTCAAGATAGAAGTCCATGCTTTTTATGTGCAAAAATGAGAAGAGGAGCTTTATATAATTTTGCTAAACAAATGGGTTGTAATAAAATAGCATTAGGTCATCATTATGATGATGTAATAGAAACTACTTTAATGAATTTACTTAATTCTGGTTCTTTTCAAACCATGTTACCAAAATTAAAATCAACTAATTTCGAAGGCATGGAATTAATTAGACCTATGTATTTAATTAGAGAAAAAGATATTATTTCATGGAAAAATTATCATCATTTACAATTTATTCAATGTGCTTGTAGATTTACAGAAAATTGTGCTGTTTGTGATAATGGTGGTGGTGGATCTCAAAGATACGCGACTAAACAATTAATTAAAGAATTAGTTAAAAATTATAATCCTCAAGTTGAAAAAAACATTTTTAAAAGTGCAGATAATGTAACTTTAGATATGATTTTAGGCTATAAAGAGAAAGGAAAACATTATAGTTATTTAGATAATTATGATGAAAATTAATTTTTAGGTTTAAATTATTATTTTAAAGTGTTAATATGCACTTGTTAAGGCGGTAAAAAAATGAAAGAATTAGAAACAAGAATTATACAAGATGGAAAGATAATAAATAATGAAATTTTAAAAATAGATTCTTTTATTAATCATCAAATTGATGTGAATTTATTAAATAATATTTCAAAATATTTAGCTTCTCATTTTGATAATATAACAAAAATATTAACAATTGAAACTAGTGGAATTGCTTTTGCAATTGGTGTTTCTCAATGTTTAGGAAATATTCCAGTTGTTTTTGCTAAAAAAACAAAATCAAAAATTGTTGATGAAAAAAATATTTATACAGCGAGAGTTCATTCATTTACTAAAAATGTTGATAATGTAATTTCTGTTGATAAAAGATTTTTATCTAAAGAAGACAATGTTTTAATAGTTGATGACTTTTTAGCAGAAGGTAATGCTGCATTTGGTTTAATTGATTTGTGTCATCAAGCTAATAGTAAAATTGCTGGAGTAGCAGTAGTTGTTGAAAAAAGATTTCAAGGTGGTAGAGATAGAATTGAACATGCAGGAATTAAAGTTGTTAGTGCTGCTTCAATAGATCATTTTGAAAATAATACAGTTGTTTTTTATAACGAAAGATAATTATTTATTATAATAAATAAAGATTAATAAAATTTTAAAAGAAAAAAATAGAAAGCGATTACATGATGTTTTTTTCTTTTTTTTATAGAAATTTTATAGTGTGTTAATATATAATTTCTTTGTCGAAAGATGAAATCGACATTTCGTATAATTACCCTAATTGGTGGGAAAGTCTCTACGCTAGACCGTAATCTAGCACTACGAATAAAGATCAATCGTTGGAATATTGTCTCTTTATAATAGACTTTCTTTTTGCTTTTAGGAAAGAAAAGGAGAAAGAAATATATGAAAAAAACAATCAAAAAGATCTTACTTACATCATTACTTGCTACAACAGGTACATTAGCTCTTGCTTCATGTGATTTTGGCGGTAGTGATAAAATCAAAGTTGGATTAATCGCTTTACATGATGAAAACTCAACTTATGATAAGAACTTTATTGATGCTTTTAAAGCTGCTTGTGATGCTCAAGGAATGCAAGCAATTATTAGAACTGGTGTACCTGAATCTGAAAAAGTTACTGAAACTGCTGATGATTTAGTTGATCAAGGTTGTAAATTTGTTTTTGCTGATTCATTTGGTCATGAAGCACATTTATTAAAAACTGCTAAAAAGAATCCAGAAGTTCAATTCTCACATGCAACAGGTACTACTGCTCATACAGAAAAAGTAGCTAATTTCCACAATGCTTTTGCTTCAATTTATGAAGGTAGATATTTAGCTGGTGTTGCTGCTGGATTAAAATTACAAGAAATGATTTCTAAAGATGCAAAAACATCTCATAAAATTGGTTATGCTGGTGCTTATCCTTATGCTGAAGTTATTTCTGGTTATACATCATATTTCTTAGGTGTTAGATCAATTGTTAGTGATGTAACTATGGATGTCACATTCACATCATCATGGTATGATGAAACAGCTGAAAAGAACGCTGCAAATGCTTTAATTGAAGGTGGATGTTCAATTATTTCTCAACATGCTGACTCAATGGGCGCTCCAAGTGCTTGTGAAAAAGCTAAAGTTCCTAACATTTCATATAATGGTTCAACAAAAAATGCTTGTCCAGATACATATATGGTTTCTTCAAGAATTAACTGGCAACCATATTTTGAATATTGCTTTAAAGCTGTCAAAGAAGGTACAGAAATTGCTACTGATTGGACAGGTGGATTAGGTGATACTCTTTATACTGGTTCAGTTTGTTTAGCTGAATTAGGTAATAATGTTGCTGCTGGTACAGAAACAAAATTAAATGAAGTTCATAAACAATTAAAAGAAGGAAAATTAAAAGTATTTGATTGTTCTAAATTTACTGTTGGTGGTAAAGCTGTCACAACATTTATGGCTGATATTGATACTGATGATAATTTCACTCCTGATCATGAAGCTGTCAAAACTGAAAATGGTGTAACATTTATTGATGAATCTACATTACGTTCAGCTCCATATTTTGCATTGGATATTGATGGTATTAATAGATTAGACAAAAAGAATTAATTTAATATTTTGTCTTTTTACCCAAGAGCCAAAATTGACTCTTGGGTTTATTTGTTTTTTAGGAGAATGGAAATGGAGTTAGAAAATAAAAAAATTGATATTTCTTTCAAAAATATTACTAAAAGATTTGGCGCTAATATTGCTAACAATAATATTTCTTTTGATATTTTTGAGGGTGAAATACTTGCTTTACTTGGTGAAAATGGAAGTGGTAAAACTACTTTAATGAATATGTTAAGTGGTATTTATTTTCCTGATGAGGGAGATATTTTTGTACATGGTGAAAAAGCTAACATAAAATCTCCTCATGATGCTTTTAAATATAATATAGGCATGATTCATCAACATTTTAAATTGATTGATACATTTACCTGTTTAGAAAATATTGTTTTAGGGATTGAAGATAAGAATAAATCTAAATTAAAAATCGCTAAAGAATTAGTTAATGAAATCTTATCTAAATATGGATTTGTTCTTGATTTGAATAGAAAAGTATATGAGATGTCTGTTTCTGAAAAGCAAACATTAGAAATTGTTAAAACTTTATATAGAGGTGCAAATACATTAATTCTTGATGAACCAACTGCAGTTTTAACTCCTAATGAAATTGAAAAATTATTCAATGTTTTAAGAAATATGAAAAATGATGGTAAATCAATTATTATCATTACTCATAAATTGAATGAAGTTATGGAAATTTCTGACCGTGTTGTAGTTTTAAGAAAAGGTGAATATATTGGTGTTGTGAATACTTGTGATACTAATGAAAAAGCTTTAACTGAAATGATGGTTGGAAAGAAAGTTGAATTAAATATTGATAGAAGCGAACCAATCAATCCAAAAGATAGATTAATTGTTAATAATTTAACTTGTAAAAATAGAGAAGGAATTAAAACTTTAGATGGTGTTTCTTTTACTGCTAAAAGTGGTGAAATATTAGGAATTGCTGGTATTTCTGGATCGGGTCAAAGAGAGATTTTAGAATCTATTGCTGGCTTAGTTAGACTTGAAAGTGGAGAAATTACATATATTAATCCTAAAACTAATGAAGAAGTTAATTTAAGAAATAAAACACCATTAGAAATTAGAGAAATGGGTGTTAGGTTATCATTTGTTCCTGAAGATAGATTAGGAATGGGATTAGTTGGTAATATGGATATTATTGATAATATGATGTTAAGAAGTTATTCTAAAGGTCATAATTTATTTGTTGATAGATCTAAACCAACTGAACTTGCTAATAAAACTATTGAAGAATTAGAAGTAAAAACTCCTTCTGTTCATACTGCTGTAAGAAAATTATCTGGTGGAAATGTTCAAAAAGTTTTAGTTGGTAGAGAAATTGCTTCTTCTCCAAAAGTTTTAATGGTTGCTTATCCAGTTAGAGGCCTTGATATTAATTCATCTTATATTATTTATCATTTATTAAATGAACAAAAACAAAAAGGTACATCTATTATTTATGTTGGAGAAGATTTAGATGTATTACTTGCTTTAAGTGATAGAATTTTAGTTTTATGTCAAGGAAGAGTGAATGGTATAGTTGATGCTAGAACTACTACTAAAGAAGAAGTTGGTTTGTTAATGACTAATTTAGTTAATAAGGAGGCCTTATAAATGAAAAATAAAGAACCTTTATTTCATATTAGTAAAAGAGTAAATATATCTTGGCAAAAGTCTTTATTAATAAAAGGTGGAGCTATTTTATCCGCACTTATTTTATGTTGCATACTTCTTTTATGTATTGCACAAGCTAATCCTTTTGAAGTAATCGCTCAAATGTTCTTAGGTAATTTTGGTACTCCAAGAAGAATTTGGATGTTGCTTAAAGATATGTCTTTATTATTAATAGTAGCGTTAGCTTTAGTTCCTGCTTTTAAAATGAAGTTTTGGAATTTAGGTGGAAATGGTCAAATTTTAATGGGAACATTAGCTAGTATTATATGTATGTTTTATATGGGTAATGCAGGTATTAGCGATTTAATTATTATTCCTTGCATGATTGTTTGTAGTATATTAGCAGGTGTTATTTGGGCAGTTATACCAGCAATTTTTAAAGCAATTTTTAATACTAATGAATCATTGTTTTCTTTAATGTTAAATTATGTTGCTAGTGGCTTAGTTACTGTATTTTTAACTATTGCTGTTAAAACTGGATCTGGAACTTTGGGTATTGTAAATGCTGGTAATTTAGTTGTTATCGGTAATGATTATATGTTGACTATTTTAGTGGCTATTGTAATTTTTGGTTTTATGTTTAGTTATTTAAAATATTCTAAACATGGATATGAATTAACTGTAGTTGGTGAAAGTGAACAAACTGCTAAATATATTGGTATTAATGTTAGAAAAGTTGTTATTAGAACATTAGTTTTATCAGGAGCAATATGTGGAATTGTTGGTTTACTTATTGCTGGATCATTATCTCATACAGTTAATACTGAAAGTGCTAATAATATGGGCTTTACAGCAATTATGGTTACATGGCTTGGAAAATGTAATCCTCTTTACATGGTAGGAACTTCATTTTTAGTTTCTTTCCTTTCTAGAGGTATGCAACAAGTACAAACTTATTGTGGATTAACTAATAATGCAATTTCTGATATTGCACTTGGTGTTATGTATTTCTTTATTATTGGTTGTGATTTCTTTGTTAATTATAAAATTATGTTTAGACGTAATAAAAAGGAGGAAAAATAAATGTTTTTTAATGCTATTTTACCTAGTGCGATTGCGATTGCTACTGTCTTTTTATATGGTTGTCTAGGTGAGACTTTAATGGAAAAAGTTGGACATTTAAATTTAGGTATTCCAGGTATTATGTGCATGGGAACATTTGGAGGATGTTTAGGTGTTAGTCTCTATATGAGTAATTTTAAAGATAATCCTATGGCTGCTAATTGGTTTTTACTTGTTTTTATTGCTATTATTTTATCATTCATTTTTGCTGCTATAGGTGGACTTATTTATGCTTTTATTACTGTTACTTTAAAATGTAATCAAAATGTTACAGGTTTAGCATTAACTACTTTTGGTGCAGGATTTGTTGATTATTTTATGAATTCAATTGATAAAACTTATTTTGCTTATGCTAGTAAAATTTTTAAATATCATTTACCTTTTGGTGATAATTTAGGAGCATTTGGAAATATATTTATTAATCATGGTATTTTAGTTTATTTGGCTCTTGTTTTAGCTGTTGTAGCAGCTTTTGTTTTAAAGAAAACAAGAATAGGTTTATCTTTAAGAGCAATTGGTGAAAATCCTGCTACTGCAGATGCTGCAGGAATAAATGTTAACAAATATAAATATATTACTATTACATTAGGTTCTGGTATAGCAGGACTTGGTGGTTTGTTTTATGTTATGGATTATGTTGGTGGAAGTTGGGAAAATTCTGGAACAATTCAAGCATTTGGTTGGTTAGCAATTGCATTAGTTATCTTTAGTATTTGGAAACCTGGTTTTGCTATTATAGGTTCTATTATTTTTGGTGTTTTATTTGTTGTTCCAAGTTATTTAACTGGAATTTCTAATGTGACTAAAAATATATTATCGATGTTACCATATATTGTTACAATTGTTGTTTTAATTATTACAAGTATTGTAGGTAAACAAAGTGTACAACCACCAGCTTCACTTGGTGTATCATATTTTAGAGAAGATAGATAAGGAGGATGAATTATGGATTATGATTTTAAAGATTTTGGCGAACTGTTATATGACAAAAACAAAATGAAAGCAACTTTGCCTTCGCCTATTTATAAAAGATTTATTGATGCTGTTAATCATGAAATGCCTTTAGATTTAGCAATTGCTGATGTAATTGCACATAATATGAAAATGTGGGCTCTTAGTCATGGATGTACTCATTATACCCATTGGTTTCATCCATTAAGTGGCACTACTGCAGAAAAACATAATTCATTTATTGAAAATATTGATGGGCAACCTATTGCTAGATTCTCAGGTAAATCATTGATTAAAGATGAACCTGATGCTTCTAGTTTTCCTAATGGTGGATTAAGAGCTACTTTCGAAGCTAGAGGTTATACTTATTGGGATGTTGAATCTCCAGCATTTATTAGAGGACATGTTTTATATATTCCTACTGTATTTATTTCTTATACTGGAGAAGCTCTTGATACTAAAGGCCCATTATTAAAATCAATTGATGCAATAAATAAATCATCTGTTAAATTGTTGAATTTATTAGGTAAAAATGTTAAAACTGTTAAACCTTATATTGGTTTAGAACAAGAATATTTCTTAGTTGATAAAGATGATTTTCTTAAAAGAAGAGATTTATATTTAACTGGTAAAACTTTACTTGGTTTAGTACCTCCTAAAGCTCAACAATTAGAAACTCATTATTTTGGCCCAATTCCTCAAAGAGTTAATAAATTTATGGAAGAACTTAATAAAGAATTATGGGATTTAGGAATATACGCTAAAGCAGAACATAATGAAGTTGCACCTGGTCAATTTGAATTAGCTCCAATATTTTCTAATGTTAATATAGCAGTAGATCAAAATATGTTAACTATGGAAATTCTTCAAGATGTTGCTTTGAAAAATAATATGGTTTGTTTATTGCATGAAAAACCATATCAAGGAGTTAATGGTTCTGGTAAACATAATAATTATTCTTTATTAACTGATACTGGTTTAAATCTATTTGATCCTAAGAGTGAAAATGAAACATTATTTTTAATATTTGTTTCTTGTTTAATGAAAGGCGTTGATGAATATAGTGATTTAATTAGATTATCTTCATCAAATCCTGGTAATGATTTCCGTTTAGGTGCTTCTGAAGCTCCACCAGCAATTATTTCTATGTATATTGCTGAAGAATTTGAAAATAAATTTGAAAAGAAATCTGTCTCTAAGAAAAATAAAAAATTTAAAATGGATACAATTTCTTCTTTACCTAGTGATGAATCTGATAGAAATAGAACTTCTCCTGTAGCGTTCACTGGTAATAAATTTGAATTTAGATCTTTAGGTTCATCTATGAATGCTTCTGAATTAAATATGGTTATTAATTTAGTAATGTCTAAAGCTGTTGATGAATTTTATAATGAATTAAGTTTATATAATGGAGATGATATTGAATCTAAAGCTAGAGAAATGGCTTTAAAATTATATAATGATCACAAAAGAATTCTATTTTCTGGCAATGGATATTCAGATGAATGGGTTGAAGAAGCTAAAAATAGAGGATTGCATAATATTCATACTTTTGCTGAAGCAATTAATTCATTAAATGATGAAAAAAATATAAATTTATTTGATACTTATCAAGTTTTAAATCCAAAAGAAGTTAATGCAAGAAAAGAAATTAAATATGAAAATTATTATAATATTCGTTTAATTGAAATTAAAACATTAACAGAAATGACTTATCAACAAGTAATTCCTTCTGCAATTAAAGAACTTAATTTTATATGTGCATGTGGAAAAGAATTTATGTCAAAATCAATGGTTACAAAAGTTGATAAATTACAATTATTTATAGATGAATCAAGCTTACTTGCAGGACAAATTGAAGATAAAGTTAAAGAATTATCTTATAAAAATGATTATCAAGAAAAATGCATGTTTATTTTAAATAATATTCTTCCATTATGTTCTAAATTAAGAACAATTACTGATAATCTAGAAAAATATATTTCTAAAGATAATCAACCATTCCCTCAATATGAACAATTGTTCTTTGATATAGATTTCTAAGATTTTAAATATTTATTTAATCTATAGATATAAAGATATTATATGATAAAATTGGTTAGCAAAAGCTAACTTTTTTATATTTTCAAATAGAAGGTATGTTTAATAAAGATAATAATTTATTTATATCATTGTAATGATAGAATAATATTATAATTGATGGACAAAGTATCATTGTAATGATATAATATCATAAATTAAAGGAGAAGTGTATGTCAAAGTTAGTTATTTATCATGGTTCAAAAGATATTATTGAAAAGCCATATTATCATGGTGGAAAAGCTGAAAACGATTATGGTTTTGGATTTTATTGCACAGAAAGTTTGGAGCTTGCAAAAGAATGGTCTTGTAGTAATAACGAAAATAATGGATTTGCAAACAAGTATTCTATTGATTTGTCTGGACTTAAAATTTTGGATTTAACGGATAAAAGATATTCAATACTTAACTGGGTTGCAATACTTTTAAAATTTAGAACTTTTGATTTGAGTAATGATATATCTATTCAAGCGAAAGAGTATTTGTTGAAAAATTTTTATATTGATGTAAATAATTACGATATTGTTATTGGATTTAGAGCAGACGACTCATATTTTAGTTTTGCAAGAGATTTTGTAAACAACACAATTCCTGTTAGAAAATTAAGTCAAGCTATGGAACTTGGTCAACTTGGAAAGCAAGTTGTAATAGTTAGCGAACTTGCATTTAGTAAACTTCATTTTGAAGGATTTGAAACTGCGGACAGATTGGTATATTTTACAAAAAGAAAAGCACGAGATGAAAAAGCAAGAGAAGATTATTTAAAAGGCACTAGAAAGTCTGCAATACTCATTAATGATATATTTGTAATGGATATTATTAGAAAGGGATTTAAAGATGGCGATTCAATCATATAACAATTTATATTTACCAAATCTATCCGAAAATCTTGGTGTAATGTTTGAACATGCTGTGGATATTGGAATAAACCCTACAATTTTTTGGAATACCTTTGTTAATTCCAATGTGGCAAAACAAATTGAAAAAGGAAATCCAAAGTATCTTACCTGTTCTGCATTAGATTATTTGAATGAAATTTATAATGGTAAAAAATCTATTCCAAATAGTGAAAATATTAACAAAGATAAATATTATTGGGCTGGCTGGATTTTAGCTCAGTTTCAGTACAAAAAAGGATATTCTTTTTATAAGATAAATAATTCATTACCGATAGAAGAAGTTTTAAGATTATACCCAACCTTGCACGAAGCGGATGTAACTAAATTTTTTGATGTGGCAAACACATATTTCAAAAAGCCTGAAATTACAAACCTAAAAAAAATAAGACAGGCACGAGGTTTATCTCAAAGCAAACTTGCTGGTCTAGCAGAAGTGGAACTTCGCTCTATCCAAATGTATGAACAACGAAGAAATGACATAAACAAAGCACAAGTTGAAACTCTTTACAAACTAGCAAGAGTCTTGGGATGCAATATCGAAGATTTGTTAGAAAATTAAAGAATAAAGCAAAAATAGCATTAGTAGCAAAAACTAAAGCTATATTTTATTTATGAGAAATTGCATATATTTATAATGGTTATGTGGTTATTTATTTTAAACCTAAAGAAGGTTATTCTTATTATAACAATCAAATTTTAAAACATGGAAAGAGAGGAAATTTATGAAAAAATTTAAACCAAAGATGTGTCCAATTTGTGATGGAATGTACTTTTCAGAACCGAATAAAGATTCATATGAAGAAGAATTAGAAGAATATTTAAATGGCGAAGTGCAATGTAGGCATTGTGGTTGGATATATGATTTAAATCAATTTGAAAATCCTGATTCTCATGAAGGATTTAATAAAATGTCTTTAAACGAATATAAAAAAGAATATGAAGAAAAAATAAAAGAGAATCCTAATTACGATTATTTCGAAGAACATAAACCTTCTTTAAAACCTCATAAATGTCCTGTATGTGGTGAATATGAATTCGAAGATGAATTATCATCTGATATATGTCCAGTTTGTGGATGGGAAGATACAGGGTTTGAGAATGTACCTGATGAAAAACCTAGTGAATATATGATGTCTTTTAATGAAAAAATAACATGGTTTAAAAATAAAAGAAAATTAAACCCAAAATATAGATGGGATAAAGATTAAAAAATATAATTTATAAATTATAAATAAAAAAATCACTACTAATAGAATTTTAGAGTAGTGATTTTTTATATAAAATTATTTGTTTTGATGCAAAAAAACATGTTATTAAGAATATAAATATTGTAAGTGTTAGAATTTATCTTTTAATATTGTGAAAGCATTTTCATTTTTAAAAAGTTAGTTATTTATAACTTTTCTATTGAAATATAGGTTAGTTTAAACTAACATATTTATGCTGAGAAGCAAAATTGGAGAGAGAAAAATGAATTTTAACTTAAGAAAGGTATTATTTTTAGTACCAATAATTATTTTGTCTTCATGTAATGAAGTGACAAACACATCTAATAATTCAACTAAATTAGATTTGCCTGAAATGCCTACTTTAGTTGATAATCGTTCTAATGATAAAAAAATGAAAACTATTACTACTTTAAATGGTAATGAAGTAACTTATAATGCAAACACTAGAGATATTGTTGCTTTAGGTTGCGCAGGTGATATTTTATCATTAGGTTTAAGACCACTTGCTGTTGATGGTAATGCAAATAGTAACGGATATGAAAATTATTTTTATGGTGTTGAAAAATTAAAAAATACTCAACCATTTGATCCAGAAGAAGTATTAAGTTACAAACCTGAATTGATTTTAACTTACGATACAATGGATCAAAAAGATATTACTAAATTAGAAAAAATTGCACCAGTAATTCCTATTTATTTTAATACTTATGATTATGAACAAAGAATTTCTTATTTAGGAAATATTTTTGATATGAAAGAAAATAGTGACACTCTTATTTCATTTTGTCATGAATTAGAAGAAAAAAGTTTAGCAAGTTTAGAACAATTAGGTTTTAAAAATAAAACTGTAACTGTTTTTTCTTATATGAATGGAATTTGTATTCCACCTGATTTTAATGGAGCGTTTGTTTTTAATCATATTTTATATGATGTTTTAAACCTTAATAAAAATGAAAAAGTTGAACAATATTTAAATAATCAAGCTCAACCTGCATATTCTCCTATTTCAAGTGAAAAATTAAGAGAATATGAAGGAGATATTAATATTTATGCTTCTATGGATGAAACTGATACTTCTATTCCAGATGTAGTGAAAACTAATGAAGGTTGGAAAAGTCTTAAATGTGTTAAAGAAAATAAAGTTGGTGTAATTAATATTATTTTATTTTCTTTAAAAGATGTTTTATACATGGCTAATCAATATCAATCAATTTTTAATGCTTTAGAAGTAACTTTATAAAATGAAAAAATTAAATTCAAAATTAAAATTTATTATTTTAATGATAAGTGGTTTTATTGGATTAATTATCATGTTTATGCTTTCTTTATATTTTGGAGCAGAAAAAAGTATTACTTTTAATGATATTTTTAATTCGATATTCCATTTTAATGATGATAATTTTAATGAAATTATTGTTAGAAATATTAGATTACCGAGATTTATTGCTGATGTTTTAGTAGGTGCTTCGCTTGCTACTGCTGGAGCGTTAATGCAAGGTACAACTAAAAATCCAATGGCAGATTCAGGTATTATGGGTATTTCTTCTGGATCAGTATTTGGAGTAGTAATTATTATGACATTCTTTCCAAATATTTCTCGTTTAGGAAGAATAGGTGTATCTTGTTTAGGAGCAGCTTTAGTAACATTTTTAATATATGGAATTGCTTTAATGAGTAAAAGAGGTATGACTCCTGATAGAATGGTTTTATCAGGCATGGCAATTTCAACTTTATTTTCTTCTGTTACTACGGCCATAGTTTTAAAACAAGGAACAAGTTCAGAAATGTTTAAATATATGGCTGGATCAAGTGCAAACACTATTTGGTTAGATATTGAATTAGCGTTACCATTCTTTATTGTTTGTTTTATGATTGGAGTCATAATTTCAAGAAATTTAACTATTTTATCTTTAGGTGATGAAACAAGTACTTCTTTAGGAGTCAATGGTAAAATTATCAAATTATTGTCTACAATTATTGTTTTAGTGTTATCGGCTATTGCAGTAGTTATTATAGGTCCAGTATCTTATGTAGGATTAATGATTCCACATATTGTTAGATATTTAGTAGGTAGTGATTATCGTTTTGTAATTCCTAGTTGTGGTTTATTAGGGGCATTATTTGTAACATTTGTTGATTTTTTAGCAAGAAATATTATGCCAGAAATAGAATTACCAATAGGGTTAATTATTACTTTAATTGGTGTACCATTCTTTATTTTTGTTTCAAGAAAAAAATCTATGGAGGATGCTTATTAATATGAAAAAGCTTCTTCTAAAATATAAAAATTGTAATCCTTTAAAAAAAGGAATCATAATTAATATTTTATTATTTATTTTATTAATTATTATCTTTTTAATTGGTTGTAATGTTGGTCAATATAAAATATCTGTTTTACAAGTTTTTGAAACATTATTTGGTGGTGGTGATAAATATTCAAAAATGACATTATTTGAATTTCGTTTACCTAGATTATGTTTAGCTTTATTAGTAGGGATTGGTATGGGAGTAGCAGGAGTAAGTATGCAAAATCTTCTTCATAATGATTTAGCTAGTCCTGGCACTCTTGGTGTATCTGATGGAAGTGGTTTATTTGTTACTTTATATGTTGCTTTATTTAAAACTACTACTTCTTCACCTTTATTATTACCACTTTTAGCTTTAGCGGGTGGATTATTATCTGCGATTATTATTTTCTTATTATCAATAAAAAAGAAAAGTAATATTGATCCAGTTAGATTAATTATGACTGGAGTTAGTATGTCAGCATGTTATGGGGCTATTGGTACTATTATGATGTATGCTCTTGATCAATCTCAACTTGAATTTTTACAAAGATGGCAATCTGGTGAATTATGGGGAACTGATTGGAATTATATCTTAATTTTAACAATTTGGTTATTACTTTTTGGTGGAGTTATTTATTATAAAAGTCGTACTTTAAATGCAATAGAAATGGGTTATGATATTGCAAAAGGAATTGGAGTAGATGTCAAAAAAGAATTTATTATTATTTCATTTTGTGCAGTAGCAATATCTTCAGCTTCAGTTGCGTTTGGTGGTAATTTTTTCTTTTTAGGTTTAATTGGTCCACATATTGCTAGAAAAATGGTTGGAACAGATAATAGAATTTTATTTCCTGCTAGTTCAATCATTTCAGCTATTTTAATTTTAGTTGCAGATATGTTAGTAATGGGAGTAGATTTCTTAATTAATATTCCGACTGGAATTTTAGTTTCAATTTTATCAGTACCATACTTTATATATTTATTAATCAAGGAGGGATAAAATGGAAAATATTATTAAAACAGAAAATTTAAAAATAGGATATGATGGTTTAATTATTGTTCCTGAATTTAATTGTGAAATAAAAAAACATTGTATTACTTCTATAATTGGTCCTAATGGGTGTGGTAAATCAACTGTTTTAAAAGCTATTGGAAGAATTATTCCTCATGAAGCAGGAACCATCATTATTAATGATGTTGAAATGAAAAAATTAAAAACTTTACAAATAGCTAAAATGATGGCAATTTTACCTCAATCACCAACTGCACCAAGTTCAATTACTGTTTTTGATTTAGTGAGTTATGGTCGTTATCCTTATCAAAAAGGTTTAGGTAAATTATCTAAAGAAGATAAAGAAATTATTAATTGGGCATTAGAAGCAACTCACATGGAAGAATATAAAAATAGAGCAATTTGCAATCTTTCAGGTGGTCAAAGACAAAGAGTGTGGATTGCTATGGCTTTAGCTCAACAAACAGATATTATTTTATTAGATGAACCTACTACATATTTAGATTTAAATCATCAATTAGAAATTCTTGAATTGTTAAAAGAATTAAATCAAAAAAATAAAACAACTATTGTTATGGTTTTACATGATTTAAATTTAGCAAGTAAATATTCTGATTATTTATTAGCGATGAAAGATGGTGAAATTGTTAAATATGGTACACCTAAAGAAGTTTTTAATAAAGAAATGTTAGAAAATTGTTTTCAAATAAATGGTGAAATCTTTATTGATAAAAAAAGTGATAAACCATTATGTGTTTCTTATGAATTGTTAAGAAAGAAAGGTGATAATGATGAAAAATAAATTTGTAATTATTTTAAGTGTCTTATTCGTTTGTTCTTGTTCTAATCAAAAAATAAATAGTCATATTGAATATGAATTACCAAATATTAGTTATAATTCATTATTAAAAAATTTACCTGAAGTAAAAGATGTTAATTCAATGCAAGATTTATCTAATTTTGTTGATTATGTAATCTTTTATAGCACTAATGATGATTTTGTTTATACTAATGTTACTGATGAATATAAAGAAGTTTTATTAAATGATTTAGAATATCAAATTAAATGGGCCTGTCAATATGCTTCTATTGGCCATAATTTTGTCAAAGGATATGATGCAAGTAAATTAAATGATAATTTAATTGGTATCAGTGGTTATATTTCTAATTATGGTTTTAAATCTTATGAAGAAGAAGTTAATAATGTTGTTACATTTGAATATTATCAAGATGTTTTAAGTAAAAATAAATATCAAAATAAAGATGGAAATAAATTACCTTTATATCAAAATAATAATGGTTTTATAGAAGTAAATAATAGTGAACAATTATTTTATGTTTGTATGAATAATTATTTTCCATATTGTAAAAAAGAAACTAAAGCTTATGAAATATTACAAAAAGCTACTGGTATTTTAAATAGAATTATTAAAGATAATATGACTGAACTTGAAAAATATATTGCAATTTATCATTATATTCTTTCAGAAACAACTTATGATTATTATTCTTTTAAACAAAAAGATAGTAATCATCAAGATTATGCTTGTTATTTTTTAGAAGGTGTATTTGATCATCATACTGCAGTATGTGATGGTTTAACTAAAGCTATTGTTTTATTATCAAGATTAGAAGGAATAGAAGCTTATCATATTGGAGCGGTTTCTAAAATTGGTGGACATGCTTATTGTTATGTTAAAATTAATGATCAATATTATTTATCATGTCCTACTTCAGGATCAAATATCGAAACAAAAAATAATATTAAATATCATGTTCATAACAATTTATTTTTATTAACAAGTTATTATACTAGTTCAACAAGTTGGGAATATGATTCAGAAGCATTCCCTAATATTAAACAAGAAGTTATGAAAAGTGAACCATTTGATTATTATGATAATTATTATGTTAATATGGGACAAGATCAATATTCTTTACATATAAAAGATGTTTCTACTGGTAATAAGATATTAAAATATGTAGAAAATATTGCTAAAGAAAATGATTTATGTTTACAAATTGAATTATTAGGTAGTTATGATATTATGTCTAATATTTGGCAAAATTACCCTAATAAATATAATTTTAATTTTGTTAATAATGGCATGTTTAAGAAAGAGAAAGCTTATACTTTTTTCTTTGATTATCGAAAATGAAAAAATATTTATTATTGATTAGTTTATTGTTATGTTCTTGTAATAATGTTACTTCATCTTTAAATAAATTAGATAAATTATATTTTGTTTCTAATTTAAAACAAGAAGATTTACCTAAACCAAATCAAACAATTTCTTCTTTAGAAGAATTTATATATTCACTTGATTATCTAGCGTTCTATAAAATAGATAAAAAAGTGTCATTTTATATAAGTGAAGAATATGCAAAAACTTTTTATAACATTTATCAAGAATTTTCTAAAGTTCAAGAACAAGTTGTAATAGCGGATGTTTATCCAACATTTATGGATTATAGTTTATATGTTAATTATAAAATAATTACTTTAAATGTTGTTATACAAGATATTGCAACTAAATATAATGAAAAATTAGAAGCTCAAAATATATATGAAATAGATTATAAAAAAGATGATTATCAACATCATATTCCTTTAAATAATTCTTCTTTAAAAGAAATAAATGTTGAAACAAGTCAACAATTATATTATGTTATTGAAAATCATTATAAGCCTTGTTTAAAAAAAGATTCAATAGCAGAAAAGATTTATAAATCAGCTGAAAAAATATTAAATTCAATAATTAGTGATGATATGAATGAATATCAAAAAGCTAAACAAATATATAATTATCTTTGTAGTGAAATCAGTTATGATTATATAACTAGTAATGAATCTACATATAATTTAAATGAAAATCAAGCTTATTTTTTAGAAGGTGTTTTTCTAAATTATAATGCTGTTTGTGATGGTAAAAGTAAAGCTTATTCTTTACTTTGTAATATGGAAAATATTGATAATGTTAGAGTTACTGCAATAAATGATAAATATCAAGGTCATGCTTATAATTATATAAAAATTGATAATAAATGGTATTTATCATGTACTACTTTTGGTAGCCATAGAATGGAATTATTAGATAATAAATTCTATATTGTTCCTTCTATTAATATGTTTTTAGTTAATTATCAAACACCATATTTTACTTCTTGGGGATATGATTCAAATATGCACCAAGAAATAAAAGAAAAAATTGAAAAAGATAATTATTTTGATATTAAAGAAATAAATTCTATTAATGAATTTAATCAATTAATAAATAATTATCACTTAAGTTCACTTTCTAATATTGAAGTAGAATTTCAATATTTTAAAGATATTAATTTATTTAAAGAAGAGATAGAGAAAGATTATTCTTCATATAATTTAGTTTTATTACAAAATTTACCTTATGAAAATAATTTTTATTCTCTTATCTTTCTAAATAACATTTAAGGAGGTTTTAAAAAATGTTAAAAAATAAAATTATTATTCCACTTACTACAATGATGATGTTATCTATTTTTACTTTAACTAGTTGTAATATCAACAATAATTCATCATTATCTTCTTCAACTGAAGAATCATTAAATTATTTAGCGTTAAATAGAAGAATTACTTACGCTAAAGATAATTATTTAACTGATGAAAAGAAAGCTTTATACACTAAAGATAGTATTGATGTATTATTAGAAGCAGTTTCTGAAGCTGAAAATTTACTTGATAAAGCTACTTCACAAGAACAAATTGATAAGGCAATAAACAAAATTAATGATGCAATTGATAAATTAGTTACAAATGTTAAACCTGATAAGACATTGAATCAAATTGGTGAATTTATGGATAATTGTAAAGGTAATTATACTTTAAAAGTCACTGATTATTATGGAAGTGATATACCAACTACTTATACAATTAAATCAACAGAAAAAGCTATTTATGATGTTACTAAAAATGAAGGATATGTTGCTTTTGATGGGTATGTACATGATTTTAATTATGTAAATGATACATTTAATCTTGGTAGAGTTCATCTTGGTGAAAGACAAGATCCAGCTGTATATTTAACAAGTAATCGTTTAGATGATGTTGTCAGTCAAGTTGGTGTTACTGAAGCATTTACTTCTCTTGGTTTTCCTCTTTATGGTGGTTTTAAACAAGCATCAGGTCAAAAATTTTATGTTACAGATAGTACAACATTCTTTGATTTAACTTTAGATTTAATTAATAATAGATATCAATCTTATGATGGATTTAATGGTGAATTAAATTTAATGAGTATGGAATTAAGTAATGATGATGTTTTATCAATGCGTTTATATGGTAAAGATTTAAATGATTTAAAATTTGATTTAGTATTTACTGATTTTAATAAAACTACTATTGATGGAGTCAATGAATATTTAGCTAATAATAGTGAATATCAAACTAAAAATAATCCAATGGAATTAGTTAAAACTGTTATAGATAATTCTAAAACTAATTATAGCTTAAAATTTAATGTATTTTCTCATAAAGAAGGTAGATCAAATCAAAAAGCTAATTATGTAATTACATATAAAAATAATAACGATAATGAATATTGGTTATCTTCTTCTAATAAAGGAATTATTAAAACTGGTTCAGAATATAAAAACTTTATTTATAATGATGGTAATGTAGAAGTAAATGATACTGCTAAATACGGTATTAAAGATATTGATATTATTAATAAATTACTTTCTCAGTATAATGATTTTGAATTATTAAATAAAACTGATGATTATTATTTAAGTGTTTCAGAAGATCCTATAATGCAACAAATGTTATATCGTTTCTTTGAATTAAGTAATTATCAAAATGTAGCAGATAAAAATTATTTTGGTGATGAACCATCTAAAATAAATCCTGCAGATATTAAAAAAATATCTTTAACTAAAAATGATGAAGGTAAATTAGTAATTAATTTATTTAGTGAATTATCTAATAATAGAAATGGTCTTATTATAAGAGCAGTCTTAATAGATTATCAAAATGTTACTGTTAATGGCTTAGAAGATTTAACTTCATTAAGCAAAAATAGATTAGAAAAATTATATAATAATGTTAAAAATATTACTAATGAAAAATATACTGAAAAATCATATAATGTATTTAATTTAACGCTTAATAAAGCTCAAGAAATTCTTAATAGTCAAAATAGTGATGTTAATGTATATAATGATATGTATACAGTTTTAAATAATGCTTATACTGAATTAGAATTAAAAGAAAATAATTTTGCTGAAGATGGTGAAAATAAAATACATCAATTTTTATCTAATTATTCAAAATATAATGTTTCTTATAAAATGGAAGTAACTTCAAATGGAGAAACATTAACATATATTGCTAAATATAATAATTATTTTTATTGTTTAGAAAATAAAACTGGATATATTATGATTGATAAATTTGCTCATAGTTTCCATGTAGAAGATAATCAAATTATTATTGATGATATTTGTTCTAATGAATATGGTGCTCATTTTAATCAATTATCAAAAGTACAACCTTATTTTGGTTCATTTGAAAATCTTGCAGGAATTAAAGACTATGAAACATTATCAGGATCATATATGACTAGAATTAATAATTCAAATAAATATTTTACTACTAATATTGATTATTTAGATTTTATTCCAAATGTTAATTTAGATGTATTAAATGGTTTTTCATGTGAATTATTAAATAATGGTTTAGAAATAAGTTTATATAAATCAACATCTTTAAATTTAAGTTTAGAAGGGGCTAATAGTTATGAATTAGCTTCTATGAATAAAGGTAATGTTAATGCAGTAGTACGTATTACTAATTTAAATGATGCTTCTAATGAATTATTAGAAAAATATATAAATAGTAATGAAGCTATTTATTCTAAAGAACAAATGCTTAATAAATTAAATAAATTAACTACTCCTTATGTGATTAAAGATGGTGAAGATAATATTGCTTTAGTTAGTGATAAATATTATTTAGATATGAAAACAAATCATTTTTATGCTTTAATTAAAGGTAAAGTTAATAAATATGAATATATCCCTAATTTCTTTGCTATTGGAAAAAATTCTCCTTATGAATTAATTGAAGCAGGAGTGAAAGTTAATGGTATAGAAGCTACTTCTATTGAACAAATTACTGGTTCATTATCAGGATTAAAAAATTTAACTAGTGTAGATATTAATTTAGATTTAGATGAAGAAACTAATTTAAATTCTAAACGTTATTATTACCATGTTAATGATGATAAAGTTAGTGAAATGATTAAAATGTTAAATATTGATCAAGAGGATTTAGGCTCTTTATATGTATCAGTTAATAGTAATGATGAAATTGTTATTGCTAATTTTGTTAGTGATTATTATATTGGTGGATATTATGTTTTATCTAATGATTATGATGAAATGACTGATGTTATGTTAACTAATATTATTTTAATGGAAAATGGAGAATTAGATTTATAAAAAATTTGTAAATTAGGAGCAGTGTCTTGACTGCTCCTATATTATAAGGTATAAAAAAGTTATGAAAAAAATTGCTATATATGGAAAAGGCGGAATAGGTAAATCTACTACGGTATCAAATTTAGCTTATTGTTTAGCTAAAATGGGTAAGGTTGTTTTTCAAGTTGGTTGTGATCCTAAAGCTGATTCAACTATTGCACATAATTATGGTAATCGAGTACCTTCGGTTTTAGATGCATTAAGAAATAATAAAACAGAAGAAAAAGATTTTCTTTTTAAATCTCATGATAATGTTTATTGCATTGAATCAGGTGGTCCAATTCCTGGTAATGGATGTGCTGGTAGAGGTATTATTACTGCTTTTGAAAAAATAAAAGAATTGGATTTGTTTTCTAAATATCAACCTGATTATGTTTTGTTTGATGTTTTAGGTGATGTTGTATGTGGTGGATTTGCTATGCCAATTAGAAATGGGTATGCAGATGATTTATATATTGTTACTTCTGGAGAAATGATGTCTTTATATGCTGCAAGTAATATTTTACAAGCTGTAAGATATCAAGTTAGACCTGGATATGCCACATTTAAAGGTTTAATTGTTAATAAAAAGAATATTGAAAATGAAGATGAAATAGTAAAAAAAGCTAGTGAAGAAATGAATGCGAATGTATTTTTTACTATTCCAAGAGATAAAATGATTCAAGAAGCTGAAAAAATGAAAATGACTGTATGTGAAGCTTTCCCTGAATCTAATATTGCTAAAGAATATTTTGCTTTAGCTAAGAAGATTATTGAAAATGAATGATATTAAAAATGTGTCTTATGATGTAATTAAATATGATCATTGTCCTCTTGATTATGTTTTAGAAGAAATTTTCAAATTGGGTAAATTAAATATGTTAACTATTGGTACTGGTGAATGTGCATATTTTACTAGTAAACAACTATTTAATTCTGATCAATTAAATTTTTCTTATTTATTAGAAGATAAAGAAATTGTTTTTGGTGATTTATCTTCATTAGAAGAATCTTTTTCTTTATTAAATAAATCTAAATATTATTCTATCGTAGTTATTACATGTATACCTGCTATTATGAATTTGAATTTAGATTATTATATTGATCAATATGATAAATTAATTTTATTTAATGCACCTTGTTTTAAAAAAAGAAATTATCAAGATTTGATAAATGATTTATATTATAAAATCTTTTCTAAAGTTGATTTAAAAATTGAATCAAAAAAAGAAATATTAGATTATGAAGAATATAATTATGATTTATTTATAAAAAAAATTTCTAGTAATATTTTAATTATTAATAATCCATGTTATTTAAAATTAGGAAAATATATTGAAAATAAATATCATATTTTATTAATTGATAATTCTAAAATTAATGATTTATCTTTTTATAAAGAATATGCTTCTTTATTAAATATTGATGAAAATGAAATTAATGAAATAGAAAATAAATTGGATAAAATAAATAAAGATAGAGAATATAAAGTAAATACTAGATTTGATTCTTTAAAAGAAGTAGTTAAAAAATATGGAATAAATATTAAGTTAGTTAATGATAATAATTCAATTATTATAGATGAATTTGATGCTTTTAAATCATTAATTAATTTTGTAAGGAGTGCTTATGCCATTAAATAAATATGGAATTTTTCCTAATGGAAGAATTAATCTTTATAATCATTTTATAATGTTTAATGATGTGGCTATTTTAGATTTTTCTACATGTGGACATGATGTTTATGATTATGGTAATTTATCTAGGTTATTTTATCAAAAATTAGATAAACATAGTTATACTGCTGATTTAAATGAAATAGATTTATCTTTAGGTCAAGTTAATAAAGCATTTTTAACGTGTGAAGAGATTATCAAAAATAAAGATTTTAAACATATTTTTATTATGCCTTCTTCATTAAGCGTAACATTAGGTTTTGATATAAATGCATTGTGTTATGATATACAAGAAAAATATCATGTTAATACATCAACTATATTTTTAAACCTTAATGATGATTTTTATTATGCAGAAACTTTATTTTATAATTATTTATTTAAATATATAAAATTAGAACAAAGTGATAAATATAATTTAATTGGTGATGAAGTTAGTAATGCAAATATTTTAAAACATCAAAAAATCAAAAAAATATTAAAAGAAAAATATAATTTAGAATGTATGTTTGATTCATTATCTTTTAATGAATTAAATGATTTACATTTATCAAATAAATTAAATATTATTACATCTATTAGTGCTCTTGATTTAGCAAAAAAATTAAATATTCCTTATGTATTTTTAAATTCTCTTGATGAAGAAAATGATAAATTATTTTTTGAAAAAGAACTAAATATTCCTTTTAAAAAGGATGAAGATATTGAATATATTTATTTTCAATTTAAAAATATAATAAAAATGACAAATAAAAAAATTGTTTGTTATTTAAATATAGATCATTTAGAGATGTTAAATAATTTGTTTTCTTATTTAAATATTGATGTTGAATTAATTGCAACACATAAAAATAATAAATATAAACAATTAAGTATGGATAATTTTATTGATTTATATAAAGAAAAAGATTGTATTGTTATTGCTAATGAAAGAATACAAAAATATTTAAAAGATTGCATTAGTTTAGAATATATTGCTTTAGATTATAAATTATTGACTCCATTTGAACAAACTTACATTTTTTATGATGATGGATTGGCTTTATTAGAAAAAATAGTTTCTTTAATTATAAAATAATTAAGAAAATATTATATTTTTATTTTTTAATATTTTTTTTCATTTATAATATTATGTGTGACTAATAATAGTCAAACTAATAAATGAGGTTATTAGAAAATATAAGGGTTTCCTTAATTGATAAGAAAGGATTGTAAATAGATAAAAACCTCAATATCTATTGAAGTTAAAAAGATGCATATTAATCCAGATACTATTATTGTATTAGATTATGGTAGTCAATATAATCAATTGATTTGCCGAAGAATTAGAGAAAAAAAGGTATATTCATTATTATTACCTTATTCTACTACTGCTGAAGAATTGAAAAAATTTCCTTCATTAAAAGGTGTTATTCTTTCTGGTGGTCCTAATTCTGTTTATGAAAATGATTCATTAAGAATTGATGAAAATATTTTCAAATTAGGTGTACCTGTTTTAGGTATTTGTTATGGGATGCAACTTATTTCATTCTTAAATGGAAGTGAAATTGTTCCTGGTACTAGAAAAGAATATGGTGGAAAAGAAATTGAAGTATTAAAAGATAATTTATTATTTGCTAATACTCCAAAATTACAAGAAGTGTGGATGTCACATTCTGATAAAGTTAATTCTTTACCAAATGGATTTGAAGTAATTGCTTCAAGTGATAATACTCAATATGTAGCTATTGAAGATGTTAAAAGAAATATATATGGAGTTCAATTTCATCCAGAAGTAAATAATTCAAAATTTGGTAATGTAATTTTAGATAATTTTGCTTTTAAAATTTGTAAATGTTCACCTAATTGGTCAATGAAAGATTTTATTCAAACTAAAGTTGAAGAAATTAAAAATACTGTTCAAGATAAAAAAGTTTTATTAGGTATTTCTGGTGGAGTTGATTCTACAGTTGCAGCAGTATTAATTCATAAAGCTATTGGTAATAATTTAACATGTATGTTTATTGATCATGGCTTGCTTAGAGAAAATGAAGCTAATGAAGTCATGGATAGATTTGAAAAGAAATTCAATATTAAAGTAACAAAAATTGACGCGAAAGAAAGATTTTTATCTAAATTAAAAGGTGTTGAAGAACCTGAAAAGAAAAGAAAAATTATTGGTAATGAATTTGTGGAAGTATTTAATGAAGAAGCAAGTAAATTAGGACATTATGATTTCTTAGGACAAGGTACTTTATATACTGATATTATTGAATCTGGTACTAAAACTGCAAAAACTATTAAATCTCATCATAATGTTGGTGGATTACCAGAACACATGACATTTAAATTACTTGAACCATTAAATTCTTTATTTAAAGACGAAGTTAGAGCGTTAGGTAGAGAATTAGGCCTTGATGATGAATTTGTTTCTCGTCAACCTTTCCCTGGTCCTGGACTTGGTATTAGAGTAATAGGGGCTATTGATGAAGAAAAATTAGAAATAGTTAGAAAATCAGATTTAATTTTACGTCAAGAAATTAAGAATGCTCATTTAGAAAAAGAAATATGGCAATATTTTACTGTTTTACCTGGATTTAGAACAGTTGGTGTTATGGGTGATAATAGAACTTATTCATATACTATTGCTATTAGAGCTGTTACTTCTATTGATGGCATGACTGCTGATTGGGCAAAAATTCCTTATGATGTTCTTGATTTGATTTCAAGAAGAATTGTTAATGAAGTTCCTTCAGTTAATAGAGTTGTTCTTGATATTACATCTAAACCACCTGCAACAATTGAATGGGAATAATTAAATAATTTATAATGAACTTATATTAATTTATAAGTTCATTTTTAATAAAAACATATTTATAAAAAAGTAAATAGGTTATAATATATATACATATAAGATTATGAGGTGAAAAAATGAGTGTACAATCTGATTGTGAAATGATATTTATTCATTGCATTGAGGAATATAAAAAGAATTATTTTGTTTCAACAGATGAAGCAAATATTATTTTTCAAAATAGCCATATATTTGAAAAAATTTTATTGCAACATGAATATTTACACCAAGTAAGCTTAAATGAATGTTATGAATATGTATTGAAAGAAATTAAAGAAGGATCTAATGATATAACTGTTTTTCATGGAACTTGTTTTGATTTTAGTGAAATTGATTTAACTAAATCACATAATTATAGAGATTTTGGTAAAGGTTTTTATACAACGATTTTAATGCCACAATCCAAAGAATGGGCATATAGACTTGCATTAAGAGAAAAAAAAGATAAATATTTTATTTATGAATATTTATTTGAAGATAATGAGACATTGAATGTTAAACATTTTGATTCATTAAATGAAGAATGGCTAGAATTTATTAAAGAAAATAGAATAAAAGGTGGTTTACAACATAATTATGATGTTGTTATTGGCCCAGTAGCTGATGATAATACAATGGAAACAGTGCAATTATATATGTCAAATATTTTAACTGCTAAAGAAGCAGTTAAAAGATTAAAATATAATAAAGTTAATAATCAAGTTTCGTTTCATACAAAAAATGCTTTGAAATATTTAAAGCTTGTTAGGAGGATTGAATTTAATGAGTAGCATTTATATTTTTAATGGTAAAGATATTACTATGAATGTTTGTATACAAATTCATGATGTTATTAATTTATTACAAGAACAAGAAAATATTGATTTTTTAGAAGCTTTTCAAAGATTTTATTTATCAAATACTTATGAAACGTTAACTAATGTAGAAAATGGTTTATGGGCTGAATCAGCTCAATATATATTATCAAGATATAATGAAGAAATAAAAGCAAAAGAAAAATGAACTTAAATGTTTATTTTTTTAATCTTTTATTATTTCCGTTCTTACTTCTTCAGGAGAATCTACTTTAATATATTCATAACGATAATCAAGTTCAGAATTTTCTTTTTTTGCTCTTTCTACCATAGCGTTATAAATTCTATTTCTTAAATCAATTTGAGCTTCTTTCATTGGTAAATCTTTATTTGGATAAAATGGCCCATCTAAATATATTACAGGTTTTGTTTTACCACTTTTGGTCTTTTTATAAACTGTAGTTTTAGCAAAACATGGAGCATTTAATTTAACTGGGTAATGAAATGAAGTTTTTGGGAATTCTCTTATTTGATTATATTTTGGCCAAATATGTGCTTCAGGGTAAACTGAAATTACTTTACCTTTTTTATATACTTTTTCAACTGATTTCAATAAATCAATATATGTATTAATGCTATTAGGGGTTGGGAAAACTCCTAAAAATCTTACAAGTAAACTTAATCCTTTAATTGAAATTACATCTGGATGGGCTATAACATAACATTGTCTAGGAAATGATAACATAGGAGTAGAGAAAGCATCATTAGCTTTAGAAGTATGGTTTCCATATACAAAATAGCCTTCTTTTCTTTTTTTCATGCTTTTTAATACTTTTTTATTATGTATTTTTCCTCTTAAAATACACATTTCAATTAAAGAAACAATAGGCACTACTAAATAATATACTATAGGTTTAAAAATTCTATAAAATATATTTTTAGGTAAATATTCATAATGTTTTGGTGTTTCTTTAGTAACAATTTTACAATTAGCAAAATCATCGCTTGTTGAATCGTAATAATAATGTTTATAAATTTTTGCCATTATTTTGTTCCTCCTTTTTTTTGCTATATGTTTCTATAATCATTTTTTCCATTTGTTCCATACAAGAAGTTTGATTAAAGACAGTACTTGATGATAAATATAATTCTCTTAATTTTTCTTTTTCATCTTTATTTTCAATAAAATAATCTATTTTAGATGCTAAATCTTTATGATTATTGACTTTAAATAAACTTCTTTCATCAAGAGCAAATGCTTTTGTCGCACTTCTTGGTGAATTAGAAATAATTGGAACTAATCCACAGCATATAGCTTCTAAACAGGAAATAGCTTCAATTTCAATTTCTGAAGGATGACAATATAAATCACATTGATTTATTAATTTTACTAAATCTTCCCGAGAATAAAAATTAATAATTGGTTGATTAGTTAAATGTTTTTTACTATATTTAATTACTTTATTTTTAGTAGGCCCATCACCTGCAAAAATTAGTTGTATATCTTTTTCATGTTTAGATTCTTTTACTGCTTTTAAAAGAACCATATGTGATTTTTCTTGAGAAAATCTTCCTGTAAATAGAATGCAAAATTTATTTTTTAAAGCATCTTCTTTTTCTATTTTTATTGGTTTAAAAATATCATTTACTCCATTAGATATAACATAAGCATTTGTTTTTTTGTGAATATGTGCTTCAAATAAATCTTTTATAAATTGAGTAGGGTAGTGGATGGCATCTGCTCTTATATATAAATTATGATAATAAACTAAATATGCGATATGATTAGCTAATTTATTATTTTTTAAAAAGATATGTGAAGTAAAATTTTCTGCTTGAGCATGGAAAGATGTTGTTAAAGGTTTATTTAATTCTTTAGCTAATTTTGAAGCTTTTTTAGCAAGAAATAAAGGTAATGTTATATGAACGATATCAGCATCTATCATAGCGTTATAGACTAGTTCTTTATCAAATTTACTTGGTACAACTTTGTTAGCGGCAATTATTTTATCAATAAATAACCCTAAATGTAATTTTGGTAAAATAACATATCCTTTTTTATTTTTTTTATCATCATCAGGACAAACTACTGTAACTTCATGACCTTTTTTTATTAAATAATTTATTAAATTCATAGAAGCAATAGTAGTTCCGTTGTTTTCTTCACCTAATATTTCACAAAAAACAGTAATCTTCATTTTCCAATCTCCATATCATAATATATAATATTATATTTGTAAAGTCACTCTACTGAGAAGGGTATAAAGTCTACTATTAAAAAAAGTACTACTACCAGTAGTAGAATATGCTACTAATAGTAGATTTTTATTATTATTTTTTAATTTATATGATAAAATATATTATATAGAAGTGATATTATGGAAGAATTAAAAAAAATTATTGGAAAAAATATTCAACATTTAAGAAAAGATAGGAAATTAACTCAAAATGAATTTGCTAATGAATTAAATTATACTGCTAAAGCAATTTCTAAATGGGAAAGAGGAGAATCCATTCCAGAAATTGAAACATTAATTAAAATTGCAGATTTTTTTCATGTTACTGTTGATTATTTATTACATGAAAATTCTATTATTCATTCAAATGAATATTTAACAGAAGATATTAAAGATAAAAATAAATATTTTACAATGGGTTTAGCAGTAAGTATTGTTTGGATTGTTGCTACTATTATTTTTGTTTATTTTATGCAACAAACAAATAAGTTTATTTATCAAACATTTATGTGGGCTGTACCAATTTCTTTATGTGTAATTGCTTATTATGTTAAGAATTTATCTAAAGTTATTAAAACGATTATTTATTCAATTCTTTTATGGGTCGTTTTAACATGTATTTATATACAATTTATAGAATATAATTTGTATTTAGTTTTTATTATTGGTATACCAGCTCAATTAGCGTTATTTCTTTGGTCAAAGATAATTGTTATTAAATAAGGTGTATTTATGTCAAATCCAATTAGTCTAAAATTAAGAAGAGTATTTTTTGAACAAAAATGGGAAAGAAGTTGCTTTTTTGGTAATCCAGATATTCCTATTATTTATTTAAGAATTATTGAAGATGATGAATTCTTTTTTGCACAAATTAATTTAGAAGAAGTAACAAAAGTATATAATTCATATTTATTGCCTAATAAAGGAATGTTATATTTTTTTATTAGAATGTCAGATTATAAACCTATTGTTAGATATTATTCAAAAAATGGTTATGATGAAGATAAAAAAGCAAGAGTAAATTTTAATAATGTCATTAATTCTAAATATGATTTATTAACAGAATATCGTATTAAATTTATTCATTCTCATAAAAAATTACCTTGTTTATTTCTCGATGAAGAAACTAAATATGAAGAGATGTTTGATGATGAAATTATTTTATTAAAATATGATCAAAGAGGAAATCCTAAAATATCTTTAACTGATGGAATAATCTTATTTGTAATTAGAAAAGATGATTTAATTCAAAGAAATTATGAAGCTGTAAGAATGATTATTGTTCATTAAAAATATTTATAAATGTTTCATAAACACTTGTTGCTAATAAATCATAATTATTAATTATAAAACTAGCTTCATTAGTTTTATCATGAAAAAGAAATTCAATTAATGCTTTATTTTTTGCTTTAGAATTTTTTAATTCATAAAAATTATTATTTTTCTTTATTCCTCTAGTAGGAAATGTATGATATTTGTTAAATGAATCTAAAGAATGTTTGGCTAAATATGAACTTGTATTTTCATAATAATAAACTTCACTTCCTGATCCTCCTCCTGCATTTGTATGTAACGCTAAATGATAATCAATATCTAATGAATTAATTTCATTTACTGATTCTTTTAATGTTTTCAATGAATCATTTATATACACAATAAAACGGTTATCTTTTTTTAATAAATTATAAGCTTTTTTAGCAACAATATTCATTGTATCGGCTTCTGATATTTTATAACCAGTATACATATTTTTAGTTTGTACAGACGGATTAAGGTAAATTTTTATTTTTTGTTTAGTTATAGAAGTTGATTGAGAAGAATTTTCGGATTTTATTGATGTTATTTCATTTGATATAGAACTTGTATTTTCATTACTTGATGTTATTGAAGTAATTGTTGATGAAGAAATATTATTGTTAGAACAACTAGTAAAAAATAATAATAAAAAAATAATTTGTTTTTTCATGTTTTTAACCTCCTAGTTGTTCTTTTTTAACAAAAAAAATATTATGTTTCAATATTAAAAAAAATCAATTTATTAATTTCGATATAATAATTTGTGGAAAAATTTAACTTATAATTGTAAAATTAAATTTATAAAAGGAGTGATATTTTATGAATAAATTACCTAATAATCCTTATGTTTTATTATCTATAATTAATATGAAATTAAGAGATTTTTATTCTTCTATTGATGATTTATGTGATGATTTAGATGAAAATAAAGAAGAAATAGATAATATATTAAATTCAATAGGTTATTATTATTCAAAAGAAAATAATCAATTTATTTGTAAATAATATTACTTTAAAATTATTGGTGATAATATTTATTTATCTTGGGAAATCGACAAGTGGTAAGTCACCTAGCTCTGAACTAGGCTATGCGTAGGTTCGAATCCTACTTTCCCAGCCAAGTATGTCGGTCTATAAGTCTTTTCTTATAGACCATTATTTTTGTATTAAATCTTACTAACGAAAAAGTCAGAAGGAGGTGGAACATAATGAAAAAATATTTTGAAAAAGCAAGTATTGCTTTAATAATTGCTATGATGTTCATTCTTGCTATTTTTGGTGGCGCAGCAATGAAAACTCATACAAACGCCGATAATGTAAAATATAAAACGGCCGTGGACTATACAGTAGCCGAGCCGGAAGATGATCCAAATCAAGAGTGGGATATAAGCCTTGACCAAAGCCTAAATCTTACACTTGGTCCGTGGTATTCGAGCGACGGCAAGTATGCTAATCCTACCATCCCGGTTTATACCATTCAAAAGACAAGAAGTGACACAGAGAATATGGTAATCCTCTTTTGTGGCGAGGGTTATACCAAAAGTCAGCAACAAAAATTTATCAATGACGTCAAAAAGGTGTGGGAGGGCGCAATGCAGCACGAGCCATATCGTAGCTATGCAGATCGCTTTAATGTCTATGCACTTTGCACGGCATCGGAGTCTAGCTTTAATAGTGGTGACAGTACGTTTTTCGACGTGGTTATTGATAAAAGTAGCGGTCCGATGATTGGACTAAGCAAGAGTATTAGTAAAAACCATATTTTCGAACGCTGTATTGGACCTGCATTTCTTGAGAAAATTCACGATGCGCATATTCCTGAAAAAACCGATCCAAATTCATCTTATTGGGTTGGTAACAATAGCCCTCTTAGTGAATATGAACCATTTTATTATGTGCATAAATATATCAATCAGTTTGCTGTGTTAGTCAATACGACTCAAGATTTTGGTGGTTCGCATAGAAATTATGAAAGAGGTATTCATTATCTTGTAACTCCGGCTGATAGCGCACGTGCGCAAAAGACTTTTACGCACGAATTTGGTCACGGATTGCTAGAACTTGGCGATGAGTACATGCCAAGTACTACGCAACAAACAGATCTTACGTCATTAAACGTGGCGCACACTCACGACCCGAACAACGTAAAGTGGAAACAGTTGTTAGGTTTCAGAAAAACTTATACATGTAATGCGTTAGGCTATGGCAATGCTTACAACTCAAGTTACGAATGCCTTATGCGTGATACCACCTATCAATTCTGTGAGGTATGTAAGTTGCAAGGCAGCAAGAGAATGTCGCAACTCATAGACGGCAAGAGCCTCTATGTTGCCGACCCCGAAGTCAAGAAATATACCGGGCAGTATTCTAAGCCGTCAGACTTTGCGGATACGACATATAACGGATATTATTATTTTGAAAATTATCGCAAAGGTGTTTTGCTAAGTGGCACTGATAAAAATAAATTCAATACGAGTATGGTGGGCGAGAAAATTCAACTCCGCACCATCGTACAAAATTTATCGGACACTACACAGCGCTATGTTACCATGAAAATGTGGATAAAGCATGCCGATGGCAGTGTTGCCACCACGAGAAGTGGGGACAAACTTGAAACATCGCAGACTTTCACCATTCCTGTATGGAGCGAAAAGAGCAAGTTTTGGCCGAAGGGTGCTTTGAGCTATGAAGGTAGCAACATGAATTCGGGATTGGAAAATTGTGAACTCATTTACCAAATCCCATCGGACGCAGTGCTGAATAGCGGCGACACGGTTGCTTTCGAAGTGACTGACGAAAAGGGCAACGTGCTTGCAAACGACAACACCGAAACTCAAACTTATGCAAACATAAATATTGAGTACAAGTTCGAGGACGGAACTCCAATGCCTAATGCAAACAAAGCCAAAATACCTGTTGCGGTAGGTAGCCAACTTAATTGGACAGCTCCAGCTCAACTCTATGGGCATACTTTTGTTAGGGCAGAGGGACACGACCAAATGGTGAATGGGAGCGGTCAAACCGTGACGTATTATTATACCAAACAATCCAACGTTCATATACACGACTGGGGAGAATGGAGAACAAACGGCAACGGAACGCATACTCGCACGTGTAGAACGGACAATTCTCACAGCGAAACTGCAAATTGTGTAGGTGGCAATGCAACTTGTACGCACAAGGCAGTTTGTGACGTTTGCCACGGCGAATATGGGCAAGCAAAATCTCACGATTGGGGCAAAGCAACGTATACTTGGACGGACACCATTTGCAAAGCGGAAAGAGTTTGCAAGCACGACAGCGCCCACACTGAAAGCGAAACGAGGACTGCAACAGGAACGGTAATCAAAGCGGCAACCTGCAAAGAAAAAGGCAAAATGAAATATACCGCTACTTTTGTGAATACTGCATTTACTATGCAAGAAAAGGAAGTTGATATCGATTTTGCTCCACATACTTTTGGAGCGTGGAAAGACGAAATTCCTGCAACAACGGAAGACTTTGGCATGAAAGGACATAAAGATTGCACGGTTTGCGGAAAGCACTTTGATAAAGACGGGGGCGAAATTACCGAGCTTAGAATTGCCAAAATCGACACACATAATGTAATAGTCAACGGTGAAAGCAAATTCTATGCACACGGCGAAAGAGCAACCGTAACGGCAGAGGATAAAGACGGCAAAGTGTTCAAAGGCTGGCAGGACGAAAGCGGAAAAATCGTCAGCACAAACAAGAGTTATACCTTTACCGTGACGGAAGCAACAACCCTTACAGCTGTATATGAAGATAAGTCTTCGGGCGGTGGCGAAATCACCCCACCTGCTAAAAAGGACGGACTTTCGGGCGGCGCGATTGCAAGTATCGTAATCGGTTCAGTAGCGGTCGCAGGAATCGGCGGATTTGCAATCTTCTGGTTCGCTGTCAAGAAAAAGACTTTTGCGGATTTAATCGCAGCAATCGAAGCATTGTTCACCAAAAAGAAATAAGATGAACTAAACAAAACAAGACCATCACTCGATAAAACGGGTGGTGGTCTTTTTTTATTAAAGTACTTATCGTCCGACATACTTTCGAAAATCACCCGAAAAACGAGATTTTGTAGTGCACACGCACCTTTATATAAAAAGCTTGATAAGTTAGATTTGGAAGGTAGTCGTGAATGTGAATAGATACTTCAAAAAAGAATATGATGCTTTTTTGAATAAAGTTCCATATCAAACATCAGTTATTGATAATATTAAAGTAAGATATCAGTATGGTGGTAAGGATGATGCAACAGTCATTCTATTTTTTAATGGATTAGAAATGCAAAAAATGTGGATGCCTTATGCTGAAAAACTTGAAAAAAGTTAGATTTAACTAACAAAAAAACAAATAAATGTTTTATAATGAAGTTAAAGAGGTGTCTTATGAAATATTTATCAATGCCATTTGGTATGTGGACTATATTTAGTAAATCATTTAAAAAACAATTAATGATAGTTTTTGGTTACGATAAAAAAGAAGCTAAACTAACAACAAAAAAAGCAAAAATAAAATATAAAGAAATAATAAAAGAAATACCAGAATTTGAAAAAGAAGATATTTTTAAAATGAATATTGTTAATTGTGCTTTATTAATTAGTTTTGTTTTATCTATGAAAAATAGACCAACTGTTGAACAATTAACTATTTATTATAAAGATGCCATGATGACTAATATGATGAAATGGTTTTGTAAAAAAAGTGCAAAAACTAAATATACAGAAAAAGATATTAAAAGAATGACTTTAACTAGTAAATTAAAAGCTGCAGATAGAAATGAATATTCATGGAATATGGATTATTATCCTTATAGTGATGGAAGTGGTTATGAAGCAAGATTTACTAGATGTGGAATATGTATGTTAATGAAAAAATATGGTTTATATGATCTTACTCCAAGTTTATGTAATCTTGATTATGTAATGGCTGAAGTAGGTGGAGTAACTAATTTTGTTAGAGAATATACTCTTGCAAGTGGAGGTCCATATTGTGATTGTGGATACAAGAAAAAATAATTATTTAAAAGAAACAAAATTATTAAATTATTCTAATCCATTAATACAAAAATTAATTCATGAAAAAAATTGGTTATCTTTAAATGAAAAACAAAAAGCAATAAGTATATATAATTATGTAAAAGATGATATTTTATTTGGTTATAACAAAGATGATAAAATAAAAGCATCTAAAGTAATTAAAGATGGTTATGGACAATGTAATACCAAAGGTATTTTGTTAATGGCGTTATATAAAAGTGTAGGTATTCCTTGTCGAATACATGGTTTTTTAATTGATAAAAAATTGCAAAAAGGGGCAATGACAGGAATTGTGTATAAGTCATCTCCTAATAAAATATTTCATAGTTATGTTGAAGCATTTATTAATAATAAATGGTATGAATTAGAAGGATTTATTTTAGACAATAAATATTTATCTTCTTTACAAAAAATGTTTAATAAAAGTGATAATTATTTTATTGGTTATGGAGTAGCTAGTAATAATTTTTTTAATCCACCAGTTTATTTTGATTGTTGCAATACTTATATTCAAAAAGAAGGTATTGTTTATGATTTTGGTCTATATGATGATCCAGATACTTTATTAAATGAACATGGTCAAAATATGAATATATTTAAAAAATTAATGTTTAGATTTGTTGGTAGACATTTAATGAATAAAAATGTTAAAAGGATAAGAAATAATTAATTATTAATTTTTTCTAAATAACGATAAAAATTTCCTATTTTTATAGATCAAATTTGGCATGTATATTTATTTGTAATTTGATAAAAATTAGATGATAATTCAATTTTGGTTGACCAAATTTAACTCCTCTTTTTTGAGGTTTTTTTATACCTTCTAATTGTCTTGGTTTTAATGTTTCTTTTTCATTTTGAGCGACAAAAGATAATAATTGTAAAACTAATTTTATGTTTTATAGCTAAATCAATAACTAATGAAATAAAGACAACATTATATATCACATCTATTTCATTTCCATTTCAGTATGTTGTAAATGGAAAATTAGAAATTTATTATGAAAAAGATTAATATAAAAAATTTAAAAAAATATCATTACACTCAAGGGGATATGGCTAAAAAATTAGGTATATCTAGAACTATGGTTGTTCAATATGAAAAAGATGATTTTATAAAAATACCAAAAAAGAAATTATTTTATGTAATACATTTAATATCAAACTAATTATTTTATATTGTTATTTGTTTTCTTTTTTCTATATTCATTTGGACTCATATGGTAATATTGTTTAAATTTTCGACAAAAATAACCGGAACTCGCAAATCCTGTTTCTTCTGCAATAGAAAAAACTGATTTTTGAGTGGTATAAAGTTGTTCTGCTGCTTGTGATAGTCTATATTGAATTAAATATGCTACTGGTGAACAGTTAATACTAGATTGAAAAATATGTAAAGCTCCACTTTTACTGATAGATGCTGCTGACGCAATTGTTTCCAATGTAATATTTTTCATGTAGTTATCATGAATATACTGCATCATATCTTGTAACCTTGCCTGCTTATGATTTAATCTATGAATATTATTAGAATTAGCAGACCAATCTATATTTTGCTCTAATATGTTCCAAAGTTGTAATAAAAGTTGTACGGTGTATAGTTCATTATTTTGTTCATTTTCTTGAGTAGTAAAAATTTTTGATAAAAGTTGTAACATTTGTTTTCCACATGTAGTGCATGGGTTTAAAACTTGATATGAAATAGATGAATTTATTATTGGTAGAATATATTTTTCATAAATGAGACTATTTTCTGCTGCTAATAGAGTTGGAGAAAAGACAATATTAGGTGCAAGTGTACTATTTTGTGCTTCAAAACGATGTAGAACACCACTATTGATAAAGATTCCATATCCTTTTTGTAGTTCTATTTTATTTTCATCTATAAGACAAAGCGCAGTACCTTCAGCAATATAAAGAAATTCAAATTCATGATGCCAGTGCCAGTCAATTCGATGAAAGTCAAATTCCCAAATATTATCTAGATAGTATGCAAATGGGTAACGATTATTTCCATGTTGGATGGTTTCTCGTAATGTTTCATCTGTAATTATCTTAAAAGTCTTCATTGCATTTTTCCTTATAAATATTAAAATTTGTTATATTGTACCATTAATATACGATTTTGTGCAATGAACTTATACAAAAATTGCGATATAATTATATTTATGTTAAAGGAGGCTAGAATGAAGAATAAATATAATAATACAATTACAGCATGTTTTATAGGTTATATTGTACAAGCTATTGTTAATAATTTTACACCATTGCTTTTTTTGTTTTTTCAGAAATCTTATCATATTCAAATTTCACAAATTACATTATTAGTTACTTTTAATTTTGGAATACAATTAATAGTTGATCTACTTTCTGTTAAATTTGTTGATAAAATTGGATATCGGGTATCTATGATTATAGCTAATGTTCTAGCAGCGACAGGATTACTTCTTCTTACAGTTTTACCAGAGATTTTACCAATTCCTTTCATTGGTATTTTGATTGCTGTAATGATTTATGCAGTTGGTGGTGGACTTTTGGAAGTTTTGGTAAGTCCAATTGTTGAAGCTTGTCCTTCTGATAATAAAGAGAAAACAATGAGTTTGCTACATTCTTTTTATTGCTGGGGACATGCTGGAGTTGTACTTGTATCAACATTGTTCTTTTATATAGTCGGTATTGATAATTGGAAGATATTGGCAGTTATTTGGGCAATAATTCCCATTATAAATGCTTTTATTTTTTCAAAAGTCCCAATTGCACCATTATTTAAAGATGGAGAATCAGGACTTAAATTAACAGAATTGTTTAAGATAAAAACTTTCTGGATATTGCTTATTATGATGATATGTGCAGGTGCAAGTGAACAAGCAGTAAGTCAATGGGCATCTACTTTTGTGGAAAAAGGACTTGGTATTTCAAAGGCGGCAGGTGATTTAGCAGGACCGATGTCATTTGCAATTTTAATGGGAATATCTAGATTGTTTTATGGTAAATACGGCAATCGTATAAATTTGGATCATTTTATGATTTATAGTACTATTTTATGTATTTTATCATATTTAGGAATTTCATTATTATCAATACCAATATTAAATCTTATTGCATGTGCAGTTTGTGGCTTTTCAGTTGGAATTATGTGGCCTGGTACTTTTAGTAAGGCATCAGCATCTTTGCCTAAAGGTGGAACAGCAATGTTTGCATTATTAGCCTTAGGTGGCGATTTAGGTTGTTCAGGAGGCCCTACATTAGTTGGAATGATATCAGGATTATTAGATGATAATCTAAAGATGGGAATTTTAGCAGGATGTATTTTTCCAGTATTGTTACTTATAGGAATTTTTCTTTGCAGAAAGCCTAAAACAATTATTAATTACAATGATATAAAAAAATAAACATTAAAAGAAATTGAGAATAAATGGATAAATAAACCAAAACACGTATAAATTAGAAAGAATGTTACAAATTTTAGTTAAATGTGTATATTCTATATGTGCAAAAAAACAGAGAAAACCACTTATGGAATTTATGCATGTAGAACAAAAGGCTTTTATATAGCAACTTTTTTAGATACAAATTACAGAATGTAAGTGGAAAATTAATGAAATTATTTAAAACATTATCTTAAAAACTTTATAAATTAATAAAATATTAATGTGTTGAATTAATTAACACAAATGATAAAGAAATAATTAACTTAAAGAAGTATTTAAAATAAAATTAATACTAAAGTATTAAAAAAAATACTAATTGAAAAACAAAAAAATTCCCTTTATTATTTTCTTAAAGGGAGTTTTAAGCATGATTAGAATTGCAATTGTAGAAGATGATAAATTAATGCAACAAGAACTTATTGAAGTAACACATAGATTTTTCAAAGAAAATAATTTAAAGTGTGAAACATATACTTTTTCTAATGCTGAAGATTTTCTTGTTGATTATGAAAATAATTATAATTTAATCTTAATGGATATTGATTTGCCTAGTATGGACGGAATGAGTGCTGTTAAGAAAATTAGGGAACATAGCTTAGATACGATGGTTATTTTTGTAACTTCTTTAGCTCAATATGCAATAGAAGGATATAAAGTAAATGCTTTTGATTTTATTGTAAAGCCAGTTCAATATTATAATTTTGCTTTATCTTTGAAAAGAGCATTAAAAACTTTAATTGTTCAAGAAGAAAATACTATTGTAGTAAGTAATAAAAATTTCATGCAAAAAATTGAAATTAATAATTTAAAATATATTGAAGTTATTAATCACAATTTATATTTTCATACAGTAAATAATGTTATTGAAATGAGAGGAGTATTATCTACTTATGTAGAACAATTAAAAAAATATGATTTTGTTTTATGTAATAGATGTTATCTAGTTAATTTAAAATATGTTAGTAAAATAACACAAGATAATGTTGTTGTGGGTAATGATAAATTAATTCTTTCTAAAAAAAGAAGAGCAGAATTTATTAATGCAATAAATTTGTTTATTAATCGAGGCGGAGAAATAATTAAATGTTAACAGAACTTGGATTATATAAAATAATCTTTACTTTACAAATTTTAATTGCTATGGTTTTATTTAGTTTTAAAAGAATGAAATTAAGAAAACATGGTGTAATTAGAATATTAATATCAAGTATTATTTGTTTAGTTTTAGCATTTCTTTTTCCATTATTTAAAGATATATCTTATTCTTGGTGGTATTCATCTTTAATGTTTTTTATTTTATTTTGTTTTTGTTTTGTTTCTATGGTTTTTATTTATGATGAGCCATTACAAAAAATATTTTTTATTGCAATTGCTTCTTATACTACTCAACATTTATCTTATCAATTTTATAATTTATTAATTACAGTTATTGATATTGATTATTTAACATCATCATCTCAATATAGTTCTAATCCTGTTACATATTCTTCTTTACAAGTGTCTTTAATTTTATTTAGCATTATGTTAGTGGTTTATGTAACTGTATATGAAATAATAAATGAATTTTTTATTGAAAAAATTTGTTCTAAAAGCGCAAAAGTAAGTAATATTTCAATTATTGTTATTTCTAGTTTTATTTTAGCTATTGATATAATATTTAATTCTGTAGTAGTGTATTCAAATTTACGTAACAAAATAATTTCTATTATTATTTGTTTATATAACATTGTTTGTTGTTTAATGGTTTTATTATTACAATTTTATGTTATGAGTTTAAAACAATCTCAAACTGATTTATTAATTACTTCGCAATTATTATATAATTCAGAAGAGCAATATAAACAAAATAAAGAAAATATTGAGTTAATTAATATTAAATGTCATGATTTAAAACATCAAATAGAAAGATTCTCTCAAAAAGGTAGTTTTTCTCAAGAAGAAAGTAAAGAATTAGAAAGCATGATTGATATTTATGACACTAATGTTAAAACTGGTAATGATGTTTTAGATTTAATTATTAAAGAAAAATCGTTATTATGTCAAAAAAAGAATATTAAATTAAAATGTTATGCTGATTGTTCAAAATTAAATTTTATTACTGAAACAGATTTATATAATCTTTTTGGTAATGCTCTTGATAATGCTATAGAAGCTGTTAGTAAAATTAATGATCATGATAAAAGAAGAATAAATTTAATTGTTAAAAATATGATGTCATTTGTTTCTATTAATGTAGAAAATTATTTTGATGGACATATAGAATTAGATAAACAAGGAATTCCTAAAACTACTAAAAATAATGTTCAATATCATGGCTTTGGAATGAAATCAATTAAAATGATAATTAATAAATATCATGGAGATTTAAAGATAGTTACTGATGATGATATTTTCTCTTTATGTATTCTTTTTCCTCTTGATGAATAATATTTCACGCCTTCAAAGGTATCGTCTACGACAAAATGTTGTTACTAAAATAATTTTTTAATATCCTTATAATGTCAAATTGACAGAAAGGGCTTTCATATGAAGAATTATGAAAATCCAAAACTTAAAATTGTTGAAATAGTTTTGGAAGATATAGTTTTAGTTTCAACAAATGAATCGAATAAAAATATTTTTGATTTCGATGAAGAAATTTAAAAGGAGGGACAATAATGAAAAAGGCTTTATTTATTTTAGCAATAAGTGCATTTTCTTTTGGTATGTTATCTAATAATACTTCATTACCAAAAAATGATCTTATTGAATCCACAGAATTAGAAGATACAAAATTACAAAAAGTAAATATTAGAAAAGCAAATAGTGTTACTGAATTTCAAACATCTAAAATTTATACTCAAGTTGATACATCAGGTACATATTTAAGATTTGCAACTGCAATTAAAGGAGAAGTTAATTCAATTAAATATAATAGAACTATTGAAGGATATACTTCTAGTAAAGACGGATTTGAAGTTACAACTCTTTATAAAGGTATAAGTAATGGTGAAGAAGTTTCATTTTATAATGGTAGAAGTTTATTTGATGAAAAAATTACAGGTACTAATGATTATTATTGGGCATGTTACACAATTAAATTTAATACTGATACTTATAAAAACGCTAATATTGATGTTAAATTAGTGGTTAATGGTAACGAAGTTGCTTCAACAAATACATCATTAAATAATGAAATAAATTATTCTAAACCTGAATTGTCATTAGGTGAACAATATAAAAATAATTTAGGAAGATTGAATTATGATATAAATTCTTATGCTGAAATAGGAGGTAATTGTGTTCAAGATTCTCTAGTAATTGGAGATAATATTTATTATTCAATATGCAATGCTGGTGGAACATGGGGATCACTTGTTAAAGCAAGTCTTAATGATCAATTAAAAATAGAAAAAACAAAAGAAAGTATACAATTTTCAAAAAATACATCATGGTGTTCTTATGAAACATTAGGTAATTTATCTTATTATGATAATACTCTTTATTTGATGATTTCTAATGATGTTAGAGATGAAAATGACAACACAAAGGTACTTAGTACATATACAACATTTAATTCTTATGATTTAGATTTAAATCTTATAAAAGAAGATTGCACTATACCAGTAAGTATTAAAAATGAAATTGTTACTTCATTTTCTTATAATGAAGAAAACAAAACATGGGCAGTTGCTTCAACAACACATTTAAATAATATTTCAACTAAAATTAATATTTTAAATGAAAACAAAGAAATAATTACATCTTCTTCATTTTCAACAAGTAATAAATGTAAATATCAATCAATGTTTATGGATAATAAATATGTTTATACAGTTTTTGGTGAAAATGGAATGCAAATTGCAGAATTAAAAATGTTTGATTATATTAATAATGTAACAAGAACTTTATTATTAAAAAGTGATAATATGTCTTTAAATGATAAAACAGGTGTTCAATCAGTTTCATATTATAAAGATAATTTATATATATTTGCTAGAGATTGGTTAGCTAAAAAATCATTTATTTATAAAGCATCAATTAAAGATAATAATAATTCAAATATTACATTTGCTGAAAAATTAGATTTAAGTGCTAAAAAAGGACAAGAATTTAATTTCGAAATTAATAATCCAATGAAAATTGAAGGTGCTGGATTAAATACTCAAAGTGCTATTAGTGATGGAAAATATGTTTATTATGGTATTACTTTTACAGCAAATAAAAATGTTAAAATATTAAGATATGATTTAGAAAAATGTGAAAATAAGGAAAGTACTTCTATTCCAACAACTAGTGGTGAAGCTGGATTAGATTCTTATCAAACAGCAGGTAATATATGTTTAGCAAAAGATATTATTTATGTTACTACTGCAGATTTAGGCTTAAAAGCATTTAATAAAAATACTTTAGAAGAAGTTGAATGTAATTTAAGTTTTGATTCAACAAAAGTAATTACTTCATTAACTTATAATGAAGAATTAGATTTATTTGCAGTAACTTATTCTGGAGATAATGGTATTTATTTCTATAATAATAATCAAGAATTACAATATTCTGTTGATGGTAGTTTAATTAATGCTAATGGATTAAGTTTCCAAACATTAAATAGTGATAATAATTATATCTATGCTTCATTTAGTACTGATAAGACATTTGCTATATCAATTAATGTTATTGATTGGAAAGGCAATGTAATTGGTAATAAGTATATTAATACAAACGCTACAGATTATACTGGTGTTAAATTAGGTTTAGGAGCGCAAAGTGTTGCTCAAACAATAGTTGACATTAATGGTAAATCATATATATTAGTTTTACAATGGGGTGCAAGTTCTAAAGGTGCTAATGATACTGGTGCATATCTTTATCCAGTTAAATTATAGGAGAAAACATGAATAAAGGAATAATTAGATGTTTAAATTTTTCTGGAATGGCTGTTGTTATTGCAGGAACAATAATTGGTAATGTTATTGCTGATACTCATGAAAGTCAAATTAATGCTTTCTTATGTGCAGCAGTAGTTAATGAAGAAGAAAGAAATCAATCATTAGAAAAAGGTCAAGAATTATCTAAACAAATTGTTGAAGAAGGTTGTGTTCTTCTTAAAAATGAAAATAAGACTTTACCTTTAAGTCTTGATAATGATAAAAAAGTTAATGTTTTTGGCTATGGTTCAGTTGAATGGTGTACTCATGGTGAAGGTAGTGGAAGAGTTAGAGACGAAACTGGTGATGAATCACAAAAAGTTGATCTTATTAAAGCTTTAAATAGATATGGTATTTCTTGTAATACTGAATTACAAGATATGTATAAAAAATTTAAAGCACCAGAAGAATATATTGATAAAATTAATTCTAATATTATTGATTATGTAACTAATCCAGATTTTAATGATAAAAATTATTATAGTGATTCTTTACTTGAAAATGCTAAAAATTATTCTTCTACTGCGATAGTAGTTATTACTAGACATGGTTCAGAAGGTCGAGATGCTAGTAAAGTTACTCAAAAGAAATATAAATATAATGAAGATACTACAAGAACTTATTTAGATTTATCTACTGAAGAAGAAGATATGATCAAATATGTAGCAGATAATTTTGAAAAAGTTGTAGTTTTAGTTAACGCTACTAATATTGTTAATTTAAGTTTTTTAAAAACTATTAATAATATTGGTGCTTGTATGATGGTTGGTCCTACTGGTAGTAAAGGTGCAACAATTGTTCCTAAATTATTATATGGTGAAGCTAATCCAAGTGGTAAATTAGTTGATACTATTCCTTATGATTTTAAATCAAATGTTAATTATAATTTTACTGGTTATGGTTATATAAAATCATATACTGGTACTGAAGGATTATATGGTGGCATGAGATATACTGATTATGTAGAAGGTATCTATGTAGGCTATAAATGGTATGAAACTGCTGATAAAGAAGGTTTATGGAATGATGTTAATAATGAATTTGGTAAAGGGTATGATGGAGTAGTTCAATATCCATTTGGATATGGTTTATCTTATACTAGTTTTGAATATGAATTAGAAAAAATTAGTCCAGAAGTTAATTCATTTATTACTAATGAAACTGAAATTGAATTAAATATTAAAGTTACTAATACTGGCAATGTTGCAGGTAAAGATGTAGTAGCAGCTTATGTAAGCTTACCATATACAAAAGGTGGTATTGAAAAAACATCTATTCAATTATGTGGCTTTGAAAAGACTGGTTTAATTGAAGCAGGTAAATCTCAAGTTGTTAAAATTACAATAGACGCAGATGATTTTAAATCATATGATTGTTATGATAAAAATAATAATGGTTTTAAAGGATATGAACTTGAAAAAGGTGATTACGAAGTTAAAATCATGAATGATTGTCATAATGTTAGTGATGTTAAAGTTGATAACAAAGCTCAAAAAGGTATCTTTAATTTTAAAGTTAATGAAACATTAAAATTGGAAAATGATAAAGTAACTGGTCAAAAAGTCAGTAATAAATTTACTGGTAGTGATGCTGTTGATGGAGCATCTTTAGATGGTATTGAAGCTGATGGATATAATAATAACATTAAATTTATTAGTAGAGATAATTTACCTAATCCTTATGAATATAAAGATGAAAATAGAAGAGCAATTACTGATATTGTTAAAAAAATGAATACAATGTCTAAAGATTGGGCTACATCTTGGGATAATTCTACTACTGATGTTTATGGTAATCCGGTTCATAATGAAAAAGTTACTTGGAATGCAAAAAATGGTTTAAAAGTATTTGAAAATGGTGCAGTTACTGAACTTGGTTTAAAACTTGGTAAAGATTATAATGATCCTGATTGGGAAAAAGTTCTTGATCAATTAAGTATTGAAGAAATTGTTACAATGATTGGACTTTCATATGGTACAAGCGCTCTTAATAGTATTGGTAAACCATTCTTAGCTGAATTTGATGGCCCTTCTCAAATTAGAGGATTTACATATGCTCCTAGAGGTACAGGATATCCATCTCAAACAATGTTAGCACAAACTTGGAGTAAATTACTTGCTTATCAATTTGGTTTATCTTATGGAGCAGATATGGCATCGTTAAATGTCAGTGGAACTTGGGCTCCTGGATGTAATATACATAGATCTCCATTTGGTGGAAGAAATTTTGAATATTATTCTGAAGATACATTTATAACTAGTGAAATGGCTTATAATGTTAGTAAAGGTCTTAAAAATACTGGAAGATATGCTTACTTAAAACATTTTGTTCTTAATGACATGGAAATAGGAAGAATGTTTATGTATACCTGGTGTACTGAACAAACATTAAGAGAAACATATTTAAAAGCATTTGAAAAGAGTGTTAAAACTGGTATGGTAAATGGACTTATGACAACTTATGGTAGAATTGGTGGTTGTTATACAGGTGGTAGTGAAGCTTTAATCAGTGGAGTTACTCGTACTGAATGGAAATTTAATGGGGCTATTATTTCAGATTTTTCTAATGATAATAGATTTATGAATGTCGATCACGGTATTCGAGGTGGATCTGATTTAGGTATGGGATGTAAATTAAATAATTCATCTACACCATTCACTTTAGAATATTCAACTTCTTCAAGTAATAGACTTCAATATCGTCTTAGAGAGGTTGCTCATCATGTAACTTGGAGCTGGTTAAATTCAATGTACGCTCAATCAATTTATGATCCAAGTAAAGATGGAGTGAGTTATGTTATTTCTACAACAACTATTGAACCATGGATGTGGTGGAGAGCTGTATTAGTGGATTTAGATGTTTTAGTTGGCTTTGGTTGCTTATTCTGGATTTATATGTTATTTAGAAAAAATATAATTAAGGAGGATGAAGAATAATGAAAAAGAAAAAAATTGAAAAGATTTCTTTGATTTGTGCTTTTAGTGCGTTAGTTATTACTTTAGGTGCAATACCTCTTGGAAGTTATCTAGGATATAATGCTTATGTTGATAAAATTAATGCAAATAAACCTTCCTCATCTTCTAAACCAACTGAAGAAATACCTACTGATCCTGTTTTAATTAAAATTGAAGCTAGATTAAAAAATGGTTTTAAATATTTTGATAATGGTAAAGCTAATCCAACTAAGGATGATTTTGAAGTAGTAGGTATATATTCTATTGGTAAAGATAAAACTATTGAAGAAACATTATCTTCTAAACAATATGAAATGACTGTGCCAGATGATTTTGCTCTTAATGGTGGAGTTATTAAATTTGTTCATAAAGAATTTAGTTTTGATTTTGCAGTCAAATTAGAAAAAGTTAAACCAATTAAATTAGAATTTATTACAAATCCATATATTGTTTATTATAAAGAAGGTGAAAAATTTTCTAAAGATGGTATAACTGGTAATGTAGTTTATAATGATGGTAGTAAAAAAGAATTTGATGAAGATTTCTTAATTATTGATAATACTAATCCATTGAAAACATCAGATAACAAAATGAAGTTATCATATAAAATTGATGGTGAAATTGTAACTGGTGAAATTAATTTAACTGTTACTAGTGCATCCAATTATGATAATGGAGAATTAATTAGATTAGTTAATGTTGGTGATTCATTTGTTGAAGATGGATCTACTATTTCACAAGCTTCTTTAGAAGTAAGAGCTGAATATGAATCTAATAATAAAGTGTTATTAAATAATGAAGAATTAATTATTTCTAATTCTAGTGAAACTGTTAAATTTGGTAATGAACAAATATTAAATATTGCTTCTAAAAATAATTCTAATGTTGAATTAAAAGTTGAAGCTTATGTTGCTAAAACTATTGATTTATCTTCTATTAGCACTATTAAAAATGGTAAATCATATTTATTTAATGGTAATGATTTTATTAATGAAAAACCTACATCTTATATAGGTGATTTTAAAAAAGATGATGTAATTAATTTTGATATTAATACAAGTAAGATATGTTCTACTAATTTAATAATGGATATAGCTAATTTTGATTTTAATAAAATTAGTGATAATAATTATAATATTAAAGATTTATTATTAAATGATAATATTAGTATTTTTATTAATAATAAAGCTGTTGAATACAATGATATATCTTTAAACGGTTATGGTAATTTTATTGATTTAGAAAAAGCCGGTAATGTTTATAAAGAAATTAATATTCCTAATTTAAAACTTAAAAAAGGTGATAATAATATTAAACTAAAATTTAAAAAAGATTCTAAATTAAAAATTAATAATATTAAATTGGCTAGTAAAGGTGTAAAAGAAAAATATCTTTTAGGTGAATATGTTACTAGATGCCAAGAAGAAAATATATCTCCAAGTTATAATATTACTAAATATGATAAAATTACTAATATTACATCTAAAGCTGGTAGTTTAATGCAAGGAGCTTGCTTAATAGGTGATGATGTATATTATGTTATGTCACCTGGTGGTGCTCAAAAAGGCGCAGTTGTTAGATATAATTTAATTACTGGTGAAAAAATTAGTGAATCAGAAACTTTTAATTTATCTAGTGAAGCTGATTGGAATTGTCAAAATGCAGGTAACATGGCTTATATTGATGGTTTATTATATATTACTAAAATTGATGGTAGTTTATTAACTGTTAATCCAACTACTATGGAAATAAATGAAAATTTTGTAAGTCCATTCACTGGATTAGATTATACTGATAAAATTGTTGCTTTAGAAGCTAATAAATATATGCAAGAATATGTAGTTGTTACTAAAAAAATGAATAATAATTATGAAATGCATTTTTATGATAGAAAACTTAATAAAATTGATGACAAAGTTATTACATTAGATAATTTAAATGGTAATGAATTACAAAATACATATAGCAATGATAAATATATTTATGCTTTATATAGTAAAGATGGTGGACATCAATTTGATATATCTTTATATGATTGGAATGGAAATAAAATTAATGAATTTTCTATTGTTGGTGGAACTGATGAGTTGGGTACTGGAGGAGTAGGTGGACAAGATAGACTGCAAAATATCATTGAATATAATGGAGAATTATATGTTGGTTGTATGTTATGGGGTGCTTATAGCACTGCTATTTACAAAGTACAATATGATATTTCTTCATTTGTAACTTATGAAAGTTTATCATTAGGTGAATATTTATCTAAATGTAAAGATAATAATCTTGAGGCTAAATATACTATTTCTTCACCTATTATGTCAAAACATTTAGTTAATGGTTCATGCTTAACTCAAAATATTGTTAGTGATGGTAAATATGCTTATATTGGTGTAACTACTTTTGATGGATCAAAATCTGGTTATGTTGAAAAATATGACTTAACTACAAATAAATCTATTTTAATTAGTGAAAAATTTGAATGTTCAACAACTGAAGAATGGAAATTACAAACTGCGGGTAATTTATGTTACGCAAATGGAAAAATCTTATTTGTTACTAATAATAAAGGTATTGTTACTTTAGATGCTGAAACTTTAAAAATAGAAAATACAAAAGTTGATTTTACTTCAAGTAATGATTCTACTAATATTACTGGTATTTCATATAATCAAGTTACTGATCAATATGTAGTTTCATATAAATCAAATAAATCTTATATATTTGATAACGAATATAAATTAGTTGCAACATTAAATAAAAATACAACTCATTCAACTTTAGAATATCAATCAACAACATCAAATAGTAATTATATTTATCAAACATTTGGTACAGATGGCACTTATGCTACTACTATAAATGTCTTTGATTGGAATGGTAAATTTATTACCTCATTAGATATTAACACTAAAGATGCTACTAATAAATTAGGTAATTCAGATTCAGGAAGTGTACAATGTGTATTTGAATTTAATGAAAAAATTTATTTATTAGTACTTCAATGGAATGATAATAAAGGTGGATTCTTATATCAATTAAATATGGATCAATCTATATTACCTGAATAATATTAAGGCTCTTAGAAATAAGAGCCTTTTAATTTAGAAATGTTTTTTGTTATAATGGCAATGGGTAACTATATATGTTTAAATTCATTAGGAATTTATTTAAATCAATTAAACTATATTTTAATAGAAAAAATAATAATTCTATTCCTTTTACTAGTGCAAATAAAATTGATGGATATAATAATGAAGAATATACATATAATTATATTAATGCGAATTTAAAAAATGCAAAAATATATAAAAATGTTTGCTTAGATAATAAAACTAGTAAAGGTGAAATTGATTTATTAATAATTTATGAAAATAAAGTATTTATTATTGAAGAAAAGTCTTGGCGAGGAATTATTAGTTGTGATGAAGATAATTTTTATCAAACTAAAGAATCATTTCAAGGTGAAATATACACTAATGTAAAAGAAAATCCATTTAAACAAATAAGAAGAAATTTATATTTAATAAAAGAAAAATATCCTGATATTTGGTTTAATCCTATTGTATTATTTAATAATGCTGATGAAATAGATATTAATTCAAATGGTATTTATTTTGATTCTTTAACTGATTTAATTAATTATATTAAAAATGTTAACACTATTAAAAATAGAGAATATACGATAAATAACTTAATTAATACAATAAAATGTTATGACACATTATATTCAAAAAATAATTTTTTAAGATGCATAATTGATGAAAAATCATTAAATTTTGTATTAGATAAAAAAGAAATATTTAAAAGTGATATTGTAGAAATTAATGTTTATCATCATGCTTTATATGATGATTTATTAATAAAATTAAAAAATAATGAGATAATAAATTTACAAATAGAAAATAAAGAACTAATTTATATTGAAAATAGTAAAAAAAATATTACTTATTTTTCAAAAATAGATTATATTGTTATTGGGTGAAAAATATGATGGAAAAATATGATGAAATGAAAAATGAAGCTCTTATGTTTTATAAGGACTTAGATGTAGTAGTAGAAGATATAGAATTAGCTATTATATCTTTAACAATGCCTGAATACGCTAAAGCATTTAATAAAGAAAATAATTCTGAAATTGTTGATTGTTCAGCTTTAGCAAAAGTTGGTAATGCTATATGTACATATTATTTAACAAATCAAAAATTAAATAATAAAAAAGATTTATTATCAAATGAAAATTTAGCTAAATATGGTAAAGAATTATTAGAAGGCCATTTATTTATGTTAGATAATGATTTAAATCAAGATACATATAAATTAGCTTTTGATTCTCTTATGGGTTATTTATTCCTTACTGATTCAAAGAAAGCTAATGAATTATTAAAAAAATATATCGCTTAGTTTATAAATAATTTTATTAATTTAATGATTTTATAAAATTGTTTTTTATAATTTATATGTAACAAAAAATCTTCCATATATTATTTTGTTGGAAGATTTATTTTAGTTTAACTTTTTTTTATAAAAGAATTACATATGTTACAAATTTAAAACTCTAGTTGTTTCTAAATCTTCAATGTCAAAAGAGCCATCATTAAGTTCATTCAATCTTTTATTTAGCTCTTTTAGAAGAGAAAGCATTTTTAATTTATCATTTTTTTCTTTTTCTTTATTAAACCAACATGGTTGATCATGTGAATCAAATTCATAATATCCATTAAATAATGTTTCTATATTTTTTGAAATATTTTGAAGTTCTTTATCATTAATAAAAACTAAAAATTCTTTTTCATTATCCCATTCAATGCCATCTTCATCACAATACCATAATGGTGAATGGAGAAATTCGTTCATTATTTTTATTTTTTTCATTTTTCTATTTTCCTCCGTTAATAAGTAAATATTTATAAATTAATTTATTATTTTATTATATTAGATTTAAATGATTTATGTAACAAATATTACATATATGTTTATTAATTTAATGTTTATTTAAAGAAATATTAAGTGATTAAAAATATATTGTATAATGTTATTAATTGGAGAATTAATTTATGAAAGAAAATAGAAAATTAGTTAAAGATGTGCTAAAAGATATTAAACAAGATATGACTGATGAAGAAATTATTGCTTTATTAGCAGATAGTAAAATATCTGCAAATCCTAATAAAGAAAAAGATTATACTTTTGGTCAAAAAGCTGCTGATAGTATTGCAAAATTTGCGGGTAGTTGGGCTTTTATTTTTACTTTTGTAGGAGTGCTTATTGCATGGATGGTTATTAATATTATTCTTGCTACTAATGCTTTTGATCCATATCCATTTATTTTACTTAATTTAGTTTTATCATGTGTCGCAGCTATTCAAGCTCCTCTTATTATGATGAGTCAAAATCGTCAAGAAGAAAAAGATCGTCGTAGAGCAGAAAATGATTATAAAGTAAATTTAAAAACTGAAATCATGATTGAAGATTTATATGATAAAATTAATATTATTATTGCTAAACAAACTGCTTTAGAAAAACGATTAAATAATAAAAAAAGTGATATATAATTAAAGTTTTACATCTTCTTTACATGCTATAAATTATTTTTTGTTCTATCACATGATAAAATTAAATCAAGAAATGAGGTACATATGAGTAAAGAAAAAAGATTTGTACAAGTATATGAAGAAGAATGTGGTTTTTTTGACCCAGAAAGTAGCTTAGTTGTAGATACTAAAACTGGAGTTACATATTTAATAATTAGAAATACTTTTGGCTCTATTATAACTCCACTTTTAAACGCTGATGGAAACCTATTATAACTAGCGTTGAAGAAATTAAACAAAAAAATAGTTGATTTATTATTTATCTCTTGATATGATGTTCATGTCAAGAGATATATTTGACTTTATAAAATCGTAATATAAAACAAAATATGATTAATTAATTATTCGATGAGTAAATAAATAATCATTAATGATTTATATAATTATTTTATAAATAATATAATTTTTTAATAATTTTTTATATCTCTTGCTTTAGTTTTTTATAATACAAGGAGGATTTTTACATGAAAGACTTAAGCACTTATATTAAAGAAGTACAAAATCAAATTGATTATCAATTTGAAAATGAGGATTTGCTTTATCAAGCATTTACAAGAAGTTCATACGCTAATGAAAATGGTGGAATGGATAATGAAGAATTAGAATTTTTAGGAGATCAAGCTCTAGATTTTATTGTTACTAAAATTCTTACTTATCGTTATGGTCATTTAAATAGTGAAGATAGAGATTTTGATAATAATAATGAATATGATGAATTCTTTTTTGAAGGTCAAGATGAAGGTTCATTAACTGTATTAAAATCAAAATTAGTTAATAAACAAATGTTGGCGAAAAGAATTGATATTTTAAATTTTAATCAATATTTATTTATGGGCGAAGGAGATAAAAAAGATCATAAAGAAAATGAACCTTCTATTAAAGAAGATTTATTTGAAGCAATAATAGGCGCAGTAGTGATTGATTCAAAATGGAATACAGATAAATTACAAGATGTAGTAGAAGCTATGCTTAATATTGATTATTATTTAGAAAATGGATTTGATAATGATTTAGATTATATTTCTTTAATTCAAGAATGGAATCAAAAAGAATATGGAGAAATACCAATGTATTCATATAATCAAAATTATGATAATTCATTTAATGCTTATTTAATACTTAAAACAAAAAGAGGAAATATTAGATATTTAGGAACTGGTTATAGCAAAAATGAAGCAAGAAATAAATGTGCTGAAAATGCTTATTTAGATATTAAAGAACATAATGAATTATGGTCAATAGATGATGAATTACCAGAAATAATAAATATGGATAATTCTATTAATTTATTACAAGAATTAGCCCAAAAAGGATATCAAAATATGCCTATTTATAATATTGATGATAAACCTTCATTTGATGAAAAAGGTAATCAATTATGGTCATGTACATGTTCATTATTAGACAAAAATATTTCATTTACTGCGACTAGCTCATCAAAAAAGGACGCTAAAAAATATGCAGCATATTTAGTACTTTGTGAAGAATTTAATTTGGTTAATATTTATGAATAATATTATATAAAAGATTTTAAATTTTTATAAAAACTACTTCTATTCATATTAAGAGATGACAATGCTTCGGCTAATGTTATCTCTTTTTTCTTATATTGATTTGCTATTTCTTGAAAATTATTTGGAAGTATTATTCTTGGACGACCTAAATGTTTTCCTTTTTCTTTAGCAATTTTAATACCTTCTGCTTGACGCAATTTAATATTATCTCTTTCATTTTCAGCTACAAAAGATAATATTTGAAGTACAATATCGCTAATAAATTTTCCAATGAGATTTCTTCCTTCTGCTCTAGTATCAAGAAGTGGCATATCCAATACTTGAATATCAACATTTAAAATATTAACAAGTGTTCGCCATTCATCAATAATCATATCATAATTTCTTCCTAATCTATCAATACTTTTAATTATTAATAAATCACCTGATTTTAACATATTTTTTAATTTTTGATATTCATTTCTATCAAAATTTTTTCCACTTTGTTTATCAATAAATATTGATTTATTATCTAATCCTTGTGCATACATGCAATTAAGCTGTCTATCAATATTTTGTTCTTTTGTACTTACTCTTATATATCCATATTTCATATAATCACCTCTAAATGATTATATCAAAATAATTTTTATCTACTTAATTCTAAGAATATAATTAAAATGCGTAATAATAACTAAATAGAAAATACATTAATAATTTAAATGTTTTCATTAAGTAAAAAATCTACTAGATGAACAATTTTAATACCATTGATATTACCACATGCATAATCATCAAGTGTAACAACCAATTTAGGATAATTATCTTTTATTTCCATAAGATTATCTATTTCTCTATCAGATTCTTTTGGCAATTCTTTGCATACTTGAATGTAAATTTTATCGTTACGAGATGTTGCAACAAAGTCTATTTCTTTATCAGCATTCTTTCCTATATAAACATCAAAACCACGACGTTTAAGTTCAAAGAAAACAATGTTTTCTATTGTTGAAGCAATACTTGTTGGATTAAATCCATACAATGCATATTTTATAGATTGGTCAGCTAAATAAAATTTTTCTTGTGTTTTTAAGATACTTTTACCTTGTAAATCATATCTTTTACAACGATAAATAACAAATGCTTTTTCTAACCATTCTAAATAATTATAAATTGATTCAACAGAAATTGTTCTTCTTTCTGACTTTAAAAAATTTACTATTGAATTTGCAGAAAATGTTTTACCAACATTTTCAACAATAAATCTTACAACACGATTAAATAAGTCTATATTTGTAATTGAATGTCTATTAACTATATCTTTTATAACAACAGAATTATAAATATCTTCTACAATTGAATATGTTGATTTTTCATCAAAATTACTACTAGCAACCAATGGGAAACCACCATAACGAATATAATCTTGCAAAAGGTCTTTGTTTGATTTATTAGTATTATTTTTAAAAGTTAAATATTCTTTAAACGAAAGAGTATAAACAGGAATTGTTATATATCTTCCAGTTAAATAAGTTGATATTTCACTACTCATAAGTCTTGAATTTGAACCAGTTACATAAATATCTGTATTATAATTCTCAAGTATAGTATTTATAACTTTTTCCCAACCATTTATTTCTTGTAATTCATCAAGCAAAAAATAATATTTATTGTTATCAATTATAAGAGATTTTAATTCTTCGTACATTTTTTTAGAAGTAAATGATTTATCATAATCTTCATTTGAATATTTTCTTGTAATTATATGATTTTCATCAATTCCACGAGAAAGAAGTTCTAGCTTTAACATTTCTAAAATTGTTGATTTTCCACATCTTCTAATTCCTGCAAGAATTTTGACTAATTTTACATCTATAAATGGTTTAATTCTTTCTAAATAATTTGGTCTTATTATCATAATATTTGTTCCTTACAAATATATTTTATCAAAAAACTTCTAATTTTAAAATACTTTTTACGGAAATACCATAAAAACTTTATATTTTGCTAAACTTTTTAAGATGTTTCATAAATGCTTAATCATTTTTTAATAGAATGACAACAATAAAAAAATATCTAATGAATAGTTAATAAAATAATTAAATTATTATGATTTTTTATTTTTTCTTGACCAAACTGGTTGATTTTATCTTGACATTTTCATCTGCGCATAAAATCATATTTTCATTTACGCTGATGAAGGGTGATAAGAGAATCAAGCTTATAAAATAACTGACCAATCTTCTCTTGTTCTTTTTTTTCAGGTAAAAGAATATTTATTTCCATTACCTTATTCTTTGATATGTTAAATCTCGAAATACCTTGAGCAAGAACTGTTACTGGTTTTCTAAAAGAATCAGACCTAAGTAAATATCCAAAATAATATGGATTAAAATCAATCGATGACCTAAAGCCAAAACAAAAACTATTTAGATAGATATTTCCACTATTTCCTAGCCAAACTGACGACATTCCAACTTCTTTAGGTGTTTCCGAAGAGTTACGCTGTTCCCAAGAATGACAAAAAATGGAAAAAATTTGAACAAAATTGAGAATTTAAATATATTTGTGATATTATAAAAATATCTAAGAAAGGGAATATATTATTAAACTAACAATTTAAAGAGTTTTAATTTTATTAAATGGAGGAGAATAATGAATAAACAAGAATTAGCTACTACAATTTGGAAATCAGCAAATGATATGCGTTCTAAAATTGATGCAAATGAATATAAAGATTATATTTTAGGTTTTATTTTTTATAAATTTTTATCTGATAAAGAATTAAATGGTTTGCTATCTGATGGATGGACAAAGGATGATCTTAAAAATTATTTGGTAGAAACAAATGAAGACCTTTATAAAACTTGTCGTGATAGATATGGTTATTTTATTTCTTATGATGACTTATTTTCAACATGGCTTGAGAAAAAAAGCGATTTTGATGCATCTAATGTCAGTGATGCTCTTTCTGATTTTACAAGAAATATCAATGAAAATCATAAAAAAGTATTTGAAAATATTTTTGATACATTGGATAAAGGCTTATCTAAATTAGGTGATACATCTGGTGCTAGAACTAAAGCAATTAATTCATTGATTCATTTGATTGATCAAATTCCAATGGATGATAAGCAAGGATATGATGTTCTTGGTTATATATATGAATATTTAATAAGTAATTTTGCAGCAAATGCTGGGAAAAAAGCAGGTGAATTTTATACACCACATGAAGTTTCTTTAGTTATGTCACAAATTGTTGCAAATCATCTTAAAGATAGAGAAACAATTGAAATATATGACCCTACGTCTGGGTCTGGCTCATTATTAATTAATATTGGACAAAGTGTTGCTAAATATCTTAAAGATAAAAATAAAATTAAATATTATGCTCAAGAATTAAAAGAAAACACTTATTCTTTAACTAGAATGAATTTAGTAATGAGAGGAATTAAACCTGAAAATATTGTTGCTAGATGTGGTGATACTTTAGCGGATGACTGGCCATATTTTGATGAAGGAAATAAGGAAAATACATACGAAGTATTGTATGTTGATGCTGTTGTTTCAAATCCACCATATTCTCAAAAATGGGAACCACATGAGGATGCAAGATTTTCAAATTATGGTATCGCACCTAAATCAAAAGCTGATTATGCGTTTTTATTACATGATTTATATCATTTAAAATCAGATGGAATAATGACAATTGTTTTACCACATGGTGTTTTATTCCGTGGTGGTGAAGAAGGTGAAATTCGTAAAAATTTAATTGAAAATGATAATATTGATGCAATTATTGGTTTGCCAGCTAATATTTTCTTTGGAACAGGTATCCCAACAATAATTATGGTTTTAAAGAAGCAAAGAAATACTAACGATGTTTTAATTATTGATGCATCAAAAGGATTCGTTAAAGAAGGAAAAAATAATAAGCTTAGACCATGTGATATTAAAAAAATTGTTGATACTGTAATTAATAGAGAAACAGTTGAAAAATATTCTAAAGTTGTTAGTAAAGAAGAAATTAGACAAAACGAATATAATTTAAATATTCCAAGATATGTTGATTCAAATGAAGAAAGTGAAACATTTGATATTTATTCTACAATGTTTGGTGGAATACCAAATTATGAAATTGATAAATTATCACAATATTGGCTAACTTTTCCATCATTAAAAGAACAATTATTTGCCTTAATAAAAGAAAATTATTCTAAATTAAATGTTGATAATATTAAAGAAACAATTGAATGTAATAATGATGTTATCAAGTTTGAAAATGAATATAAGAACAAATTTATGGATTTTGAAAATAAATTAAAAATATTACTTCTTGATCAATATTCAACAATAAATATTGCTAAAACAGAAGAAATAATTTCTAATGATATATTTTCAAGATTAAATAATATTAATTTAATTGATAAATATCAAGCATATGAACTTCTAGCTGATGCTTGGATAAATATTTCAACCGATCTTGAAATATTGCAAACTGAAGGTAATTCATCGCTTAATAAAGTTGATCCATTATTTGTTACTAAAAAGAAAGACAATAAAGATGTTGAAATTCAAACTGGATATAAGGGGCATGTTTTACCATTTGATTTAGTTCAAAATGAATATTTTTCATCTCAAAAAAATGAATTAAAGAAATGTGAAGAAAGACTTTCAGAAATTTCATCAAAATATAGTGAAATTATTGAGAATCTTTCTGATGATGATAAAGAAGAAATTAATGATTGCTTAAATGAAAATTGCGATGCGTTTGTTAATGCGGCAGTTTTAAAATTTGCAAAAACTAATATAAACAAAAAAAATATTTCTTTAACAGATATAGAAAAAAACATCTGTGAAGTTGCAAAATTAATTGATGAAGAAAAAAATCTTAATAAAACAATAAAAGAATTAGATAGTAAAATAATAAAAGAAACAAAAGATAAAATAGAAAATATGTCTTTAAATGAAGCGTTAAATCTTTTAGAAAAGAAATGGATTACACCATTAGCTAATAATCTTAATGAATTACCAAAAACAATTATTGATTATTTAACTAAAAAAATTACAGAATTATCAAAAAAATATGAAACTACATTAATAGATATAAATGAACAAATTGAACAAACTGAAAAAGAACTTATTTTAATGTTAGAAGAGCTAAATGCTAACCCAGATGATGAAGCTGGATTGATGGAATTCAAAAAACTACTTGGAGGTAAGTAAAATGAGTGAAAAAATACTAAAACCTCAAATAAGATTTAAAGGATTTACTGATGCTTGGGAACAGCGT
>QWCN01000709.1_pt1 | contig 71854 bp, 66 predicted proteins | sample 1972711 | NCBI WGS metagenome assembly QWCN01 (sample SAMN09866707, study PRJNA288562) | Human gut metagenome isolate term1_stool, whole genome shotgun sequencing... | isolation source: gut | host: Homo sapiens | place: USA: California | reverse complement strand
AGATTCTCTTATCACCCTTCATCAGCGTAAGTGAAAATCCGATTTTATGCACAGAAAAATTTTTTTCTGTGCTTTTTGTCATTCTTGGGAACAGCGTAAACTGGGAGATATCTTAAAATCACAATCAATTAATATTGATTTTAATCCTGAAAAATTTGCTAAATATGAAGTGATTCAGCAAGGTAATGAACCAATAGCAGGATATTCAAATAATGCTCCATTTAGAAATTATAAGCAAATAGTTTTATTTGGAGATCATACATTATCACTTTATAAACCTAAAAGTCCATTTTTGGTGGCTTCTGATGGTGTTAAAGCATATTTTTTAGATAATGTTAATGGCAATTATTTATATCATTTATTGAGCTTTAATTTGCCTAAAAATGAAGGTTATAAAAGATATTCTTCAATTTTGCTTATCACCCTTCATCAGCGTAAGTAAATAATGAAATGGAGGTAAAAAATGATAAAAAAACAACAAAAAGAATTGTTTTCAAGCTATTTTGAAAGATGGATAAATGTTTATAAAGAAGGAGCTATTAGAAAGGTAACAATGGATAAATATAGATTGTCGTTGAGTTGGGTTAATAAATTAGTACCAAAGTTAAAGCTATGTGATATTGATAGAGTTACTTACCAACAATTACTAAATGATTATGCTAAAGAACATGAAAGACAAACAACTATGGATTTTCATCATCATTTAAAAGCTGCAATTTTAGATGCAGTTGATGAAGGTGTTATCGAAAGGGATCCTACTAGAAAAGTAATTATTAAAGGTAAAGCACCAAGAGAAAAAAAGAAAAAATATTTAAATCAATTTGAACTTCATACTTTACTTAATGGATTGGATTTAAGTAAAGAAATAAATAATGATTGGTTAATTTTATTAATTGCTAAAACTGGTATGAGATTTTCTGAAGCGATAGCGTTAACACCTTCTGATTTTGATTTTGTTCATCAAACTTTGTCGATTAATAAAACTTGGAATTATAAGGATGGTGGTGGATTTCAACCAACAAAAAATAAATCATCAGTCAGAAAAATTCAAATAGATTGGATGATAGTATCTCAATTTTCTGCTTTAGTGAAAGATTTACCTAATGATAAGCCAATTTTTGTTAATGAAATAATTTTTAATTCAACAGTAAATGGTGTTTTGTCAAGACATTGTAAAAAGTTAGGCATACCTATTATTACTATTCATGGATTGAGGCATACACATGCATCTTTATTGTTATTTGGTGGCGTATCTATTGCAAGTGTTGCAAAAAGATTAGGTCATTCAAGCATGAATACTACAGAGAAAACTTATTTACACATTATACAAGAATTAGAAAATAAAGATGTTGATTTAGTTATGAGGTCTCTTTCAGGACTTTGTTAATTTTAATTTTACTTACGCTGATGAAGGCTGATAAAAAAATATGTTAAGATAGATATAGGAGGTTTTTTGTATGAGTTTGATATATAAGTATGCAAATATAAGTAATGCTATTAAAATTTTAAAAAGTGGAAAAATAATTTTAACTAATCCATTAGAATTTAATGATCCGTTTGATTCTGAATTGCTGATAAAAAATGAAGATTATGAAAAAGCAATTGAATTAATAAAAAATTATTGCTTTTTTAAAGTGTTATCTAATAAAACAAATAATAAAAACATAAAAAAAATGATGAATGAAATAAAAAAAGAAAAAATATATAAATATAATGAATTCAATATATTTGGTAATTTTAGTAAGAAAAATGATATTAATTTTATCAATAATATTAAAAAGAAAGTTGATGAAATTAGGAATTCAGCTTTGATTGGTTGCTTTAGTAAAACGAACAATAATATTTTGATGTGGTCTCATTATGCTGATTCCCATAAAGGAGTATGCATTGAGTTTGAAGAAGAAAGAAAAAATATTTTTAAAGATGTATCATATTCAGAAACAAGAGAATATTTTGATATCAATTTCGTTGTTTCTAAATTACTTGCTTTTGATTTTCTTAATAAAAAGTATGATTTAAATAATAATGCCTTATTTGACAAAATAATGAAACCATTTTATGTTAAATCTAAAGATTGGGAATATGAACAAGAAATAAGATGTGTTTTGTCTAATAATGAATGTCCTAAAAATATTGATGATAAGAAATATGGAATTGATATGAAAATTAAAAAAATATATTTAGGTATAAGAGTAGAAAACAATGATGAATTAAAAGAAATAATAGAAATTGCAAAAGAAAAAAACGTTGAAATTGTTTATATGAAAGAAGATAAAAATAAATTTGCCGTATCTAGTACAAGTGAAAAATGTGGTATTGCTTAACATAAATCTTTATATTAAAATATAAGTTAATAAGACACTAATTATTTTTTTTTAATTTATTTTTTATAATTCAATTATAAAGTAAAGGTGAGCTGAAATGAAATATTATTGTGTTAAAGCAAAATGTGGACATGTTGGTAGAAATCATTATATTGAAAAGAATTTCTATGTAAAAGCAGAAAATGGTAAAGAAGCAGCGTTTATTGTTAGGAATAAACCAAGAGTGAAACATCATCAAAAAGATGCAATTATTGATGTTTTAGAGATTTCGTTAGAGAAATATGTTCTTGGAAAGAAAATAATGGAAAATGATGATTATTTTCATGTTCATGATTCTTCTACTCAAAGAAAAATACATGCTGTTAATGAAGAAGAAATTATTAATGAACCAGAAATTATTAAATATAAAAAGAATAGAAATGGTCAAAATTTAAAGAATCAACTTAAATGGAAAGATGGCTTGAATCAAATAAAGGAGTTCATATAAATGGATAAGAAAAAAATAGGTAATTTTATAAAAGAATTAAGAAAAGAAAAAAAGTTAAGTCAAGAAGATCTAGCCGATTTATTTTTAGATGTTAATATTATTGTTTCATGTAAAGCAATTAGTGATTGGGAAAATGGTAAAACGATTCCTGAAATTGAAAAAATACGAGAATTAGCAAATATATTTGAAATAACTATTGATGAACTGCTTGATGGTGAAAGAATTTCGCAAATTGATTTAAAAAAAGAATATTTTATATGTAATAAAAATTGGTATATTGATTATCCTCAAAATAAATTATATCAAATGAATCAAGAACAAGTTGTAAAAATAAAAAATAAATTTAATGAGTTATTAAATATTAGAATTAATAATGAATTTACTATATCTGAAGAAAAAGAATTTAAATTTTTATTTAATAATTTTTATCAATTATCTGATTATTGTATAAATCAATATAAAATAAATGTTAATGATAATTATTTATTGTTTAAATATGGAATTAATAATATTTTAAATGATAATAAAGATTTATCTAATGAAGATAAAATTTGGGAGATAAGAAAATTAATTGTTCCTAATGATGAAATAACATTTAATAGATACAATTTAATAGATTTTAAAAATAATATTTATTTAAAAAAAGCTTTTAATAATCTTGAATTTTGGGAAAAAGATATGGTGTTATCCTCATTTCAAAAATTTGATTTTAATAATCACGATTATAGTAAATATGGTTCAGAAAACTTAAAAAGACACGAAAATGAAATTGGGGAAGATTATGATAAAGAAAAAGAAGAAAAAGAAATAATTAAATTTTTAATAAATAATGGTGCTTGTATTAATAAAAATTATCTTAATTCTGTTGAAAGAATCAAAATACAAAAAAGAATTATTGATAAATTAGAAGAAATATATAATAGATGTTTTAAACCATTAAGTGCGCGTGTTTTTATTGATAATGTTTTAAAAGATATAACTGTTGAAAATACAAAAAAGAATAGATTTATTATTAAATATTATGAAAAATTATATTTTGTTTTAAATTATTCAATAGATGAATTATATGATTTAGTAGTTAATAATGAAGAAATACCAAATAATATTACTATTGAAATAGCAAAAATTTATAATATTAACACTAATCAAGATATGAAATATATTTTATCTGATTTAAATGTAAAAGGTAATTTTGATTATTTTGAAAAAATCTTTAAAGAGTACAAAAAAGAAGAAAAAGAAATAGAAAATGATTTATGCGAAATTAATTTTTTATTAGAAAAGATAAAAAATAATGAGAAATATTATTATTGTTTTGATGATGAAGAAGTAGGGGTTAAAACTACTAATGAAATTTATGGGTGGTATTATTGTTGGAATTGCGATGTTTCAAAAAAAGAAATTTATAAATTAAGAATGGTTGATGAAACTAAAGAATTGTTAAAGAATATTGATGATTTAAGTTTAAAAGAAATAAGAGATAAATATTTTAAAATGGAGGTTTATGAAGATGAATAATGTTAATTCAGAATTAATTGGATCATTAATTAGAAAACTTAGAAAAGAAAATGATATGACATTAATAGATTTAGCAAAAATTCTTAATGTTAGTAAACCAGCTGTATCTCAATGGGAAAATGGTAAAGGTATTAAAACAGAATATTTATATAGTTTATCTAAATTTTTTAATATTTCTATGTCTGAATTATTAGATGGAAAATTAAATGAAGAAGATAATGAATCTTTTTGGAAAAGAAATTATGATATAACTAATTATGATTTTGAAGATAATATTAATGAAAAAAATATCGATAATGTAAAAGAATATTATGTTCATTATAATATGATAAAAAATAGATTTTATAATTTATTACCAAAATGGGCTAATGATCAATTAAAAAATAATGAATTAGAAGAATTTATTTATTTAAAAAATTATTTCGAATTTGATTATAATTATAAAAATATAATCGATAATTCTAATGGATATAATATTTTTGAAAATGAAAATACTCAAAAAGAATTTGTAAAAAAAATAATAAATAAAATTAATGATTTAAGTAGTGATGAATATAATTGGGAATTAATAAAGTTATATAATTGTAAATTAGATTTAAAAGGTGAAATTGTTTGTAAAAGTGGGAATATGAAAGCATTTAATTATATGTTAAATGTGATGACACAAGTAGAAAAAGATGTATTATTAGAACATAATTTATATTATGATAATGAAAATAATAAAAAAACTACTTTTACAAATGATGAAATAGAACAACAAGAATATTTTAAGATAATGTTAAATAATAATTGTAATTGTATGCTTGATTATCATAATAATTATGAAACCATTTCTAATGAATGTTTAAATTATTTTGAAGGTAAAATAAAAATTAATGATTTGAGAGAAAATGAAAATATAAATAATATTCATTTATATATTGATTCATTTGGAAGAGATTATCATATTGCATTACGTAAATGGAAATTATTATCTTACAAAGAATATTGTAAATTTATAGATTATAAAAAAACAAAATATTTAAAAAATTTAGTAAACAATAAAGATTCTAATCCTTTAAAATATTTTAAAGAATTAATTAATATCGATAATATGTAAAATGGTGGTTTTATGGATAAATTTGAAGAATATTTGAATGAAAAAGAAAACAAGTATATTAAATTGGCGTTAACAGATACGACAGCTGTAACTTTAAATAAAAATGGAATTAATAAGAAAAATGAAAAATTTGAAGATGTTAACTCACAAGAAAGTAATAAGCAATTATCAACTTTAGGTGATAGTATTATTAAATTTTATTTATGTAGTTATTTTTATGGAAAAGCAGAAAATATAAGTGAAAAGAAAAAATATTATGAGACAGATGAATTTTTAGTTAGTGTTATAGCAAAACATTATAATTTATTAAATAAATTAGATTATGATTCTACTAAAAAACCTAATGACTATAATTATATTAAATGTGGTAAAACATCAACTGGTAAAAATAAAAAATCTCATAATGATCATAAATTTATTGCTACTGCAGTAGAAGCAATGATAGGAGCAATATATTTAATTAATAAAAATGGTAATTGGTTTGATGAAATATCTACAATATTAAAAGAATGGATGACATTTGAATAAAATTATTTATTATTAAAATAATGAATAATTATCTTTTGTATCATTTCTAATAAATCTTCTACATTACAATTTAATGTTTTTGCTAAAGCATAAACTGAAGCAGCAGATGCTTTATTTATATCTTTTGTACTAAGTTCATATTGTTGTAAAGTTCTTAAATTAACAATTCTATTTTCCATAAGAATTGCTAACCAATTTAAAATTGTATATTTTTCATTAGAGAAATCTAAAATTTTTAATTCATCAAGATTTAATTCATACTTATTTGCGTATCCTTTATTATACTTAATACAATGCCCATTCTTTAGCAAGTTTTAAATATTCAGTACAATGAAAACCTTGACCATAATAATTATATGTCTTACCTTAACCAAATACTGGATTTTCGATAATTTTTAATGAACCATGATATAGAATAATTTTTTTCATATTCGGCCCCTTATGTACTTCTATAGAAGTAGTGTATCAATTATTTTAAATTTATATTATAATATTAATGAATTTATTTAAGGGGTAAATATGGAACAAAAATATCTTGAAGATAAAATGCTTGAATTAGAAAAAATAATAAATTATAGATTCAATGATATTAATTTATTAATGTGAAGCAATGAATGCTACAAAAATAAGTGAAAATGATCATGCAAATGAAGGTTTAGCGTTAGTAGGAGATACAATATTAAAATTTGTTTTAGCAGATAAAATATTTACTGAAGAAACAAAGATAAAAGGTGAAATTACTAAATCAAAAGAAAAACTAGAAAATAATCATAATTTATTTAATGTTAGCAGTAACTTAAAAATACAATTTTATTTATATAATAAGTATAATGAGAAGGCCCATTTTTATGGTGAACCCAATGCAAGTCAAAATGAATTAGTTCATCTTGATGAGGGCCATGATGCAAGTATAGAAGCAATTATTGCAGCTATATATTATGATTCTTCTTTTGATAATATTAAGCACTGGATACTATATTTTTTATATCCATTATTAAAAAAATATAGTACAATATAAAAAAGAAAAGAGGATGTAAAAATGAAAACAACTTATCAAATAAAAGAAGAATTAACACTTATCTTAATGTATTTAAATCATAGATGCATGCATGAAGAATTCTTTGATAAATATATTATTTATACTTTTAAAGGTTATGATTTTGGTGATATTAATTCATTAACAAAAGAAGAATATATTATGCAAAGTAATACACGTAAATCTAGTATGGTATTTATTACCGATAAAGGCGTTAGAAAAGCTAAAGAATTATTAAAAGAATGGAATATTGAAGAATAATGGAAAATTTATTTAATTACGCTACTAAAGAATTGTCTCAAGATGCTTTTTTAATGTGGTTAATGGCTAATTATAATTGTGAAGAAGATAACCAATTAAAATATGCTTCAAGAAAATTTATATGTAAATTATTTGAAATTAATAATGTTGATATAAATAAAAATGATATTTTAAATGTTGAGGTTTATCCTCAAGAAAATAAGATTGACATTTATGTAATAATTTATGTGCAAGATAAAGGTAAATATGGTGTTTTTATTGAAGATAAAACATCATCTTTTGAACATAATCAACTTGCTAAATATAATAACAATATTAAAAAAATAAAAAATAGTGATAAATTAGATTATGTTTTAAAAATATTTTATAAAAGTCATTTAATTGATAATGAAGAAAGAAAAAGAATAAATGACGCTAAATGGAAAGAATTTTCTTTTGATGAAATTTATAATTTTTTTATTGAATATAAAGATGTTAATAATATAATTTTATCTCAATATGCTAATTATGTTATAAATTTATATTTAAGTTCTTTTAATGTTGAAAAGCCAAAAGATAATAATTTAATAGCATGGACATCTTATTTTGAAAATGTTATTAAACCAAGAATTGTTGGTATTTGCGATGCTTGGATAGTTGAAAATAGGCAATATGGTTATACATATATGTGTATGAGACCACTTAATCGTGGTAAAGAATTAATGCCTTATTTGGAAATAAGAAGTAGAGATTGTGTAAATAATCAATTTATGGCTAGAATTTTAATGCATCGTGTTGATTATAATAAACATAAAAATGGTTTAGAAGAAATTAGAAAAATAATTTTGGAAAGAGAAAAAAATAATATATTTAAAGGAAATTACGGTGAAAAGAAAAATAAACAAGTAGCACGTACGATTAAAAATAAATATTATGCTGAAACTGATAATCAATTTGTTGATTTATGTAAAAAAGTAATTAATGAATATAATGAAATTATAAAATTTTGGGATTAATATTTTCAATAAATTACTTTTTGATAATGAATTATATTTTGTATTGTATTAAAATTGTTATGTAAAAATGTGTTTAACATATTATTTTGTTTTATTGTGGAGGATTTATGAAAAAAATCATTTTAACTGGTGATAGACCAACAGGTAAACTTCATATTGGTCATTATGTTGGTAGTTTAAGAAGAAGAGTTGAATTACAAAATAGTGGTGAATTTGATGAAATATATATTATGATTGCAGATGCTCAAGCATTAACTGATAATGCTGAGAATCCTTCTAAAATTAGAGATAATCTTCTTGAAGTAGCGCTTGATTATTTATCCTGTGGAATTGATCCAAATAAATCTGTTATTTTTGTTCAATCTGCAGTTCCTGCTTTAGCAGAATTAAATTTGTATTATTTAAATTTAGTTACTGTTTCTCGTTTACAAAGAAATCCAACTGTTAAAAATGAAATTGCTTTAAGAGGTTTTGAAACTTCTATTCCTGCTGGATTTTTTTCTTATCCAGTTTCTCAAGCTGCTGATATTACTGCTTTTGACGCTTCTGTGGTTCCGGCTGGTGAAGACCAAATGCCAATGGTTGAACAAACTCAAGAAATAGTACATAAATTTAATTCTATTTATGGTGATACTTTAGTAATGCCTAAGATTTTATTACCAGATAATGAAAATTGTCAAAGATTAGTGGGCACAGATGGAAAAGCTAAAATGTCTAAGTCTTTAGGTAATACAATTTATTTAAGTGATGATACTGAAACTGTTAAACAAAAAGTTATGTCTATGTTTACAGATCCTAATCATTTAAGAGTCCAAGACCCAGGTAATACAAAAAATAATCCAGTATTTATATATTTATCATGTTTTGCTAAAGATGAACATTTTGCTAAATATTTACCTGAATATAAAAACCTTGATGAAATGAAAGCTCATTATGAAAGAGGCGGTTTAGGAGATATGAAATGTAAACGTTTCTTATTTAATGTTCTTGAAGATACATTAACTCCTATTAGAGAAAAAAGAAAATATTATGAAGAAAGAATTGATGAAGTTTATAATATTTTATTAGAAGGCACTAAAAAAGCTAATATTAAAGCTAATAAAACTTTATCTAGAGTTAGAAAAGCAATGAAAATTAATTATTTTGAAGATGATAGTTTTGTTAAAGAAATGGAGAATAAATTTAATAAATAATGAATAAAGAATTTTTTTTATTAATGTTGTTTATTATTTTTATTAATCTTTCATCATGTAATTTTAGACCTTATAAAGATGCTGATTTGATAGATGTAGAAGATATTATTAATAGATACAATGAAGAAGAAACAATGTCATTTAATAACTATCTAATTTCTTCTTTTTCAAGTGAAATTAAAGAAGAAAATGGTATATATTATTTTTCATATAAAGGATATACATATTCTTATGATAGTAATAATAAAAAAGTTACTCGTGAAGAAAATGAAGAAGAATCTTATGATTATTTATTTAATAGTTTTACAGAAGCTAAAAGTGCTTCTTTAAAAGTTGGAGATGTAATAAAAACAAGTTGTTTTTATCGATTTAGTAGTCATGGCAAAGGTAAAGGATTATATACAATTGTTGAAGATAATAAAGGATTAGATTTACCTCTTGATAATGGTTTGTTTGCAAGAATAACTGGTCGTGTTTCTTTTGAAAATTTAGGTGGATATGGTAATAATTTTTATAATGATTCACCTTTATTTGATAAAATATTTCAATATAAAGATAATTACGATTTTAAATACTTATATTTTGAATCAAATTTTTATGTATGTTTAAGTCAAATTAATATGTATGAAGTAAATGATTTATGTTTTATAGGTAATAATTCTAGATTAGTAGTTAATGATGAATATATTGATACTAAATATAATGAATTCTTTTTAAATATTTCAAATTGCCATAATTTATTGTTTGTTAATTTTGGTGTTGATTATGATTTTACTAAACAAATGAATGGGATTAAGACTCAAGTTGGAATTCATAATAGTAAAAATCTTGAATTTGTAAAATGTGAATATAATATATTAAATAATTATCGTGATATTCAAAATGAGGTAACTAATTTTGATTGTTATCAAGGTTGGGAAAATATAATTATCAATAAATGTAAATTTAATAATTTATCTGATGTTGAAGCAGGTGGATCATTGTGGATTAGAGATTTTAGAAATGTTGGAAGTAAAAATATTAAAGTACTTAATTCTTCTTTTCATAAAATGGCTCATGATGAAATAATCGCGGTTTTTCAAGGAAAAGTAGAAGATGTTTTAATTAGAAATAATAAATTTTTAGTTGAAGAAAATGGCTTATCAAGTAGCGTTATGAATTTTACTTTTGGTTCTGGTAGTTCAATTATAGCAAAAAATATTTTTTTTATTGGTAATGAAGTTAATACTATTGCTAGTGGTGGACTTATTTGGTCAAATGGAGATAATGTTATTATTAAAGATAATATTATTAATGTTTCTATTTCTAAATATAGTAAAGGTAATTTCAGATTATTTGAAAGTACTGGTAGTGAAAGAATGATTTCTTTAATAGAAAATAATAATATAAATTTAAAATCTAATTTAGAAAATAGTGAATATCAAACACATGTATTCAATAAAGTAGATAAAATTAAAAATAATAAAATTAATGTTGAATGTAAAATAACTGATTTGTTTTTAAATTGTCATGAAATTACTAATAATAAAATAAATATTAATGAAGCTGAGTATGTAATTTATAATGTTCATAATATTTTTAAAGATAATGAATTAACTATTAATAATCATTTTGGCGCTTTATTTAGATATTATGGGTTTGAAATGAATAATAATATTGATTTAATTAATAATGTAATTAATTATAATTATGAAGAAAACGAAGAAGATTCCTGCTTAATTATGCTTAATGAAAGCAAAATGAATAATTATATTATTAGTTTTAATGAAAATAAAATATTTACTAAAAAAATAAATAAAAAGAGTAGAATTTTATTTTTCTACCCTTTAGATAATAATAAGCAAACGATGCATTATTTAAATAATGAAATAGATGGTTATCAAGAAAATCATTATTTAGTTAATATTAATGTTATTTCTTCCCTTGATTAGCAACTTTATTAATTTTAGAAGCAATTAATTCTTGATCACCTAGATAATATTTTTTAGTTACTTTAAATTGATCATCAAATTCATATACTAGAGGTACACCAGTAGGAATATTAACTTTCATTATTTTTTCTGGAGTTAAATTTTCTAAATGCATTACTAAGGCTCTTAAAGAATTACCATGGGCAACAATTAATACTTTTTTATTATTTAACATATCTTGTTTTATAACATTTTCAAAATATGGGACAACACGATTAACAGTATCTAATAATGATTCTCCTAATGGTAATTCATCTTTATTTATATTTCTATATTGGGCTAAATTTGCTGGATTTCTAGTATCATCTTCGTTAAGAAGAGGAGGTCTAACATCATATGATCTTCTCCATATTAATACTTGTTCTTCACCAAATTTTTCTGCAGTTTCTTTTTTGTTTAAACCTTGTAAAGCACCATAATGTCTTTCATTTAATTTATAAGACTTATTAACAGGTAACCACACTCTATCCATATTATCAAGAATAATATTTAAAGTATGAATAGCTCTTTTTAAATAAGATGTATAACAAATATCAAAATCATAACCTTCATTTAATAGTATTCTGCCAGCATTACATGCTTCTTTTTTACCATTTTCAGATAAATCTACATCAGTCCAACCAGTAAATTTATTTTCTAAATTCCATTCACTTTCACCATGACGAATTAATACTAATTTCATAATAATCTCCTTTGAGTTATACACGACTAACTCTAAATATATTATAGATTCATCAATTTTAAATTTCAAGTGATAATAAATTTATGATTAAGTTATTTACAACATCTTTACAACAATTTATTTATTACTAATTTATAATTAAAAAGGAGGAATAAATATGTACAAAACTGTTGTAATTGAATATCATCCATTTGCTAATAAGATGGCTAGCAAGATAGAAGAAAAAGCTAATGAAATGTTAAAATTAGGTTATGAACTTGTAACATTTTCTATTACTAATTCTTGTAAAGCTATTTTGCTATTTCGTGAAAAATAATACTTTATAAATATTTATATTATTTATCTTCTTTTAATTTTTAAATAATTATTATAAAATAATTATACATTAGGAGTAGTTATGAAATTTAAAAGAAGTATTTTTGTTGTCTTATTTTTTATTTTATGTTCTTGTAAAATAACTTTTGTTAAGAATTCTTCAAGTTCTAATAATAGTTCTTTTAGCAGTATAAATACTTCAAATAATGAAATAATATCTAGTTCTAGTGATTTAATTAATTCTAGTAGTTCTAGTAATGTAATTAGTTCAAGTAGTTCTAATAGTTCAAATAATATAATTAGCTCAAGTAGTTCAGATAATGTTAAATTATATTCTAAAGTTTTAAATACTAGCGTTGATGTAGGTGAATATTATGATAATTGGGGTAATGTAACTATTGATAATATAAAATATGAATATTATAGGGCTAATTATAGTGATGGATTAATATCATTAAATTATTTATCTTCACCTTATAAAGATGCATTAGGTGGTATGTTTTATAATGTAAGTCCTATATATGGAATAAGAAAAATTGAAATTGTTTATAAAACTAATAAATGTAATAATAATCCTGTTTTTAAATTTGGAATTAATTCTTTAGTGGAAAATGAAATTAATTTACCAATTTCTAATGATGAATATAATGTTTATAATTTTGAAATAAGTTATAGTAATTTTTTTAAGATATGTACATTAGATAATATATTAGATATAAAATCATTAACTATTAATTATTCTAATATTAAAGAAAATTATTCTAATAATTATTTATCTAGTGGAGATGGAGATTTTAGATTAAATCCTGTCGTTTATGAAGGTGATTTAATTGATGGAGTGAGTTCTGTTAATGTTCCTATTAATGTAATTAAAGAAGGTAATAATTATAAAATTATCGAAACAAAAAAATATGTTTATTATTCTTATAATTATATTAGTAGAAATAAATCTTTAGCTAGTGAAGCTAGTTTAACTAGTCCTCTTGATGTAAGTAATTATTTTATTGCTTTTAAAACTTATCCTTGTAATTATGTTTTAAGTAAAAAATATAATACAGCTTATAAAATATTTGGTGATTTAACTAGATGTGTTTCTATTTATTCAAGAGAAGATGGATACGCAAAAAGTGTTCCTTATCAAGAAAATTATTCTACTGGAGAAGTAAAATATTATGAATGTGATATTGCTTTGGATGCAAAGTATAAATCTAGTAATAGGGGTGTAGGTAGATTAGTAGTATGGTTTTATGGATTTGCTAAAAATAAAGGCGCTACTGGATATGATGATTCGATTGTAACTACTTATACTGATGATCATTATAAATCATTTTCTGAATATTTAAATACAGGTAAATTTTCTAAGAATTTTAATGCTGAAACTAATTGTACTAATTATAAATGGGGTGCACCAATAACATTAAATTAACTTCTTAATTCTACAAAATTATTGAACCATATTTTAGAATAATTATATAAATCTATTAAAGTATATTGAGATAATTCTCGACAATATTTTATATATTCAAAAACTAATCCTTCTAGAAATATATTAATTTCTAATTGAAGATTAGTTCTTTTTTTTATTTTAGGACTATGAATACATATTTCTAAAAATTTATTAGAAATAATTTTTACATATTTAGTTAAAAAGAAAAAAGAATCATCAGATTTGCATAATAATTTATATGTTTTATCATTTGTTTGTAAATATTTAAAAAATGTTTCAATGAATTGATCAACATTTTTAATATCAAAAAGAATGTCATTAGAAAAAAATTTATCTATTAATTCATTAGAAAAATCTTCTGCTACTTCATATATATCATTGTAATGAGTATAAAAAGTTCCTCGATTAATATCGGCTCTTTTAACTAATTCAGTTACACTTATTTTATTTATTTCTTTTTTTTCTGATAACATTTCAGCAAAAGTATTTTTAATTAAATTTCTAGTTTTTTTTGATGAATTATTAAGATTTTTTGCTTTCATTTTCTCTCCCTTTAACAGAATAATTAACATTGCTGATATTTAGATATTGTTAATAAAAATGCTCTTTAATGTATTTTTATATCGCTATTATAATATGACAGTGTTGAAAAATCAACAGTGTTAAAAAAGTATGAAACATGTACTCATTAGAAGTTAAATCATTGACTAAAGATTATGACTCAGGTTGTGGAGTATTTGATGTTAATAAAGAATTAAAAGAAGATATTATTGATATTTGCTTTGCAATAGTGACAATAGATGGTAAACTTTCATTGAAAGAAAGGATTTACATGAAAAAACTTTTTAGTGTTTAATTATGAATTATTTTGTAGGGATATCATTAGTATTTATTGTTGGTTGTAGTTTAGGATGGCTTCTTGAATTGTTTTTTAGAAGAATTGTTCATAAAAAATGGATTAATCCAGGCTTTTTAGTAGGTCCTTGTTTACCTTTGTATGGAACTGGTTTAACATTTTTATATTTAGTTTCTAGTATTAATTTATCTTTTATTAGTTCTGAAATTGTTAGAGCGGTTGTAGTTATTTTATTATTAGGAATTTTAATGACTTTAGTAGAATATATTACTGGTTTAGTTTTTATAAAAAAAATGAAAGTTAAATTATGGGATTATTCTTCTAGACCTGGTAATATTCAAGGTATTATTTGTCCATTATTTTCTTTCTTTTGGTTAGTTATCGCTGCTATTTATTATTTATTTATTCATAAATATATAATTTATATAACTGATTTTATTAATAATTATCCAATATATGCTTATTTTGTTGGTATGTATTTTGGTGTGATGGGAGTTGATGTATTCTATTCATTCCAAATTGTTAGTAAGATTAGAGCCTGGGCAAAAGAAAACAATTATGTTATTAAATATGAAGAATTAAAAGAAAGTATTAGGGCTAAAGCTATTGCTTTAAAACAAAAAAGACATTTTATATTTTCTTTTAAAACTAAAAATGGTATTGATGCTGAATTAGAACATTATAAGCAAAATGATTTAAAAAAATAATTTAAATATGTTAATATTATTAAGTTAATTTAAAGCGTTTAATATATGTTAAAAATATATATTAAATGCTTTTTTCTAGGAGTTTTATGAAATATTTTACAAAATTAGAATTAAGTATGTTTATATTATCAATTATATTGATTATTAGTTCTTTTTTTATTTTTAAAAATAATCAATATTTATATTTAGTTGGTTCACTAATTGGAATTACTTATTTATTATTTTTATCTAAAGGAATAATTTTTGGTCAAATATTAGGAATTATATTTTCAATATTTTATGGATTTATTTCTTATTCATTTAAATATTATGGAGAAATGATTACTTATTTATGTTTGACTTCTCCTATGGCGATAATTAGCTTAATTAGTTGGATAAAACATCCATCTAAAAAAAATAAAAATGAAGTAGAAATAAAAGAATTAAATTTAAAAATGAATTTATTAATTATTATTGTAGGAATTATTGTTACTATTATTTTTTATTTTATATTAAAAGCTTTAAATACTTCTAATTTAATTGTTAGCACTATAAGTGTATTTACTAGTTTTATTGCAGTAGGTTTTACTTTATTTAGAAGTAGATTTTATGCTTTAGGTTATGCTTTGAATGATATTGTTTTAATTATATTATGGTCTTTAGCATGTGGAGAAAATATATCTTATTTACCAATTGTAATTTGTTTTGTAACATTTTTTATTTTTGATGTTTATGGTTTTATTAATTGGACTAAAATGTTAAAGAATCAATTATCATAAATATCAACATTTGAAATATGATTTAATCCTTTATTTTTAATCCAATAATTAATTAAAATAGGAGTTTCAAAACTTAACATAGCTATCCAACCAACTAATGTACATAAAGCTGCACCATTTATTCCATATAGAGGTATTAATATATAAGCTGCTATAACTCTAAATATTATTTGGACAAAAGAAGATAAGAAAACAATATTTAATTTACCTAATCCTCTAAAATATGATTGTTCACCATTAGTAAAGCCAGGTAATATATATAAAAATGTCATAATAAATAAATAACTTATACCATATGGATAAACTTCTTGATCATGAGAGAATAGTTTTAATAATGGTACTTTAAATATTCCTATTATTATTGCAATAAAGATGGTATAAATGATTTCCATTAATAAACCAATTAAAAAACCTTTTTTATATCTAGAAATTTCTCCTGCTCCACGATTTTGAGCTAAAAAGACTGCACTTGCATTACCAATACATATTGCAGGAGTAATAGCGTAATCATCAATTTTAGTGCCAATATTATATCCACCTTGTTCAGATATAGGTAATAAATTAATTTTAATTTGAATAAAGGCTTTTCCTACTTGTAAAACAATTTGTTGCATTGCACTTGCTAAAGAATATGTCATTGTTTCTTTAAATAAAGACCAATTCATTTTAAAATCAGATAATTTAAATTTAAATAATGTTGGATTCCATAATCCATAAATTATACACACTATCATAGATAAAAATTGAGAAATAGTTGTAGCTAACGCTACTCCAAAAACTCCTAAAGAACAATATTTAACAAATACAAAATCTAAAACTATATTAACAATTGATGAAAAAATTAAAAAATATAATGGTCTAATAGAATCACCAACGCTTCTTAAAGCAGCACTATAAACATTATAAATACCTGAAAATAATAAACCAATTAAAGTAATTCTTAAATAAATAATAGAATCAGATAATAATTCTTCTTTTACTTTCATTAATGATAATATTTGAGGAGCAAAAATAATAACTCCTAAAGATAAAATAATAGTAGTAACACTTATTATATCGATACAAATAGCAATTTCTTTTCTTAATGTATCAAATTTTTTCGCACCATAAAATTCACTCATTAAAATATTCATGCCATTACATAAACCAATAACTAAAAATGATAAGATATTAAAAACAGGTGTAGCCGCACCTACTGAATCAACAGCTTCTGTCCCACAATATCTTCCGACCACTGCCATATCAACTGTGTTATATAACAACTGAAAGATATTGCCGATAATCAAAGGTATTGTAAATAATAATAAAGCTTTTAAAATGTTGCCTTTAGTCATTTCAATCTTTTTCATAGCTAAATTATTATATTTCTTGATTAATTTAATGTAAACTATTTCTTATTTTTTGCATAAATTAATGTAATGAATATTGGAATAAGTGCAAGAAATTTATATATTGATGGTAAAAAGAAAAAATTTATTAATGAAACATATTTATCTTTTCTTAAAGAATTTAATTTAATACCTATTTTAATTACCTCAATTAATGATGTTGAAATATTAGGAAAATATTGTTCTTTATTTCTTCTTACTGGTGGTGATGATATAAATCCATTATTATATAATGAAGAAAATATATCTTCTTATAATGTTGATCAAGAAATGGATTTATTAGATTTTAAAATTATTAATTATTGCGAAAATAATAAAAAACCATTATTAGGTATTTGTCGAGGTTTACAAGTTATTAATGTTTATTATGGAGGTTCATTATATCAAAATATTAATAAAATTCATTATCATAATGAAGCATATTTAATAATTAATAAATCAAGATTTTTTCCATATTTAAATCATAAAAAAATGAAAATTAATTCTTATCATCATCAAGGGATAAAATGTTTAGGAAAAAATTTGTTGCAAGTAGGAAAATCTAATAAGATAATAGAATTAATAGAGCATAAATATTTACCAATTATTGGTATGCAATTTCATTTAGAATTGTTAAATAATAATTTATCTAAAAAAATGTTTCAATCATTTATTAATTTAGGGAGGTATTATGAAAGATTTACAAGTAAAAAAGATAATGTTAGAAGAATTGAATCGTCAAAATAATCATGTAGAATTAATTGCTTCAGAAAATTTTGTTTCTAAAGATGTTTTAGAAGCTTGTGGCAGTGTTTTAACTAATAAATATGCTGAAGGATATCCTTCTAAAAGATATTATGGTGGATGTGAATATATTGATGAAGCAGAAACTTTAGCAATTGAAAGAGCAAAAAAATTATTTTCTTGTGAACATGTTAATGTTCAACCTCATTCTGGAACTCAAGCTAATATGGCAGTTTATTTAAGTGTCTTAAATCCAGGTGATACTGTTTTAGGAATGTCACTAGATGCTGGTGGTCATCTTAGCCATGGTCATAAATTAAATTTTTCTGGCATGAATTATAATTTTATTCCTTATGGAGTTAATAAAGAAACAGAATGTATTGATTATGATGAATTAGAAAGATTAGCTCTTTTATATAAACCTAAATTAATTGTTGCAGGAGCTTCTGCATATTCAAGAATTATTGATTTTAAAAGAATTAGAGAAATATGTGATAAAGTAAATGCTTTAATGATGGTTGATATTGCTCATATTGCTGGATTAGTAGCAGCAAATGAACATCCTAGTCCAATTCCTTATGCAGATTTTGTTACTTCTACAACTCATAAAACCTTAAGAGGTCCTAGAGGTGGAATAATTATGTGTAAAGAAAAATATGCTTCTATTCTTGATAAAAGAGTTTTTCCTGGCGTGCAAGGTGGACCTCTTGAACATATTATTTTAGCTAAAGCTGTTTGTTTTGGTGAAGCTTTACAAGATGATTTTAAATTATATATAAAACAAGTAAAATCAAATATGCAATCTTTAATTAAAGCTTTAAAAGAAGAAGGATTTAGAATAGTAAGTGGTGGTTCAGATAATCATTTATGTTTAGTGGATTTAAAAAGTAATTGTTCATTAAATGGATTAGAAGCTGAAACATTATTAAATAAAGTTGGAATTGTATGTAATAAAAATACTATTCCTTTTGATCAAGAAAAAGCTAAATATTGTTCTGGTATTCGTTTAGGAAGTCCTGCAATGACTACAAGAGGCTTTAAAGAAAAAGAATTTTATCAAATCGGAATTTATATTTCTCAAGTGTTAAAAAATCCTAATAATGAAGAATTATTAGGACAAATAAAAAATAAAATAGATGAATTATTAAAAGATTTTCCTTATATTATTTAACTTCATATTTTTTATAATAAGGTAATAAAATACCTTTATAATTTTCTTTCCAAGGTTTATTTCTACCAAGATAGTGAATTATAATGGTGTTTTTTTCTACCCAATCTAAATCGATTTTATCTTCTTTTTGAGATAAATTATGTATTTTTATCATTTTTTCACTTAAATTATAAATAAATGTATTTAATAATAATATTTTTTTACCATATATAGTAGAAATAACATCTTGATCAGGTAAAGTTAATAAATATTTTTTATCTTCTATAAAATTATAAATTGCTTCTTCATTTAAATGATCTCTTAAAAGAGTTAAATTTATCATTAAAACTCCTGTATTAATATATTCATTATCTTTTTCCGCTCCATTTTTGATTTGATTGATTCTTTTTAATATTTTTTTAATATTAGTGCAGCCAGCATAATAATTGCCTTCAAAATTAATATTATATAAATTTGATAAATTTCCTTTAACTATGATATCTGGATCTAAATATAAAATTCTATCTAATGATGATGGTAAATATTTACTAGCAAATATTCTATAATACATTTCATAAGGATATCTTTTAGTTATAGGTGCATTTTTAAAATCTTCTTTAGGAATATTTATAATAAAATATTTATTAGTTTTATCTAAATAATTATCATATTTTTTAATATCTTTTAATGTAATATCATTAGAAAAAATATAAAAATCAAATAATGTATTTTTATTATTATCATTAATAGATCTTATTAAGCTAATTAGATATGGTAAATAATTTTTATTAAGTGTTACTAAAATGTTCATTTTCTATCCCTCTTTGTTATAAGTATATTTTAAATTTTGATTTCTTACAATCTTATGTAGCGGTTGCTTTAAATTTATGTTAGTATTTATATAAATTAACGGGGGTAAAAAAATGACAAACAAAGAAATAATCTCTTATTATGGAAAAACATTAGATGAATTAGAAGATATTTATTCAAAAGTAAAAAAAGACAATAAGCTTGATTTAAGTGATGATAATATTTATTTAGCAATTTCATTTGTTAGTAAAATTGTTGGTTTAAATAATATTTTTACTGATGAATTTATAGAAGAATATAATATTAAATCAATGGTAAATTTAATTGATAAAAAGAATCTTATGATGCAAGCAAGTCATTATAGTGATAAAAATTTATTTTATGAATTTTTTGAAGTAGTTTATTCTCAATTAAAATATAGATATAATCAAATATTAAAATATGAAAAAATGTCAAAAGAAGAAAGAAAATTATTATTAATCACTATTGAATATCATATGTATTTATATAATAGTTTAAAAGATTATTTAGATACTGATTCAGAAGGTAAATTTTTTAGACAAATTTTAGAAATAATGTCAATTATTAATCTTTATAAAATTGTTAAAGATGATGATATAGTTTGTTTAGGTAGTAAAATTACTTATATGGATAGTGTAGATAATGAAGTAAAAGTGGCTAGAATTGTTTTACCTAGTCATGCAAATGGAATTAATAAATTATCATTAAATAAATATAGATTATTAATTGGTCATAAAAAAAATGATGTAGTTTATTTAGATTATTCTACATCATATTTTATTCGTATTTTAGATATTGATAACAAAATGGATTATTAATTTTGTTTTAAATAATTTCCTAATTCAGTAATATTTTTTGATTTACCAAAGACAAATAATTCATCACCAGGTAAGATTTCATCATTTGCTTTAGGGTTAATAGAAATATTGTTTCTTCTTATTAATAATAAGTTAACATCAAATTTGTTACGTGCATTTAATTCAAAAATCTTTTTTCCTTTAAATGTATTTGGAACAGATAAATCAACTACACAATAATCATTTGCTAATTCAAAATAATCAACAAAGTCAGGAGCAGATATTCTAGTAGCTAATTTTGCACCTGCTATTTTTGTTGGAGAAATAATATCTTTAACGCCTAATTTCTCCAAAATAGGAACATAATTATCTTTATCACATCTAACAGTAATATTTTTAATACCTAAATTTTTTAAAGTAACATATGTCATAATTGTTCCTTCAAAATTTTCACCAAAAGATATAACTGCATGATCAGCATTTTGTACACCTATACTTCTTAATGCTTTTTCTGAACTTGAATCAGCTTGATAAGCTTGTTCAATAATATGGGAAGCAGTTTTTACTGCATCCATATCAGTATCAATACCAATAATATCATTTGTATATTTAGATAATTCTTCAATTAAAGATAATCCAAATCTTCCTAAACCAATGATTGCAAAACTTTTTTTCATATAATCCTCCTACCCTATAATAACATTTTCTTCAACATATCCAACTTGATCTTTTTGAATTACTTCATGCTTTTGATGGAATAAAGATATAAATAGAAGTGGACCAAGTCTACCTGTAAACATAGTAACACAGATAATTAATTTTGATAAGCTACTTAATAATGGAGTAACACTTAATGATAATCCTACAGTTCCAAAACCAGAAACAACTTCAAAAAATATTTGTAATAAATTAAAATTATTTTTTTCAATAGTAGCAATTATAGTTGATATTATAATAATAAAAAATGTTGAAAATGAAGTTAATATAAATGCTTTTGAAACTTGATCATTAGGAATTTGTCTTTTAAATACATGAATATCTTTATTGCCTTGAGCAAAATTTTTAAATGCTAGAATTAAAACAAAAAATGTTGATACTTTAATTCCTCCACCAGTTGAAGCAGACCCTGCACCTACAAACATTAATATAAACATAATTATTTGACTTGCTAAAGATAAATTATTTAAGTCAACAGTAGTAAATCCAGCAGTTCTTAAAGAAAATGATAAAAATATTGCATCATGTAAAGATATTGTATCAAAATTTAATAACTTAATTAATAAAGCACCTACCACTAATAAAATTGTTGACATAGTTAAGACAATTTTTGAATGTAATGATAATTTTCTAATACTTTTTTTTTGAATAATATCAAAAATAACAATAAAACCAATACCTCCTAAAAATATCATTAAACAAGTAGAAAACATTAATAAATAATTATTTGAATAATTTATTAATGAACTTGAACCAAATAAATCAAATCCAGCATTATTAAATGATGATATAGCATGGAATAAACCATATCCAAGAGATTCAGCAAAAGATAAATGTTCAATAAAATATAAACTAATAAAATTCAATATAAAGCCAACAAATTGAATAATTAAAGCAGTAGAAACAATTTTAATTAACATGTTTACTATTCCACCAACTTCATTTTGATTTAAAGCTTCTTTTAATAATGAACGTTGATTAAATGTAATTTTAAAACCAAATAAGATAGCAATAAACATCATTATAGATACAATACCTAAACCACCTATTTCAATTAAAATAGCTAAAATTACCCTACCAAAAATATTTAAATGTTCTGCTAAATTACTTACTGGAGTTAACCCTGTAACACATATTGCAGAAGTAGATAAAAATAAAGAATCTATATATGATAACTTATTATCTGTTTGAGATATAGGTAACCACAATAAAAATGATCCAATAAAAATAACAATCAAAAATGATAAAAAAATAAAAATGAATGGTGAAAGACGAATTTTATTTTTTAATTTCTTATTCATGTTTTCTCCTAAGTAAAACCAAAATTAGTTTTACTTTATATATTTTATATAAAATATAAGGTAAAAAACAATAACTTTAGTTGAATTACAAATATATTAAAGATAAAATATTAATTGTTAAAGATAATGCAGGTATAATTTAATGGCAGAATTTTTGCTTCCCAAGCAAATTATGCGGGTTCGATTCCCGTTACCTGCTCCAATAGAGTAAAGTATAACTGATACAAAATATCAGCAATTTTTTCTTTTTATAGGGTTATTAATAAAGATTAGGAAAAATAATATAAATTCAGGAAAGTCAGAAATGATGAGTAGTGGTCTGTTTTAATTATCATTAAATGCTAAATTAATAATTTAATTGCTAATATTGAAGAAATATTTTAGGAGGAACACTAATGAAAGAACGTATAGAAAATTCACTTACGTTAGAGGATATACTAAGCAACAAAAAGTATTCAGTTAATTATTATCAAAGAGAGTACAGGTGGGGAAGAAAGCAAGTAGAACAATTAATAGAAGATTTGACAAATTCTTTTGATGACTCTTTTGAACGTGAAAAGGCCGTTGAACTTACTGATATCGAGAAATTCGATTATTACTATATGGGCACGATTATTGTCACTGGAAGTCAAGATGTGAAATCCATTATTGATGGTCAGCAAAGACTTACATCTATGAGTCTATTACTTATTGCTCTAAATAATTTGCATAAAAAATATCCTGATTCAGGCATTGGATTTCAGGATGTTAGTTCCTTGATATACAGCTCAAGAATGAACAAACTAAGTTTCAATATCAATGTCGAAGAGTGGAACTCTTGTCTTAACACTTTGTACAACGGACAAAAATATAATTCTTCATCATCTGTCGAAAGTGTGAAAAACATCTGCTTGAGATACGCCGATTTGCTTGAACTACTGGAAGAATATTTCTGTGGTGATGGTGATAAAATTTCTCTTTTTGCTTGTTGGATAGTGTATAAAATTATTTTTATAAAGATAACGACTCCAAGCGAGCAAGACGCTCATAAAGTATTTGTTTCTATGAATGATAGAGGGCTTAGCCTTAATACTTCTGAAATGTTAAAAGGTTATCTCTTATCGGAAATAAAAGATGATGTCGAACGAAATAAAGCAAATGATATTTGGAAGGATACCGTTCTTAAATTAAAACAGAGTTCTGGAGACGAGCTAGACGGCTCTTTCAATACAGAAGATGTCAATTTTTTATCTACTTGGATTAGAGCCAAATATGCTCAGAAAATCCGTGAAGGTAAAAAGGATGCAAAAGATCAAGATTACGAAATAATCGGTAGGGAGTTTCATGAATGGGTAAGACAGCATCATTCTCAAATCGGCCTTATTAAATCTGATGATTTCAAAAATTTTATTACTGTCGAATTTAAGTTTTATGCAGAAATCTATCTTAGATTAAAAAAATATTCAAATGTCTATACAGCAGGATTTGAAGAAGTTTTTTACAACGCTGATAAGGACCTGAATTACCAATACATGTTCATTATTTCTGCTTTGAACTCTAGTGATTCAGAAGAGATTATAAACAAGAAGATTAAACTAGTTGCAGCTTATATCGATTGCTATTCAGCAAGGAGATTATTTAATTTTGCAAAACTTAACTGGAACACAAATAAAGCTGATTTATTTTCAACAATTAAGGCTATTCGCGGCTTGCCACTTGATGAATTGACCGTTTTCTTGACTTATAAATTGAGAGACATGGATCTTCAGTTGACTGGTATAACCGAAGCAGATAAGGGTAATGGTTTTTCTTGGAATCAATTCACAGGTAGATATATTCTTGGAGTCTTAGCTAGATTCACAGACTACGTTGACGTTCAAACTGGAAACCAATCTTTGTTCGACTCTTATGTCAATAGGAAGGTTAAAAATTCTTACGATAGAGAACATGTTATTCCTGATAAATTTGAAGATTATCGAACAGGGTTTGCGTCACTTGAAGAATTCAACACTTTCAGATGGAAACTTGGTAATTTAATCCTTCTTAAACTTGATAAAAATAGAAGTTATCAAGATATGGCGTATTTCGATAAAAGAAAATATTATTTACAGAATAATATAATCGCCCAATCTTTCCATGAGGATTGCTATCAAAACAATCCAAAATTCCTTGATTTTTGCGAATCGAAAGGATATGCTTTCAGATACTATCTTAATTTCGGTAAGAATGAGATTTTGGAAAGACAGTGTTTGTATCAAGCTATGGCATTAGATATTTGGTCTAAAGACAATTTGAAAAAAATTTCTGGTGTATGGTCAATCGAATTAGAACAAAAAATCGAGAGTCAAAAAATTGAAAGTAGCACTAAGATTAATCTTGCCAACGGAAAGCTTAATTCATTAACAAGCAAAAAACCTGTTCTTATCGAATATAACGGAAACAAGTATCCTTGCGTACATTATGTTGATGTTGCCCTGTTTGCTATAAAAGAAATGGATCGACTAAGTCATGAAAAATTAATTGTTTTGGTTCAAAACAATTTTTATGGACGCTTATTTTATGCCGATGATACCGAACCATTAATCCAGTCAATGAGAAATGGCAAAGACACAGATATAAAAGGTGTTGCTGTTGAGTTGCATGGTAGTGGCAAAGACCTTGGCCAATTTATAAAAGCTTTGCTTGATGAATTTGGGGTTACTGATTTTGTAATTTATATAAAATAAATTAAGTTAGAACTAAAAAACGGCCCAGCCAATTAAGGCTGAGTTTTTTTTCGAATATTTCTAGTATGTTGAATTGAATCCATAGAATTTTATACTAATCAAAATTTAGTTACTATATATTACAAAATTTACAAATTAATAATTCAAATAATATTTGAAGGTAATACAAGTAGTTAGATATATTTTTAAAAAATAAATTGTATAGCTATCACTATAGTGATATAATCTATTATATATAAGGTGATTAAATGGAAAAACAGATTAAAATTTATCATGGATCAGAAAAAAATATAATTAAACCTATTTTTGGTGAAGGAAAAAAAATAATGATTTTGGCTTAGGATTTTATTGTACAAAAGATATTAATCTTGCAAAAGAATGGGCTGTTTCTTCTTTAAAAGATGGTTTTGCAAATAAATATATTTTAAATATTGAGTATTTAAAAATTCTTAATTTAAATAGTTCTGAATATACAATATTAAATTGGATCGCATTTTTGGTTGAACATCGCTTGTTTTCATTAAAGACACCTGTTGCACAAAGAGCAAAAAAATATTTGATTGATAATTTTGGGATAAATGTAAATGCATATGATGTAATTATTGGATATCGAGCAGATGATTCATATTTTGATTATGCTGAATCATTTTTGAATAATTCAATCACAGTTGAACAACTAGCAAAAGCAATGAAACTTGGAAAACTTGGAGAACAAATTGTAATAAAATCTCAATATGCTTTTTCTTGTTTAACATATGATGGGTTTGAAATTGCAAAAAAAGAAGAGTTTTATGAGTATAGAAAAGTTAGAAATGATAATGCCAACAAAATGTATTTAGATATTCTTGAAGATGAAAGCGATGGTTTATATATTCGAGATATAATAAGATTGGAGATTAAAAACAATGATACACGCATACCAAGAAATATATCTAAGTAAATCTCAACAAGTATTAGGAGATGCATTTGATTACGCTATTAACTTTTGCCATATTCCTGGTGATGATTTTATAAAACTTTTTTTAGTTAGTTCTATTAGTAAAAAAATAGAAGATGGTGATGTTAACTACATATTAGGAAAAAGTGGTATTGATATAGTTTTAGAAATTGTTAAAGAAACTACTGGAAAAGTTATTGAAGCAAAATCTATTGAATCAATTAATCGCTCAAAAGAATATTGGATTGGTTGGGCTATAGGATATTATCAATGGTACTCTGATAGAAAATTCTTTGAGATTTTTCAAGCAGTATCATTTAATGATTTAGAAAACATGTATTACACTTTACATGAAGCTGATATAAGTAAATTTGTAGAAATAATTAACCAAAGAATAAAAGATGTATTTCCTGAAACAAAATTAAAACATTTTCGTTTAATAAGTGGATGTTCACAACTTGAACTTTCTAAAAAATCAGGAGTAAGTCTTCGTTCTATTCAAATGTATGAACAAAGAAATAAAGATATAAATAAGGCAAGCGTAGAAACATTATACCGTCTTTCAAAAGTATTTGGATGTTCAATTGAAGATTTAATGGAAAAATAAGAAATGGTATAATTTGTTTAATTTAAATTAAAAAGAATTATTTACTTATACTAGATAATTAAAAAAGTTACGCAATATTGGTAAATTTCAATTTATCGGCTTGATTAGCAAACGAGGCAAATTCATTTTGCTCATCAATCAGAGCATCATATATTTGATAATCTAAAACATCATTTGTTTTTAAACATTGTTGTGCTCTGGAAGAAGCGTCCTACAGATTATATGTTGTTGATGAAACTACTTCATGATTAGTGTTATCGATAGATGATATGTCAATATATTCAAATTCTTCATTTTTGTCATATCTCTTTTTTACAAATCTTTTTGTAGTATCGACAAGCATTCTAATTGACGATTTTGAATAATTATGGTCACCAAACATCTCTATAAATCGTGATTTAATTTAGCTGATGTAGCGTCTATACAAATTTCTAACATTTGTTTGATTAACTATTGCGTAATGCATGGTTGTGTCGATTTTAGTATGACCGAGTAATATTTGCGCTTGTTCGACAGGTATCCATTTATCAATCGCTTTAGTCGCTAGAGTCCTTCTAAAGCAATGAAGGTGAACTTTGCTTACGCTTGCTTTTAATCCTAGTTTTCTAAACATTATTTCTACTCCAGATATTTGAAGTCTGTTAAAAGGTTTAAACATCGAAACGAATAATGTTTCGTTTTTATAAATGTCAATATAAATTAGATAAGAAAAAACAAACATTATTTTAATTATTTTGCACTTAACAAATGTGTTAAAAACCATCTCAAACGGAAGACTTTTCTTGCTATTTTATAAACATTGTGTTATACTAATACTAAATTTTTGCGCTTGGAGGATTATAAATGAATAAAAAAGAATATTCATCTGCGATTAAAAAGACGCCTTTTGAATATTTACCATCTAAAATCATCGCTAAAATGATTCAAAATGGACTTCTATACGAGGAAGCTTTTGATAGATGCGTAAATCAGAACGAGCTTAATGTTGTGTCTGATGAGAGACGAAAAGAAATATTTAATGTTTGTTATGATAGATTAGGAAATTTAGATAATACACTATTGAAGGAATTTATTGATGGAAGTATATCGACTAGTAAGTTTATTCTAGTATATGCTATTGCAAATAATGATCCATTATTTTTAGAATTCTTGTTAATACAATATAGAGATACTCTATTAGGAAATAAAAATTACATTTCTATAAGTGATTTTGATGATTTTTTCAATTTGATGAAAGAAAAGAATGTTATAGTTGCTAAATGGACTAATACTACTTTGAAACAATTAGCTGGCGGTTATAGAAATATATTAGTAGAATCAGGACTTGGCGAAAGAATTAAGAAAAACATTTATTCTAGAAACGTCATTGTAAGCCCTAATGTAATTAAACGAATTGAAAATATAGGCGATAAAGCTTTTTTACAGGCTGTGTTAGGAGTGAAATAATGGAAAACGAAAGATCATTAACTGAAAGATTTGTTGCAATAGAATCTAAGCTTGTCGATTCAAAAGTATTATTAGAACTCGGCAAAGCAAATGAATTACCTTTCTTTATATTTGATTATGACCCTAAACAAGAATTAATTGTTAGAGAAGAGGTTAAAAAATTAAAGAAAAACAATCCGAATATTCAAGAATTTGATCTATTTGAAATGGTTGTTGAATTCTTAAGGAATGAAGGATATTTAGACACTGTTAAAGAATATGAGACACAATATGATTCAAATATATTGTTAAGTCAATTGTTTCAGCCATTCTTGTCACTTGAAGAAGACAATAATCCTGTAATGCAATATTTTATGGATAATGTAAAAGATGATGGTAACCATATTGTATTAATTACTGGTGTTGGCAAAGTATATCCAATAATTAGAAGTCATACAATATTAAATAAATTACAACCAGTAATCAAAAAGAATCCTGTGGTCATGATGTATCCAGGAAGATATGATTTAAATAATTCAATGTGCCTAAGATTATTTGATAGATTAGGTGATGATAATTATTATAGGGCGTTCCCTTTAGAAGAAAGAATAATTAGGAGATAATATAACTAATGATGAAGATAGAAAAACTTTTTAAGAAAGATATAACACGTGATATTCAAGGCGTTGTTACTATTGGTAATGAGGAAGAATCTAGAAAGAAACAAGAACTAGAAGAATATGTATGTACTCAAGAAGTCATTAAGAACTTTAGAACTTTCTTTAGCGCTTATAAAAAATCAATTAGTCAACCAACTGAGCAAGTAGGATCTTGGATTACAGGTTTCTTTGGTTCTGGTAAATCTCACTTCTTAAAAATATTAGGCTATTTACTTTCTAATGAAGTAGTAGATGGTAAACATGCTGTTGAATATTTTGATGATAAGATTAAAGATGAAATGATAAAAGCTGATATGCAATTATCTGCAAATCAGAATAATTTAGTTGTTTTATTTAACATTGATGCCAAGGCTAAATCAGATGCCAAAAATAAAAATGTTTCAATTATGGAGACTATGTTGGGTGCCTTTAATGAAAAATTAGGTTATTTTGGCGTAACACCTTGGCTAGCTGAATTTGAAAGAAGTCTTGATAATGAAGGACTTTATGATTCTTTTAAAGATAAGTTTTCTCAAAAAACGGGTAAGTCATGGATTGATTCAAGAAGAGTAGCATTACTTTTTACAGATAAAATTGCGGAAGTGTTATCTGAATTAAAAGGTATTTCAATGGAATCAGCTAAATCATATATTCAAGATGCCCAAAAGAATTATTCATTAAGTATTGAAGAATTCTCTAGAATTGTTGCTGAATATATTAAAAAGTCTGGTAGAAGAGTTGTGTTCTTAATTGATGAAGTAGGTCAATTTATTGGAACTCGTGGTGAATTAATGTTAGGACTTCAAACTGTTGAAGAAGAGCTTGGTAAGGCTTGCAAAGGTAAAGCCTGGATTGTTGTTACATCCCAACAAGAAATTAAAGAATTAGTAGAAAGTGCTAATAGAAATGCTCAAAACGATTTTTCAAAGATTCAAGGTAGATTCCCTGTTAGATTAATGATGTCATCATCAAATGCTGATGAAGTAATTAAAAGAAGATTATTAGATAAAACTGATGATTCAGCTAACACATTAGGAGCTCTATATACCGAAAACAAAGATAGATTAAATAATTTATTAATCTTCCCACAAAAGCCAAAATGGACAGGATATGAGAACGAAAAACAATTCGTTGACTGTTATCCATTTGTAAATTATCAATTTGAATTATTACAATTAACATTCACTGCAATTAGAGAAAGTGGTATGTCAGAAGGTAAACATATTTCATCTGGTGAAAGAAGCTTGATGAATGCATTCCAAAAGAGTGCTATTTCTAAGAAAAATAGTGAAATTGGCGAATTAATTCCATTTAATGCATTTTATGAGACTATTGAAGAGTTTATGGATCATGATATTAAAAAGATTTTTGCAAGTGCTGAAAGAAGATTATCTAATCCATTTGATATTGAAGTTTTAAAGGTTCTTTTCATGCTTAAAAATGTTAAGGATATGGAACCAACGCTAGAAAGAATTTCAACATTAATGGTTACTCATATTAGTCAAGATAAGAAAGAATTAAAAGATAGAATAAAAGAATCACTTGAAAGATTAATTGGTGAGACATTAGCCCAAAAGAATGGTGAAAGATATGAATTCTTAACTAATAAGGAACAAGATGTTAATAGAGAAATTAATAAAGCTCAATATTCTACATCTGAAGTAATTAATAAGATTAGAGAGATTATTTTTGATAATGTCATTGAAATTGGTAATAAATATACTTATGGAAAGTATCAATTTGGTTTAAATAGATATGTTGATGACAATATTCAAGGTACTGACTCACCAGATAATTTAACTATCAAGATTTATACACCATGGACTAAAAACGAAAAAGATTTAAGATTAGAATCTATGTCTGGCGGTTTAATTCTTGATTTGACTAATGGCGCATATTTAGAAGAATTAATCCAAGCTAATAGAATTCAAACATTTGATAGAAATAATGCATCAGGCGCTGATTCAGTTTTAATCGATATTTTAACTAAAAAGAGAGCTGAAGCAGAAGAAAGAATAAAAAGAGCCGAAAAGAATATTCGTGCTGCATTAGAAGAATGTACTGTTTATCATAATGGTACTGAAATATTAACATCAACTAAAGACGCTAAGAAACGTGTTCTTGAAGGTTTAGAAAAAGTATTAAAGAATAAATATCATAAGATTGATTATGTTAGAACATTTATCAATAAAGCAGAAGATATTTCGGTTATTTTAAGAAATCAACAAACTAGTATGTTTGAAGATATTTATTCAACTGATGCTAATGGTCTAGCACTAAAAGAAATTTTTGATTTTATCAAAGATGAAAAGACATGGCAAAGAAGAGTAACTATGTCATCATTAACTACTAAATTTGGTAAAGCTCCATATGGTTATAGAGCTAATGATGTTAGAGGATTAGTTGCTACATTATTACATGCTGAAAAATTAAAATCAAAGATATCTGATCAGCTTCAAAATATTTATTCTCAAAATTTTATTTGGGAGTTTTCTCACGGTTCACAAGACGATAGAATTGTCATTGAAATTCAAACTGAGGTAGATCCTCAAGTTTTAATGAAAGTTAAGAGAATCATGAAGGATGCCTTCGATGTCACAATCAATCTAAAGGAAAATGATTTACGTGATGAATCGTTAAAATTTTTTAAAACAAAGACTGATGAATTAAGAAAGATTTCACTAGTTCAGCAAGGACAATATCCTGGTAAGTCAATTGTTGAAGAAATGTTATCTACATTTGCAACTATTACTTCATCAAGTGATTCAGAAACAGTATTTAATAAAATTATTTCTAAAGAGAATGACTTAATTAGATTTGGTGGGAAGATTGATTCTATTATTGCTTTCTATAATCAAGCTGGTTCTCAAATGAAAACATGGAATGCAGCTAAAGACCTTTATAATTATTATAGGGAAAATCAATTATTTATTCCCGAACTTGATGGAATGAGTAATTTAATTTGCGATATCACTGATATTCTTGGCATGGATGAACCATTTAATTCAATTGCTAAATTAGGTACTTTAGTACAACAAGCAAATGAAATCAAAAATGGATTATTAGGAAAGAAAGTTGAACTTGCTAAGAAAACAATTAATGATTCATTAGATTTAATTACTAAAGAATATGATGAGGCTATTGCAAAACAATATTCAAAAGAAGAAATTAAAGAGTCTATTAATCAATTGTATGAATCTGAAAAGACATTATATAAGAATTTACTTGGAATGTTAGATACATTTGATAGAATTTCTTCAGCTCAAATGAAAGCCGTTCAAGAAGTAAATACATTCAGAACAGAATTAGCTAAGCGAATAGCAAAAGATAATGAAGGTCAAGAAAATATTCAACCAGTTAGAAAAACAAACGTTAAAGCTTCTAATTTAATTCCGGTGGCTAATAGAACAATTAAAAACCAAGATGATGTAAATCATTTATTAGAAAACATAAAGAATTATTTAGAATCATTATTAAAAGATAATGACGAAGTAAATATCGATTAGGAGGGCTTTTAGATGAACAAAAAAGCTTTACTTGATTATGCTTTATTTGCAAGAAAAGAATTAGAAACACAAATAGCATTATCATTAAATAAATTAGGAATATATAAAGACCATATAACTAAAGCAAATGTTGTAGGTGATTTTACTATTATTGAAGGAACACTAGAAACATTTCCAAAGAGAGTCTTTGCACTTAGAAATAGTATTGTTGAAAATGAACTACATCTAAAAAATCAAAAATTTGATAATGTTGTAGAAGAATTTGCATATACTTGGTTTAATAGAATTATTGCGATTAGATTTATGGAAGTCCATGATTATTTTCCTCATGGATTTAGAGTGTTAACATCTAGAGATGGTTCTTATGAACCAGAAATTCTAAAGAATCTTCTATATGTATTTGAAGAACTTGGTTTAAAAGAATCAGTAATTAGGTCTTTGAAAGATCAAAATAAGATAGAGGAATTATATCGTTACGTCTTATTTAAACAATGTAATAAATTATCAAATATATTTCCTGACTTATTTAGTAGAGGCGAAGAGTATCTAGAATTATTGCTTCCTAATAATTTGTTATCTCAAGATTCTATTATTAGAAAGATTGAATTAATTCCTGAAGAGGATTTCTTAAATGATGTAGAAGTAGTTGGTTGGTTATATCAATTTTATAATTCAGTTAAAAAAAACCAAGTATTTGCTTCTAGAGAAACTATTACTAAAAATACATTGCCAGCTGTAACTCAATTGTTCACACCTGATTGGATTGTTAGATATATGGCTGAAAATTCAGTTGGTAGATTATGGTTAGAATCTTATCCTAATTCATCTTTGAAATCTGATTTAAAATACTACGTAGATGATGCAAAACAAGATGAAGAAACAACTAAAAAACTAGCTGAAATCAAATATAAAAATGTAGATCCAGAAAAAATTAAAATTATTGAACCTTGTAGTGGTAGTGGTCATATCTTGGTTTATGTATTTGATTTGGTTTACAAAATGTATTTAGAAAAAGGATACAATTCAAAAGATATTCCAGGATTAATTTTAAAGAATAATTTATTTGGCTTAGATATTGATAAAAGAGCTGCACAATTGGCACAGTTCTCATTGATTATGAAGGCAAGATCTATTGATAATAGATTCTTTAATGAAGATAGATTTGTAAGACCAAGAGTATTTGAAATTATTGATAGTACAGCTCTAACTAATAGTAATTATAAGGAGTGCATGAAATCACTTCATTTTAGTGATTCATCAATTAAAATCGCGGAATACTTAGATAAGGAGTTTGAACATGCTAAAGTAATAGGTTCATTATTACAATTAGAGCAAAAAGATTACTCAAATTTAATGGATGACATTAAAAGATGCAAAGAAGTAGAAACTCCAAATCTACTTGAATACAACTTTTTTAATGAAGGTACTAATTGCTTAAAACAACTAGTTCGTTTAGCAATGACTTTAACAAGAAAATATGATGTTATGATAACAAATCCTCCATACATCGGATTGTCTACTTTGGAGGCATTTCCTAAAAAATATTTAGGAGACAGATATCCTAATAGTAAGACTGATATGTTTGCAATGTTTATGGAAACTAATTTTGTTAAGAAAAATGGTTTTTTAGCAATGATAAATATGCATAGCTGGATGTTCTTATCAAGCTATGAAAAATTAAGAAAGCATATAATTCAGACACAATGCATTTATAATATGCTACATCTAGGTGCACATGCTTTTGAAACAATTGGTTGAGAAGTAGTTCAAACAACATCGTTCGTAATTAGAAATTGTGCTATTCCATCAAATGGCGTTTATTTCCGCTTGGTCGATGAAAAAGACAAAGAATCTGCATTCCTTGCGGGGGGGGTATAACAATGAATCTTAGTGTTTATAATTCTCTTCCAAGCAATATTATTGCTTATTGGGTTAGTCAAAATTTTGTTAATATATTCAAAAAATCCACTCCGTTATTCAATTATTGTGAGCCTAAAAAAGGACTTTCAACAGGAAATAATGATTTATTTTTGAGATTATGGTATGAAGTAGATTTAAACAAAGAACTATTTGATGCTACTGATTATATTTTTGCATTTGCAAGCGGGAAAAAATGGTTTCCTATAAATAAGGGTGGAAGTTTTAGAAAGTGGTATGGGAATAACGAATTTGTTGTTAACTATGAAACAAATGGCAAGGAATTAAAAAAATATTCTGGTTCTGTTATTAGAAATGAAAGTTATTATTTTAATGAATCAATTACTTGGAGTATGTTGAGCTCATCTACCCTTAGAACTAGATTTTCACCTAAAGGTAAAATATTTGAGGGAGCTGGCCCTTCATTATTTATCGATGAGGATAAAATGGATTATATATTAGGATTTTTAAGTACAAAAGTTGCTGTTAGTTTTGTCAAATCTCTAAATCCTACATTAAATATCAATATTTCTGATATTGGAAATATACCAATTGTTGATATTAATTCTAATTCTAAAGTTGCTGTTATTAGTAAAGTAAATGTTGAATTATCAAAAGAAGAATGGGATTCATTTGAAGAGTCGTGGGATTTCAGAAAACATCCACTTTTGTAGTAGGAGGAATATATTATAATGATTAGATATGAATTTTCACAAAAACGAATAAATTATATACCAGGAAATATACTAGCATATTGGCTTTCTAATAGAATTTGTGATGTGCTAGCAACTAGTCTAAAATTAAAAGACTATGGTATTGCTAGACAAGGTTTGGCCACATCAGATAACAATTTATTTTTAAAATTGTGGTATGAAGTTAGATTGGACAATATTTCATTTTCAACGAGCAGTTGTTATGAAACAAAACAAATAACTAAAAAATGGTTTCCATATAGTAAAGGTGGATCTTTTAGAAGATGGTCATCAATTAATGAATATGTTGTAAATTATAAAAATGACGGCGAGGATATAAAAAAATCAGTAATGAAAAAGTACCCATATTTATCTAATCCTGGTTTCGTTGTAAAAAATACTGATACTTACTTTAAACAAGGAATCACTTGGAATGATGTATCTACATACAAAATGTGTGCAAGATTTGTACCGAATGGTTTTATTTATGATGCTGCTGGTCCAATGTTCTTTTCAAATGATAGTAAACAGTTCTTAGGATATTTTAATTCTAATTCATTTCAATTGTTTGCGAGCATAATATGTCAAGGATTACATTATAGTACTGGACATATACCTGAAATACCATATATTGACTCCACGAATACTTCTTGGAAAGAAGATATTGAGAATCTATCTTCTAAAGCTTTAGATGAATCTAAGAAAGACTGGAATTCATTCGAGACATCATGGGATTTCAAAAAACATCCACTAATTTAGGAGGTAATTCTTATGGGAATTAGATTAGAAGATAAATACAAAGCATGGGAAGAAGAATGTAGACAACGTTTTGAAACCCTTAAACATAATGAAGAAGAATTAAATAGAATCTTCATAGATATCTATGGACTTCAAGATGAATTAACCCCTGAAGTTGCTGATAAGGATGTTACTGTTAGGCTTGCTGATAAAGAAAGAGAAATAAAATCATTAATATCTTACTTTATTGGATGCATTATGGGTAGATATTCTTTGGAACAAGAAGGTTTAGTTTATGCAGGTGGCATATTTGATGCTACTAAGTATGGTGATTATGTAGATTCAGATGGAATATTACCTATTTATAAATTTGTAGGTATCGAAGATGGCTTAACTAAAAGAATATGTGATATGGTTAGGCGTGTTTATGGAGATACTTATTATAAAGAAAATCTAGATTTTATTGCTGAAGCATTAGGTAGAAAACCTGAAGAAGATGCAGAAGAAACAATTAATAGATATTTAAATGATGGTTTCTATGATGAACACGTTAAGATTTATCAAAAAAGACCAATTTATTGGATGCTATCTAGTGGTAAACAAGGAGCATTTAAATGTTTAATTTATCTACATAGATATAATAAAAACACATTGGCTTTAATAAATACTAAATATTTCTTACCTCGTACAGCTATGTATAAGGCTGAAAGAGAAAGATTGGAATTTAAATTAAAAAATGCTGATATTAGAGAAAAAACTAAACTTGAAAAAGAATTAACTAAGATAGAAGCATGTGAAGAAGAACTTCTTGAATATGGACAGGTATTAGACCATATTGCAAACCAATATATTGATATTGATTTAGATGATGGAGTTAAAGTTAATTATGTTAAATTTCAAGGCGTTGAACTTGAAGTTAATGGAGCAAGAATAAAAAAGAACTTACTAGTTCCATTTGGACTAGAAGATAAGAAAAAATAGGAGGTTTAAAAAATGGATAATAGTAGTTATCAAGAAGCAAGATTACAACTTATTAAAATGTTTAATAAGCCTTCTGATTTTAGACATATTATCTTTTGGTATGATCCTAATGGAGATTTTCTAGATGACATTAAGACTGATAGTTTTGATGAGGCTAAAATAGTTATTTATGAAAATAATCCATTTACAGTTAAGACACTATTAGAAATAGAAGATACTAAATCTAATTATTTAGTTTATTTTCCTTGTAATAGACCTAAAGATATTGAGAACTGGTTGTTAGATACATTGTTATATTCAGACGAATATTATGCTGATATGGTTGCTTTGACAATGAGAAAATTAGGACTTGAATCAACAAAACTAAGAGATAGCATTCAAAGCCACTTATCATTCTTTGATAACAAAGATAGAATTAATCAATTAAGAAAAAGAATTGATATTAATGATGAAACAAAGCTCGAAGATTTTGAAATGGCTATGATGGGATCATTAGTTAAAGCTGAATATGATAAAATTGACTACATATTAAAAGAATTAATTTTTGATTACGATAGTGGAAAAAAATATAAGGACTTAGAAAAATTTAATTTCAAAAACTTATTATGGGATTTAATAGGTGAACAATATTGCTATAGTGGTGAAGAAAAAATTGATAGTTTAATTAAATCATTCTTAGTTACTTCGGTTAATCAAAACAAGTCTTTAATTATAGATACTCCAGTATGGAAAAATCTAATAATTAGGAATTCAAGTGAAGCATGTTGCTATTTTGTTAATGAAATCTTAAAGAAAGATAAAAGATATGAAGGATTACAAGAAGATATAGCTCAAGTATTAAGAATAAAAGATTTAATTAAATCTAAAGGGATTGATTCTATTAAATCGTCTGATGAATTTAAAGTATTTGATGAATATATTATAAATACAATTGTTAAATCATTAATTGATGGTTCATATGACTTTGATTTTTATTTGAAGGTCATTAATGATTATCGTCTAACTACTAGATGGTATGATGACTATATGAATGAATATGAATTCCTAAGATATGCTATTTTACTTAAAAAATCATCTGACTTAATTATTGAGCAAGACATGATGCCACAAGATTATGTTCATAAATATGTAGACTCTTATTATTTAGTTGATAATTATTATCGTCATGCAATTAGTGAATATTCCAAGATAAACGAACCAACTGATAATGAGTCTAAATTAATCGAAGATATTGATAACACGTATGAAAATAAATTCTTATCTAGAATAGGTGGAGAATTCTCTAGGTCATTAAAGAAAATAGAACCAAATTATGACTTTGGCTCAATAGAGTTATCTAAATATTTCTTTAAGAATAGAATGAATAGATTAGCAAAAAAGCAATTTGTAATAATATCTGATGCTTTAAGATATGAAGTTGCAGTTGATTTAGTTACAGAGCTTAATAGATATGTGAAATTTAATGGCCAAGCTAAACTTGAACATCAAATTACAACATTGCCATCAATAACTATGTTTGGTATGGCATCATTATTACCAAATGAGAAAATTAGTTATGAAAACAAACAAGTATATGTAGATGGAAAGCTAACAAATTCAACTGAGGCAAGAAATAAGATATTAAACGACAAAAATAGAAGTTATAGTGCTATACAATCTGAAAAAATAATGTCTATGACTAGAGATGAACTTCGTGAATACATGAATGATAAGAGTGTTGTTTATATTTATCATGATGTAATTGATAATGCTGGAGAACATGATTTTGGAGTATTCGAAGCTTGTGAAAGAGCAATATCTGAATTAGTTGATTTAGTTAAGAAATTATATAATACCCTTCAAATTTCTAACTACATTATTACTTCTGATCATGGCTTTATATATAGAAATAAGAAGATTGATGCATCTAGTAAATATTTATCATTCGCATCTCTTGGATTAGATGATTATTCACAAAGATATGCAGTTATTAATGATTTAACTGAATTAAGTGATTCTAATTATTTTAAGATGGATTATTTAGGTGGGTGCAATTCAAATGTTTATGTTCCATATTCTTATGATTTGTATCGTAAAGCTGGTGGAGGTATTCAATATATTCATGGTGGAGCCTCGCTTCAAGAATTAATAACTCCAATTATTACATTATCTGAAATGAGAAGTAAAGCAGCTGATAATACTGTAGAACCAGTTAAAGTAAGATTAAAAACTGCTACACACAAGATTATGAATAAATCATTCTCGCTTCAATTTGAACAACTTGAAAAGGTAGAGGGAAAGAAAGTAGCAGCATCATTAAATGTATATTTTGTAGATGAAAATAACGATGCAATCAGTGATAAGAAATTGCTAATTGCAAATAAGATTACTGATAATTTACAAGAAAGAACTATTGATATGAGATTCTTATTAAAGAATCAAGAATATGATAGAAACAAGAGATATTATCTAACAATAGAAAATAGCGAAACTGGTGTAGTTTTAGAACAAATCCAGTTCGTTATAGATATTGTTAAATTCAAAATGTTCTAGGAGGTAATTCGAATGGATGAACTTGATAGAAAGATATATGATTCCTTTGCAGGAAGAGTTGTAAGAAAAGGTGCCACAAAACTAATTAAAGGATCATCAAATGTCCCTACATATGTTCTTGAATATCTTTTAGGCACTTATTGTACTTCTGATGATGAAAAAGAAATTGAAAGAGGTATAGAACAAGTTAAAAAAATATTAGCTGAAAACTATGTTAGAAATGACGAAGTTGAATTAATTAGATCTAGGATTAGAGAAAATGGTTCATACAATGTCATTGACATAGTTGATGCAAGGTTTAATGAAAAACACAATGTTTATGTAGCTCATCTTCACAATATGGGAATTAGTGATGTTATAGAAGATAGTTATATAAAAGAAAATGAAAGATTATTAAGTGATGGAATTTGGTGTATCGTTGAACTTTCTTATGAGTTTAATGAAGATGAAGGTGGAGCATTTAAGATTAACGAAATAACTCCTATTCAAATGCCAGGATTTGAACTTAATGAAATAATTGATGCTAGAAAGAATTTTACTAAAGAAGAATGGGTTGATTTAATTATCAGAAGTTGTGGTATGGAACCTTCTTGCTTTGATGAAAGAGTCAAATGGCATATGCTTGCAAGAATTCTTCCTATGATTGAATCAAATATGAATTTATGTGAGCTTGGACCTAGAAGCACAGGTAAATCTCATATTTATAAAGAATTATCTCCAAATTCTATATTACTTTCTGGTGGTCAAACAACTGTAGCAAATTTATTCTATAACATGAATAGAAGACAAGTTGGACTTGTTGGTATGTGGGATGTTGTTGCATTTGATGAGGTTGCTGGTATTAATTTTAAAGATCATGATGGCGTTCAAATAATGAAAGACTACATGAATAGTGGATCATTTGTTAGAGGTAAAGAATCTATTATTGCAAAAGCATCTATGGTGTTTGAGGGTAATATCAATCAAAGTGTCGAATCATTATTAAAAACTTCAACATTATTTGAACCATTCCCTGAAGCTATGATTGATACTGCCTTTTTGGATAGAATTTATTTCTATCTTCCTGGATGGGAAGTCCCTAAGCTAAGACCTGAATTCTTCACTGATAGTTGGGGATTTATTTCTGATTATTTTGCTGAATTCTTAAGAGAAATGAGAAAAAGAAATGAATCTTGCTGCTATCATAAATATTTCAAATTAGGTAGATGTTTAAATCAAAGAGATACAATGGCTGTTAATAAAACTGTATCTGCGATGTGCAAACTTTTATATCCTGATAATAATTATTTAAAAGAAGATATTGAAGAAATCTTGAAATATGCTTTAGAAGGAAGAAGAAGAGTTAAAGAGCAACTAAAGAAACTTGGTGGAATGGAATTCTATGATACTATGTTCTCTTATATTGATTTAGAAACGATGGAAGAAAAGTTTGTATCAGTTAAAGAACAAGGTGGGGGAAAATTAATTCCAGAAGGTAATTCTAGTGCAGGTACTGTATACGCAATTTGTAATAGCAGTTCAATGATTGGCGTAGCTAGAATTGAATGTTCTTTGAATGAAAAAGGTAGTGGAAAGTTTGATGTTACTGGCTTAGGAAAATCTAAAGAATTAAAAGAATCAGTTAAGACTGCACAAAATTACTTTAGAGCTAATGCTAAGCACATTAGTCAAACCATTTCATTAGATCAAAAGGATTATTTAACTCATGTTGAAGATTGCATGGGTATAGGTATTGATTCATCTTTAAGTTTGGCTACTTATGTATCATATATTAGTGCGGCATTAGGTAGACCATTAGCTGCTCAACTTATGGTATTAGGTTCTATGAGCATTGGTGGAACTGTAAATAAAGTTGATGACTTAGCTAATGCACTTCAAGTATGTTTCGATGCGGGAGCCAAAAAGATTTTATTACCTATGAGTAGTGCAATTGATATTGCAACTGTACCAGCTGATTTATTTGCTAAATTCCAAATTAGTTTTTACAGTAGTCCTGAAGATGCAGCTGTAAAGGCATTAGGTATTGAATAATTAAAAAAGGAGGAAAGGCAATTTGAGTGGATTTTTAGATTTTATTTCTAATTTCATAGAGATTACTGGCAATTCGACGGCAGATTCAATAATCCTTACTATTATAGGTTTAATTGCCTTTCTAGTAGCTTTCGGATTTGTAGGTATGATATTTGATGCTCTAGGTATTTATGATTCCGATTTAATGAGTGATACTCATTGGATAGTTAGAGTGATTGTATTTCTAGGGCTTTCTTTTATATGTATAGAAATTACTAAATTTATTAAATGGTTATTTAGTTTTCAGTGGTGGATCTATTTTATTGCAGGAATAGTTCTTATTGGAATAATAATCCTTTTGTTTGTAATAAAACATAAGATTATGAAGAAAAAATCAGTAGTTTCTAAAAATGAAAAAACAGAAGAAACATCTGAAACTACTGAAAATGCTAAAGAAGAAATAGTTACAATCGATAAAGATCATTGCCCTAGATGTGGCGGATTGCTTGTTAAACGTCATGGCCCATATGGCAATTTTTATGGATGTGAAAACTTTCCAATTAATAATTGTAGATATACAAGGAAGTTTAAATAGGAGGCCACAATATGTCTAAAATTTTAAATGATATAACAACAAATTCTATTTCCTTAAGTGAGTGCTTACAAAGATTGCTTGTAATAGCAAATAAAATTGATAATAATGATTTGGCTATTTGGTGTTCGCAGGAATTAAATGGTTATAAAAAAACAGATGGGCTTCCTGAATATAGAAGGTTCAAATCAATGAATATTATCTATTCTGGAATTAATGGAAGATATAAAATAACTAATCAACCTATGCAACCAGGATATTTAAGTTCTAAAACTCTTGAATCATTTGAGGATATAAGTTTAACTGAGAATATTGTAGATGTAGAGAAAAGAAAAGATTGTGAAGACACTTTTTCAAGAGATTTGACTTTTCTTGCTCCAGAAGTATATAAGAATACTAAGGATGAATTTTTAGGCATTGGTGTTCAATGCACATCGATTCAACAAGTTATTCCGCAGCAGTTTTATACAGAAATTTATACTGCAGTCAAAACTAGAATAATTAACTTATTATGTTCTTTTGAAAAAATGAATATAGATTTAGATAATCTAGATGTTACATTGAGAAAAGATACTAAAATAGAAAATGATAAAATATATAATCAAATAATTGTTGAAGGTAATACTTATACACCCGAAAAAAAAGAGAAGAAGGTATTATGGAATGTTTTAGTACCAATTATAACAGGAATCATTTCTGCTATTGTTGGAGGAGTATTGGTTTATTTTATTACAAATGTATGGGTTAAGTAGAAAAACAACAACTAATTATAGTGTAAATAATACTAGTTATTTTATTCTAGAAATGGAAAGTAAATGAAATATCTGGAAATACTATGTTAAAACCTGTCGTTTAGTGAAAAATTTTAACATTTGTAATTTTAAAGTAAATAACTATATGTGATTGATAATTCGATAATTTGTAAATTTGATAAATTTAGTGTATACTTAAGTCGATAATTTAAAGTACCAGAAAGTCGAGGAAGGGCTCGAAGGAGGTACTTATTTATGAATTATCAAAAAGCCATATTAGATAAAGTGTCGACTGGTTTGAAGCTAAGAATGTTTCGTTGTAAATTAACTCTAACACACGATGATTTAGCTGATTTACTTCAATTAAAATCACCTAGAGTGATATATGATTGGGAAAATGGATTGAAAGTTCCTAATGCTGAAAATTTGTATAATCTTGCTCTAATATTTAATGAAAAAATGGAGGACTTACTCGTTATGAGATAAGCCTCTTTTTTTAATTGAACTATAGTACATTTTTAATATTAAGTTTCTTAGTTATAATATAAACGTCAGGGTGATAATGCTCATAATCTTGCAAAAATAAGGTTGATTATGGTATAATTATTACTAGATACAAATGCGTGTTCTGAAACTGTGGAGTAAGAACTTTACCTATATGGAATGTTGGAGCGAATCATATGATTGGAATATACCATATGAATAGTAAGAGTAAACCAATAGTTAAAAGCTAATTTTCAAGAGTGGTATTGCGTGTCTAAACAAAATAACATATGAAGAGGATAAATGTTATTTGAGTGGCGATAGGCTTATACCTATCGTCACTTTTTGCTTTAGGGGGTGTTAATAACATGAAGAAAAAGAGCAAAGTTATAGGCAAAAACTATGATAAATTAGAAAAAGAAAAACTATATGATAGATTAGATTATTATGGTTTGATTATTAAAAACGGTAGAATCAAAATTGATACAAAAAGATATAAGAAATTTTTTCTTATTCCTAATAATAAAATTGAAAATAGACATGTGGTTTATTATCTTCCAACCAAACAACATAGATCTGATTATAAATGTAATTGGTTTAGGGATTTATTAGCAGGTTATAAGCAACTATGGTTTAAAGAATATAAAAGTTTTATTGATAGTATCAAAACACCAAAACAAATAGAAGATAATGCGAGAGTGGAATACTTAGCTACTGGTGTATTAGAATACGATGAAGCTAATGCTAAAGCGTTAATGTTAGGTATGAAAAGAGAAATTGATTATAAAGTCATTATCAAATCTTTGTATGCTCAATTTTTTCATCAATTGATGTCTAGCATTGATGCTTTATGCTTAAAGATGCTAACTGCATGTGGCTATAAAGAAGAAGATTATACAAAGAAACAATTTGATATTTATATGCAAGGTATACAAGGGGATAATGCTCTTTCATTTAAACAATACACTAATTATCCTTTGTATGATAGGGCATTTACAGTTTGGAATTTTCTAAAACATAATTCTTTAAGATCATATAAGTCTTTAAAACAATGGTATCCTAAAATGATATGGGATCCAGAAGATAAATATCAAAATGGTGAATCTGCACTTACAGTTGTTAAGTTAGATGAAAAATTTATTTTAGCTTGTTTAGATAATTTACATTTATTTTTTGATGAATTATGTGCGAGATCTTTTGGAGAGAATGCTAATGATGCTCAATGGGATTATGATGATTATTTTGAAAAAGTGGTTCAAGATCAGATTAACGTTATAGTTAATCCATTGGATTAATAGGAGGCAAAGATTAATGGCATATTTATTTTTATCTTTTACTGATAGATTGAATCGTAGTTCTAATTTTAAAAGTGAACTATATAATCAATCTTTAACTGAACAATTTGAATATATTCAAAAAAGAATTCCTCTTGATAGACAAACTGGAAGTTTTATGAATTTTATTGAAGCGTGCTTTACAACAGGATTGATTAAGAAATATTATATTTCTTGTCCTAATTTTTTAAGAGAAAAAGAGCCTTCCAAAAGTGGTAAAGTTCAATACTTAGATAATGTTGTAGTTCGACCAGAATTAACTCTTTCAATGAAAAGTGTGCTTCCTGATAATCAAAATATAATTTTAATTGGTAAAATTGTAGAAGGTGGTAAACAAAAGCTTTTAGAGGTTAAAGGAATTCAATTAATAGATTCTTCTATATCTTCACCTAATGATATGGTCATTTCTGCTGCTGCATGCAATTCATTTACTTGTGAAAACAAATCTAGCATATATGGCGGAACATTCACTGTTAATATTTGGTCTGTACCAAATGTTTCTTACGAAGATACTGTATTTACTCCTAATTTTGTGTATGATTTAATTCAATCATGTTGGACTGTATCTAAACCAGAACAAATTAGACAATCGTACGATATTTGGAAAAAATATATTGAATTTAGAAAGTATTATCTTCAAGAACAATCTAAACGAAATTTTAAATTAGATAGGACAATGTTTGTTGAAGCATACGCTGTAAATAGAAAAGAATATAAAAAGAACGCTTCAATTTATGATGAATATCTTTTAGATGGACTAGATGAATTTAAACGAGGAGAGATGATAGTTTTATCTGAAAAAGTAGAAGATGCTGAAGAATTTCCACTTATTAGATTGGATATTGAAAGAAATAGAAAAGCATTTAATGAAGCTAAAATAAATAAACATGGCAAACTTGTTAACGAAGAAGAACGTAAGATACGTTCATTATCTAGTGATAATGTATTTATTACTTCTATCGATCCAAAAAGCAAGTCTCAATCTAAAGATAGAAATGGCAATCAACAACAAGTGACTTTTAGCGAATTATTAAATGTTGGATATGCTTTAGGTGATAGATTTAAAATCGTTTCTTATGATATAGAGCCTATTGAACATTTAGAAGAATTAGATTTAGCATATACAAGAGATATTGATAAATTATATAAAAATATAGATACTAAGTATGAAAAGATTATTAAAGATGAAGTAAAGCAAGCCATTAATTTATATGAAAAAGAACTAAATAAAATTGCTCAAAAACAAATCGAATTATATAAAAAAGAATTAGATAGTTCGTTAGAACAAGATGTTTTAGAAAATAAAGATAAAAACATTATTAGTTTAATTGACAAAAAGAAAAATGAAATCGAAGCTAATGTCAAAAATAATAACAAAAAAGATAAGAAAGAAAAAGATGTTGAGTATGCATCAAGAATAAAAGTTTTAATTGATGAAGAATGTTCTAAAATTGATGTTAAGTCATATTACGTTGAAAGAAATTCTAAATTATTACAAGAAAATGCTAATAAGATTGAAATTGAAATAAAGAGACAACTAACTCAATATGAAGCAAAAAAGAATTCTGAAATTACTAACAAATATAAAGATGATGTTAGAAATGAAAAGATTAAATCAAAAGAAGAACTTGATGCTAAATTAAAGATTGATAAAGAAAAAGTCATCGAAGAAGAAACAATTGTTAGATTCTCGTTATATTTTAGATTGGGTGATCCTAATAATGTTATTTCTGATAAGCAAAAAAAGACTGTTGATGCGTGCGAATATATTGTTTACGATAATCGTGCTGAAAAAGCAAAAATATTAAGACAAGAAGCAGCTCTAGATAATTTCTATTCTGGATATGTTAAGAACCCATATCTTTCAACATATCTTTTTAATCCTGAAGAATTAGATACTATTAGAGCTGAGCCTAGTGATTGGATATGGTATTTAGATTCTCTTAATGAAAAGCAAAAAGAGGCTGTTAGAAAAGCTGTTTCAAGTAATGGTATATTCTTACTTCAAGGCCCTCCAGGAACTGACAAAACACAAGTAATTGCTGAAATAGTAGCTCAGTTAATAAAAAAAGGTAAGAAAGTTTTAATTTCATCAGAAACTCATAAGGCAATAGATAATGTATTTGAAAGATTACCTAAGATTGCTGAAATTGTACCTATTAGATTAATTCCTTCTAACAATGATAAAAAGAAAGAAAATGAATACGATCCAAAATTTTTAGTTGATAATTTCTATTTAAATATCTCTTCTAATATGAAAAAAGCTGTTAATAGATATAAGAATTTTGAAAAGAACAAAATAGAATTTGCTGAAAACTTTGATAAATTAAAGTTAGCAAAAATTAAAATAGAAAAATCTCAAAAGATTTTAGATAAAGCTAATGAAGAAATTAAAAAATATGAAGATAATGCTAAAGATATTAATTCTAAAATTTCTTTATTAAATGAAAAAAAAGACTTAGTTAGAATTGATATTGATATTTTAAGAAGAACTAAACGTCATATAGAAAATGATAATTTGAGACCTGATGAGGATGTTAAGATTGACTTAATTGTTGATGTAAGAAAAAAACTAGAACCTTTATTCGAAAAAAATGTTTATATTGATTGCGATTTAGGCCAATTATTAAAGAATATTAATTCAATTAATAATGATGGAATAGAACGTGAATTAGCTGTTATTAATCCTGAATCCAAAAAAATTATTCTTGAGGTTAAGAAAAATGATTTAAAATGTGAATTAAATAAATATGTTGATGATATAGGAGATATTATAGATCCTAAATATGAAAAAAAAGTTCAAGAAATCAAAAATGAATTAAAAAAGGTTAAAAATGAAATTAATTCTGAATCAGGTGATGAATCGTTAAGCAATTTAAAACTTAATAAGATTTTTAATTATTCTTACTTAGTTGCTAATATTTCTTTAATTTCAGAAATAGTTAGAACTGTAAAAGATAGAATTATTGAGATTAAATCTTCAACGTTAGATTTACTTAATAAAGAAATACGTACTGTTGAAGATAAACAAGTAGAATTGGATAAAGAAATTGATTTATTAAAACAACAAATAAAATTGATTAATGAAAATATAATTGATATTCAAGAAAGAAATGATGTTAAAGATATTCAAGAAGCTAAATATAAGCTAGAGAACGATTTAATAAAATTCTTTAAAGATTTTGAAATTGCTGAGCCTTATAAGGATGTAGATGAAGGTTTAATAATTATTAAACGTAAATGGTCTGAGCTAGAAGATGATTTCCAAGCGAAAGAACAAGAAAATAAAGAAAAAATACCTATGTATGAAAAGATTGCAAATTATATCACTAGTGAGGATGTAATTGAAGAAGATAGAAAGGTATTTACTAAAGATTTATTTGAAAATGCCAATGTTTTTGGCATTACATGTACATCTAACGACAGATTTAGTAGAAGAAATGTAGATGCTTTGTCTGAATACAATATCGATGAAATTGATATTAAGTCTGTAGGTATTGATGTTGTAATTATTGATGAGGTTTCTAAATCAAGTTTTATAGATTTATTGATTCCAATCTTATATGGTAAAACAGTTATTCTTGTTGGAGACCATAGACAGTTGCCTCCAATGTATGAATTCTCAAAATTGAGAGATGATGATTTTGATGGATTAGATGAAACAATTATTAATAAAGAAATCAATAAAAAATTTACTTCATTATATGAAGAATGCTTCTTTAAAACACTATTTGAAAAAATACCAGATAGTTATAAAACAATGTTAGTTCAACAATATCGATGCCATGAACACATTATGAATGTATTTAACCATTTCTATAAAGGTGAATTAAAACTTGGTTTTGATGGACAAAACAACAATAAGCGACATAATGTTAGGTTACTATCTAATGGTAGAAATATCATTGAACCTGATAAACATATTTACTTTGTTGATTGTAAGCAAAATGAGACACATGAAACAGATTCAACATCTATGTATAACACGGGCGAAGCAAAAGTTGTTGTTGAACTAATTAGAAAATTAAACGCTTATTTCAAATCGCACTCTGAACTTGAAAAATTGAGTATAGGCGTTATTTGTACATACGGAGATCAAGCTAGAAAAGTAAAAGAATTGCTTAAGTCTGAAAAAGTAAAAACTGATGCATTTAAGACTGATTCTGAAAAGATGATAGTTTCAACAGTTGATGATTTCCAAGGGGATGAAAGAGATATTATTATTTTTTCAACTGTAAGAAATCCAGAAAACCAAAAAAGAAGTGACCCTGGATTCATTTTAGCTTATCAAAGAATTAATGTTGCATTATCTAGAGCAAGAAGAATGCTTGTAATGGTCGGTAATAGAAAATATCTTGAAGAAAAAGGTGTTATTGATTTACCTGATGTTTATGGTCGTGTAGGTAAAGAACAACGTAACTTTAGAGTTTATGAAGAAATATTATCTACTATTGAGCGATATGGTAAGGTTATTGAAGATATAGATGTATTAGGTGATAAGGAGGCTAGAATAAATGGATAAGTTTAAACTTGAAACTTCTATACAATTTCCATTTTTTAAAATGAATGAACTTGTAACATATTCTGAAGTAAAAAAACCTAGTGGTGTAGCTTTCATTTTATTAGTGCTTATTAGTGAGTCTAAGAATAAAAATGATAGATTATCTAAAGTTTTAGAAAATTTTGGAATACCAAAATCTTTACATTATATTTTCGCGGATAATATTCAAACACTTATGGATCAAGATATTTTAGAAGAATTTAATTTCTATAAGTCGAATTTTGATGATTATCTTATTGGTTCATTTAAATTTACAAATAAAGGAAAGAAAATTTTTGCTGAAGAGTCTATTCCTACTGGAATTAATAAGGAGTTAAAAGTTCCTGTATTTTATAATATAGCAATGAATGAATTATCATTTAAAATAGATACAGAATTAGAACCTAAACCATTAATGGATTGTGCTATTACTCCGGATTTTTTTAATAAATTTGAATGTGAAAAGAATGTTGAAAATTTCTTAAATCTTCAAAAAGGTAAGGGAATTAGTGTAAAAAAAGAAGAAATTATTACTAAAGTTGAACAAATAGATAAAGAAAATTGGATAGCTAAATATGATTGTGATATGAATATCAATGGTGATGATATTGATATTAAATTTGATGAAGTGTTATTACAAAAATTTTTTGATGCAAATTATAATAAAGAAATGATCAATTTAGCTATATCATTTAAAAATAAATTCAAATTTAAATCTTCCTATAAAGATAATCTTAAATTAAGTCATTATGATTTTGATAAGATTATAGGAATTATTATTCCAAAAGAGATTGATAATATTTTAAAACAAAAAAGTCAATTATTAATTACAAAGGGCAATTATAAAACTTCAAACGGATTTATGATTAATAGTGATGATTCAATTAATAAATATGACGATGCAATTGAATTTATTCAAGTTGATATGCATGATGATGTTTATGCATTTGTTCCTGGTAATTTTAATTTTAATAATTGCTTATTTGGCACTATTACAATTCCTCTTGTTGCTAAAATAAAATTAACTAAAGAAGAACTAAAAAAAGTTGTTGAACCATATGTTATTTCACAATCTTCATATAGTGAAGAAAATTTTAAAGAATTAGTTAAGATAACAAATATAATAGAAGATTTTAAATTGGCAAGAAAGATTATTGAAGGTTATATGAATAATAGTACTGAAAATAATATTGTTTTGTTAAATGAAATGAAACCATATGCAATATCAAATGCAATTATCTTAAATATCTATAGGGATTTGCTAGAAAAAAATTATAATAATTATATTAATAATATAACTGAAGATAATCTTGATACAGTATTAAAGATAACTTCTTCAATTCCTAAATTCTTAAATATTCCAAGCAATGAAGTTTTATCAAAAATATTTAAGAATTTAAATGTAAAAAATGAACTAAAAGTTTATGAATCTTTAGTAAATAAAGGATTTGATAAATCACTAGTTGTTTTATATGTTAATCCTGTAAATGAAGTATTAAAGAAAAGAAATTCAGAAGAAAAGAGCCTTATTGATTTAATTAATTATGATGATGCTATGATTGAAATGAAACGAATAACAAATATAAGTGATTATAAAACTTATTTGTATGATGAAGAAAAAATTGATCGTAATGGGTTTAAAGCAAATTATAATAAAGCTTTTAATCTTCAAAAAAATATTTCTATATTTAAAACTAGAAACGAATCGCTGTTTGAAAATTATGATGGATTTATGAAATTATTTTCAACAATTAATGATGATATTAATATGGTTGAGGCTGCTCTAAAAAATCCTAATAATTTGAAGGAAGAGTTAATTGAAAAGAAAATATCTAGTGGTGAATATCAATTTGTATTTGTTAATCTATCTGCAAAATTGGAAGCAATTCTTAAAAACAAATATAAATTAGATGGTAAATTGTCTGATATGTTAAATGAAGCGAGAAATAATGATATAATCGACAAAAAGATCATTAGTGATTTACACGATTTTAGAGATAATAGAAATGCCAATGTCCATCCAGAAGATAGAACATCAAATTATGATGCAAATGATTTAAGAAGATGGACTAAAGAAATTTTTGATTTGGAGGTGGAAAAAAATGAGTCAACAAGTAACAGTTGATTATCAAGGCATATCTATTCAGGCACAAGCTGAATGTGATAGAGCTGTTCATTCACTCTGCCAAATAGATAAAGTGCTTGAAAAAATACATAAAGTAGCAAATAAGCTAGAAACATCAAAAGTTAAAGAATACGAAATATATTTGCAAAAATCAAAAAATGCAATTAAAAAGAAGATTGAAAACTTTAAGAATGCTTTAGAAAAGTATAAAGAAACTAGAGCTTATATGGTTGATGATCAACGTTCAAATTATCAACAATTTATTGATTTTACTGATAAAGTCCAAAATGAATCAAAAGATTTAATTAAAATAGTTAATGAATTAACAGGATCTAAACTTGCTATTATAAATCAAATGATTGAAGAAGGATTGTTAAATACTGGTAAAGCAACTACACAGGCGATGCTAGATAAATTAAATGGCGTTGTTATGATATCAAGTAATATCTTATCTCAGATTAATAATATTGAAGATGTTTCATTAAGAGAATTAGCGTATAAAGAAATTCTAAAAAATGATAAACTTAGCTTTGATGAAGTAATTATTAGAGCACAAGAAGAATATAATATACTTTTAGGTAAGCAAACAAAAACAGTAATTCAAGAATGTAAAGAAGAACTTACTAAAAATGGTATTGATACAAAAAAATTAGATAATGTAAAATCTATTGATGAAGCTTACGAAATTACTAATGAATCAATTGTTAATGAAAATGTTAGAAAAGAAACATTAAAGATCATTATTAAGGCAATTAAAGATAGAGGATTCATTGTAGATACAAAGAAAAATTTAAAGTTTAATAAAGAGAAAAATGTTCTTAAGTTAGTTGCTTTAAAAGCATCTGGTCAAAAAGCCGAATTTGAGATTCAATTAAATGGTAAATTTATGTACCATTTTGATAAATATGAAGGTCATGCTTGTAAAAAAGATATAAAGCCATTCTTCGAAGATTTAAAGAACATTTATGATATCAATATTCTTCATGAAGAAGTAATTTGGGAGAATCCCGATAAGATTCAAACTCAAAAATATCAATACATAAATAAAAATAAGGGTACAAATTAGGAGGTAAACATATGTCTTTACAAAATAGTTTTAATAAGATTAAAAGAAATGCTGGAATAAAAAAATGTGTCATGATTGATGGTAATGTTGGAGATGTTTATTTAAATGAAAAGAACAAAATTGTCACATTAAGAGAATATCTAGAAGCAATGTTTAAAGATATGAATTATCAGAATATTGTTTATTGGGATAGAGTTGAAGGAGCTACTGGTGCAATTGATAAGTTAACCTTAACTGATGAAGTTGAAGTAGAAGGTGATGAATATGATATTGGTGAAGATGAAGAAATGTCTATAGTTCAACAAGGTTTATTTAAATCACCAGCCGAAATTTTTAATATTGTTTATAAGAATGTAATTGATAAAAAACAAAAAGTTGCATTCATTATCAATTGGTCTGAGTATTTATTTAGCGTTAATGGGTTAAGCGATGATGAAAGACAAAATATTACATTGTTAGGCAAAGCTTTAAAAGATAGAAAAGTAGATTATTTAAATACAGACTGCAATGAGAGTGTTGTTATTATTATTTTAAATAAAGCTTCTGGTTTGCCATTATCTTTTTATCAAGGAAATCCTGAAGTTGAAATTGTAACTTTGCAAAAACCAGATAGAGAAGAAAGAAAACAAATGATTCAAAAAATAGAAGATTCATTTGAAGTTAGATTAAAATCAGGTACAAGTTCATTACTTGATATTGAAAATATAGATTGTATTGATATGCTTGAAGATTTTACAAATCGCGAGATTATTCAATTGTCGAGAATGTCTAGAAAAGAAGATAAGATGACTTTTGATAAGTTATTCTATTTATTTAAATATGGTGAAAAAGAGAACCCATGGGAAAAATTAGAACAATCTAGAGTTAAGAATATCAAAAAAGAATTATCTGATAGAGTTATAGGTCAAGAAGAAGCTATTAAAAAAATTGAAAAGACTGTTATCAAAGCTTATATGGGTTTAACAGGTCTTCATAAAACTTCATCAAGATCTATGCCAAAAGGCGTATTCTTCTTTGTTGGGCCTACAGGTGTAGGTAAAACTGAATTATCAAAAGCTTTGGCTAAGTTTTTATTTGGTGATGAACAAGCTTGTATTAGATTTGATATGTCTGAATATGCTCAAGAAAATAGTGACCAAAAATTAATTGGTGCTGCTCCTGGATATGTTGGATATGAAGAAGGCGGACAATTAACAAATGCTATTAAAGAACATCCATTCTCAGTTGTGTTATTTGATGAAATTGAAAAGGCGGCTAAACCTAATCCACGTATTTTAGATATATTTTTGCAAATTCTAGAAGATGGTCGTTTAACTGATTCAAAAGGAGAAACAGTATATTTTAGTGATACTATCATTGTATTCACATCTAACTTAGGTGCTAACAAAGTTCAAGCATCATCTAATAAAGAAGGTGTTGCAAATGAATTCATTAAGATTGTAAAAGATTACTTTGAAAATGAATTAAATAGACCGGAATTATTAGGCAGAATTGGATACAATAATATTGTCCCATTCAATTTTATTCAAGATAGAGAATCTCAAGTGAAAATTTGCAAAAATAAACTAAAACCAGTTATTAGAGGAATAGAAGAGAAATATAAACTTGAATTAGAATTTGAAAAAGAACTAGATGCTATCGATTACATTTTAAAAGCTGTAGATTTATCAAAAGGTGGACGTGATATTTTAAATGCTATTAATGATAGATTGTTAGATCCTCTTTCAATGTTTTTATTTGATAATAAAGATGATTTACGTTCTTTAAAAGGAAGTAGAATTATTACAAAGGTAACAAATGATGGATTTAACTTTGACTTCGATTAATTTTAATGTTGCTTACATAAAAATGTGCACTAAAACAGAAGGACCATATAGTAGATGTTGCATTTGGTTTCAAGGATGTAACATCAATTGTAAAGGATGCTGTAATAATGAATTACAACCATTATTTCCTAATCATATAGTCACATTAAATGACCTTATTGATATTGTTAAAGAAGCTAAAAGCAGATTTGATATAGAAGGTATAACTCTAAGTGGTGGTGAACCTTCTTTACAAACTGGATTGAAATATTTCAATGATGAAATTCATAAATTAGGTTTAGGAATTATTATGTTCTCAGGAAAGACTAAAACTTATCTTGATAAAGACTTAGTTAAATCCGTTGATTTATTAATTGGTGGACCATTTATTGAAAAACAACTTGATGAAGATAGAGTATTATTAGGCTCTAAGAATAAGAAACTATTTTTTATTACCAATAGATATAAAAAAGAAAAAAATTATTTCAATAATCCTGTTGCTATTGAAGAAGTAACGGTTGAGGATTATATCTTTATAAATGGTGATTAATATGGCTTTAGAAAAAGATAGAATTAAAAAAATGATGAAACAATTTGAAATTGTTTTACACTATCATTTTAATGAAATTGAATGGTTATCGAAAGCTATGAAATCAGTTTTACTTCCTAAAAAAGAATCAGATGGTAAGAATCATAAAGAATATACTAATGAAGGTTTAGCGACTGTTGGTGATGCTATTATAAAATCAGTCATTGCTGATAAATTATATAAACAAGGATTAACTACTAAAGGTTCAATTACAGATGCTAAAAAAAATTTAGAAAATAATGAAACTATGCATAAAGTCATGTTAGAAGAAGGGTGGATTAAATATTCATATAATAATGATTTTTTTTTAATGGATAAGCCACCTGGAAATAAAAATGTTGTAAGTGGTGAGCATGACCCTTATATAGAAGCCATTGTTGCATCTATTTATTATGATTCTAGAAGTTATGATACAACTAAACGTTGGATTTTAAAATGGTTAGTTCCACTTTTAGAAAAATATAAATAAATGTTTTCTTTATTATAAGTAAGAGTTATTTATAAAATATAAAAATAAATGATGATTCTTTTTTATTTTGAAGATTTGATGACACAAGAAATTGAAAAATTTTAACAAAAATAACACATTGCAAAATAGATTAATATTTATATAATATTTTGTTATTTTATTATTACTCCAATAAATACTACTAAGCGTGGATACAAATAATTAGTTTATAATGTTAATATGTTATTGAGGTATTATTATGGATATTGTTAAGATTGGATATTTTATTCGTGAATGTAGGAAAAATAAAAATTTAACTCAAAAACAGTTAGCTGATAAATTATATGTTGAACCTAAAACTGTTTCAAAATGGGAAACAGGAAAAGGTTTACCAGATGTTTCAATAATGAAAAATTTATGTAATGAATTAGGTGTATCGCTAAGTGAATTATTTATAGGTGATTATATTAAAGAAGAGTCAAATGATTTATTAATAGAGAAATTAATTATTGATGAATTAAAAAAAGAAAAAATACAAAATAAGAAGAAATTGATTGGTGAAATTTTAATTGGTTGTGCTTTTATATGTTCTGTAATTACATTGATATTGTTAGTGGGAATAGTTTCTATTGCTACATATTTAAAAATTATATTAATTGTATTATCATTCATTTTTATTTTTGTAGGTTTATTTGGATTAGTACTTTTAGATGTGAATATTGGATATTTTGAGTGTGCTGAATGTCATGAAAGGTTTATACCTTCAATTAAAGATTATGTTTTTGGAATGCATACATTGAAAAAAAGAAAATTGAAATGTCCTATATGTGGTAAAAAGACATGGTGTTTAAAAAGAATGACAAGAAAATAAATTTAAATATTGATAAGTTGATTATAAATAAGTGTTATAGTATCATAATTCCATGTAGAAAGGAAAATTTATATTATAAGTTTTTTAGGTAAATTTAATGATTAGTAATGATGTTAAGTATATTGGTGTTAAAGATTTAGATATTGATTTATTTGAAGGTCAATATAAAGTTAATGATGGTATGACATATAATTCTTATATTATTTTTGATGATGAAGCTATATGTGTATTAGATACAGTTGATAAACATTTTAAAGATGAGTGGTTAAATAATATAGAAAGAGAATTAAATGGTAAATTACCTGATTGTTTAGTTGTTCATCATATGGAACCTGATCATTCAGCTAATATTGATGCATTTATGGAAAAATATCCTAATGCAAAAATATTTGCTTCAGCTAGTGCGTTTAATATGATGAAGAATTTGTTTGGTACTGATTATGGAGATAGAAAAGTTGTTATAAAAGATGGTGATGGTTTATCTTTAGGTAGACATGAATTAACATTTATTGCCGCTCCATTTGTTCATTGGCCTGAAGTTATGTTTTCATATGATGCATGTGATAAGATATTATTTTCTAGTGATGGTTTTGGTAAATTTGGTTCATCTTTAGATACTAATAATTGGGGTAATGAAGCAAGAAGATATTATTTTGGTATTGTTGGCAAATTTGGTCAATATGTTAATAATGTTTTAAAAAAAGCTGAAAATTTAGATATTAAAATTATTTGTCCTCTTCATGGACCTATTTTAAAAGATAATTTATCTTATTATTTAGGTTTATATAAGACATGGAGTAATTATTTACCAGAAGAAAATGGTGTATGTATATGTTTTTGTAGTGTATATAAAAAGATTTTATAAAAAGAGCTTTTACTATAATATTATTAGCTAGTATTATTATTTGGTTTTTACAATCTTTTAATTTTAATTTAGAAATGGTTAATGATTCTAAAAATAGTATGTTAAGTGTTATTGCTGGTTTTATAAGCCCTATATTTGCTCCACTTGGGTTTAATGATTATAGAATTACTACATCATTAATTACTGGTATTTTAGCTAAAGAAAGTGTTGTTTCTTCATTAATGATATTATTTGGTTCTGAAGCTAATATTGCTAGTTCGATAAGTGTATATGGGGCATTTTGTTTATTAATATTTTCTTTATTGTACACGCCATGTGTAGCAGCTTTAGCAACTATAAAAAAAGAATTAAATTGGAAATGGGCAGTAGGTATATGTTTGTTTCAAATTGTTATAGCTTGGTTATTTAGTGGATTATTTAGCTTAATATTTCATATTGCGGGAGTAATGTAAATGAATTTAATTTCTTGGATTATTTTAGCTTTAATAATTTTAATAATTATAATTGTTATTATTTTTATGATTAAAGATAGAAAAAAGGGATGTTGTGGCTGCTCAAATAAAAATTGTATTTATAAGAAAAATAAAAATGATAGATAAAATATTTAAAATAGAGTATATTTGATTTGAAAGGAAAATAAAATGAAAAAATTATTAATTATTTTGTTTGGATTATTGTTATTTAGTTGTGTTAATACTTCTAGTAGTTCTAATATTTCTACAAGTAGTTCAACTTCAAGTGAAACTAATACAAGTAGTGTTAGCGAAACAAATAATTCATCAAGTAAAGAAAGTTATAGTACTTCTACAAGTAGTAATAATTCTAAAACTATTGAATTACCTTATATTTAATTGTTGACATTTATTATTGTTTAGTTTAAGATTAATTTTACATGAGGAGTAGCGTCCTAGAAGTAAATTCGTCAACACGATTAAAATCCGGATTTACTAATCTTTAATAGATTATGCAAGATCATGATATTTTCATGGTCTTTTTAATTTGTTGACCATTGAGAGGGGTATATATGGAATCTTATAATCAAAATCTTAAAGAACTTATTAAAGATCTTAATTCTGATGTTAATTATGGTTTAACAGAAGAAAAAGTAATTGTTTCACGTGAAAAGAATGGTGAAAACAAGCTAGTAGAAAAAAAGAAGAAGAATTTCTTTCAAAAATTAATTGAACAATTTAAAGATATTATGATTATTATCTTAATAATTGCTGCTATTATTTCTTTTGTATTAGCATGTTTAGGTAGTGATCCAATGGAATTTATTGAGCCTGCTTTAATTATTTTTATTGTTTTTGTAAATGCTTTTATTGGTGTTATTCAAGAAAATAGAGCAGAAAAGGCTCTTGATGCTTTAAAAAATATGTCTTCTCCTCATGCACGTGTTTTAAGAGATGGACAAGAAAAAATAATTAATACTTCTTTACTTGTTCCTGGTGATATTATTTATTTAGAAGCAGGTGATTATGTTCCTGCTGATTGTAGATTAATAGAAAGTGTTAATTTAAAAGCAGAAGAATCTAGTTTAACTGGTGAATCTTTAGCTAGTGAAAAAGATGCAAAAGCTGTTATTAAAAATAAAGTAGGGGTTGGAGATAGAACAAATATGGTATTTTCTGGTTGTTCTATTACTTATGGTACTGGTAAAGCAGTTGTTACAAGTACTGGTATGAATACTGAGATTGGTAAAATTGCAAATTTATTAAATAATGAAAAAGAAATAAAAACGCCTTTACAACAAAAATTAGCTGAGTTAGGTAAATATTTAGGTATTATTGCTTTATTAGCATGTATAATTGTTTTTATTGTTGGCTTGATTGATAAACAATCTCCACTTGAAATGTTTATGACAAGTGTTTCATTGGCAGTATCTGCTATTCCTGAAGGATTACCTGCAGTTGTTACAATTGTATTATCTTTAGGTGTAGCAAGAATGGCTAAACAAAACGCGATTATTAAATCTTTACCTGCAGTAGAAACTTTAGGTAGTGCTTCAATTATTTGTTCAGATAAAACAGGAACTTTAACTCAAAATAAAATGACAATAGTTAAAAGTTATGTTGATGATGAAGAATTAATTGATTTTAATAAAGATGTTGATGATAATACAAAAAAATTAATAATGTTTGGTGAATTATGTTGTAATGGCAGTGTTAATTTTGAAAATAACAAAGAAATTCATCTTGGTGATCCAACAGAAACTTCAATTATTGTAGCAGGACATAAATTAGGTTTTGAAAAAAATGATTTAAATAATAAATATCCACGTATTAATGAAATACCATTTGACTCTGATCGTAAATTAATGTCAACAATTAATAAAATTGATAATAAATATTATTTAATTGTCAAAGGTGCATTTGATATTATGGCTACTAGATGCATAAAAGGAAATATTTCTAAAGCTCAAATAATTAATGAAAAAATGTCTCAAGATGCTTTAAGAGTATTAGCTATTGGTTATAAAATATTAGATAAATTACCAGAAAAAATTGATATAAATTTAGAAAATGATTTAATATTTGTTGGATTAGTTGGTATGATTGATCCACCTAGAAATGAAGCAAAACAAGCTGTTTATACTTGTTTAAAAGCTGGTATTAAACCAATTATGATTACAGGAGATCATGTTATAACTGCTACTAGCATTGCTAAACAATTAGGTATATTTAAAGATGGTGATTTAGCTCTTACTGGAGCTGAACTTGATAAAATGAGTGAAGAAGAATTAAATCAAAAAGTTGAAAGAATTTCTGTATACGCTAGAGTATCTCCTGAAAATAAAATTAGAATTGTTAAAGCATGGCAAAATAAAGGTGAAGTAGTAGCAATGACTGGAGATGGAGTTAATGATGCTCCAGCTTTAAAAGCTAGTGATATTGGTTGTAGTATGGGAATTACTGGAACTGATGTAGCTAAAGGTGCAAGTGATATTATTTTATCAGATGATAATTTTGCTACTATTGTAGAAGCAGTTAAAGAAGGAAGAGGGATTTATTCTAATATTAAAAAAGTTGTTGGCTTTTTATTAAGTACAAATATTGCTGAATTAATAGTGGTTTTCTTAGCGATGGTTATTTGGAAAGAATCCCCATTTATTTCTATACAATTATTATGGATAAATTTAGTTACTGATTCTTTACCTGCAATTAGTTTAGGTGTAGAAAAAGTTGATGATGATATTATGGATTATAAACCAAAACCTAAAAATGAAAGTTTATTTAGTCATGGATTTGGTATAAGAATAGTATTACAAGGCTTATTATTTTCCATAATAGTTTTAGGTGCATTCTTTATAGGAAAAGCAATTACTAATGGTAGTACTATGGGTGGTAGTACATTAGCATTTATGGTATTTAGTTTAATTGAATGTTTCCATGCTTATAATATGAGATCTAATCATTCATTATTTAAAATTGGTTTTTTTAGTAATAAAAAATTAAATATTTCTACATTTATTTCTATTTTATTAATATGTTTTGTTTTATTTGTTCCTGGAGTTAATGAAGCATTTAATATGATATATTTACCTTATTATGGTTATTTAATAGGAATAGGATTATCATTTATTCCATTAATATTTATGGAATGTTCTAAAGCATTTGGCTTAATTAAACATCAAAAATAAATAAAATATATTTAATAAATCAATGGTTATTGAGTATTCAATAGCCATTTTTAGTTATTTTGATTTTATTGATTAAAATAATATTAATTATTTGTTATAATCATTTATTGAGTAGGAGAGATTATGAATTATATTAAAGAAAATGCATCGCTATATAAAAAAGTATTAAAATTAATAAAAAAATATAATACTATTGTCGTTTATCGCCATGAAATGCCTGACTTTGATGCCTCTGGAACACAAAATGGTTTACTTACTTGGTTAAAAGATTCTTTTCCAAATAAAAAGATTTATGCTCAAGGAAAAGATTTTTATGATTTTACACCTAAACTTTATCCTCATATTGATGAAGTTGATGTTGAAAAATTAGGAGAATTTTTAGCTATTGTTGTTGATGTTGGTAATACAGAAAGGATAGATAATAAATCTTTTTCAAAAGCTAAAGAAATAATTAAATTTGATCATCACCCAGCAGTAGAAAATTATGGAAATATTAATATTGTAAATGATGAATTGGCTTCTTGTAGTGAACTTGTGGTTGATTTTATTTGTTATTGTTCTTTGAAAAAATATCCTTTATCAATGTTAGCTGCTAAATATTTTTATAGTGGTATAGTTGGTGATTCAGGTAGATTTTTATTTTCTTCAACATCACAACATACTTTTGATGCTGCTGGTGTTTGTATTAAAACTGGATTTGATTTAAGTAATGATGTTTATTTAAAAATGTATGAAAAAGATATTTCTAATTTAGAAATACAAAAATATGTTTTAAATAATTATCATGTTACAGATAAAGGTGTAGCTTATTATATTTTTGATAATGACGCATTAAATAAATTTAATTTAAGACCAGAACAAGGTAAGAATTATTTATCTAATTTTTCAAATATTAGAGGTATAAACATTTGGCTATCAATTACTGAAGATGTTAATAGTAATGTTTATAGAGTCTCTATTAGAACCACTAATTATGTTATAAATGATGTAGCTAGTAAATATAGAGGAGGAGGACATCCTCAAGCTAGTGGTGCTAAACTTAATAACAAAGACGAAATTGATTTATTAATAAATGATTTGAATGAGTTAATTAAATGAAAATACAAAAATATTTAAATAAATATCATTCTTTAAAAGATAAAAATGTTGTTGTTACAGGCGCTAATAGTGGAATTGGTTTTGAATTAAGTAAACATTTATTATTTTTAAATGCTAATTTAATTATGGCCTGTAGAAATTTAACTAGAGCAAATGAAGCAAAAGAGAAATTATTGAAATTATATCCAAATAGTAATATTAAGATATTTATTTATGATCAAGCAAGTTTTGATTCTATTAACAATTTTTGTAATGAAATTAATGATATAAAAATTGATTTTTTAGTTTGTAATGCTGGTGTTTATTATCCTAAAAAGAAAATGGTTACTAAAGATAATTTTGAATTAACGGTTGGGACAAATTATTTTGGTGAAACTTATTTATTAGATTTGTTAGAAAATAAATTAATTAAAGATAAGAGTAGAGTAATAATTGTTTCTTCATTAACTGCAATTAATTCAAAAATGAGACCTTTAACAAATATTAATTCTTTGTCAAGAAATAGTTTATATGGTTATTCAAAATTATTAATATCTTCTAGTACATATGAAAGAATGTTAGAAAAAAAATATAAAATTGTTTTAGTGCATCCTGGAGTATGCGCGACAAATATATTAAATAATAAAGATACTGGTTTATCTTCATCATTTGCTTTAATTGGAAGAAAATTTTTAAATATTTTTGTTCATTCTGCTGCTAAAGCTAGTTTATGTTTATTAGAAGGTATTGAATGTAATTATCAAGATTTTATGTATATTGCTCCTAGAGGAATATTAGCAATATCTGGTTATCCAAAAATTAAAAAGATACCAAATAAATTTAAAAAATATCAAATTTTAGATAAAACAAGAGAATTTATAGGAGGAAAAAATAATGTTATTAGTTAATAATGTTTCCATGCAATTTGGATCAAGAACACTTTTTAAAGAAGTAAATTTAAAATTTCAAAAAGAGAATTGTTATGGCATAATTGGTGCTAATGGAGCAGGAAAATCTACTTTTTTAAAGATTATTTCTGGAGAATTAGAACCTACTTCTGGCTCAGTTGAATTGACTGAAAAAGAAAGAATGTCAATTTTAAAACAAAATCATAATGCTTATGATGATTATACTGTTTTAGAAACTGTTATTATGGGATATCCTCGTTTAATCGAAGTTGGTAAACAAAAAGATGCTTTATATGCTAAAGAAGATTTTACTGATGAAGATGGATTACTTGCAGGTGAACTTGAAAATGAATTTATGGAAATGGGTGGTTATGAAGCTGAATCTGATGCTGGAAGTTTATTATCAAGTTTAGGTATTGATCCTAAAAAGCATAATCTATTAATGAAGGATTTAGATATGAAAGAGAAAGTAAAAGTATTACTTGCTCAAGCTTTATTTGGTAATCCAGATATTTTATTATTAGATGAACCTACTAATAATTTAGATAATATGTCTGTTAACTGGTTAGAAAATTTTTTATTTAATTTTCCAAATACAGTTATAGTGGTTAGTCATGATAGATATTTTTTAAATAAAGTATGTACAAGAATTTGTGATGTTGATTATGGTCAAATTAATTTATATGTTGGTAATTATAATTTCTGGTATGAATCAAGTCAATTAATTCAAAAACAAATGAAAGAAGGAAATGCTAAAAAAGAACAAAGAATAAAAGAACTTGAAGAATTTATTGCTAGATTCTCGGCGAATGCAAGTAAATCAAAGCAAGCTACTTCAAGAAAAAGAGAACTTGAAAAAATTACTTTAGATGATATTAAACCTTCAAGTAGAGTTTATCCATTTATTGATTTTAGATTTGAAAGACAAATTGGTAATGATGTACTTGAAGTTCATTCTTTAACTAAAGAAGGATTATTTAAAAATGTTGAATTTACTTTATCTAAAGGAGATAAAGTAGCTTTTGTTGGCCCTAATACTTTAGCTATAACTGCATTTTTTGATTGTTTAATGGGAAAAATAAATCCTGATAGTGGTACTTTTAAATTTGGTATAACTATTACTCCTTCATATATGGAAGCTAATAATGATGAATATTTTAAAGAAAATATTTCTTTAGTTGATTGGTTAAGACCATATTCAAAAGATCAACATGAAGCTTATTTAAGAGGATGGCTTGGTAGAATGTTATTTTCTAATGAAGAAGCTTTAAAAAGTGCAAATGTGCTTTCTGGTGGAGAAAAAGTTAGATGTATGTTAGCAAAAACTATGTTAACAGCTTCTAATTTAATGATTTTTGATGATCCTACTAATCATTTAGATCTTGAATCAATATCTGCTTTAAATAAAGGAATGATTAATTATAAAGGTGTATTATTATTTTCAAGTCATGACCATGAATTATTAAATTCTGTTGCTAATAGAATAATTTATATTGATGAAAATAAATGTATTGATAAATTATGTACTTATGATGAATTTCTTGTTTGGCAAGAGAATAATAAATAAAAATAATTAATATAATTTAATGTGATGTATGATGAAACTACTAAAAAATTAAAAGAATATCAAATTCAAATAGTAGTTTCTTTTTTTATTATTATTGCTGTTTTAATTAGTATTAATGTCGTTAACGATTTATATTATCAAACTAAAACGGGAGATAAAAACCCTCAAATACAAAAAAATATTTATAAAAAGAGTAAAATTAGTAGTTTAATTTATTTATGTGCTGGGTTATATTTTCTTTATATTACTTTTAAATCATATATGAAAAATAAAACAAAAAGTAATTTAATGTTTTTAATTGCTAGTGAACTTGCTCTTATTGCAGCACTTATAAGATTTATGAATATTAGGAAAAACGATGTATCTAATGAAGGAGATATTATATAGTTTTTAAATAATTAATATACAAATTATAAATTTTAGTAGCTAAATCTTGAGATGTCATATTTGATGAATTAATAACTATATTAGCAATTTTTTGTTTATCTTTATTAAATAAAATTTCATCAGATTTAAGTCTATTTTCTATTAAAATTTTATTATCTCCACGATTAATCATTCTTTGTTTACAAATATTTTTATCACATATTAAAAATACAATATATATTCTTTTATCATTTAATGAATAAAAAACATTCGCTCCATTATAATCTAAAATTGCACATTTATTATCGCTTATTTCTTTTTTACTTGTACCATAATAATTATTGTTATAGACCATTGTTTCAACAAATTCATTATTTTTTTTCATTTCTAAAAAAGTTTCTTTATTAACAAAATGATAATCAATGTTATTTATTTCGTTAATACGAGGTAAACGAGTTGTATGAGTTATAACTTTTTTTAAGTTATAATTTTTTTCTAGTATTTTTGCACATTCAGTTTTTCCACTAGCGGAAGGCCCAATAATTATTAACATATGTTTATTATATAATTATTAAAAATATTAGTAAACTAATTATGAAAGTGATAAGATATTTTTATGAAAAGAATTGCTGTCGTGGGTGGTGGTCCTGGAGGACTTACTGCATGTTACAAAATTAAAGAAGAACATCCTGATTATCAAGTTGTTTTATTTGAAAGAGATGAAATGATTGGAAAAAGAATTAAAGTTTCAGGAAATGGTAGATGTAATTTATTAAACATTAATATTAATCAAAATGATTATTATAATGGTGAAAAAATAAATTATATTTTGTCTTATTTTAATAAATATCAAAATAAATTTTTTTCAGAATTAAACCTTCATTTATATCATGATGAAGAAGGAAGAATGTATCCAATTACTAATTCTAGTAAAACAGTTATTAATGCTTTTATTAATGCTTTAAATAGAAAAGGAGTAGTTATTAAATTAAATGAAAAATTTATTTCTTTAAATAAAAATAATGATAAATATTTATTAATTACTTCTTGTGATAAATATATTTTTGATAAAGTTATTTTTGCTACAGGAGGAGCTTCTTATTTATATAAAAAAGAAGATTATGAAAACATTATTAAATCTTTACCTTATAAAATAAATTATGAAGAATTATCAGGAGTGTTATGTCCTATAAAAGTTAAAGAAAAAATTAATAAAGCATGTGTTGGTAAAAGAAGTAAAGCTAAAATATATTTATATTTAAATAATGATTTAATATATGAAGAAAGTGGAGAAATATTATTTAAAAAAGATGGTATTTCTGGCATTGTAATATTTAATATATCTAGATATATTGATTATAAAAAAGCAAATTTATATTCTATAAAAATTAATTTTATTGATGGAATAAATAAAAATCAAATTGATAATGAATTATCTTTATATACAAAAAAAGAAGTTATTTCTAGTTATGTTGTTGATGAAATTGCAGATTTGATTTTATCTTATTATAATAATGTTTACCAAGGATTATCTTCTTTTATTTTACATGTTGATTCTTTATATTCTTTAAATGAATCTCAAGTAACTAGAGGAGGAATATTAATAGAAGAACTTAATAGTGATTTATCATTAAAAAAAGATGAAAATATTTATTTTTTAGGGGAAATGATTGATGTAGATGGGAAATGTGGAGGTTACAATATATATTTTGCTTTAGCAAGTGGATATTTTGTTGGAAGTAAAATTTAATATAAATTAATTATGAAAAATGTTTATGAAATATTTGAATTTCCTTTAATTAAGGAAAAATTGTTACATTACGCGAATACTGAATTATCTCAACAATATATTTCTTCTTTAGAAATGTTTGAGGAAGAAGAAGCTTTATCTTTATCTTTAAAAGAATTAAATGAAGCCATGTCTTATTCACAAAAATATGGAAGAATTAATGTGTTTTTTCATCCTAATTTAATTCCTGAACTTACTACTATTAAAAAAGGTGGTATAGGTAATAAAGAATTTTTTTATCATATAAGTTTTTTACTTGAAAATATTAAATCGATTAAAGAAGAATTTAAAGAAAAAGAAAATTATCCTTTGATTAATGAAATGATTTCTTCTTTAACAAATTTAGAACAAGTTAAATCTAGAATTGATCGTGTTATTGGTCCTACTTTAGAAATTTTAGATACTGCGTCTAGTAATTTAATGAGAATTAGAAGTAAAATATTGCATTTAGAAAATAGTATCTCTTCTTTAGCTAATAATTTAGTTGATAAGTATCGTAATTATTTGACTGATAATAATAAATCAATGAAAAATGGTGTTTTTACTCTTTGTGTAAAGTCTACTTATAAAAATAGAGTTCAAGGTATTGTTTTAGATGTATCTGATACTGGCTTAACTGTTTTTATTGAACCTCAAGAATTAATAGAAGTTTATAATAATATCGCTTCTTTAAAAGAAGAAGAAATTAGAGAAATTCAATTAATTTTAAAAGATTTATCTAACTTTATAAGTAATTATTCAAATGATTTAATGGAAAATACATTTGTTATTAGTAAATTAGATTTTGTTTTTGCTAAAGCAAATTTTTCTTTATCTTATCAAGGAGAGATTTGTAAAATTTCTCAAGAAAAGAAAATATATTTAATTTCTGCTGCTCATCCATTAATTGATAAAAATAAAATTGTTAGAAATGATTTTGTTTTAGATAAGCAAAAAATGATGATTATAACAGGCCCTAATGCTGGAGGTAAAACTGTTGCTTTAAAAGTAGTAGGGTTACTTGTTATTATGCATCAATGTGGTTTAGCTTTACCTGTTTATAGTGGAGAATTATCATTTTTTAAAAACATTTATGCAGATATTGGTGATAATCAATCTATATTAGATAATTTATCAACTTTTTCTTCTCATATTGTTAAAATTAGAGATATTTTAAATGTAGTAGATAAAGATTCTTTAGTTATTATTGATGAATTAGGTTCTGGAACTTCACCTCTTGATGGAGAAGCTTTAGGTCTTGGTGTAATAGATTATTTATTAAAAATTAATTGTTTTAGTTTAATTTCATCTCATTATGAAGCAATTAAGAATTATTCTTTAGAAAATGATGATATTTTATGTGCTTCTATGGTTTTTGATGAAAAAAGATTGTCTCCTACTTATAGATTAAGATTCCATGTCGCATCTAGTAGTTATGGTATAGAAGTTAGTGAAAGACTTGGCTTAAACCAAGATGTAATAAAAAGAGCTAAAGAATATATTACTAATAGAAAATTAACTGATAAAGAAGTTAAAATTGAAATTTTAAATAAGCGTTTAGAAGAAACTGAAAAATTAAAAACTGAATTGTTAGAAAAAGAACATTCTTTAGATTTATTAAAAAAAGAACTAAATGAACAAGCAGAAAAAAATAAAGAATTAAGAAATAAAATTATTTTAAGTGCAGAAGAAGAAAAAGAAGAAATTGTTAATAAAGCAAAAGAAGAAATTGATAATATTTTTGCTGAATTTAAGAATTTACAAAATATTAAAATGCATCAAGTAATTGAAGCAAAAAGAAAAATAGATAATAAATTAGAAATAAAAGAAGAAGAATATGAAGATGCAGATGTTAATGTTAATGATGAAGTAGAAATTATTGCTTCTAAAACAAGAGGTAAAGTAATTAGAATTGATAAAGATAGAGTTACTATATTGACTTTAGAAGGATTAAGTATTCAAACAAAGAAAAATGCGATTAGAAAATGTGAAATTATTAAAAATAAATTTAAAAAAGTTTATACTCCTGATTTAATTTCAAATATGAAAAATGTTCCAACTGAATGTAATGTTATAGGAATGACTGTTAATGATGCTTTACCAATAATTCAAAAATATCTTGATGATGCAGTAACTGTTCATTATTCTCAAGTAAGAATTATTCATGGTTCTGGTACTGGTAGATTAAGAACAGGTATACAAAATTATTTAAAAACTAGTCCTTATGTGGCTTCATTTAGATTAGGTGGGGCTGGTGAAGGTGGAGTAGGAGCAACAGTTGTATATTTAAAATAATATGAACGATTTATTAAAAGTAAAAATTGAATTATTAAAAGATGTTCCTGGTGTTTACATTATGAAAAATATTGAAGGAACAGTAATATATGTTGGTAAAGCTAAATCTTTAATTAAAAGAGTAAAGCAATATTTTTATCGACCTCAAGTAGGAAAAGTAATGAGAATGGTTAGAGAAATTACTGATTTTGATACTATTCAAATTAATTCAGAAAAAGAAGCTTTATTATTAGAACTTAATTTGATTCAAAAATATTATCCTAAATATAATATTCTTTTAAAAGATGGTAAAACTTATCCTTATATTGCTTTAAGCAAAGATAAAGAGCCTCGTTTAAAAATTGCTTATAAACCTAATGATAAAAATAATTATTATTTTGGTCCATATACATCTACTTCTTCAGCTTATCAAACAATTGATTTATTAAATAGAATTTTCCCACTTAGGAAATGTAATCATATTCCTTCTACACCATGTTTATATTATCATTTACATCAATGTTTAGGACCTTGTATTAATAAAAATTTATCTTCTCAATATAAAGAAATGGCTAATGATATAAAAAAATTTATGAATGGAGAAGATGATAATAAAATTAAATCACAAGTTTTTAATAATATGAAAAAAGCTAGTGAAGAATTAAATTTTGAAAAAGCTAGTGAATATAAGAAAATTTTAGATGCAATTAATCACATTCAGGAAAAACAATCAATTACTTTAAATAATCATTCTTCTTTTGATGTTATTGCTACTTCTTATAGAGAAAATTATTTTGCTTTAAGTATTTTAACTTATAGAAAAGGTTTATTACTTGGTAAAAATGTTTTTGTTAATGAACAAGAAGGTGAAGATAATGAAGAACAAGTCTTATCAATGATTTTCCAATATTATCAAAAACATGAAATACCAAAAGAAATCTTAATTGGTAATAAAAAATATCAAGAATCTTTAATTAATATTCTTCAAACAAAAATTAATATTCCTTCTAGAGGTATAAAAAAAGAAATGTTACTAATCGCGTTAGAAAACGCTAAAAATGGAATTGATGAACATTTCTTATCTAGTAGATTAAATGATGATAATTTAAAATTATTAGAAGAATTAGGTGAAATATTACATATTAAAACTCCTTTAAGAATTGAATTGTTTGATAATTCTCATTTACAAGGAAGTTCACCAATTGGAGCAATGGTAGTTTTTATTAATGGAGAAAAAGCTCCATCAATGTATAGAAAATTTAATATAACATATTCTGATGGAAAAGACGATCTTAAATCAATGTATGAAGTTATTTTTAGAAGATATTCTCGTTTAAAAAAAGAAAATCAATCGTATCCAGATTTAATTTTAGTTGATGGAGGATTAAATCAAATTTTAACGGCAAAAAAAGCATTATCTGATGCTGGTGTAGATATATTTGTTGCAGGTTTAAGTAAAGATGATCATCACCATACATCTTTATTATTAACTGAAGATGAAGCATATCCTCTTGATAAACAAGATAAATTATTTTTGTTTTTAATAAGAATGCAAGATGAAGTTCATAGATTTGCTATTACATTTCATCGTAAAAAACAAGAAAAGAAATTAACTACTTCATTTTTTGATGATATAGAAGGTATTGGCTATAAAAGAAAAGAGATGCTTAATAAAGCTTATCCTTCTTTAGACTCATTAAAAAATGCTTCTATTGAAGAACTTAGCCAAATTGTTCCTACGATTATAGCAGAAAGAATTGTTGAAAAATTAAAGAAAAATTAATTGTTTTAATATTGTAAGAAATAAGCTATACTTTAATTGAAAGCGAGGTATAATATGGCAAACTTTTTAAATTTAGGAAATGAAAAATTTTTAAATATGGTTAATCAAAGAATTTTTGTTGATAAGTCTATGCTTATTAAATATTGTAATCAAAATATTAAAGATTATTATTCTTCAAGATTCATGTGTGTCACAAGACCTCGTAGATTTGGTAAAACCATGGCTTTATCAATGTTAAGAGCCTATTATTCTAAAGGATGTGATTCTAAAGAATTATTTAAAAACTTAAAAATATATAATGATCCTTCATTTTTAGAACATTTAAATAAACATAATGTTTTTACTATTGATATGGCTGGAGTGGGTACTTCATTACAAGACAAAAAAGAAATATTGAATGAAATAACTAAATCATTAATAAATAATTTAAATGAAGCATTCCCTAATATTTTAACTGATGAAAAAACAGTTTCAGATGCTTTATCTACTATTTATTCAGTGACTAAAGAAACATTTATATTTTTAATTGATGAATGGGATTATATATATCGAGAATTTGATAATGATATAAAATTATGTAATGCTTATACCGATTTCTTAAGAAGTTTATTTAAAAATGAATTAATCGCAGATTGTATAGATTTAGTTTATATGACAGGAATATTACCAATAAAAAGATATAATTCACAATCATCATTAAATAATTTTATTGAATATAATATGCTTAATCCTCGTAATCTTACTGAATTCATCGGATTTACTGAAGATGAAGTATGTTCATTATGTAAACAATACAATATGAATATCAATGATATGAAACATTGGTATGATGGATATCATTATGATGGAGTAGGTGATTTGTATAATCCAAAATCTGTAGTAGAAGCATTAACTACTGGTGAATATGGAGATTATTGGGTTTCAACATCATCAATAGAAGCAGTAACAAATTATATGAATTATGATAATGGAGAATTAAAAGATATTATAGCTTCATTAATTGCAGGTAATAAAGTAGATGTTAATGTTTCAAGATTTAGAAATGATTTAACGGCAGTAGATAATAAAGATGCAGCCTTAACAGTTTTAATTCATTTAGGATATCTAGCATATGATAGAGAAAATGAACAATGTTATATACCAAATTATGAAATAAGACAAGAATTAAATAATGGAGTTTTAGATTTAAAATGGGAAGAAATAGAATAT
>QWCN01000451.1_pt1 | contig 72031 bp, 57 predicted proteins | sample 1972711 | NCBI WGS metagenome assembly QWCN01 (sample SAMN09866707, study PRJNA288562) | Human gut metagenome isolate term1_stool, whole genome shotgun sequencing... | isolation source: gut | host: Homo sapiens | place: USA: California | reverse complement strand
CCGCAAAGCCCCTATATGCAATCGGCGGCAAGACCGGAGGGCTTGATCGACGGGTGAACCCGGTGGGGTTGAGAAAGGGAACTTTTCCACCGGGGACGGGCGAGGAACTCCTTCCACCGCCTGCGGGCGGTCCCCCTCCCTCGAAGAGGGAGGTCTTTGGGGAGGGGGGACGGAGGAACGGTCAAGTTTCTTTGAGAGGGGCGAAGGGTAATAGGGGCGACCGCAAAGCCCCTATATGCAATCGGCGGCAAGGCCGGAGGGCTTGGCCGACGTACAATTCGATGAGATGCGAAAGGAGAACAAGATGGAAGAGAACATGGTCATTGCGCCGAACGAGGAGATCGGCGTGGAAGAGCTGGAAGAAAACCTGACCGGCGAGGCGGAACAGCAGCAGGAAGAAGAGAACGAGGAATGGATTGCGGGGATTCGACAGGGGCTGGGCGAGCTGTTTGAGGACGGCTGGACGACCGGTGAACTGGACGCGATGACGCAGGATGAGGCTGTGCAGCGGGAAATCGCTGACGGCCACGGCGTTGTTCGCGCGGCGTGCGGCTATCTCAAGCGGATGCTGGCGGCGCCGAAAAAGGGCATGGTGCCGATTGCCAGAACGACCGCCGCGGGGACGGTTCGCCCCGGCAGCCGAATCGAGCAGATGAGCGACAGGGAGTTTGCGGCCTTTTCAAAGAAGGCGCAGGAAGCGATGATGGCGGGACGAAAGGTGTGCGTGGAATGAGCGCCGGACGGCCGCGTGACCCGATGAACAGACGAAATTGAGGAGGAAGCATATGGCTTACACGAATACTGACACGAACATGACGACCAGCTCCGCCCTGAGCGCGGGTATGCAGACCTATTACAACCGCGAATTGCTGCGGACGTTTGAACCGAATCTGGTGCACTTGCAGTTTGGCGACGAGCACCGCATGCCGCCGCACAGCGGTTTGGTGATGAACATGCGCAAGCTGATTCCGCTGGAGACGAACACGAAGGCGCTCAGTGAGGGCGATCCGGGCGAGAGCGTGATGCTGGCCGAAACGGAGGTGACGGTGCAGCTTCAGCAGTACGGCGAATACGCGCGCTGCACGGACAAGCTCGATCTGACGCATTTGGACATGGACATCATGCGCCGCACGAAGCTGTTTGGCGACGCGGGCGCGCGAAGCATCGACGCGGTGGTACGCGAGGAGCTGGCGAAGTGCGCAAACGTGATCTACGCGGGCGGCAAGGCGAGCCGCGCCGAACTGACGGCGGCGGACAAGCTGACTAGCCGCGAGCTGCGCAAGGCGGTCAAGACGCTCAAGAAGAACCATGCGCAGACGTTCGGCGGCTACTTTGTGGCGATTATCGGCCCGGACACGATGTACGACTTGCAGGAGGACGAGGCCTTTGTGAAGGTCAGCCAGTATCAGGACAAGGAGAACATCTACACGGGCGAGGTCGGTCGTCTGTTCGGCGTGCGGCTGGTGGAGACGACCGAGGCGAAGATCTTCGAGGGCGCGGGTGCGAGCGGCGCGGATGTGGCGAGCGTGATCGTGCTGGGGCAGTACGCCTACGGCGTGACGAGCCTCAAGGGCGCAAAGCCGCGCGTGATCGTCAAGCCGGCGGGCAGCGCGGGCACGGCGGATCCGCTTGACCAGATTTCCACGGTAGGCTGGAAGATGGACGGTTTTGGCGCGAAGCTGTTGCAGCCGGAATACGCGGTGAGGATTGAGTGCGGGTTTAGCGCGTAAACGCTTTCCACCGAGTGCGGGAGAACTCCTTCCACCGCCTGCGGGCGGTCCCCCTCCCTCGAAGAGGGAGGTTTTTGGGGAGGGAATACGGGAGAACGGGCAAGTATCGTTGAGAGGGCGCGCGAAGGGTTATAGGGGCGACCGCAAAGCCCCTATATGCAATCGGCGGCAAAACCGGAGGTTTTGACCGGCGGGTGAACCCGGTGAGGTGGAGGGAAGAAACTTTTTCAACCGAGTGCGGGCGAGGAACTCCTTCCACCGCCTGCGGGCGGGGAACGCGCTCCGCTAGGCCTAGGGGATTAGGGGGAGATTTCGAATTTCTCCCCCTTGAATCCCCTAGAAACCCCATAACCCCCATTGAAACGAGCAGGGTTGCGACCCTGCACCCGGGGGTTGTATAAGGGGCTTCGAGGGGGCGGGCGAAGGGTGATAGGGGGGCGATGTGCGGGAACTCCTTCCACCGCCTGCGGGCGGTCCCCCTCCCTCGAAGAGGGAGGTCTTTGGGGAGGGGGACGGGGGAACGGGCAAGTATCGTTGAGAGGGCGCGCGAAGGGTGATAGGGCGCGCGATGTGCGGGAACTCCTTCCACCGCCTGCGGGCGGTCCCCCTCCCTCGAAGAGGGAGGTCTGGGGAGAAGGGTACGGGGAACGAGCAAGTTTTGACAAAGAATGGAGGAAAAGAGAATGGCAAATATCAATACGACGGCGACGATGAAAAAGACGAGCGCGATGCTTTCCGGCAAGTGCAAAAAGACGCAGGAAAATCTGAAAAAGCTGATGGCCGACGCGGGCTGCGCGGACGGCGAGGTGGTGAAGGTGAGCCTGCCGCTGGCACCGGGCAGCCGGGACGACGTGGTTTTTGCGGGGCTGAACGGCGTGAGCTTTTATTTTATGCGCGGGACGGTCTGCGAAATGCCGGCGGCGGTGCTGGAAATTCTGAAGAACTGCGGGGAGATGTGATCAGTTGACGCTTTCACAGTTGATCGCGCACGCGCTTCGTCAACTGGACGAGGACGCGGAGGACGTGAGCGAATACGAAGAGAGTTTCAAGGTATACGCGAACATGGGCTATGACATCGCGGTTCGCGAATACCTGAAACCGCGTCGGACGTTCTGCGTCGATGTGGACGAGAAAGGGAACGCGCCCGTTCCGGGGCTGCTGGTCACGCGCGTGGTGGAGCTGAGGGACGAATACGGCCGCGACGTGGGCTATGACCTCGACTCGGACGGGCGCGGGCTGCACATCTGGAGGGTCGATCTGGCGGGAAAGACGCTGCGCGCTGTATGCGAAGTGGCGTTTTACCCGATGGAGGACGGGAGCGACGAGCCGCAAATTCCGGAATGTGCGCAGGCGTATCTGGCGGACTACATCTGTTACCGGCATCTATCCAACGGAAATCCGGTTAAGCAGAGACAGGCGCAGTTCTATCTGAACAGCTTCCTCCGGGGCATGCAGCGGCTGAGGCCGCAGGGCATGGGCAGCGTGACGCATCTCAAGCACATTTATGATGTTACGGATGCGAGGTATTGCAGGTGAAGGCGTTGGCCGCCTGCGGGAACTCCTTCCGGTCACTGAGGCGGCCACCTCCCTCGGGGAGGGAGGCGGGGAGGGAAAATATCGAATGAAAGAACGAAGGAGGGAGCAAAGGTGAGCATTTCAGACAGCGATTATCAGGGGCGGTTCACAATCCCCACGCCGAAGGGCGTATATCAGGCGGCGGGCGACACGAACATCAACACCGACTACGCCTACCTTGCGCAGAACATCCGCACGGAGCGCGGGCTTTTGGCTTCGAGCTACGGCACGAGCCGCGCGTTTCCGGCGCTGGGCGCGCAGATTGAGACGCTGGCGCGGTTCTATCGGCGAACGAGGCCGGACGACGCGGACGTGTACGTTGCGGCGGCGGGCGGCGCGATTTACACCTACACGATGGGCACGGAGGGCTGGGTGAAGCGCTCGGAGGGGTACAAAAGCGACGTGTGGTCTTCCGTCACCTACGAGACGACGGAGGGCGGGGCGACGGTGGATATCCTGATCCTCTCCAACGCGAAGGACGGCATGATCGCGGTATACGGAAGCGACCTTCGGGTAGAAAAGAAGGCGCTGACGATTGGCGACGCATACGCCGAGGTGAAGTTCGCGACGCTGGGACGGCACGCGGAGCGCATCTGGGGAACGGGCGCGGAAGGATACCCGGACAGCATCTTCTATTCGCGGCCATACGACCCGTTCAACTGGACGAATGTTGCTGAAACGCCGGAGCTGGGCGGCGGCGTGATTAACCAGCCGACATGGGACGGCGACAAGTTTATCGCGCTGGAACCCTTCGGCGGGTATCTGCTGGCGGTGAAGGAGCAGACGATCTTCGAAATTCGCGGCACTGACCCGAGCAGCTTCACGATCACGGAGGCCTACGGCACAGATGGACCCGTCGAAGAGCGGAGCATCTGCACGGACAGGACGAGCATGCTGTACCTGTCGCAGAACGGAATCGGCCTGTACGACGGAAACACGCTGCGGCTGCTCAGCCGTGACGCGCTGTATGAAACGATGCGGATGCGCATGGAGGGGATGGACGGCGCGGCGAGAGCCTGCGTATGCAACCACATCTACTATCTGGCGATGTGCATCAAGGAAATCGAGAGCGACGTTCTGAGCGAAAACAACACGGTGCTCGAATACGACACGGAGCGCGGGACGTTCATGGTTCGAAAGGGTATGCGCGTCAAGGACTTCTTTTCCGTCGGCGGGACGGTGTACTTCACGCAGGCGGACGAGCCGTTTGAGGTGCTGCGCTACGGCGACCCGGAGAGCGGCGGCTATCTGGGCGCCCCGATGGAATGCCTGTGGGAAACGCCGTGGCTGGATCTGGGCAAGGCCTATATGAAGCGCGACTTTGTTCTGCGGTTTACCGCCGACGCGGACGAGAACGACGTGCCGATTGAAATGACGATCAAGACCGAGCGCAGGGAAAAGACGCGGGTGGTTCTGCTGCAAAGGCAGAGGAAGGACTACCGGGTGAAGATTCAGGTGAGCGGCGTTCGGATGAAGCTGAGAATCAGGAGCCACGCGAAGGCGGCGGGCTGGCGGATTTACGGCGGGGTGCAGGCGGAATATTCGGTGGATGAGGTTTAACTCCTTCCGGTCGCTGCGGCGACCACCTCCCTCGGGGAGGGAGGTATGGGGATGGTTAAAAGAAGGTATGCGATGAACAAAAGAGGCGTAAAGGCGCAAAGAAGACCTCCCTCTCAGAGGGAGGTGTCAGCGAAGCTGACGGAGGGAGTTTATCATGGCATTTAAGCAACCGAGAGTTCCGCAGGAGACGGGCGGGACGCTTGCGGCATACGTTCGAAACCTGACGATGTTCCTGCGCGATTTCTGTATGGCGAGCTGGAACGCGGACAGGCTCAAGGACGCGGAGATCGAGAAGATCAAAAAGCGGTTAGACGCGCTGGAAGGGAAGTGAGAACATGGCGAAAAGAACGACGACGGAGACGTTTCAATCCTCGACGACAAACAGCAGAGAGCACAGTCAGAGCCAGAGCCAAAGCCAGAGCCAGAGCACGACAAAGAAGCTGCTGGACAGCGAATTGCTGAACCAGATTCTCGGCGGGTTGGCCGGGAACATGACGGACAAGGAGATTGCGGCGTTTGCGGAAAACCTGCTGCGGCCGCAGCTCAACGCGGGGATTGAGGCCAGCCGGCAGAATTTTGAAACGACGAAGCTGAGCAAGGAGCAGGAGATCGCGAACCTCGCGGCCAACCTGACGCGCGCCATCGACGAGCAGAACAGCGCCTACCGCCAGAGCAAGGCGAACGTGGAGACGGCGGCACTGAACCGGGGCATGGGCAGGAGCAGCTACACGCTGCAAACGCTCGCCAATCAGGGCGACGCGCTGGCGAAGGCTGTACGGGAGCTGACGGACGAGAACGCGCGCAAGACCGGGCAGATTCAAGACCAGATCACGCAGGCGGCGAAACAGAACAGCCAGACGCAGGGACGGCTGAACACGGACTTTGCCAGCCAGTTGGCGGCGAAGGTGCAGGAGCTAAAGGACACGCAGCGCCGGGAGTACAACAGCAACTACCTGACGGCCATTTCCGCCGCGATGGGACAGCAGACGACCGGCACCCAGCAGACGACCGGCACGACCGACACGACGGGCACGACCGACACGACGAGCCACACGACGAGCACGACGGGTTCAGGAAGTTCGGGGAGCGGCGGAAGCAGCAGAAAGAAAAAGGCAAGCAGCGACGTTGACGCGATTTCATACGGATAAGGAGAGCCTATGAGCAAGTGGAATGACCGAAAAAAGAAGGACGACGAGCAGAACGCGCAGATCGAAAAGCCGGAAGAATCGGCGGTGAAGGATTACAGCGCGGGCGCAATCGGAAAAGCATATGCGAATACCGAACGCCCGGCGATGAAGACGGCGCAGATGCCCAGCTTTGACGAGCCGAGCCTGACGGGCGTATACGGCTTGCAAAAGAACAGCAAGGGCGAATCGGTCATGGACATGACCGGGAAGACCAGCGGTTCCCTTCAAGGCATGAAGCTTGCGCTGAACAACGAGCTGACCATTTCCGGACAGACGAAGCTGAAACAAAGCCTGAACAAGCAGATTGACAGCGAGCAGGAAACGCGGCAAAAGAACGCCAATGCGCGCAACACGGCCATGCTGGAGCTGGCTGAAATGCCCCTGATGGGCTTTGACGGGCAGAGCATCAACGCCAATACGGCGGACGCGGCGACGGTGATTCGCGGCATCAACGCCATTGCGGACGACACGCTGCGCGCGCGGGCGGCAAAGGCGTTTAAGACGCTGACGCAGACCGAGGGCAGCCGATTCTACGGCGAAAATGCGGACGGCGTGGGAACATTCCTTGAAAGCGCGAACCTGACCCAAAAGGAATACAGGGACAGCGCAGAGGACTACGCGAGCCGATTCTATGGCGACGGAAAGCACGATGAGGAAGACGCGGCGGCCTACCTCAAGGCGCGGCAGGAGATCGAGGAAGGCGCCTACTCCGACTATGCGAAAAGCCAACTGACGGCGGCGCTGGACAAGGCCTACACGGGCATCACCGGCGGGGAAACGCCTTCCGAAAGCGCAGGCGACGAACCCGCCGAGGCGGAAGACGAAGCGCGCGCGACCGAGGAAGAGCAGAAGAAAGAGAAGAAGCCGGGATTTTGGAGCGGCCTGACCGGGAAAGTGCCCGAGCAGGAGGAACAGGAAAAGGCCGAAAATCCCGCGCAGGCGAAGGCACAGAGCCGGATTGTTTCTCAAACGATGACGGCATCGACCGCGCCGGGCTTCCCGACGGCGGGCAAGGCGAACGGCAAAGCGCCGGAGGTGCAAGGCCCCGTTCAGATGACCCCGGAAGAGCGGATTGTTGCGCAGGGCGGGATGAGCTTTGCGGAATGGATGGCGACAACTCCTTCCGTCAGCTCCGCTGACACCTCCCTCGAAGAGGGAGGCAGGGAGCGCACGGATGAAACAGGCGCGGAAATTCGCATGCACGAGGCGCAGACCGTCGGCGAGGCGGCGGACGCGCTGCTCAAGGGACGGTATGACCAGATCGAGGGCGCGGGCAAGGATGAGCTGGATCGCATGCTGGCAGAGAGCGGGAACGCGCGGCGAATGATCGGCACGCTGACGGAAGCGGACAGCAAGCGCATTATCCTCGGAAACGACATGGCCGACGCGGTGACCTACGGGAACATCGCGGCGCAGGGACAGACGGTCAAGACGCTGTACGACGTGATGAAGAGCGATTCCTTCCCGGACGAGCTGCGGGGCGACGTGATGGCGCAGATGGTCGTATGGGCGGCGCAGGCCGAGGCGATGGAACAAACGGGAACGCTGGGCGGCGACGCGGAGCTGCCGCTGATGGAGCGCCTGCTCACCACGGACGAACACGCGATGGACGAGCTGGCAAGCATCTACGCGGCCAGGGACGAGCTGCTATTCGACAAGGCCGACATGCGCAGGGCGCAGGAGGAGGCGAGCGCGCAGGCGCTCAGCGACGCGCGCACGGCGGCGCTCAAGGGAACGGCCAGCGAGGAACAGCTGGCGCTGGTGCGCCAGAACGCGCAGGCAGGGCAGGACGAGCTGAACGCGGACATGGGCTATGTCGGGCGGCTGGCGGCGGTGGACGACTATTTCAGGCCTGGCGCGAGCAAAAATGCGGTCAGTCCGTTTGACTTAAGCAGCGTAAAGCTGAACCTCGACGCGCAGGGCGTAATCGACACGGGCGACTATCAGGCACAGCTCAGGGAGCAGATGGACGCGCTGCTCGAAGAGGACACGCAGACGGCGCTTGCGCTGGGGCTGACGCTGGACGAATACTACGCCAAGACGGGCGGCGTGGACATGAACGCGCTTTGCGAGCGCGCGGCCAGCCGCATCAGTCAGCAGGGCGCGGCGATCACCGATGAGGAAATGGCGGCGCTGGACGTTCCCTTCGGTCAGGGTGTGGGCGCGGGCTACACGGTCGGCGCGGGCATCCGCGCGGGCGGCGAGCAATGGTATCTGGATTTCAAGGACAGCTTGTACACGGGCTATTCTCAAGGCATGGTGCTCGTCAACGCGGCGCGCATCCAGAACCGATACCAGAACGAATACGGTGCTTACGGCCGGACGCAGTACCGAAAGGACATTGAAAGCGCGCTCGCCAGCGGGACGCTCGACGAGAACTACGCCAATGCGCTGAGAAAGGCGCTGGCCGGTGCGGCGGACGTATACCAGCTCGGCATTGACCCGATGGATTTTGAGGGGGATTTCCTCAAAAACAGCGCGGAGGTGCGCCGGGACATCGCGACGATGGAAGGATTCATGCGCACGAACGCGACGGAGGATGAATTCAAGTGGTTCGGGCGCGTGAAGGGCATGACCTACAACGCGGTTTCGGCCGGTGTGGCGGCGGGAACGACGCTGGCGACGGGCAGCAGCCTGATCGGCTTTAACACGGGGTACAGCGTCGTCGGGTTCAAGAACAACTTTGACGAGTATCTGCAAAAGGGATACGGCATTGATTCCGCTCGATATCTGGGCGCGGTGAACACGGGGCTTGACTGCGCGGTGAACTTCGGCACGTTCGAAGGCGTATTGGGCAGAATGACGGGCATGAGCGCGCTGACGGAAGCCGCGAGAAGCCGGATCATCCGCAACCCGGCGGGCGCTTGCCGAGGCCTTGCGGCGATTCGAACGTTTGGCGAGGCGTTTAGCAAGGCGTTTGCCCAAAACGAATTTAACGAAGTGGTTTACGACGAATTCTTTGAAGGATTGTCGGCAAACTGGACGGACAACGCGCTGGGCGAAATCTTCCGCAAGGTGGATACCGGCGAGGACATCACGTTCACGGACGGCCTGAATATGGCGCTGAACTTGCTGAATCCCAAGAACCTTGACGTGAAGGGCGCGGCGGAGGGCGTTATCAGCGGCGCGGTGGAGAACGCCATCGGCGCGGTGCTGTTCTCCCTGTCCGGCGCGGCGGGAAGCGGCGTGGGCACGCTGCGCGGCGTGAAGGCGGCGCAAGACCTGATGAACGGCAAGCGGACGGACGTGGAGAACGTCATCATGGACGTGACAAAGACGCTGGGCGACGAGCAGGCCTGTGCGCTGCTCAACGACTATGCGCGACAGCAGAAGGAAAGCAAGGCCGTTGCCGAGGAAATCATCAGCGGGCAGGACGAGCGCGGCAGCGCGGCGCACGCGGCAAAGGCCAAGCAGCAGGCCGACGAGGCGCGCGCACAGGCAGACGCGGCGCAGACGGCGGCGGACAACAGCCGGGCGCAGTTCGCGGAAGCGAGCGATGCGGTGATGAGCGGCGACCTGACGCGGCAGAAGGAGATGACCGAAGCGCGCGTGCGCATGGGCGAAAACCAGAAAACCGCGAACGAGCAGGGCGCGGTCGCCGCGCGCAGAACGGACGAAATGCAGCAGGCGGCGGCACAGCGGCTGGCAGAGGCGAGACAGGCGGGCAGAAAGGCCGTCATCGCGGAGGATGCGGCGGCGCGGGAAGCCATGCTTGACGACCGGGAAGCGCGGATGCAGGCCATTGACAACGAGATTGCGCAGCTCGACGCGCAGCAGCAGGCGGCGGAAGAAGAATTCTACGCGGCGACGCAGAGCTATACGGAAGCGGAAGCCATGGGAATGGACGAGGAAACGCTTGGCCAGCTCGACGCGCGGATGAACGAGATCGGAGCGCGGCTGATGGCGCTTTACGACCGCCGGGAAGCGCTGCAAAACCCGGAGGCTTACGAGGCGCGCCGGAAGGCGGAAGCGGAAATCGCCGAGCGGGAGCAGCAGGAGCAGGAAGAATACCAAAGGCAGACCGAGCGGGAGCAGACACAGAGCGAGATGGACGAGATCGCCCCGGTGGTCAGGGACATCCGAAAAAAGCGCATCTGGCTGAACGAACAGCAGATTGCCGAGGTGCTGCACACGACGGGACTGCGGACAATCGCGCAGGTGAACCGCCAATACGGCACACAGTTCCGCGTCAACCGCAAGAGCGCGGACGTTGACCTTGACAGCGGCTTTTTCCGCGAACTGGCGGCGCAAATCCCCGGACGGATGGACGAGGCGAGCGCGCACCCGGAGACGGAAATTCTGAATCTGCTGGACAGGAGCGGCGAGCTGAAAGGCAAGCTGGGCGGGATGGAGGCCAGCATCGGCACAGTCGGCGCGGAAGACTATCTGAACGCCGATGTTTCGCGCGGCAACCTTGACCCGGTGACGCAGAAGCTCGCCAGCAGCCTGAAACAGAAGACGGGGCTTGAGCTGATCGTCATGCCGCTGGCAGACAAGGTTCGCGGCTTCTACGACCGAGAGAACGGGCGGCTGATTCTCTCAAGCCGAATCGGCGCGGGCGAACAGATGCGACAGGTGGTCATGCACGAGCTGACGCACTACATCGAGAGCACGAAGAACTATGCGGCCTACGAAAAGGCGGCGCTGGAAGCGGCCTATCGCGGCGATACAGAGGCGATGGACAGAGACGCGGCGGAAATCCGCAAGACCTATGAGGACGCGGGTCTCCCCTGCGACGTGAACAAGGAGCTGGCCGCCGCGGCGACGGAAAAGCTGATGGCTTCCCTTGGCGCATGGGGCAGGACGGGCAGCGAGACGCTGGTGTATGACCTGCTGGGCGCGAAGCAATCCTTCCCGATTCGGGTCTACAACAAGCTGACGCAGTTTTTAGCCAGACGCAAAGCCCAAAAGGCAGGCGGCGCGGCGGCAGAAAACTACGAGGCGCTGGTCAGGGCGCGGGAAGCGCTCAGGCAGGCCATTCTTGAAGCCGGAACGTGGAAAAAGGGCATGGGCGGCGAGGACGCGACCATCGAGCTGTTCGGAAAGACCGCGCCCGTAGAGCGGGAGGTTACGCGCGGACAACAGACGGAGATGGAATATGCCATCAGGCAGGACGAAAGCAACTGGCCGATGGTCAAGGCGGATCGGGAGCTGGTACTCAGTCAAGACCCAAAGAAGTGGAATGACGAAATTCAGGCATATATTGAAAAAACCATCCGCAAGGATGGCGATATGCAGATTCGGACGCTCGAAGGCGAAACGCTGACGATCAACGAGAAGAGCCAGTGGCACGCGGGAAGCCGCGTTGGGTATGACAGAGAAGGCAAGTATAAGGTAAAGGTGAACGCTTCGGCGCATCTGGACGAGGTTGCACAGGTGGCAATCGACCAGAATCCGGGTCAAGGTAACCGGCCTGACAACGGAAAGCACGGTTCATTTGCGCAGGATGGCTGGCGGTACTACGATGCAGTCTTTGAGGATTACGACGGAAAGCGGTATTTGCTGAACATCTCGGTTGCACAGGGCGATCAGGGACATGTCGTTTACAACATCGGCAAGGTTCAGGAAATTGAAAAAAGCCACTCGCCCAGCGTATACGCTCCAACGGGGCGCGTCCCCGAAGGAGCTACTGGCACAAGTGGCAACACTAGTGTAACACAAAGCAACACCAGCGTCAATCCATATGATACGTCAAACGACGTGGAATATGCCGTCGCCCCGCGACAATTCGGCAACCAGACGGCGCAGGAGCTCGACACGCTGACCGACGGCGTGAAGGAATTTCTTCGCGGAGACCAGTACGAGACCGTGACCAACCGGGAGCAGGTGCAGCGGGCGAACGACGATATCAACGCGCGCGGCATTGACGCGGTGGTGAACGACCTGCTGGCGCGGGACAGATGGACGGCAGACGACCACGCGGCGGCGGCGGTGGCCTGCATCCGGGCGCAGAACGAAGGGCTGATGACGACGGCCTATGTGATCGCGAAGGCCTATGACGAGCAGGGCACAAATGCCGGTCAGGCGTTGCAGGCCAGACAGATCATCGGGAAGCTGACTGCGGAGGGCGCGCTGGTGGAAGCGGCGAAGAAAGCCGACCACGCCAACGCGAAAAAGGGACTGGTGGACGGCGATATCCCCGTCGGCAGCCAAGCGCCGGTGAAGGGATGGCGCGACAGACAGCAGAGAAGCAAGGAAGGCACCGAAAGGGAACAGAACGCCAGCCAGACGGGCGAGTTCGACCCGGACAACCCGTTCAACAAGGGCAGGACTTCCGTTTTGCCGCAGGAGGCTGTGACGGGCGCGAGCGGCGCGGCGGGCGACGCGGTGCAGGGCAGCTTCATTGAAAGACCGCTGCCGCCGGTGCTCGAAAAGGTCTATACGGCGGCGGAACTGATTCAGCGGCAGATTGACAAGCTGCCTTCCGACGTGAAATATGACAACCCGTGGAACATGCCGCTTGAAAGCTGGAAGACGGAACTCATCGACCAATACGGCCTTAACGGGACAAAGCTGGTCGGCGACACATACAGCTATGCGACCGTGAAGGAACGCATGCTGGCGGCCATTCTGGCAACGGACAACAATGTGCGCGGCGACGGGCTTTTGACGCTCTGCCAGCAGCTCGAAGCGATGAAACAGGGGCTTGCGGTGGTGACGGAAGCCGACCTGAACTACATCGCGGGGCAGATGAGCACATTCCTCTATGCCGAGGGCGCAGACCTTGAGGGCATGCCGGTGACGACGGAGGGCAAAACGGCGTTGCAGCGCGTCTACAACGCGCAGGCCAACGTCGTACAGGACAGCATGATGGGAAAGGTCAATGCCCTTGGATATACCAACATGCTATCCGGCACGAAGACGGGGAGCAAGAACTTTTCCAGCAACGTTCTCATTCGTCCGCTGGAGCTGGCGAGCGAGAAGATCGGCGGCGCGATTGAAAGAAAATATATCACCAAGCGGACGGGCAACCGAACGACGGACGCGCCGAACCGCGCGGAGCGGGCGGCAGGCCGGGAAGCGTTTACCGGCGAGATCGGACAGACGATGGTGGACTATTTCGTGACGCACGCGGACACCGGCCACGGAAGCGGCTTTGACCTGAGCCACAACAACCGCACCTTCAACAACGAATGGCTGCAAGCCTACAAGAACATCGTGGATTTTGCCATGCAGGTGGGTGACCGTCCGTTCTGGGAGCAATGCTACACGGAAGAGCTGGCCGTCATCAAGCGTCTGGGAACGAAAATCCCCGATACGCAGCGCGTAGACGGACGCGAGGTCAAAGTCCTGCGCGACATGACGCTTGAGGAAATGAAGACGGAAGCGGCGGTTCGCGCGACGGAGCGCGTTTTTCAGGAGGACAACAACATCGTCAGCGCCATCAACGGCGCGCGGCGGGAAAGCCCGATGATCGACCTTATGATTACGAGCATAATGCCCTTCCTCAAAACGCCGACAAACGTCGCAAGCCGCATGATGCAGTACAGCCCCATCGGACTGGCGCGGGCAATCATCCAATACGGCCTATGGGACGGCAAGCGCAACGGCGGCGCGAACTTCGACCAGCGAAAGTTTGTGATGAACCTCGGGCGCGGCCTGACGGGAACCGGCGTGGCCGTCGTCGGCGCGCTGCTGGCCAGCCTCGGCGCGATTCAGCCCGGACGCGAGGACGAGGAAGACAAAAAGCTGGGCGTGATCCGCAAGGCGCAGGGCAGGAGTTACAGCACATATTTCAAGCTGGGCGACTGGGAAATCCCGCTTGACTTTGCGCAGCCTTCGAGCGGGCCCCTGTACATCGGCGCGAAGATCGCATGGGCGCTTGAAGAGATGGGCGATGATGTGAACGCTCCGGCGCTGATCGGAACGGTGCTCTACGGTTCGGCGCTGGAAACGGGCAACCAGTTGTTTGACAACTCGTTCCTTTCCGGGTTCAGCGCGCTGTTCAGCGGCTACAACGACGCGGCAGGCATTGCGAGCAACATTGCAGAGAACATCGCGGAGAATCAGGCGAGCCGCCTGACCCCTTCGGCGATTCGCGCGCTGGCCAAGGTGACAGACCCCTATGTGCGGGACGTGTACAGCCAAAACGCGGTGAAGCAATTCCTCAACCGTCAAATCATCCAGAACTGGCCGCTTCTGCGGCAGACGCTGCCGGTCAAGACGGACATCACGGGCGACGCGACGCTGCAAAACGGCTATTACAACTGGGGACAGGAGAACCAAAACGCGGCGCTGCATTTCCTCAACGCTTTTGCGACCCCGTGGACGACGCTGGGCGAAAAGAACGACGCGGCGCTTGACACGCTGATCGACCTGAGCCATCGGACAGGGGAAACGAGCTTCCTGCCGGGGGAGATGGTCAGCGCGAGCAAGTACGAGGTGAGCATCACCAAGACGCTGGCCAAGGAACTCAAGGTGGGCAAGGTCGGGTTTAACCAGTACGAGGGTTTCAAAATCCGCCTGACGGACGAGGAAAAGCGCTGGGCGAACAGCACCTACGCGGACACGCTCTTTAACGGAAGCGGCAGGGACGTGATCGGCCTGCGCGCGATGATGAGCGGAAACAGATGGGAACGAATGAGCGATGAAGAAAGGATAGAAGCGGTTCGGGACATGCAGAAAACGGCGAAAAAGCAGGTGCTGACCGAGCTGGTCAGGCGAAAGAAGGAGGCGGGCGAAATCAGATGATCGAGGCCAATTTTGAATCCAAGACGCACAAGAACGCGGCCATTGCCGGGGTTTACCAATACGACACGGGGCAGCGGCTCAGGATGCGCGGGCTGCCGACCCCGGACGAGCTGGCCGAAATGGACGACTTCCTCGCGGGGGACGTGGTGACGGTGCAGGCGCAATACGGCTACGCGGGGGACAGCCAGACGGAAACGCGCATCGCGTCCTTTGACGCGGAAACGGGCTGCTGGATGGCGGATATCCCGGACGTGTATCTGAAAAGAAGCGGCGCGGTGAAGGTATTCGTCTATGTGAGCTACGGCGCGACGGCGGACGAGACGCGCGCGAAAACCTGTTACGAGGGGAGTTTCACGCCCATCAGCCGCCCCGCGCCGAGCACACAGGTCACGCCCAGCCAAGGAAACGCATGGGACGCTCTGGTGACGGAAATCAACCTGACGCTCTCGAAGATGAACACGGCGATTTCCGAGGCGAACGCGGCGGCGGAGGGCGCGAAGACGCAGGCGGAAGCGGCGCAGAAGGCCGGAACGGACGCGACCACGGCGGCGCTGTCGGCGAACACGCAGGCACAGCGGCTTGCGAACATGAACATTCAGGCACAGACGCGGGAATACGGCAGCGGAAGCACGGCGCAGATGGCCGACATCGACGGGAAGCTCGTGCTGACGCTGGGCGTTGAGCGCGGACAGCCGGGCGCGAAGGGTGACAAGGGCGACCCGGGCGACAAAGGCGACCCGGGACCCGTCGGCGCTCGGTTCCAGCTTTCGAACGGGATTCTGTACATTACAACGACGTGAGGTGAACCATGGCGATTACGACGAGCAAGGGAAGCTATCAGGACTACGCCTACACGGGCGGGATGCAGAGCATCACCATTCCGCATGACGGCATTTACAAATTCGAGGTTTGGGGCGCGGGCGGGTCGAACTCGGCGCTGCATGGCAGCGGCAGCTATGGAAACAACTACAACACCAATGGAAAAGGCGGGTACAGCGTGGGCTACAAGCTCTGCAAGAAGGGCGAGGTCTACTACATCTGCGTGGGCGGATGCAGCAATCCCTATAACGGCGGCGGAAGAGGAAACGCCGGTTGGGGCGGCGGCGCGACGCACATCGCCACGAAGACGGGCGAGCTGAAAAACCTGTCCGGCAACAAGGCGGCGGTGCTGCTTGTCGCGGGCGGCGGAGGCGGCACAGGCTGGATAGACCAGCAGGGTGAAGGCGGCGACGGTTCATCAGGTATTGTCTTTATCCAATGGTAAAGACATGTTTAATAAACAGTACTTATTCGACCTCTGATTTTCAGGGGTCTTTTTTTAATGCTATAATTATTTTATATAAAATATAGTATTAAGGGGTCAGTTTATGAAAATAATGTTTGTGTCAGCCGAAGTTGCACCGTTTTCCAAAGTCGGAGGGCTTGCCGATGTTGTGGGCAGTTTGCCGAAAGTTCTTGAAAAAATGGGGCACGAGGTGGCAATTTTTACCCCTTTACACGGCTGCATTGACCAGCACAAATACGGTATCGAAGAGCTGGAAAACTCTAAATTGACCATTGATTACAGCTATGGCCAGTATTATTTCAACCTCAAAATGGCTAAACTGCCCGGTACAAAAAATGTTAACGTGTTCTTTTTGGACAACAACAAATATTTTGCTCCGTTTCATGAAGTTTACCCGAGAAACATAGACACAAGATACGAGCATGAAAGATTTATTGCGTTTTCGCATGCAGCTATTGAATATGCGCGTCTTTTAAACTTCAAGCCCGATATCATACACTCAAACGACTGGCACACAGCTATGATTCCGGCTTACATGAAGATAAATTACAGAAACGATCCGTTTTTTAAGGATACAAAAAACTTTTTCTCCATCCACAACATAGCATATCAGGGACAGTGGTTTGATGATTTGCTCTATTTTGCGCAGCTTGACCACAAAGATGTGTGGAACTGCTGGGGGCTTGAGCATTTTGGCATGCTCAACTGGATGAAAGGTGCAATAAACTATGCTGACAAAGTGGTGGTTGTTTCGCCAAATTATGTTAACGAAATAAAAACCTACGAAGGCGGCAAGGGGCTGGATTGGACACTTAACCACAATGCGCATAAACTGCTCGGTATTTTAAACGGAGTGGATTACAGCGTTTACAACCCTGCAACGGATAAATGTATTGCAAAAAATTATGATGCACAACATGTCCAGTACAAAGAAGACAACAAAAAAGCTGTGCTAAAAGAATTCGGACTTCCTTATGTAGAAGACAAACCTCTTATTGCCGTTGTTTCAAGACTTGTTGAGCAAAAAGGTTTTGATCTTTTTGGCCCTGTTTGCGAGGAGCTCAAAACACTGGACGCGCAGTTTATTATACTGGGAACAGGCGCGCAGCATTACGAAGACATGTTCCGTTACCTCAGCGCTACAAGCGAAAATATTCGCGCAAGAATAGAATTTTCAGCACAGCTGGGCAATCTGATGTATGCCGGAGCTGACATGTTTCTTATGCCATCAGCTTTTGAGCCGTGCGGGTTGAGCCAGCTTATTTCGCTAAAATACGGTACTGCTCCGATTGTAAGGGCAACAGGCGGGCTGGATGATACAATTGTCGGTTATCCCATGGACAAAGGCGACGGCTTCAAGTTCTGGAATTACAGCCCTTACGCTATGATTGACTGCATAAGATATGCCCTCAATATCTACAAAGACAAACGCGATTGGGCACAGATTGTACAAAATGCCATGAATGCTGACTTTAGCTGGGATAAAAGCGCACAAAAATACGTAGACGCGTACAATCAGGCTCTTGGTCGTTAGTTCAAAGATAACGGGTTCGAAGTTGTTCCTTATTCCTGTGCGGGCTGTTCGTCTTGTTGAGCTTCGTGTTCTTCTGTGATTTCGGTTGCGTCAACAAAAGGCGTTTCTTTGCACATTTTGATACGGCTTATTCTTCTGCCGTCTATTTCCAAAATTGTATAAGTAATATTTTTGTCTTCTATAACATCGTTGAGCTCCGGCTCTCTGCCTAACAGGCCGAAAACATAACCCCCTATTGTCTGGAAGTCTTCATTCGGTATGTCGAGGTCAAATCTTTCGTTGATGTCTTCAATATCCATTTTGCAAGAAACATTCAGCGTGTGCTCATCTATCTTAACAACCTCGGGCGTTTCGACCTTGTCAAACTCGTCATAAATTTCGCCTACGATTTCTTCTAAAATATCCTCAATTGTTACAATACCTGCAATACCGCCATGTTCATCCACAACAGCTGCAATTTGATTTTTTGAGGAAGTAAAATCGCTCAAAAGGTCGGAAATAAATTTGTTTTCCGGCACAATCAAAAGCTCTCTGGCAAGAAACTCTATAGAAAAATGCTCGTCCACGTGATTGTTTTTGATTACTTTCAAAACGTCTTTTGCATTTATAACACCAATGATATTGTCCACATTGTCTCTGTAAACAGGGATTCTTGTGTGGCCTGAGCTGATAATCATATCAGCGAGCTCATTGATATTTTCTTCGACATTAACCATAAAGATTTCTGTTCTAGGCACCATGATTTCTCGCACAACAGTGTTTGCAAATCCAAAGAAATTTTGGAGCATAGTTGCTTCGTGGTTGTCGATTGTTCCTATTTTTTCGCCTTCTTTAATGAGCTTTGTGAATTTTTCTTCCCAGTTGTCTTCGGCATCGTGTGCCTGAAGCTCGATTGTGATATGGGTTATATTTTTGATAACTTTTTTGATTTTGCGCTCCAGCATGTCAGCAATATCATCTGCGTCTTTCATCTGGGTTTCGGGGTCAACCTCGATTGTCATGTTAATAATCAAACCTGATGAACCCAAATCTATTGTCTTGAGCTCGATTACGCCTGTGATGCCATGGATTGTAGAAGCAACCTCACGGATTTTTTCTTCTACATCAGGCTCGGCAGACTGCACTGTCAGGCTGTTTACATTGTTTTTCAACAGGTAAATAGCAAGGAAAAACAGGATTGTACCAATGATTACAGAAGCGATTGCGTCCGGCACGTATGCAAGGTTCGAAGGCATTACAAATTTTGCCAGCGTAAGAGCTACAAATGCGACAATTACACCGGTGAGGGCTGCTGTATCTTCGTACCACACAAATTTTGTTGTGGGACTTTTAATTTCGCCTATGTATTTTATTGAGCGGAAAAACTCTTTTACAGGGTTTTTTTCTTCGATTCCTACTTCGTGTAAAACAGCCTTGGATGCGCTTATTACAGCCCAAGCTTCAAACATAATGCTGCATATCAAAGCAATTGCAATGGCATTGTAATGTACAAGAAGGTCATTGGTTTCTTCTGCGTGCAAAAGTTTTTCAAAACCGTGGTAAATAGCCACGAAAGTACCACCCAGCATAAGTATTGAAGCAAACATTGCCCAGACGTTAGCCTCGAGCCCGTAGCCAAACGGGTGTGCGTTGTCAGCGGGGCGGGAGCCTCTTTTTATGCCCACAAGAAGGCAGATACTGTTAAAAGAATCTACGCCCGAGTGGATGGCTTCTGCCAGCATTGCGGAACTGGAAGAGAAAAAGAAACAAATCAATTTAACAAGTGCAATCCCGAGGTTTGCAATCAGGGCTTTGATTACAGCCATGAATTTTGAGTTATCTGCTTTTTCCTGTATTGATTCTTCTGTGCTAATTTCGTCGTTGTTTTTAGTTTCCAAGTTATAACTGTCAGATGACATTTTTTATCCTTATTGTTTTAGGTTAACCGAATGTATATATCATAACGGGAAAAAAGGCGCTTTGCAATGTTTATTCCTCAATTAGATGTATTAACAAGCTCAATAAAATATTATATAATTGTCTGTATTAAATTTTTTTTAAACTTTTGTAAAGTTTAGGAAAAAATCTATAAAGTTTTGACTGGAATCTGTCGAAGTATATAGAGTAATATGGTGTATGTATGGAAAATTTTGCATTATTAAAAGAAGATTCCTTTGAAGAAAGCCTTGGCGAGATTCTTCAGGTGAATCCTAAAAACGAAAAACATACCATTCTGCTCGTGGATGACGAGGTGAATAACCTTCAGCTCCTTCGCAGAACTCTCCGGCATGATTACAATATCCTGACTGCCTCAAACGGAAAAGAAGCACTGGAAATAGTGGAAGGTAAAGGCAGTGAGATTGCGCTTATCGTCAGTGACCAGAAAATGCCCGAGATGGAGGGTACGGAGTTTTTAAAACGTGTTGCAGGTGAATACCCTGATATCGTCAAAATTTTGCTTACAGGACACCTTGATGTGGATGCAATTGTAGATTCTATCAACGATTGCCATCTGTACCAGTACATTGTAAAACCATTTGACCCCGAAGAACTCAAGCTTACAATCGAAACAGGGATTCAAAAATTTGACCTTGTAAACAACAAAACCGTGATTCTCAAAGATTTAAGAGAGCTGTTTTATAAAACAATAAAACTCATTGCCTCGGCGCTTGACGCCAAAGACCCATACACACACGGCCACTCTTTGAGGGTGACTATGTATTCTTTGATTCTTGCCAAAAAGCTGAATCTTGATGACACAACGCTTGAAGAAATCGAAACAGCGGGTCTTTTGCACGATATAGGCAAAATCGGTATTCCGCAGAGCATTCTTTGCAAACCCGGAAAACTAACGGATGAAGAGTATGAGGTTATGAAATCTCACCCTGCACAGGCAGAAAAAATGCTTATGGGTATAAAAAAACTGACTGTTGTATCCAACTGGCTGCGTACCCACCACGAAAGATGGGACGGCAAAGGCTATCCTTACGGTTTAAAAGGAGAAGAAATTCCAATATCAGGCCGTATTATTGCTCTTGCCGATACTTATGACGCAATGACCTCCACACGCTCTTACCGCAAGGCTCTTTCTCACGAAACTGCAATGGAAGAAATCAAAAGATGCGCCGGAACACAGTTTGACCCTGTTCTGGCAGACCTTTTTATCAGCTGTTCTGATGAAATTCGTGCGGCAAAAGATGACCCTGACACCTATTACCCCAAATACAGCTATCTTCAAAAAATGATTTACGAAACCAGATAATCAAAAAAAGCTCACAATGCATAGAATTGCAAATATTGCCACAAACTTTTGCACGTTGTTCATTGCGCTTAAAAACTCTTTTTCGTCTTTGATTTCTTTGTCAATGTAATGCTGCAATCTTTTTACTGTGCCAAGTGCCGGTATTACGGACAAAAAGATTATTGCATACTTGAGAGGGAATAAATGAGAATGTATTCCTACAAAAATCAACGCATAAATCATAAAGATTATAAAAATATAAAAGTAATATGCATTTTGTTTGCTGCCTGTTAAAATCGGTATTGTTTTTTTTCCGGCTGCTTTGTCCTGATTGAAATCAAGAAAAAAGTCCGTGTACAAAAGACAAACAGTAACAAAAGCAAACGATAAAGAAAGCCATAAAAGCCTATAAGACAAAGCTCCTGTCATCACATAATACACACCTGTAAACAAAAGAGGCGAAAAAATTGTCCCGATGATAATCTCGCTCAAACCCGCATAACCCGAGCGCGGGTACAAAAGACAGAGCACGCCTGTTAGCGCCATTATCAAAATAATCGGGAGCTTGTATATTACCGTAAAAAACAGCCCTATCACTATTGCGATAAAAAACAATACAGCGCATATTTTGAGTGCTGCTTCAACTGTCAGCTCGTTATTCAAAAAACATTTGCACTTGCCTTTTTTGAAGTTGAGTTTTTTGCTGTTGTCAGGGTCTTTTTGTGATTTTAAATATTTTTTGTAATCAAGTATGTCGTCAAAAAGGTTCGCCCCGAGGTGCGCACAAACTATGCCCGCAAGCGCGGTGAGAGCAAAAAATATGTTTCCATGGTTTGAAACACCGAAGAAAAACGCAATTGCCCACGCCGTAACAGACATGGGAAGCGAATAAATTCGTGTACACTCCATAAAAAATGCTAATTTATTCATACTTTTAAAGATACCACAAAAATCCAGCTTAATATTTGTTTACATATAAGCACATGAGTAGCAAAAAATTTTTTATCCGTATTTCATGCATGTGTAAACTCCTCTATAAACTCCGTAATACTAATTCTATCCATCTCGGCTTAATCTGTATAAGAAAAAGCCGATTTTCTTTATGTAAACAAATATTACCGAAAATCGAAAATATAAAGAAATGTAAACACGAATTTCTTGACGTCAAAAACTAGGCCCCGTAAGCTTTTCTGTAAGGTAAGGTAAGTGACGGTAAATAGTATCAAGATATCTTCAAAAGTGTCCGACAGCAGATATATCATAAAAATAATCTGCAAAGGAGAAGAAATGAAAGCGTCACAGAAAAAGATTTATGAAAAGAGAATCGCTGGGTTCTCACTGGCGGAAGCATTGATAACGCTGCTGATAATATGCGTTATTGCAATAGCATCGGCCCCTGTAATAACCAAAAAACACCGAGCCAAAATGAATGTTCCACACGGAGCTTTTGCTTGTTATTGGAAAGATAATCAACTAGTTTCAAAATATGTGATAAATGGAGTAGTCTCAGACGGCAAAGTAATATATGACACAGAAGAAGGCCGCGACGGCTGTGAATTTAATCCTCCATCAAATGCCAAAAACTTTGTCGCTACAATAGTTGGCGGCGGAGGCGGTGGTTCCGGTTCCGCCACTATACAAACCGATTCACAAGTAATACAAAATTATGGTACTGCAGGCGATTATATATACAAAACTCCGCAATCCGGCTTGTACACAATGCTTGTTGTAGGCGGTGGAGGTGGCGGCGGCGGAATGTTCGGCAGTGAGCCGAATAGACTTGCCGGTATAGGTTCAAACGGTGGGCTTGTTTATGTTCCAAATGTATTTATTGGCAAAGGTGTCTCTCTTAATGTAAGAGTTGGTAAAGGAGGTAACGGCAGCTGGGATGGTGAAGGTGTCAGCGGTACAGAATCTTATGTAAAAAATGTTTCTGATGATATAACATATGCCTTTGCAGGCGGCGGTGCCGGAGGTCCGGGATGGCATCTGTGGTTTACAAAATCCGGTGACGGAAATGATGAAAACTATGTATCCGGTTGTACGTCATCAGGCGAGCACGTTATTTGGGGATTGTTGCAAGGCATCGGGGCTCAAAAAGTCAGAATAAATAAAAGCGATAGGTCAGAAGGACCCGGCTACCCAAGAGTTTTTACGCAAGTATATGCATGTGATGGCGGCACAGCCAGCTCTGATATAGCTTCAGCTGTTGTCATAAAAGGCAAAAAAGTATCCGGTTCTTTGGGTTCCAGCTCGCACCAGAATCGTTGGTATCCTTATAATTTGGTAAGTTCATTGACTAATTATAACGGAATATTTGATATGAATTATAATATATTGTCCAAAAGGTCTACAAAGTGGTGCAATAGCTCTTCAACCTGGAAAACAGTCCGCAACTGCCAAATTTATTCTAACAATTTTGGTGCAGGAGGTGCGGCAGAAGGCGATTATGATGAAGAATATTTTGAACCTATTAGCGGAGGGTCTGGCCTAGCTGCTATAAAATACAAGCCTTTGTTTGCCGGTCTTGGCGGTGAGGCAGGAAAAGTAGTTCAAATCCCGTATGCAGAAATGCCTCAAAAAACGCTCCTGTTTCCCGGCAAAGGTGGAAATGGCGGTAAAGGCAGTAATATAACTTATCACAATACAGCTAATACCCCTGGTGGTAATGGACAATCATCATATATCAAAAATGGCACACAAATCTATGGTGGAAAAGGCGCCTCCGGTATAAATCCCGCTGATGACTCGACTTATTCCAGTAAGTTTAATGATGATCAAATGCCTGTGGGTGGTGATGGTTTACTGGCAGATGTACTTACAAATAAAAAAGTCGGCACAGGTGGTTTGGGCGGATTTTCCGGAAATAATAACACAATGAACGGACTTACAGAAACTATATTTGAAGACGGTGCTTTAGTCAGTAGTTTTAATAAAATTTTTGGTGCTGGCTCCGGCGGCGGAGGTGCAAGCGCTGCAGCTGACAGCACAGGCTCCGTTCAACTTGGAGATGGCGGCAATGGCGCTTCCGGTCTTGTGTTCATCCAGTGGTAATTTCTAATACAGTACTTTGCCTCCCTTTTTTTAAGGGAGGCTTTTTTTAATGTTAAGAAAAAGCCGATTTTCTTTGTTTTTATTATAAAATAATACTAAAAAGAGGGGGCTCACGTTGAGATTTAATAAAGTTTTATTATTTTTAATATTCACAATCTTTTTAACCGCAACACAACCGTCAAATGCAATTAGTGCCAATCAGGGCAAGATGGTGAGGGTTGGCATAAGCGATGTTAAATTCCAAAATTACTACTACAATACGATAAACATCACTGCAACAGACAGTTTCCGCTTGACAGATAAAGCAACTAACTCCATAATAGCGGATTTTGGCGCACTTGAGGATGTAAATATTACGATAAAAGACAATTGTTTTATTGTAAAACAGGGCACAACAACCATTGCCAACGGGTTGGAAGGCCCTATAACAGCGGAATCCGAAAACGGATTTGTGACGGTAAAAAACCTTAAACGAGCCGGACAAAACGCATATTACCGCGGAACATTTGAAATTACCAAAGTGCCTCAAAAGGTTAATCAGTTTAATTTGATAAATGTTCTGGATTTGCAATCTTACTTAAAAGGTGTTGTACCAAACGAAATGCCTGTAAGATTCGGGCTTGAGGCACTCAAAGCACAGGCAGTGCTTGCACGAAGCTATGTCCTAAAACCAAGAGAGCGCAACTATCACAATTTTGACGTATGCGATTCTGTTGCGTGTCAGGTGTATTTTGGCGCCAATACCGAGAAAGAGCTTTCAGACAAAGCTGTGGACGAAACAGACAACATTGTGGCAATGAGTGATAATGAGCTGGTGCTTGCTTTGTATAGCTCTACTGCAGGCGGATATACAGAAAGCTATGAAAACGCTTTTTCTACAGACATGTCAAACGGAGTAAGAGTCTTCCCGGGCTCACCCAGAGCTTTTTTAAAAGGCGTGCCCGATGATCCCAAAACCCCTGTGCTGAATACAGAAGAAGCTGCAAGAAAGTTTTATACCACAAATCCTGAAACCTTTGACAACAAGTCGCCTTATTTCAGATGGACAAAAGAGTGGGAAAAAACAGAGCTGGAAAATATTCTTAAACAAACGTTAAAAACCCAGTCACAGGCCGGTTTTGTAAAACCAAAATTTGAAAAACCCGAAGATTTTGGCTCTTTAAAAGAAATAAAAGTAACAAGACGCGGTGTTTCCGGCAAGGCCATGTTTGTTGACATAATCACAGACAAAGGCGCATTCACCGTAAGCAAAGAGCTGCCTATTAGAAGGACATTCCAAAAAAACAATATCTCGCTTCCTTCAGCAAACGTTGTTTTTGACATAGAGCAAATAGTCCCTGATAAAGACTCTAAAAATGAGAAGCCCATCACAAAAATTATTGCCCATGGCGGAGGATTCGGCCACGGAGTGGGCATGAGCCAGTTTGGCGCAGGTGCCATGGGTGATGCGGGATACTCCTACGAGGATATTATCCAGCATTATTTTAAAAATACTTCAATATCAACCTATCCCGTGGAATTATCTAACCAAACAGGCCACGATACTGATACACAGCTTTTTTACACAAAAAACAAAAAAGTTAACCTTGTTGTGGAAAATAAGTTTCAATTCTCAAAATTGACTGTGGTAGTAAACGGTCAGGAGTTGAGTCTTGAGGTTGTGCCAAGGCTTTTTAAAAACGAAAAGTTTGACATAAGCCCCTATATCAAAAAAGGCGAAAACAGAATCACATATCTGCTTCCGTATTCGCCGCTGCACAAAAAACCCGTTAGAGTGTATGTGGAATTAAAAGAAGCTGAAAACTAGAAGAGGAATAAATGACTAATAACAATACAGCTGTAGAAAATACTCAAAATACAAACGCCTCAAAAACACAGAGCCTTTTAAAAGCCGCGTGGATTATAGCTTTTGTGACCATCATCAGTAAACTGATAGGTTTTTTAAGAGATGTTGTAATTGCAAACTTTTACGGTGCAGGCATGGTGTCGGATGCATATTTTTATGCGTATCAAATACCTGCAATTTCGATAATCCTCCTTGGCGGAATCGGCGGGCCTTTTCACAGCGCGGTTGTTTCGGTTTTTTCAAAACTTATACCGAATCTTGAACAAAAACCCTCTGACGCTGTAAACAAACTTTTTAACACGTTTTTAACAAGCTCATTTCTTGTGTTTTTGGCGCTGGGCGTGCTTGTGTTTGTGTTCTCGGACGTGATTATGAAGGTGATTATTGCAAACGGCTCTACAGAGTTGATACACCTTGCTTCCGTGCACTTAAAAATCATGGCGCCTGTGCTCACTGTCGGCGGGGTTGTCGGGATTTATTACGGGATTTTGATTGTGTATAAGGAATTTTTGATTCCGAATATTTCTCCCATACTGATGAGCGTTGCAATTATTGCGATAATATCGCTTGTGCGCCACGATAACTCGGGCGTTGTGCTGGCTCTCGCAACGACAGTAGGTGCTTTGTGCCAGTTTGTTTACCAGCTGCCAAAGCTCAAATCACTCGGTTTTAAATTCCGGCCTAATCTTGATGTTTTTAATAACCCGCAGTACAAAAATATCCTCGAGCTGTTGTTTCCCGCAATTTTGAGCAGCACAGTCGGGCAGGTTTATATCTATGTTGATATGTTTTTTGCATCTCAGCTTCAAGAAGGCGCGTGGTCTGCTATAGGATATGCCAACAGGCTTTTTCAGTTTCCTGTAGGGGTGCTTGTTACAGCGTTTCTTGTGCCTTTGTTCCCGATTTTTTCTAAACTCGTTGGCGAGAAGGACTATGACAATATCAGATATTATTTTAATAAAGGGGTCGGGCTGCTCAATTTTGTTGCTTTTCCGATTCTGGTGTTGATTATTTTGCTTTCTACAAACGCTATACAGCTGATATTTCAGCGCGGTGCGTTCAACGAAGTAGCCACCATGATGGTGTCAGAGGCACTTTGCTATCTTTCAATTTCAATAATATTCTATGTTTTCAGAGACTCTATCACACGCGTCTTTTATGCTTTTAACGATTCAAAAACGCCCTTTCTTGTTGCCCTGTCTTCAATTGTGATTAAGTTTATCTTAAACTTCCTGTTTGTAAAACAGTTAGGAATAGGCGGTATTACGCTGTCTACATCTTTTGTGACATTGATAAACGGTTTTTGGCTCGGTCTTTTAATCAAGAAAAAAATGAGCATGGATTATGGAATTTATTTTAAAAACCTTTTAAAAATGGCTGTGATTTCTGTTGCAACATATTACGTATGCCTCGGCGCTTACAGGCTGTGGGACGCTCACATCGCGCCGACGCAGCTCACTTTGATTGTGAAAATAACATTGATAACACTGCTTTGCTTTGCGGTGTACAGTGTTTTTGCCGCAATAGTAAGAATCCCGTATGTTTTTGAGCTCTACGGCAGAGCCAAGGGTAAGCTGATGAAATTTAAAAAATAGGTAAGTTATGATTTTTGACAACTCTGAATTTACAAAAGAATTGAACGAAAAACTGCACAATAAAGCCCATGGCGGGGTTGTGTCATTTGTAACAGACACAGTCTGGGGTGTCGGCTGCCTGCCGGAGAACGAAAAAGGCGCGGAGAATATTTATGAGCTCAAAAACCGCGACCGCTCAAAACCTTTGATTCTTATGTCAAACAGTGTGGAGCACCTTTTGCCCTACGTAAAAAACATTCCCCCAAAAGCCCGTGAGCTGATGGAAAAACATTTCCCCGGTGCATTGACTCTGATTTTTGAAAAATCAGACAAAACTCCCGATTACATAACATCTTACAAAAATACCGTAGGTATCCGTGTGCCCGACAACCCTGTATTCAAGCGGCTTTGCGAGGTTGTTGACGGGCATGTTCTTGCAACAACAAGCGCAAATCTTTCCGGTCAGGACGCTGCTTCAAATTATGAAGAAGCTCTCAAAAACGTAGGCGCGCATGTGGATTATGTTTTTGAAGATTACGGCTTTCTCTGTCAGGGTCTTGCTTCTACCGTGGCGCTGGCTTTGGACGATGAAATTAAGGTGCTGCGTCAGGGCGAAGTTGTGATTGATTAAGCTATGTAAAGCTCGCTGCTACTTTGTTTGACCCTGGTTTTACTTTGATTTAACATGTTTCTAATCTCGCAGAGTAACGCGGGTGTAATTATGAAAGGGAACATTACAAAATGACATCAAAAAGATTTCTTTTTACATCAGAATCTGTTACAGAAGGCCACCCCGACAAGGTGTGCGACCAAATTTCTGACGCAATTCTGGATGAATTCCTCACAAAAGACAAAAGCTCAAGAGTTGCTGCCGAAACTACAGTAACTACAGGTATGGCTCTTGTTTGCGGTGAAATCACATCCGACTGCTACGTGGATATCCCGTCAGTAGTAAGAAATACTATTAAAAATATCGGCTATGTCGGTAAAGAAGGCGGCGGTTTTGACTACAAAACTTGTGCTGTATTGACTTCTATCGATGAACAGTCTACAGACATTGCAGGTGGTGTAAACAAAGCGCTCGAATCAAGAAACGACAACTCTGACACTGCTTCAACCGAAACAGAAAACGTAGGTGCAGGCGACCAGGGTATTATGTTCGGCTTTGCTTGTGACGAAACACCCGAGCTTATGCCTCTGCCCATCAGCCTTGCTCACAGACTGGCTTACAGACTTGCACAGGTTAGAAAAAACGGTTCTTTAGGCTACTTAAGACCCGACGGAAAATCACAGGTTACGGTTGAATACGTTGATGGCAGACCTTCAAGAATTGATACTATCGTTCTTTCAACTCAGCACGACCCTGAAATCAACGGCGTGTCTGACAACAAAGAAGTACAGGAAATCATCAGACAGGATTTGATAGAAAAAGTTATTAAACCTGTATTTGAAAACGACGCTATCAAACCTGACGAAAACACAAAATACTTAATCAACCCGTCAGGCAGATTCGTAATAGGCGGCCCGCAGGGCGATGCCGGTTTGACAGGCCGAAAAATCATCGTTGACACATACGGCGGTTACTCCCGTCACGGTGGCGGTGCTTTCTCAGGCAAAGACCCCACAAAAGTAGACCGCTCTGCTGCTTATGCTACACGTTATGTGGCTAAAAACATCGTTAAAGCCGGCCTTGCTCAAAAATGCGAAGTTGAGCTCGGATACGCTATCGGTGTTGCAGAACCCGTGTCTGTTATGGTTGATACTTTCGGCACAGGCGTTATCTCTGATGACGAAATATCAGAACTCGTAAGAAAGAATTTTGACTTAAGACCGGCTGCTATTATCAAGCAGTTTGACTTAAGAGGGCTGCCTTCCAAAAACGGCGGCAAATTCTACCAACTTCTGGCAGCTTACGGGCACATGGGCCGTACAGATATCGATGTTCCATGGGAAGCTACAGACAAGGCTGCTCAATTAAAAGAGCAGGCAGGTCTTAACTGCTGCGGCTGTAAATAAGAATTTACACGATTGCAAAACGGGTTGTTTTTTGTAAACAGCCCGTTTTTTTAATAAAAATTTATCAATTTTGCTCAATTTTTTTGTAAAATGGCTAAAAAATGGTAAAATATTTAAATATATTATGGTTTTGGAGTAATTAATGACAGGTATCGAAACACAAACACAAAAACTGACCGGAGCTCAAATATTTTTGGAATGCCTGAAAAAAGTCGGCGTTGATGAAATTTTCGGCTATCCGGGCGGTGTAATATTGACTATATACGAGGCGCTTTACAACTGCCCTGAAATCAAACACTACCTCGTGCGCCACGAGCAGGCCGCAATCCATGCAGCAGAAGGTTATGCGCGTGTTACGGGCAAGGCAGGTGTTGCGCTTGTGACATCGGGCCCGGGGGCAACAAACGCTATTACAGGTATTGCAAATGCCTACTACGACGGATATCCGCTTGTTGTGTTCACCGGTCAGGTCGGCTCCAACCAGATTGGAAACGATGCTTTTCAAGAGGCTGATATTATAGGAATCACAAGACCTTGCTGCAAACACAACTATCTTGTAAAAGACGTAAAAGACCTTTCGCGTGTTATAAAAGAAGCTTTTCATATTGCAACAACCGGCAAACCCGGCCCTGTTGTTGTTGATATGCCCAAGGATATTCTAAGCGCACAAACAGAGTTTGTATGGCCCGATTGTGTGAAACTGCCGGGCTACAATCCGAATTACAACGGCCACCCGAAACAGGTGTCCAAAGCGCTTGAACTTTTGTGTGATGCGGAAAGACCTGTTATTATTGCAGGCGGCGGTATCATTGCCTCTGATGCCATGGCAGAAGTAAAACAGCTGGCTGACAAATTAAATATCCCTGTTACAAACACGCTCATGGCCAAAGGCGCTTTTCCCGAGACTGACGAGCGCTCGCTTGGAATGCTCGGTATGCACGGGAATTTCTGGGCAAATTATGCTGTTACAAACTGCGACGTGCTCTTTGCTATCGGAACACGTTTTAATGACCGTATAACAGGCTGCCTCAAACGTTTTGCAAAAGACGCACAGATTATCCACGTTGATATTGACCCGTGTTCTATCAACAAAAACGTAAAAATAGACATCCCCATTATCGGGGACGCAAAAAATGTTATGCGCTCCATGCTCGAGGAGTTTGACTCCAATAATTACGAGGTAAACTACGAAGTCAAACAGTCATGGCGCGAACAAATCAATGAGTGGAAGAAAAAACGCCCCGCGCAGGAAAAACACGAAGGCAAATTGAGCTCTATCACTGTAATTGAAAAACTTTATGAATACACAAAAAACCTTGATCCGGTTATTTGTACAGAAGTCGGCCAGCACCAGATGTGGGCTGCGCAGCTTATAAAATTTGATAAACCAAGAAGGTTTATCACTTCAGGCGGGCTTGGCACAATGGGATTCGGCTTCCCCGCTGCAATGGGGGCGGCTGTGGGCCTGAAAGACAAGTTGATTTTAAACATTGCGGGAGATGGCAGTATTCAGATGAATATACAGGAGCTTGCAACGTGTGTGGAATACAAACTGCCTGTAATTAACATAATCATTAACAACGGATACCTCGGTATGGTGCGCCAGTGGCAGGAAAAACTCTATCACAAGCATTATTCCGAAACTAAAATCTCCGGCCCTGATTTTGTAAAAGTGGCAGAGGCGTATGGTGCGCGCGGTTTTAGAGTTACAAAAGAAGAGGAAATCATCCCCGTATTGCAACAGGCCATTGAATGCAAACAACCTGTGTTTATAGATTTTGTGGTGGACGAGTACGAGATGGTTTATCCGTGGGTTCTGGCAGGCAACCCGCTTAACAAGGTGCTTTTGTCCAACGACTGCCCGATAAACTAAAAATAAGGATTTAAAATGAACAATAAAAACCATGTAATATCAGTACTAGTTAAAGATGAAGCGGGTATAGTTTCTCGTGTAAGCGGCCTGTTTTCAGGCAGAGGCTACAGCATAGAGAGCATTACTGCAGCACAAACAAGCGAGAAAGGCTATGCAAGACTCACAATAGAAACCTCGGGCGGCGACGCGGATGTCATTGAGCAGATTACAAAACAGCTGAACAGACTCATCCCTGTTTTAAAAGTTATTGACCTTGGCGATGTGGAGTCTATTGAGCGCGAGCTTATACTGTGCAAGGTGAATGCAAAAGACGAAGACCGCTCTGAAATATTGAGGATTGCGGAAATCTTCGGTGCAAAAATCATTGACGTAACCCCCAGAACCTATACGCTGCAAGCGATTGGCGATGAAAGACAAATCCGCTCTTTAATCGAGCTTTTGCGCCCTATCGGGATAAGAGAGCTAGTGCGCTCGGGCAAAGTCGGCATTACACGTGCAAACCAGTTTGCAACAACCGGCAGCACAAACGGCTCGCCAAAGGCAGAATAGTATGGCAGGCTTGAACATAGCGTTTATTCCCATAGATAACAGGCCTGTGTGCTACACTCTGGCACAGCAGATTGCTGCAATTGACAGGGATTTGGCTCTGTTTCTGCCTCCTCGTGAAATGCTCGGTGATTTGAATCGCAGCGCTGATATCAACGGCATTTTTAGCTGGCTTAAGAAGCTTGAAAATATTGACAGTATTGTTGTTTCCCTCGACACAATTGCATACGGAGGATTAATACCTTCGCGCCGTTCAAGTGAAACTTTTGAAGAAATAAAAAAAAGAATGGAAAGTTTTTTCGCTCTGTTACGGGAGAAAAATACAAAAGTATATGCTTTCTCAAGCATAATGCGTATTTCAAACAACAACATCAATGAAGAGGAAAAAGAATACTGGAGCCTTTACGGCGAAAAGATTTTTAAATATTCCTACGAATTGCACAAAAATGCGCCTGATACGGATGTAAAGGCGGATGTGCCGCCTGAAATTATTCAGGATTACCTCAAAACAAGACAGAGAAACTTTGAAATAAACAAAATGTATCTCAATCTGTCGAAACAGGGGGTGTTTGAAACTCTTGTGTTTTCAAAAGATGATTGCGCAAAATACGGACTAAATGTGGGCGAGGCGCAGGTGCTTGAAGAGTCTATCAGAGCAAACGCTCTCAATGCTCTTGTTAAAACCGGTGCGGATGAAATCCCCCTTAGCCTGTTGAGCCGTGCGCTGGCAGGGGGAAGGGTAATCAAAATAGCACCCGTGTTTACACAAAAAGATTATACAAACAGAATTTCCAAATACGAAGATGTGAGCGTGTCGGATTCTGTCAGGGGGCAGATTGAGCTTGCGCACTGCGAGGTTGCGGATGTTTCGGATGCGGATATTGTTCTTGTTATAAACAATTTTAAACAGGAGCAAGGTGAGCTTGTTATGGGGGTTGATGTTGAGGGGTTTGACGGCGAAATTGAACTGCCTCAAAAACCTTATTTAATCGCAGATATTCTAAACGCCAACGGCGCGGACAACAGTTTTGTCAAAAAGTTTTTTGAAAAGCAAATTGATTGGGACAAGTTTTTGGGTTATGCAGGCTGGAACACAACAGGCAACACTTTAGGCAGTGCATTGTGCTGCGCAATCGTCAAATTTCTTGCAAAAAATCCTGATATACGAGCTTTTAAAAAAGTGCAGGCAGTGCGTTTTCTCGACGATTGGGCGTATCAGGCAAATGTTAGAAAAGACCTCAAATCACGCTTTGACAAGCCTGATATTGAGGCGTTAAAGGCTTTGATGCAGCCTTTTGAAAAAACTCTGCAGGAAAAAACAGGGCTTGATTTAACCACAACAAAGTATTCCTACCCGTGGAACAGATTTTTTGAAATTGAAGTATCTGTTTAGTTAGTTTTTGTCTTTATTTTTGTCCTTGAGCTCTTTCATAGCGGCTGTCAGAGGCGACATTGCTTTGTCAAAGGTCTCTTTGTAAAAATCTGTGTTGATGTTCAATTTGTTGCCAAGCTCTAAAAGCAGCAGCACAAATTTTCTGTCATAGTCGTCTTTGAGCTCGTCAATGTTTGAGACAACGTCTTCCAGTATTTCGTGGATTTTGTTGAAATATATGTTTTGAGATTCTGACGTATCAATGCGCAGCTCAAGCGCTTCTACGTATCTGAACAGGCTTAAGACAGCTTCTATTGTATGGATTTCCGGATTTTTGGACAAAGCATACATTGCATCTGTGACTTTTTCTGTAAAGATAGTGTTTGCAAGCTTTTTGTCGAGTTTTACACCCAGCATTTTTGCCTCGTTATGGATATCAATTGCCTCTTGCATTTCGTGGTCGTTGAGTGATTTTTCAGAGGCTTCCAGCTGTTTGTTAAACTCAATACCGAGCACGTATCTGGCTGCAATTTTGAACTCGTCAGGCGGATTGAGGCCAAGGTTTTTGAAGTGGAAAATAGAGGCTTTTCCGTCTTCGTAAATATCTTTGTAAAGGCCTGAAAACTTGTTTGTTTTGCCTTGAATCATAATGTTCAGGATTTTTCTTCTTTCTTCAATAAAGATATCCTTGAGCGTGTAGTATTCTGTGCCGAAGTTTTCATCAAGGCTTCTGATGATTTCTGTGAGCGGGTAGTTTACAAAAGTGGAGGTAAGATTTTTTTGAATTTCTGAGAACTCTTCTGCTGAAGAATACTCTTTTATTGCACAGTGGAAATCGCCGCCCGAGTATTTGAGTAGAGCAAATATCAGGTCGAATTTTTCCAGAGTAATCTGTGATTTTATCTGTACACGTCCTATGTAGAGGCTGTTTTTGCCTTTTGATACTGTTTTGTAATTTAAACGCTTGATGTCATAGCAGTACAGGCTTGTTTCGTCGTCTGTTTCTTCGTAGAGCGAAACTATTGCCCACAGGCTGGCTATTTGTTTGATTGTTACAACGGAAGGTTTTACAAATTTTCTGTAAATATCAGCACCGGTGCCAAACTCTTTTATGTTGCTTTGAGCGCCGGAGAGGATGTTTACAAACTCTGTTTCAAAGTCTTGTTGCGTAAAGTTTGCCGCAAGCTGCATTGCACGGGCAGCGTATTTCATAATCTGGGTTGTTTCAATGCCGGAAATATCAGCAAAGAACCAGCCGCAGCTTGTGTACATAAGCATTGCCTGTCTTTGCATTTCAAGAAGCTTCATCGCAGCAACTTTATCCTGATCGTTGCATTCAGGTTTGAGGTTGTTTTTGCAGAAGTTTTTGATGGCGAGCTCTGTTCTGTCTAAAATGACGTTAATGTATTCGTTTCGCACTTCCCACGGGTCTTTTGTAAAGAATTTTTTGCCCTGTTTTTCGTAAAGTGCAATGAGGTTGTCTCTCAGGTAATCGAGTGCGTTTCTTAACGGTTCTCTCCATCTCTGGTTCCAGCTTGGCTGGCCGCCTGTTGAGCAGCCGCAATCTTCTTTCCATCTGCCCACGCCGTGAAAACAGCTCCATGAAGATGCCTGTTTGATGTCTACTTCGTCGTGAACACCGTATTTTTCAAGGTATTCACCGTAGTTTGTAATTGTGAAGCCCGCATCTTGAGCTTTCACGCGAAGCACGTAAGCAAGCGCCATATCGCCGAATTTTGTATGGTGTCCGTAGCTTTCGCCGTCAGTGCCGATGTTTATCAGCTGCGGATAGTTTCTGTCGTTTGAGATACCTTCTTTTAAGCGGTTAACAAACTTGTTTCCGTCTTGCAGTATGTTGTCAAACGCAACGGATTTTGAGATTGCGCCGTCATAAAAGAACAGGTCGACAAATTTTTTGGGGTTGTTTTTGATAAAATATCTGTAAGGCTTTGCAGGGTCAATATTTCCCCAGCCTGCGTCAGTCCAGTCTTTGTCACCCATTTTTCTGTATTTTAAAGACTGATACGGCGACAGAATTGTAAATTTGATTCCGTTGTCGGCAAGTACTTCCAAAGTCTCATCATCAACAGCGGTTTCGGCAAGCCACATGCCTTCGGGCATTCTGCCGAATCTGTATTCAAAATCTCTTATGCCCCATTTTACCTGAGTTTCTTTGTCACGGCGGTTTGCAAGGGGCATGATTATGTGGTTGTATACCTGTGCAATGGCGTTTCCGTGTCCTGAAAATTTTACACGGCTTACAACATCTGCTTTTATGATTCTTTCGTAAGTCTTTGGAGCGTGTTTTTCCATCCACGACAAAAGCGTGGGGCCGAAGTTGTAGCTCATCAAAGAGTAGTTGTTTACAATGTCTAAAACTTTGTTTTTGTCATCCACAATCCTTGAGGCAGAGTTAGGGTTGTAGCACTCGAGGTTTACCCTTTCATTCCAGTCGTGGAAAGGCAGTGCGCTGTCTTGAAGCTCGATTGCCTCAAGCCACGGGTTTTCTCTTGGCGGTTGATAAAAATGCCCGTGGATGGTCAGGTATTTTTTATCTTTGTCTTTGATTTCAGCAGCATTTGCTTTATCGTTAGATTTATTTGTACTCATTTTTAATAACTCCGCAACTTCTTCTTTGTGTGAATAACATTATACAGACATGTATCAGTTAATTTCAAATTTATGCTTTTTTCTTTGTATCTTTGTTTTTCTTATCTACAACGATGAGTTTTTCTGTATCAATCCACGGGTCTGTCAAAGCGTTTGAAAAGACTTTTCCGTAAACTTCGATTATGTCGCCCGAATCAAGGTCAATAAATTTTTCTGCGTCAGCGCGTTTGATAAAAATTTTCATCTCCGATAACGGGATTGTATGGTCTGTCACATCGTCTCTTTTGATTAAGAAAGAAATGTATTTTTGTGAATCTCTCAAAGCAGGTTTGTAATCCAGCCCGAGTGTGGAGAACTTGTCAAAAGCTGCTGTGAACTTGATTTTTTTATTCAAATACATATCGGGATTTGCCACAACATCGAGCGGTTTTACACAGATATACTCACCTGCATTTGCTGGAGGTGCTGTGTTTTGAACTGCTTTTGTTTCTGCTTTTTGTGCTGCTGCAAGGTTGAGGTCTACAGATTTTGGTGCTGTTGCCGCAAACGCAAACAATCCGCCTGCCAGTACCAGCGCTGCTATTAATGAAGTGACTATTTTATTTTTCATGATTTTTACCTTATTTTTCTGTGATTTTAACTTTTTAATTTTAACATATTTATTCTAAATAGTAATCTAATTACGGCTGTCCGGTTTACCTATTCTCAAATTAACCGCAAAGAGGAATAAAAACACGGGTAAAATTTGAAGAATGATTCTGTCCATGGAGTTTTGCACAAGCCACGTGATATCGTGCGGTGAAAATAAGTAAACCCCGAAATATCCTGCTGTGCAAAGCAAAAGGATTGCACACGAGAGCATAAAGGGGGTTTTGTTTATCTGTTTTATTCTGAAACCTTTAATGCAAAGCAAAGCAAGTGCAAACACAAGCAAAAACCTTGTAAAAGCCATAGAGACAAAGGTTTTTAAAATGATAGCATATCTGCTCCAGTCAAAAGCAAAGTGGTATGTTTTGAGGATAAAGAACCCTGCCACAAGGTCGTTTGGCGTGTGTGCAAGGTATTTAAACCATGCAATAAAACATACGGGCACAACGGCTGTGAGCAGTGTGAGTCCGGCTTTTTTATACATTTTTTTGTACAACATCCAGCCTAAAATAACCGCAAGCCAGATTAAAAAGAACATCATACCCTCATTTTTTGTCCACGCGCCAAGTGCTGCAAAAATTTCAGAGAGGAGGATGTATGAAAATTTTTCTTTTCTGAAATACAAAAACAAACATACAATACTGGACAAAAACATATAAGCAAGCGGAATGTCAGCGCATTGCGCAGCTCCATTTACAAGAAAAATATCCAGTATCATAAACACGGAAGTGACAACCACGGCAATTTTTGCGCTTTTAAAATACTCGAGTGCCTGAAACAGAAGATACACAAGCCCGAATGTGAAAAACATGGCTATAGTAATATTTACTGCGTAATTTTCTCCTCCGGCATAATTCCACAGTCCTGCTGTCAAAGACGGCAGCATAAGCGGATAATCGTTGTGCGACATAAAATGCGGAAGAGAAAACATATTCTGCCACAACGGTAGATTTGTGCTCAAAAACAGGGCCTTTATGTTCCAGATTCTGAATCCGTCCCAGCTTCCCATCGGGTTGTTTATAAAATATTTTAGAAAAATCAACACAGCATAAAGATTCAAAAGATAAAACCAGCTCGAGAGCTTTTTGAATTTGTGTTTGCTCATATCCGGCTTTTCTTCGTTGTAATACATAAGAGCCAGCACAATCATCAAGATTGTCTGTATGATAGCTGTAGTTTTAAAGCTGTTTACATTAAAATACAGGCACAAAAAATAGAGAATCGAGCTTATGCCAAACCCCAGAGGTATGGAAAACAAAAGCCTGAAGCGAAGCTCCATTTCTCTTTCTATGCAGGAGACCGCAAAGTAGCCCGTGAAAAGTGTAACTAAAAATCCGTATACAAACCCGAGTATCATTTATTTATCCTTTTATACAAATATGTTTTTGCGTTGATTGTTTTTACTGTTTTAAAGCCTTTTGGCACAGACGGTGTTCTTTGATATGTGCCGATTACGTAGTTTTTGTCTGTATCATTTTTCAAAACCACGGGTGCAATCGCATACTGCGCAAGATAAAAGTCGCGTATGGAGTCTTGTATGTCAAAGACGCTTGCTTCGGGCGTGTCAGAGACAAAGCCTATCTGGGTTTCGTTTTTCAAATCTTCCACAGAGCCTAAGGCCTGTCTTATGTCAAAAACCTGTGTGTAGAAAGAGTTTTGCTTTATGTAATCAACAAAAAGCATGGTGTAGGGTATTTGAAAAATCAAAAAGAAATATTTAATGTTCCATAAAATTAAAAATGCAAAAATTATGCGAAAAATGGTTCTGTCAGGGATTTTATGGAGTTTTGTAATCATAACCAGAGCCTTTCGAGGGTTTTTTCTATTTGAGTTTCGAGTTCAATAAGGTTGTTGTTGTTTTCTATGATGAAATCGGCCATGTTTCTTTTTTCTTCCTGTGAAACTTGCGCGTTGATGCGCTCTAAAGCGTGCTCTAAGGGGTAGCCGTTTCTGTTCATCAGTCTTTGCAGCCGCACTTTTTTGTCTGCACAAACAAGCACTGTTCTGTCAAAAAGATTTTGCATGTTTTCTTCAAACAAAAGCGGCACCGAAGCAACGACAATTTCTTCGTCTTCGTGTTCTTCAAAAAATTGTTTTATTTTTTCTTCCACAAGCGGGTGTAGAATGTCTTCCAGAGCTTCCATTTTTTCGGGGTCTGCAAAAACAATGAGCCCGATTTTGTGACGGCCCAGTCTGCCGTCATCGAGGAAAATGTCTTTTCCTTCAAAAAGTTTTTTTACTTTTTCGATTACTTCTTCGTTTTCGTCCATAAGACGGTGGCAAATCCAATCAGCGTCGATTACGGGGATGCCTTTTTTTTCGATGTAGCTTTGTACAATTGATTTACCGGAGGCAATATTGCCTGTGAGACCTACTTTTAACATACTCTGCCAACTTTCTATGCTGTCACCCTGAATTTATTTCAGGGTCTCCGGCGAAGCCGGTCAATTACTTTTACTTTAATTCAAATACAGTTCCCTCTTTTGAATCTTTTAAAACAATATTGATTTTATCGAGCGAATTTCTTATGTTGTCAGCCACGGCCCAGTTTTTTTGTGCACGGGCTTCGTTTCTGACCTGTATTATTTTTTTCATAATCTCTTTTGCGTTTGCCTTTGCGATTATATCTTTGTCTTCGATAAAATCAAATTCGTCAATGATTTCAGCAAGTTTTTCTTTGAGCTGGTTTTCGTCAAGCTCAACTTTTTCAAGGTCAAAACCAAGAACGCGGGCAAGTTTTATCAGTATTGAAATATATTTTATTGCGTTATCTTTGTCGTTTTCGTCTTTGGCTTTGTTTGCTTTTGTGGCTGTTTCAAACAGTACTGCAAGCGCCTTTGAAGTGTTAAAATCATCATTCATTGCAGCTTTGAATTCTTCAATTTCGTCTGACTCTGCAATGTCAATGAGCGCGTCTTTGCCTACCCATGCAAGTACGTTGTTTGCGGCATTTTTCAGCCTTTTTGCACCTGCTTGCGCAGCTTCGAGGGCTTCGTCATTAAATTCCACCGGCATTCTGTAGTTGTTTGTTAGGATAAAGAACCTGATTGTGTTTGCGTCGTATTTGTCGAGCAAGCCTTCGATTGTGATAAAGTTGCCCAGTGATTTTGACATTTTTTCTTTGTTGATTGTAACAAAACCGTTGTGCAGCCAGTATTTTACAAACCTGCAGCCGTTTGCGCATTCGGATTGAGCAATCTCGTTTTCGTGATGCGGAAAGATTAAATCCGCACCGCCTGCGTGGATGTCGATTTCATCGGCAAGGTGGCGTTTGCTCATGGCCGAGCATTCAATGTGCCAGCCCGGTCTGCCCACACCCCACGGGCTTTTGTAGCCGAATTTTTCGTCTTTTTTCCACAGAGCAAAGTCCAGCGGGTCTTCTTTTATGTCGGAAGTTTCTACCCTTGCTCCTGATTCTAGGTCATCAATCGGCTGTTTGCTCAAGTATCCGTATCTAGGGAATTTTTTGACCCTGAAGTATACGTCTCCGTCAGCTTCGTAGGCATAGCCTTTGTCAATGAGGGTTTTAACCATTTTTATCATGTCGCCTAATGTTTTTGTGGCAAAAGGCTCAACGTCGGGTTTAAGGTTGTTGAGTTTTTTCATGGAGTCTGAAAAAATATCATAATATTTTTTTGCGATTTCATCAGGCGTGCAGTTTTCTTTAACGGATTTGTTCAAAATTTTGTCGTCAACATCTGTCACGTTGCGGCAGTAAGTAACATCGTATCCGAGGAATTTAAGATATCTGTAAACAACATCCCACGTAATGTAGCAGCGTGCATGGCCGAGGTGAGGGTGGTCATAAACTGTGGGGCCGCAAACGTACATGTTCACTTTATTGCCGTTAATGGGGGTAAATTCTTCAACTTCGTTAGAGTAAGTATTAAATAATTTCAACATAATAAACTACCTGATTTGCTCGAATATAAATTATATTACATCAAATCAAGGCATGTTAAAAGTACCCGTCGGGTAATATCAACCTGTGATATTAGTTTGTTTATCCTGATTCTGGTTTTTTTGCAGCTTTGCAAGTGATTCAAAGGCATTTTTCAGCTTGCTTTGTTCAGAGCGGTAGTTTTTGGCATAAATATCTGTCTGTTCGCCCACAACATTGAGCAGCCAGCCTGTCAAAAGACCAATAACAAGGTTCTTGGCGCCTGTCCAGCCTCTTAATGTGCCGTAGTATGACATTCCGATACCGCCGAGGATAGGTATGCCGCCTGTGAGGGTTCTTGAGATTCTTTCATCTTTGTCTTTTGAGTTTGCAACGAGCATTGCTGCCAGTGCTGCAGGGCCGATAATGCCTAATACGTCTGTGGGGCCTGAGCCCACTCTTAATTCTGCAAGTTTTTCGTAAGTTATGTCTTCATGTTTTATTGCAGTATTTAATTTATCATTTAATTTTGTCATGCATTTTTTTGCTGCCTGATATTCGGCAGAGTCTTTGCCCAGGATTGTTTTAATATCTGTCATGGCCTCTTGTGCCAGACCTTTTGCGTATGATTCGGGTTTAATCATGTCTTTCATGACTGCAATTTTATCCAGAGTTGCTTTAGAAGAAACAGGGTCTTTGGCTGCTGAGACGGAAATCCTTGAAAGCTCATCAAGGTTTGTTTGAATCTGTTTAAAGATTTTTTCTCTTGCAGCTTTTTCGCCATCGCCCGCCAGATTTTTTGCCTCATCAAGGTTTTTGGACAACTCTTTTACAATGTCCACAATCTTTTTGTTAGAAGAGTCCACGCTGACCTGTAAATCGTACAGAGCCTGTTTCATTGCGCTGTTTACGTCCGAGATATTGTTGGAAATTCTTGATTTGGACGAGTTGATTTTTTTGAATACAGCTTTTCTGTCTTTTGCAATTATATCTGTTGTAATGTAAGTTTTAAATTGTTTGAGGTTTTTAAAGAATCCGCCTTTTTGCTTGTAGAGCCTGTTGTACACTTCTGTATTAAGACCGTCGAGGTTTTTCCAGATGTTTTCGGAACGTGCCATGTGCTGTTGGGACGAGAACCCTGCCATGTATTCGTTCATGATTTGCTGTGCTTTATCTTCCAGCTGTTTGGCTTTTGCGGGGTCTTTGGCCTTGATTTTTTGTGCAATACTTTTCAGGTTTGCACAAAAGTCTACTGCTGCGTATTCGGCGTCTTTGTATGCGTTGTTTTTGGTTTTGAGAGTGATTTTTTTGAAGTACTTGTTTATGCCGTCAGCGGCTTTTTTCATACCCAGCTTGTCCATCCAGTGGTAAGTAAAGCTGTCTTTTACGGCAGAGAAATTGGAGCTTGCCTGAAGGCTGTCAGCCACAAACTGTATGCTTTTGCCTGTTTTGAGCTTAACTTTTTGGAGGAAAGTCAGGTCTTTTGACTTTGCGTTAAGGTCAAACACGGCTTTTTTTGCACGTGCAGAGATTTTTGCAAGCCGTTTGGAAATTCCGCCCGAACCTTTGGACAAAGCTGCAAGTGTAAGCACTCCTAAAAGAAGCGTTCCGCCGACAGATGCGCTTATTATGCCCACAAGTTTTTTGGGGCTCATTTTTTCTTTTTCCTGCGTGTTTTGGCCGTTGTAGGTATCAGGTTCAATGTCTCCTACTTTTACAGAGGCGATGGAGACTGTTGAGTTTTTTTTGTCAGGGTTTGAAACAGAGCTGTATTGTCCTGTTTGCGTAAAAAAGTTTTTATATACGTTATTGTTAGAAAAATTTACTGACATAACCTGCAAAAAAATATAATTTACCTGCCTACATGTAATTAAAAACATGAAGAAGGTAAAAATTGCTATTTAAGTTTGCATTGCAGACCTTTTTTAACAGCGAAATTTACAAATCTTTGCGGAAGAAAAGACATCAGCCTTGCAAAAATCGAGTCTTTGCCTATATTGTAGGACAGTTTCGGGTTTTTTGTTTTTAATACATGTGACACAAGTTTTGCAATATCAGAGGGTTCCAGTCCCTTGTCGTTGTTTTTTCTTGCGTTTTTCATCAAAAAGTCGAACTCTTGTTCGTATTTCTTTTTGCCTTCCTCGCACAAATGTTCTATGTTTTTGTCGCATTCATCCAACGATTTGTTCCATATCGGGGTTTTTACAACGCCGGGTTTAATTGAGATAATTTTGAGATTCGGCATTTTGCACTCGAGTGACAGCGAGTTGAAAAACATATCCAGCGCGCGTTTTGATACACAATAAGGCGATACAAACGGGAAAATTCCGTAGCTTGCCATGGAGCTTATGTTTACTATTCTGGCGTCAGGCATGGCTTTCATCAAGGGTAAAGCCTTTTGTGCTATGCGTATTGCACCAAAGACGTTTACTTCAAACTGCTTTTTCAAAATATCGTACGGAATATATTCAACAGGCCCTGCAATGGCAATGCCTGCGTTGTTTACAAGTGCATAGAGGCGGTCTGTTTTTTGCATAATCTGCTCAAACGCGCAGTTTACACTCTCCTCGCTTGTTACATCGAGAAAAATTGCCGTAATATTTTCGTTACAAGCTTCAATCGCTTCTTTGTCTTCCTGTTTTCTTACACCCGCAAAGACTTTATACCCTTCTTGTGCAAGCGTGAGCGCAGTTTCTTCCCCCAGACCGGAGGATGCACCTGTTATCAAAACAAATTTTTCCATGATATCTCCCGTAAATTTAATATTTATATTTTTTATCACAAAATATTTATAAAGTCTCAAAAAACAAAATGCACGGGTTGTTTTTTTGTAAACAAATATTACTGAAAATCGCAAATATAAAGAAATGTAAATACGAGTTTCTTGACGCCAAAAATCAAGCCCCGTAAGCTTTTCTGTAAGGTAAGGTAAGGTAAGGTAAGTGACGGTGGGTTATGTCAAGTTCTCCTTAAAAACTGCCGACACCCGTTATATCATGAAAGAATACTGTATTAGGAGAACATATGAAAAGATTTATTACACTCATGCGTCGAAAGGCTAAGGCGTTTTCGATAGCTGAAGCTTTAATTACCCTTTTGATAGTTTGTATTATTGTTCTTGCGAGTGTTCCTGTAATTACCAAAAAAAGACGTAATATGGATAACTCACACGGAAAATATTTATGTACATTAAATAGCGCAGGAAACTATGTAGAATACTACAGCAGAGCTGCGATAGGCAAAGAAGAAGACCCTGACACATGGCACGAAGTCACAAATTCCGGCTACAAAGATACCGTAAGCTGGTATAACTCAGATGGCCAGCTTCTTTCCAAGGAGCGCTTCCAGTGTAAATTCACACCGCCACCCGGAGCAAGAAACTTTAACGTAACCGTTATAGGCGGCGGTTCGGGCGGACGTGACGGCACCTCTGATTACAAAGAGCTGTTAAATGTCACCTACCCCACATCAGGTTCTTTTACGGCAAAAGAAGAAAATGAATATTATAATATAATTCTCATCAGCGGAGGCGGTGGTGGCGGCGGTTCACCGCGTGACTGGAATAACGGCTCTGCCGGCTACGGCGGCGGAGGCGGAGCCGGCGGTGTAATCCGTGCTGAAGAGTTGCATCTTGTTAAAAATGCTTCGTATTCATATTCCGTTGGCGGAGGCGGAGCCGGCGGCTGGGGCGTAATGCGCGGGTGCTGTAAACCTAACAAAACAGACCACGACAGAGCTCCAAGCGGCGGACCTTCCTCTTTTAGCGGTTCCAACAATGGTGAAACAGTCAATTTTTATATCCCGGGAGCACAAGGCGGTGACTCTATTGGTTGTACCAAAAAGAAATGCCGCGGAGGTGGAGCCGGCGGTGGTACATCAGGTAATAGTATCACCAGACAGTATGCTTCTGCCAAAGGCTCAGTTGTAGCATATGGTGGCCCGAGCGGTGCCGAAGGCAGCCAATATTGCAGCGGATGCGGTGTATTACGTACCCGTAGCGGCGGCAAAAATAATGTTGATTCTTTCCAGGTGGATTCCAATAATTACCCGATTAAATACTCATACGGTTCCGGCGGTGACGGCCGTGGACACGGAAGCGTTAAATATTCCGGTTTGGCGGGTTCATCAGGAGCATTGATTATCTCTCAATTCAATAAATTGTACGGCAACGGCGGTAATGCCGGTAAAATCTCGTCCAGATTTGTTCCGTCTATAGAAGGCCACCTTGTTGCTTCTATACCTCTTGCTGCTAAATCAAATGAAGCAGGTAAACAGGTTGTAATAACCGCGTACAAAAACAAAACAAATAACGGAATATTAGCAAGAGCAGATGGCGGTGCGCTGCCAGGTACAAACAAAGAAGCTCCGACTGACGGTGAAGAATCGCCCTGGACATACAAACATGCAGGTCTTGCTGCAGAACAATGCAGTGCGGTAACCAACGAAGGTGCCGGATATGAAACCGTGCAAAAAGAAGTACAAAAATGCAAAAAAGTCGGTTGTGAATTGGATGAAGATTTTGATGTTGAATATTTGAAGCAACATAATACAAAAACCGAAATAGAAGGAGCCGGTGCAGTTCCAGTGCTGCCTGCCGGTCTTGGCAAGTGGAGCTCAAATGAAGACGCTTATCTTGACATGGTTTTTGAGGCTCTGCCTTTATCCAATGCTTCCGGAGCCAAGCTGGAGGCATATTTAAAAACATTGAATATATATTATACAGATGCGTCAAAAGCACAGGGATTGATAAATGCAGACAGCTCAAACCTTGCACAATTTGACAATGCGGATGAATTTGATCAGATAGGTTGTTTTTATGATAACGACAGACTGATGTATACAAAGGTTTGTGTATCTTCTTACTCAGACACAAAAGGCGACAAAGTCTGGCATGCAGGCAGAAGACATCAGACTTGTCCTGCTGCGGGTGACGGTCAACAATTCGGTGCCGGCGGTGGCGGAGGCACTGTGGGAGATATCCCGGGTGTATTTGGCAAAGGCGGCAAAGGCGCGCCGGGTGCTATTATCATCGAATGGTAAACAGGTCCATTTCTTATTCACGAGAAATGTTTTCTAAAACAGTACTTATTGCCCTTGCTTTTGCAGGGGCTTTTTTTATCTTTTTAAACTTTTGTAAACTTTGTTACAAAATTGGCAATTTATTTGATTCACATGTTTTTATCTATATATAGAGTTTTAGTTAAAGGAACAATTATAAATTTATGGCATTTGAAATTCCAAAAATTAATATGTTTCAACAACCAATACAGCAGATAGGTGCTGTAGGTGCGCGCGGCTCTGAAAAAATAGGCGGTTTGCAAAAAACTGGCGGGCAAATGTTTGGCGGTCTGCAAGGCGGCACTGCTGTAGATAATGAACTTGCTGATATGAGAAGATTTATCGGGCCGTACAATGGTACAGGCCAGCTTCAACCGCAAAAAGCAGAGGCAAATTTATTTTATCTGGCGTAAATAATTAAAAATATATAATCAAAAAAGAAGTCTGAATAATCAAGACTTCTTTTTTTATGAGGTTCTTCGTTTTTTGAACATCTTTATAAAATCTGATGCTTTTTGCATGATGCTTTCTTCTTTTGATTCTTCCTCAGGAATAAACACATCGTTTTCGTCAGAGAATTCAAAAATGTCTATTTCATCTTTTTTCTTTTTTTCGTCTTTTTTTTGACGTTGAAAATAGCCAAGATTTCCGCCACCGCCATTGTTGCGCATGTTCTGGGCTTCTTGAATTCCGAATTGGGGGCTGGGGCCGTTAATTCCGAAAGACATTTTTCTACTCGATTTCTTTTTTTAGTGACCTGTGAAGTATATCTATATACATTATACACTACATGCGTAATAAATGGAACCCCATGTATAATATTGGTTTTGGGGTTTTTGGGGGAAATATATTAGGCTTTTGTTTTTTTATTATTCCCCTAAATTTTAATAGCCCGTGAAGGTAACCGTTTGAGGTAATGCTTTTTAAAAGGTTTCACCGTAATAATACGGCATAAGATGTTAATTATCGTAAGTTGGATTCCAATCATAAGCAATATTCGATTAGGAAGTCCGATTTCAGTTTGTTTAATTAAGGAGGGAAAGATGACAATTAACAAACTTACACTTGCCGCAGCCTTAACAATCGGCTTGATGGCAGGTACTATGAACTCGGGGATTGCAAGTAATGTTGATATTTCAAGTTTAGATATGTCCAAACTTGCTGCTTGCCCGATAAGCGGTTGTCAGGCTGATGTGACACCTGACACAGCAGTATGCCCGTGTGAAAGCGCACCTGTTTCTGACTGCGGATGCAATACAGGTTGTGCGGCTCCTTGCGACCCTTGCAACACCTGTGCACCCGTTGACCCTTGCGAACCGTGCAACCCTTGCGAAGCAGCAGCACCTTGCTGCCAGCCTGTAATTCAATCAGTGTGCGCTTCTCAAATTGACGGAAAGTCTATGGCTAAACAACATTATGCATACCCTGCAAATGTTTATTCAGACACTCAAGCAGTAGGCTCACAGGCTAATAATGTAATTATCGGCGAAGGACAAGGCTGTGGATGCCCGATTGCACCTTCTCAAGGCGTAATGGTATCTGATTTGCCGACTTGCGGATGCGCTTGCGGTGAAGGTATCACAACAGGTGCAGCAGCAGAGCTGCCTGTTCTTGGCTCACAAACATTAGACCTCAATCAGGTTATGACAGGCGGTGCAGCACCTGTTGCTACAGGAACTTGCCCTATTGAAATGCAAACACCTTCAGGCATGGATGTTGTAAAAAGATCCATTGTTCCTTTCAACCCGCCAATCACAGGTGGTGCTTCTCCTATCACAGGCGCTTCTTCATTTGAAGATGTTCCTGCAGGATTCTGGGCAGGATGCGATATCAACTTGCTTGCAGAAAACAAAGTTATTGCAGGATACCCTGACAGAACATTCAAACCTAATCTGCCTGTATCACGTGCAGAAATCGCGTCTATGGCTGTTAACGGCTTCAACTTAAGAAGCTGCGGCTGCCCCAACAAAACTTTCAAAGATGTTCCGGCAGACCACTGGGCTAATCAGGCTATCAACACAGCTGTTGCAAACGGTTTGATGGAAGGTTATCCGGGTGATATGTTCAAACCCAACAAACCTGTATCAAGAGCAGAAGCTATGGTTACACTGGCTAAAGGTATCCCTTGCGAAATGGATAACTGCAAAGCCGAAGAAATCTTAAGCAAATACTGCGACGGAAATAAAGTTCCTTCATGGGCTAAAATCCCCGTAGCAAAAGCTATTGAATCAGGTGCATTGAAAGATGTTCCTAACCCTAACGAAATTCAAGCATGCAAAGATGCAAGCCGTGCTGATGTAGCTTCTATGCTTGAAGCAGTAAGATGCGCTATGGGCTACTCTAAAAAAGACGTTGCTTACACAGCTCCTGACTGCGGATGCACAGGCGGTGCAGCATTTGTAGCTAAAGACGAAGTTGTTACTATTCCTACAATGTGCTTGAAATTCGAAGACGAAATCAGTGCAAAATCTGCTACTATCGGTGACAGATTCGCTGCAAAAACCACAGAAGACGTTATGATTAACGGAATGAGCTTCCCTGCAGGTTCTAAAGTTTACGGTAAAGTTACCGAAGTTGAAAGACCTACAGGAAACTGCAAAGGCGGTTTGAAACTTTCATTTGAAAGAATTCAAAACGGCGACTGCAAAGCTAACCTTCCTCAACAGGTTTTAACTGCTCAAGTTAAAAACGACAAAAAACCTAACTTCTTTGCAAAAGTAATCGAAGCTCCGTTCAACTGGACAGGCGGTGTGTTAGGTACTGTAGGAAGAACAGTCGGCGGTGCCATTGTATCTCTTGGTAATGCGGCAGAACACGTTACTGACGGCGTTGGCCTTACACTGGGCGAAACTTTACAAGGTTCATTGCCTGCTGCCGGCAGAAGCTTAATGGATTCTACAAAAGCGCTTGTTAAAGCTCCGATCGACTTAACAAGAACTGCTCTGTCAGGAACCATCGGCCTCTTGCAGCACACAGGCGACGAAGTAGCTTACCTTGTTGACCCCAAAGGCAACAGAGTTACATCAGTTAACCCGAGAGAAAACATTACTGTAGCTTTCGGCTGCAACTCTTGCACAGGCTGTGCAGCACCTGTACAACCTTGCGAGTGTGACCCTTGTGCAAAACCTGCACCATGCGATTGCCAAAACGATTGCGGTTGTAAATAGTTAATACCATCTATCGCCTTACAGGAACGCGTCTTTTAAAAAGGCGCGTTCTTGTTTTAATTTCCGGTTTTTGTAAACAAATATTACTGAAAACCATAAATATTAAGAAATGTAAAAACAAGTTTATTGACACCAAAAATCAGACCCCGTAAGCCTTTCTGTAAGGTAAGGTAAGTGACGGTGAATAATGTCAAGTTCTCTTTAAAACCTGCCGTAAGCAGATATATCATAAAAATAATCTGCAAAGGAGAACTTATGAAAAAGATTAACTGGCAAAAATCCGCAGTGTATAACGGATTTTCTCTTGCAGAAGCATTAATCACGCTTTTGGTAGTTTGCGTAATAACAATAGCTTCTGTTCCTGTAATTACAAAAAAACATCGCGCTAAATTTAATCTTCCGCACGGGGTTTATGCGTGCTATTGGAACGGGGATAATCTTGTAGCAAAATATTCAATCAACGGCAAAGATTCGGACGGAAAAGTAGTATATGATTCTGAAGAAGGCCGCTACGCCTGTGAATTCAACCCGCCGACGGGTGCTAAAAACTTTGTCGCCACGATAGTAGGCGGCGGAGGCGGCGGACAGGGTGCCGGTGATATTAGAAGAAGGATGTTGACTTCGGGCCAATATCAAAACAATGAAGTTACCATGGGGTTAGATGGTCAGCCTTCCTACATTAAAAACGGAGCCCACATTTTGCAGGGGTCAGGCGCAGCAAAAATTATTCCAAAACAAGAAGACACATATTCAAATGCCTATAACGACGACGGAATGCCTGTCGGTCAAAACGGGCAGCTGTCGGATATTCTCACGAATAAAAAAACAGGAACAGGCGGTCTTGGCGGTATGACAGATGGTAATCCTTCTCTCGACGGCACAACACAGGTAATGTTCCAAGACGGCAAAGAAATCAGCAGCTTTAATCAAATCTACGGAGCCGGTGCAGGCGGTGGCGGCGGTGCGCTTTCGGTTGATGAAAACGGAAGTATAGCTATTGGTAATGGCGGTGATGGTTCTTCCGGTCTTGTTTTTATACAATGGTAGTTTTTTTTTAAACAGTACTTATTTAGCTCTGATTTATCAGAGCTTTTTTTGTAAATAAATATTAAGATTTTTAATTTCATGTAGCAAAAAGAATTTTTTATATGCATTAGCATGTACACAAACGGACAAACAACAGCAATAATCAAAAAAGGAGATGTCGATATGCCGGTGGGCTCAGTAAATTATTCAAACAATGCGGTAAACTTCGGTAGAAAACCTCATGTAAGCAGCGAAACAAAACGCACAGCAGCTTATGTTGCAGCAGGTGTTGCTACTGGAGCAGCTGTAGCAGCAGGAGTTGTGTACAGAAAAAACATTGGTTCAATGTTTTCTAAAATTGCAGACAAATTTGCAACATTCTTTAAACAAAAAACAGGTAAAATGAAAGGCCTTCCCGCTCCCGGTGATGTAAAACCATCTGTAACACAAGCTATGCAAGGCACTGTAGATAAAGTTAAAGTTAAACAAGGTTTTAAAGGTTTTATGTACAGAGTCGGCAACGGTATCAAAAAAGGCTTTAACAAAGTTGTAGATTTCTTCAAAACTTTGGGCGGAAAAATCAAAAATATTTTCAAAAGTAACAAAAAAAATCTTCCTTCCACAGAGGTTAAGTAACAAAACCCGAAAAATCGAAGTATGAAAAACAAACAGCGGACTCAAATTTAAAAAGTCCGCTGTTTGTTATATTATGTCACTATGGATATTCAAGAACTTTTAAGACTATATAACCTTCCGCTCGATGAACTTTTGAACATATCTTCGATGTATGTAAAAGACGAGGTGGAATTCTGTTCGCTTATCAATGCAAGAAACGGCAAATGCTCACAAAATTGCAAATATTGTGCACAAAGCTCTCATTACAATACACAGATAGAGACTTTTCCTCTTGTTGAGACAGACAAGGTCAAATCAGCTGCACAAGACGCTGTTAAAAACAAAGCATCAAGATTTGCTATTGTAACGTCAGGAAAAACTCCTGATGAGAGTGATTTTGACAAAATGCTCGAAATGATAAAAGAGATAAACAAATTTGACGAGCTTCAAAGCTGTGCTTCGATAGGTATTTTGAACGAACAACAGGCGCAAAAACTTGCACAAGCAGGGCTTAAAAGGTTTCATCACAACATAAACACAGCAGAGTCTTACTACAGTGAGGTTTGTACAACCCATACTTTTGAAGAAAGGGTCAACACCTGTAAACTGGTAAAAAAATATAACATGGAACTGTGCTGCGGTGTTATCCTTGGTATGGGAGAAACCGTAGAACAGCGTGCGCAGATGGCGCTTACGCTGGCTGAGATACAGCCCGATTCAATACCAATAAACATACTTATGCCGATACCAAATACTCCTTTTGAAAATTATTTGGACAAAATAGATGAAGAAAACGTTTTGAGAACGCTTGCAATATTTAAAATTGCCAATCCGCGCTCCATACTGCGTTTTTGTGGGGGTAGAATGCGCCTTAGCAAAGAAAATCAGCAAAAAGCGCTAAAAACATGCGTAGAAGGCATAATGGTCGGCAATTACCTGACCACAATCGGTGCAAAGCCGCAAGATGACATTGATATGGTTACACAACTCGGAAAGAAAATAAAATGTACGATTACATCAAAGGCAAATTAGTATCCAAACAACCTGCAAGCTCAAAGGGCGCTGCAATTGTTGTGGACAACAACAACATGGGATACCTGATTCATACAACAAACAGGAACATTGCACTGGCAAAAGAGGAAGGCTCTGACATAAAAGTTTATACTTCTTTGATTCACAGAGAAGACGCAATGATACTGTGCGGATTTTTGAACAGAGAAGACCGTGATATTTTCAACATACTTTTAAGTGTGTCTGGTGTGGGTATGAAGGTTGCACTTGTTCTGCTCGATGAGTTTTCCGGATATGATTTAATTTCCGCAGTAATAAGAGGTGATTTTAAAGAGCTTTCCAGAGCAAAAGGTGTGGGGTCAAAGCTTGCACAAAAAATTATTCTCGAACTTAAAGACAAACTAATTAACTGGCAAAAAAGCTCCCCTGTTGATGTTTCGGATATTTCTTCAACGCAGAGAGAAATGAGTGAGGAATCACTATCTGAAGCACAGGCTGTGCTCTTGTCTTTGGGGTATTCTGTTGCAGAGGCAAAAGGCGCTATAAAAATGGCCTGTCAGAGTGTGACAAAGTCTGATTCTTCAGAAGAAATTCTGAAAGAAGCACTGCGTTATCTTGCCATGGAATAGCTAGTTTATGTTGAACTCGCTGCAGCTTGCAGTGAAAGCTTTTACAACGTGATAATCAGCGCTTCTTAATGTGCTAACCATTTCGGAAATTGTTGTGCCGGTTGTTATGATGTCATCAAGGATGAGTATTTTTTTGCCTCTGAGCAGTTTTATATTTTTTGTGTTTATGCCAAATGCATTCTTAAGGTTAGATTCGCGTTCTTCTTTGCTCAAGGCATATTGAGGCGTTGTATTTTTTGTGCGGTAAATCAGGTTTGTGTTTATTTCATACCCGCTCAGTTTTGCAAACTCCTGTGCAATCAAATTCATATGGTTGTAACCGCGCTGCTTTTCTCTTGTTTTGTGCATTGGCACGGGCACAATAATGTATTCTTCTTCATCCTCGTGGAGTTCTTTCCAGTAGTCATACATCAGCTTTGCGTGATAATAGGCAAGGTCTTTTTTTCTATGATATTTCAATCCCCGTATCATTTTCATTATAATGCCTGTGTAAATTGTCATGCTGTATACATCGGCATTGTTGATAATTTTTACAGGTTTTGTGGGCAAAAAACGTATTTTTTTAAGACAATCATTGCACAAAATTGCATTATCCCGTGTGCTTTTGCAAATGTAACAGCGCCTTTTATATAACAGGTTGAGTAATTGTCTAAACATTCCAAACATATGATAATTATTATAATACGAAACAACCTGCTTTATATGATTATATGCTAAAATAAACGTATAAATTACAGAAAGTTTACATATTCGAAAGAGGAATTTATGAATATAATAATCATGATTTTGCTGATAAGCTTCTTAATCCTTGTGCACGAACTCGGGCACCTTTTGACCGCACTGGCACTGGGATTTAAGGTTACAAGATTCGGCTTTGGCCTGCCTGTGGGCCCTACGTTGTTTAAGGCAAAAATCAAAGATATAGAAGTTGTTGTGCATGCTCTTCTTTTAGGCGGTTACGTTTCTTTTCCAGATGATGAAGAAAATACAGAGCTTCCTAAAGATTCAAAAGAGTTTTTCCACAACCAGCCTATTTGGAAACGCGCAATAGTCCTGTCAGCAGGTGTGGCAGCCAACATGCTGTGTGCAATAGCACTGGTTATGGTCACAGCGGCTGTTACTCACAAACTGCCGACAGACAGGGCAATTGTTTATGTAAAAAATATTAATCAGGCACAGGGCGCGTCTGTCAATGATTCGGGATTGCAAAAAGGCGATATTATCCTCAAAATCAACGGCTCAAATATTATCCAGCCGTTTCAGACAAATATCTATGCAAAAGCCAGTAAAAAATTCGACGGCTATGTGTCTACAAAAGCTTACTACGACAACCTCAAAAAATTGCAAGACAAAAACCCTGACATAAAAGATGCGTATTCTCCCATAACAAAAGGTGAAAAAATCAACCTCATTGCCGCAACGGATGAAGCACCCATGCACCTTTCGGCAGCGGCTCTTATGGGCATAGAAAAAATTAAAAATGACGACATAAAATTAAACAGCGAACAAAAAGAGTTGAGAAACAGCCTCGAAGGTAAAAGCGAATATAACGCAAACGGGCTTGTATCGCTTTCTGACCTTGCAAAAGCCCTTTCTGATACAAGAAAACCAATGGTGTTTACAGTAAAAAGAAAAGTTAACGGCAAGGATGAAATACTTACTCTAAAACCAATCTATTCTAACGAAGAAGGCCTTATAGGAATCGAGAGAGACGGAGAAAGAGTGCTTATTCACACAGACTCTCCCGCAAAAATTGTCACAGGCTCGCTTCAATACACCTGGATAAACACAAAATACACTCTAATCGGGCTGGAAAAACTCCTCACTGGCCAAATTCCCGTAAAAGAGCTGCGCGGTATTGTTGCTGCAACAAAAATGGGCGGGGATATGATTGAACAGACAGGTATTTTAAATGGAATCCTGCTTACTGCAATCATCAGCATAAACCTTGCCGTTATGAACCTTCTTCCCATACCGGCTCTCGATGGCGGGCATTTGATGTTTTTGATTATAGAAAAATTCAAAGGCAAACCGCTTGATGAAAAAGTTATGGCAAAAATCAGTAACTTCTTCTTCTTGCTGTTGATAATCCTTATGATGGTACTGATTTTTAACGACATATTTGCAATTGTTACCAAACAAATTTAAAATCAAATTATGGAACTTTTAACTTATCTTCAGGACAATTTAAAAGATAATAAATTGATAAGATGGCCCGAGCATTGTTTTCCGCTCAGGTTCTATATAGCACCGTTTCGGTGGTACGCACAAAGGGGCAATGATGATTACAGATATCAGGCCATGGTCAGGCGTGCACTGGGCGAGTGGGAAAAGGTCTCCGGCGGAAAAGTTAAGTTTAAAATTGTGCAAACTCTGAACGAATCACAGGTGAACCTCGACTGGAAACGTGTGGATAGAAGGGCTCTCGGACATTGCTATTTTCATTTTGATAATGCGGGCAGACTTTACTCTGCCGAGGTGCAAATAGGCCTTTCTGACGGCATTTTGCACCAGCAGTATCAGGACGAAAATGAGGTCTATCACACAATCTTGCATGAAATCGGCCACGCACTCGGGCTGGGACACAGTCCGTATGATAGTGATATCATGTACACTCCTCACAAATACGGTGTTGTGAGCCTGTCAAACAGGGATGCCCTGTCCTTGCAGTGGCTTTACAGGCTGCCTCTTGGAATTAGTGTGACAGAGCTGGCGCAAAAACACGGCATAGCGTCCAATGACATAGATTACATAATTGCAAGCATTTCCAATGCTGGCAAATCAAAAGAGTTTGAAAACGTCAAAAATTCAATCAGAATCCCCAAAAAAGACCTGATGTCAGAGCAGGATAAACTTGCCGAGATGAAAAAATACAATCTCGGGCTGCAAAACATCCAAATCCCCTCTAATGTACAGGAGTACATTAAAAAGAATATTGTTCTAAACAAGGATAAAAAATCGCCTAAGCAATATTGATAAGACGTTTTAATTCATCCGGACGGCTTGATTTGACAAGAGCGTCTTCAGCAGAGATAAGACCCTTTTTGTAAAGGTTAGCTAAAGCTGTCTCAAGAGTTTGCATGCCGTGCTGCGCACCTGTTTGAATAGCAGAGTACATTTGTGATGTTTTACCTTCTCTTATCAGGTTAGCAATTGCACCGTTTACAACCATGATTTCCTGTGCCATTACACGGCCTTTTTTCTCGCCGTTTTCAGACAGTTTTGGCAAAAGTGTCTGTGAAAATACCGCACAAAGCGAGTTGGAAAGCATGATACGAATCTGCTGCTGCTGACCCTGAGGGAATACGTCGATGATACGGTCAATAGTCTGGCTGGCAGAAGACGTGTGCAAAGTACCCATAACAAGGTGGCCTGTTTCTGCAGCTGTGATAGCGAGCGAGATTGTATCAAGGTCACGCATCTCACCTACGAGGATGATATCAGGGTCTTCACGCAAAGCTGATTTAAGAGCGTTTGCAAAAGAACGGGTGTCCTGTCCGAGTTCTCTCTGGTGAACAACACTTTTTTTAGACTTGTGCACAAACTCAACAGGGTCTTCGATAGTGAGGATGTGCTCGTTTCTTGTTTCATTGATGTGGTCAATCATAGAAGCCAGAGTTGTAGATTTACCCGAACCTGTAGGCCCTGTTACAAGGATAAGGCCTCTGGGGCGTTCTGTAATCTTTTTAACAACAGGCGGAAGGCCTAATGTTTCGAAAGAAGGAACCTGTGTGTTGATTGTTCTGAATGCGGCAGCATATGTGCCGTTGTTTTTGTAAACGTTTACACGGAAACGGCCAAGCCCGTGGATACCGTAAGAAAGGTCGAGCTCCCATTCCTGTTCGAGTTTTCTTCTCTGTTCGTTGTTCAAAATCGGGAATACAAGTGTTTCAACATTCTCGGCTGTAAGAGCTTCCATGTTTGTTCTGATTAATTTACCGTCTATACGGAAAACCGGCGGCAGGTTAGCTGAAATATGAATATCACTTGCGCCTTTACCTACTGCGTCTTCCAACAATTCTTCTATTAACATGTTTTGCTCCTACTATTTTTTTCCAATTACTAATGTGATTACTTTGATGTATAATTATTTTACTTAACTAAATTTTACAATTTAGTTACATTATTGTCAAAAGTTATGTGGAGAGTGTTATGACTACTATAAAAGCGGTTAAGCTGAATAATTTTGAAATAGGCGGTGACAAGCTGTCTATCCTTGCAGGTCCTTGCGCAATTGAAAACAAAGATGTACTTTTTAAGGTTGCTGAAAACCTCAAAAAAATCACGCAGGAGCTTGATATAAACTATGTTTTTAAATCTTCGTTTGATAAAGCAAACAGAAGCTCCATCAATTCATTTAGAGGTCCCGGCATGGAAAAAGGCCTCGAGCTTCTTGCTCAGGTCAAAAAAGAGTTTGACCTTCCTATCGTAACTGATATCCACACACCCGATCAGGCAGCACCCGTGGCAGAGGTTGCGGATATTTTGCAGATTCCGGCATTTTTGTGCAGACAGACAGATTTGCTCGTTGCAGCTGCAAAAACAGGCAAAATTGTTAATATCAAAAAAGGCCAGTTTCTTGCACCCGCACAGATGAAACCACTTGCAAAGAAAGTTTCCGACTCTGGCAACGACAGAATCCTTTTTACAGACAGAGGTACAAGCTTTGGCTACAACAATCTGGTTGTGGATATGAGAGGCATTCCTATAATGCAGGAAATGGGTATTCCTGTTGTGTTTGACGCAACACACAGCGTTCAGCTCCCAGGTGGCGCAGGCGAGTGCTCATCAGGCGAGAGAAAATACGTTTCCACTCTTGCAAAAGCTGCTATGGCAGCAGGGGCTAAAGCTCTGTTTTTTGAAGTACACCCTGACCCTGACCATGCTCTTTGCGACGGGCCAAACATGCTCTCTATTGAGATGGCTAAAGAAACTTTCAAAATCTGCAAAGATATCTTTGAACTGGTAAAAGAATAATCTTTGATTAAAAGTTATCGACAAAATTTCTGTATTGAAGCGCCTGTGCAACATGGGCGCTTTCAATATTAGCACTGTTTTCAAGGTCGGCGATTGTTCTTGCGAGTTTTAGGATTCTGTCATATGAACGGCCTGAAAGGTTAAAACGTGAAATAGCGTTTTTTAGAAGGTTTTCGCTCTGGTCATCAAGTTTGCAAAAAACTTTTATTAGCTCTGCATTGAGCTGCGAGTTGGTCAAAATAGGGTGGTTTTTGTATCTTTCTACCTGAATTTGTCTTGCTTTTATCACCCTTTTTCTTATGTCAGCCGAGCATTCGGATTTAAAATTTTTGTTTAAAAGCTCATCAGAGCTCAATCTTGGTACATCTATCTGAATGTCGATTCGGTCCAAAAGCGGGCCCGAGAGGCGTGAGCGGTATCTTTGAATCTGGAATTCGGAACAGGTGCACTGTTTTTGAGAATCGCCAAGATACCCGCAAGGGCAAGGATTCATTGCTCCGAGAAGCATGAAATCGGCAGGAAATTTAACACTTGTTTGTGCGCGCGAAATTACTACCTCCCCGTCTTCCAACGGTTGGCGCAGTACTTCGAGTACGCTTCTTGGAAACTCCACTATTTCATCAAGAAACAACACCCCTTTGTGAGCAAGGGTGATTTCGCCGGGTTTTGGGTTGGAGCCGCCGCCTATTATTCCTACAGCAGAGGCTGTGTGGTGCACTACACGAAACGGCCGTTTGTTAACAAGAGGGTTGTCAGGCTGCAAAAGACCTGATACGCTGTATATTTTTGTCAGCTCAATTGCTTCTTCCAGCTCAAGAGGAGGCAATATTGATGCAAAACTTTTGGACAACAGAGTTTTACCTGAGCCGGGCGGGCCTGTCATTAGTATGTTGTGGCCTCCGGCAGCTGCAATTTCCAGTGCTTTTTTTGCTTTTAGCTGGCCTTTAATATCTTTAAAATCATATTCGTAATGTGTGGTTGTGTATTCGTTCAGGTAGTCATCAATATAAACTTCACACACCTCTAGTTCTTTTTCACCGGAATTGTCTGCATAATGCTCTTCCGTGCCAAAATGAGCTGCTACTTGAGCAAGGTTTTTTGCACTAAGCACCTTAATATCAGGAATCAGAGCAGCTTCTTTTGCGTTGTCTTGCGGTACAACAACCTGTTTTATGCCAAGCTCTCGCAAGCCTGCAGTAATTGGAAGTATTCCGTTCACCGCACGTAAAGAACCGTCTAAAGAAAGCTCCCCTAAAAAGGCTGTATCTTTGATTTTTTCTTCGTCCACAATACCGTCACGTGCAAGTATTCCGATAGCAATCGGCAAATCGTAGTTGGTGCCTTCCTTTTTTATGTCAGCAGGTGCAAGGTTTATTATAACTTTCTGGTTTGGGAACACAAAACCGGAGTTTTTAATGGCTGTGCGCACGCGTTCTTTTGCCTCGGAAACAGCAGTATCTGGCAGCCCTACAATCACCACAGAGGGTATGGATTGTACAAGGTCTACTTCTACAAGGATTTTATAAGAATCAATACCGACGACAGTAGCCGTAATTACCTGTGAAACCATAAGCCAATATTAGCATAAAAAACAAGTTTTACATATATGTAACTACTTTTGCACTATTATTGCAGTCCATTGCTCCTGATGAAGGATTTCAATTACCTTGAGTCCGTGTTTTTCTACAGCATCAAGCACAACCTGTTTTTTCTCATCAAGAATACCGCTTAGTACCATGTATGAAGCGGGTTTCATAATGTTTTTTAAATCGCCCATAATTTCAGCAAGCACGTTGTGCAAAATATTTGCACACACAAAATCATACTGCTCTGTTAGCATATCTGCTGTTGCATGTGAAAAATCTATTTTGTTGAACACATTGTTCATCTGCGCGTTGTCTTTTGCAACGTCTATGACAAGAGGGTCGTTGTCAATGGCCACTGCATGTGATGCGCCGAATTTTATTGCAGTGATAGCCAGAATGCCCGAGCCTGTACCAATATCAGCAACTTCATCCCCTTTTTTCAGGTATTTTTCAATTGCTTGAATACACAGCTGTGTAGTGGCATGCGTGCCTGTCCCAAAGGCAGAGCCGGGATCCAGGGTAATCAGGATATCGTCTTTTTTGCGCGTACATTCTTCCCACGACGGGCAGATAATGACGTGTTCAGAGGCTTTGGTCGGTTTCCAGTGTTCTTTCCATTTTTGCGACCAGTCCTGATTGATGATTTTTTTTGCGGAGATTGTCCATTCTCCCAGTTCTTCGTCTGTAAAACCTTCTTTTTTCAGTTCTTCTTTTGCGTGAGTAAAGATTTTTTGGATTTCTGACGGAGAAAAATCCTCTTCTTCACACAATACATATCCTTTTGCCACGTTGTTTGTTGTTTCGATGAGCTCAAGGTCTTTGTATTTTTCTTCTGCTTGTACAACCCCTTCACATTCAAAGCGGTCAAAGAAAATTTCTGTCACAATTTCAATGACAGCCGGGTTGATTTTTACTGAAATTTCGAAGTAGTCTTTCATTGTGCAGTTCCAAATACGCCCATTCTTCTGAATTTGTTGTAGCGGTCGTCTTTTAGCTGTTGAGCGGACATGTTTTTGTACTCATCGAGTGCATTTAATATTTCCTTTTTGAGTTCTTCGCCCATTGCTTCGTAATCGTAATGCGCACCGCCTAAAGGTTCTTTTACAACGCCGTCAATGATGTTGAATTTTAACAAATCAGGGCCTGTAATTTTGAGTGCATCTGCCGCGTCAGAAGCTTTTGCAGCGTCTCTCCACAGGATAGAGGCACAGCCCTCGGGTGAAATTACAGTGTAATAGGCGTGTTCAAGCACAAGCACCTTGTTTGCAACAGCAAGGCCCAATGCCCCGCCTGAGCAGCCTTCGCCTGTGATTACGGCAATGACTGGAACATCAAGTTTGGCCATTTCTTTAAGGTTCACCGCAATAGCAATGCCCTGACCGTGTTCTTCTGCTTTGATACCGGGGTATGCGCCAGGGGTGTCAATCAAAGTTACGATTGGCAGGCCGAATCTGTTGGCATGTTCAAAAAGTCTCAATGCTTTTCTGTATCCTTCCGGCTGCGGCATACCGAAGTTGTATTCGAGGTTTTCTTTTGTGGATTTGCCTTTAACCGTGCCCACAATCATAACAGGTTTGTCACCAATTTTGGCAACGCCTCCGATGATTGCTCTGTCGTCCGTGCCCTCTCTGTCGCCGTGCATTTCTACAAAATCTGTTGTCATCAGATTGATGTAGTCTAGAAAGTTTGGACGGTTAGGATGTCTTGCAATCTGCAATTTCTGTACGGGTTTTAGGTTTTCGTACAGTTCCTTTTTGTATTCGTGAGACTGTTGTTCAAAAACTTCAATCTCTTTTGACAAGTCCATACCTGATTCTTCACTCATTTTTTTTAGTTCTTCTATTTTTTCTTCAATTTTTGTTATAGGTTTTTCAAAATCTAATTTCATAATACCAACTGTCCTGAAAGTGTCTTTAAATATTAGTGTCTGTGTAATCTTAAGATTTTTGCCAGAGTTTCTTTTAGCTCGCTTCTTTTGCAAATCATATCAAGCTGGCCGTGTTTCATAAGATATTCTGCTGTCTGGAAATCCGCAGGGAGTTTTTGTCTGATTGTCTGCTCGATTACACGTCTTCCCGCAAAGCCGATACGGGCACCCTGTTCTGCAATAATAATATCGCCGATTGTGCCGAAGCTGGCTGTTACACCGCCGTAGGTCGGGTCTGTCAGGATATTAATATAAAGAAGTTTTGCGTCATTCAATTTTGCAACAGCACAGCTTGTTTTTGCCATCTGCATTAGAGAAAGCGCGCTTTCTTGCATTCTTGCACCGCCTGATGCTGTTATTGTCACAACGGGAAGCTTCTTTTCCAGTGCAAGCTCAATTATGCGGGTAACTTTTTCGCCCACAACGCTGCCCATAGAACCGCCCATGTATTCAAAATCCATGATTGCGCAGGCAATTTCTTCGCCTTCAACTTTGCCTGTACCTGTTATTACAGCATCGTTGAGGTTTGTTTTTTCTTTGGCTTTTGCCTGTCTATCCTTATATGATTCTGTATCAAAGAATCCCAGCGGGTCGGACGGTGAAATATTTTCGTAGTATTCGTTAAATGTTCCAACGTCAAAGAGCTGTTCTATTCTTGTTCTTGCATTTATTCTAAAGTGGTATCCGCACTCGGGGCAAACCATCATGTGATGTTCAAGTTCTTTTCTGGGGAGCTGCGCGTTGCAGTTGAAACATTTTACCCAGAGTTTGCCAATGTTGTCGTCGATTTTAGGGTCTATCGGACGGGCGGCCTGTTGTTCTTCTTTTCTGGTTTCGAACCAATCTTTTAGAGTCATTTATATTTATTCCCCTTGTCAAATAGTCAAATTATTCTCATTTATTATACTACAAATGTGTTTTTTAATTACATCCCCGGAGGTCTGATTAAAGAAGGCTGTAACATTGCACCGCCGGGCATCATGTTAAAGCCGGGGTTGTAATCTCTATAGTCCTTAACAGAACGGTTCATCTGGTCTTCTTCAGCGCGTTTTTGTGCTTCTTTTTCTTTTTTCTTTTTGTCAGCCATTTTTTGTTTTTCTGATTTTTCTACATGGCCGATTGCGGTCGGGTCGTTTAAGATAAGGCGTTTGAATTCAACATCGGAGTTTTCCGCACCAACATTCATCATCAACCCCATAGATGCGTTTTGTCTGTATGCATCGTATCCGATGAGGAATTTTACGTCATCAGGCCCTATTGCAAAGTAGAATCTGTTTTCCTGGAGCATTCTGTCATCGGGTGTGTCGTTGGATAACACGATTGTTGCTGTGTACATCACTGTCAAATATTTGCACAGACGCAAAGATTCACCAAGCACCACGTTTGACTTTCCGTAGAAGTTTTTATCAAAGTAAAATGGAGAATCTCCTGCCTGACCTCCCTGGAAATATCCAATGTATTGCTGCCATGATTTATATTGTGTTCTTAAATACGGGCCGGCTCTGACAATACCCATGGTATCGCCTGTTCCGTATAAAGCAACGTGGGTCTGTGCGTTCAAACCAAAATCCAGTGCAAATTTTTGTTCCGGATTTTTATAGGTAAAAAATGGTTTGCTGCTCATTGTTTGCCATGCAAATTTTGTTGTGGAAAAAGATCTGTCGCCCCAGTCTCTTGCAAAACCGGCAATATATTTGTTGGTAAAATTCACACCCAGATCTTTGAGCTCATAGTTTTTGTTATGTACAAACTGGAATCCGTATTTTGGCATTCTTCCGCCTAAAAAGCCGTTGTTCATATAAGAATTTATGCCGTATTCGAGTTTTAAATTGTCTGTGAATTCCTGCTCGCCTCGAACAACAAATTTGCTTTTAGAGCTTGACCAACCGAAGTCTGTTCTGTTTTTGTCTGTCAAGAAACGACCTATTGCACCCACCCCGAAGTCACTTTTGTATGTAACAGCAGGGCCGATTTTTAATGTAGAAGCGTTTGGCGTTTGCAGTACAATACCCGGAGAAATAAACGCACCCAGGTTTCTTAAAGAACCCAGCTCCAGCATATTTGTTTCGATATACTGCTGTTCTTTGTCTGTATACAGTTTCATCTTTCCCGCAGAACCCAGTTTTGTGTCTTTAATATAAATATCTGCGTTTTTGAGTGTTGCAATGTCTCTGTCTTTGTAAGAGTCAATGATGATGGTTTTTGCTTTAAGACGCCATTTGTTGTCGTATTTTTCTTTGAAATAGAAGTTTTTTGGGATAACTTCGTCCATCATTGGTTTATCAAATCCCATAATCGGGCGGGATACAAACTGATAACTTGTTTTGTCATTAAAGGTTACAATACCGTCAAGTGCCTCTGTTTGAGCATCATTTACCGTTGCATTTTTTGCTCTTATCTTGATGGCCATATGGTTCAGCACAGGGTGCGTCATCATTGCGTTGTCTTCGTTAAGGTTTACCTGAATATAGTCACCGTTTACTTTTTGACCTTCTTTGATGAGTACAACATCGCCATAACCTTTGATAAAGTTTGTGTCGTGGTTGAAGATAATTTTGTCTGCAAGAAGAGTGGAGTTTTCGCTCGGGAATGTAACTTTGGCATTGCCAACAGCTTCAAACTCGTGGCGTTCGGGGAAGTATTCTATTGTTTCACTGTCTACAAGCACGTCTGTTGAAGGGCCGTCTTCGTATGCAGATTCTTTTTTCTTTTGTTTTTTTTCTGCTTTAGAGAAAAACTTTCTTGGTTTGTCTTCTTTGTCGGAGTCGTTTGCTTTTTCTTTGTCGTCAGCTTTGTTTTTATCGGAAATTTTTTCGTCTTCCTGTTTTTGTTCGTCAGATTTAACAGAGTCTTGCTTTTTGTCATTGTCAGCATTTTGCTCTATTCCGGTATTTTGAGGCACATCCAGTGTTTCTGCCGCATAAGAAACACTGAGCCCTGCGCTCATTGCCATTATTATAGCTAACGTTATAAAAAGTTTGTTTTTCACTAAAGCACCTATATTGTTTAAATGTAATTAAGCGGGTTTTGTGGTTTTCCGTTAACCCTTACTTCAAAGTGGCAATGCGGCCCTGTGCTGTATCCGGTAGAGCCTTCGTAGCCCACAACCTGACCTTTGAGCACATTTTGCCCGGGGCTGACCACATATCCCGACATGTGCGCGTACAATGTGGTAATAGGCTGTCCGTTGATAACACCGTGGTCTATGATAACAACTTTGCCATATCCACCGTACCATCCGGCGTATAGTACTTTTCCGGAGTTTGATGCCCGGATTTTTCCGCCGTTGATACCCCCGATATCAATCCCAGAATGATATATCTGTCTTTTAAAGATAGGGTGCATTCTGTAACCGAAAGGTGATGTTATCGGGCCTGCGATGGGTTTCATAAAGCCCGAAACTACTTTTACGGTTGTACCCTGGGTGTTTTTGCTAATCATTTTGCCCAGTGCTTCAGACTGGCGGGCCAATTCTCTTTCGGCTTTTTCGTAATATGCCCTGTCTGTTCTGTAACGCTGGATGGAGCTTTCATTTTTACTGATTGCGCCTTGAATGTACTGCTGCTGGGCGTTTATGTTTTTGATTGAATAAGCAATAATTGTTTTTTGTTGTTCAATCTGGTTTCTTAGTATGGCGATTCTTCTTGTTTTTTCTTTGAGAAATGCCATTTTTTTCTTATCGTTTTTGGTGATTATATTTTGAAAATAAATTCTGTCTAAAAATGTGTTGATATCTGTTGTTGCAAGCAAAAGCTGGAACATTCCGCGTCTTTGTTTTTTAAAAATTTGGCGGATTCTGTTTTTTGATTGAAATTCAACTGCAGAATAATCTGAAAGCGTTTCATTAAGGTTTCTTTCAGCTTCTTGAAGCTGTGTTTCGGCGTTAGCATATTGCTTTTTAGAGGAGTTGAGTGTTTTTGTTGCATTTTCAAGTCGCTGCTGATTTTTGTAGAGCTTGTTTGTTTCAATAGTTTCCAGCCTTTTTAGCCTCACAACTTTTGCGTGAGTTTCTTTTCTCTTTTTTTCGATATGGTTTTGAGCACAAAATGCATTTTGTGCAAAAGAGAATATGAAAATAAATATTAAAATAGCCTTAAGAATTTTGTGCGGCATTTACTCTCAACCAATCAGCTGTTTATCGTGCAATGAATGCAATCAAAATAGGTGCAAACATGAACAATAAAAATGATACTGCAATTATTCCTACAATAATTTTTTGATTTTTTCTGAAAAATTCCATGAATATTAATCCACAAGTCTTCAACAGTAATATTCTACATGCAAAAAGTCTGATTTACAAGAAATTTACAACTTTGTGTATCGGATTATTACCTAATATTTTTTAAAAGCACTTTGACAACAGCCTTTTTTACATAAGACGGCTCGTTTTGTGCAATACAGGGCATATGTGCGTCTTCGGGCATAAATATGACAAAATCACCTTCTTTTGCGTTTACAAAATCTCCGTCTCCTTCAAGAAAAATTATGTCATTTTTTTCATCGTAAAAAGTTACGGGTTTAAAATTTTTTACATCGCCAAATCCGAGTTTTTCTTCGCCTTTTATTATGAATTGGATATCAGCATATTTTTTGTGTGCTTCAAATTTTCCTTGTTCTTGCGGTTTGGTGGTGTAATCCTGTACAGATACAAAAATATCGTCCCCTTCAATTTGATATTTGCCGTTTTCAAGATTTTTCATGTCAGTGTTTTTTAAAAATTCAAACCCTTTTTTAAACCCCTCACCCAATTTGTGGTAAGATTCTGCGTTTTTTAAATTATCCTTAATCATAATAATCGCCTTTCTTAATTTTTATTTACATAAGATTATAGCAAATTTTTGTTATCTGTGGTTTTATAAAAACAGTTTGTTAAGAAAACCGGACCATGATATCACCTGTAACTAATAGACCAAAACATAATGTATTCAGTTCATTTCAGGATACGGCACATACAAAAAACGTTTATTCGTCGCTTTATTACAAAAGAAACCACAGAGTAGAGGAATCAGACGTTAAAACCAAAGCAAAAATTGCAGCCGGCTCCATAGCGGCTACTTTAGTGCCGATGATTTATTTTGCCAAAAAACAAAACGGACTTAAAAAGATTCTGGATATTTTTAAAATAAAATATGAGCTCAAAGAAGTAATTGCCCTGAGTTCTGCAAGTATTGCGGGCGGTGCATTGACAGGTATTGCGGTAGATAAAAAAACAAACCGTAAACAAAAAATAAACGAAGGTGTTTTTCAATTTATGAACGCAACAGTCCCGACAATGCTGGTTGGCGGTGCAATGGAGCTGATTAAAGACAATGAAAAGTATAAAAATTCAAAACCTGTCAAGGTTGCGGCTATTGTCACAGGTTTGATTGCAGGTATGCCTTTGGCAGCGTTCATTTCAAATATTATTAACGACCCGAAAGACAAAGAACCTGACAGAAAACTTACGCTAAAAGATTCTATTATCAACATGGATGATGCACTCGGGGCTCTTGTTGTGGCCAAAATTCCTGTTGTGGATAAACTCCATCTGGAAAAAATTATGCCTGCAATATTTGCCTGGTGCGGCTATAGAGCCGGAGAGAGCAACTGATTTTTACCATTTGATAATAACTTTTCCGTTACCGCCGTCTGCTCCGTCACCGGAATATGTATGGTTGTAGCTTGATGTGCCGTAGGCAGTACTTCTTTTAGCTCCGCCGCCGCCACCTCCGCCACCGGCTGCTGTGGTTCCGGGTGCATTGGAGGATTCTGCTGTTTCTCCGTCTACGCTTCTGCCTCCGTATGAAACAACTTCATTTGCACTGATGCCTGATACAGCACCATCTTCGCCTGCTACATATGAAGCTGATGCAATATCCGGTTCAATGGCCTGGTTTTTGCCTGCTTCACCGCCGGGTGCTCTGAACAGGTTGCCCACAACGGTGTCTGTTCCGTCAGTAGGTTGTGTCATTGAACGGGTTGATGATGTAAATATGTTTTTACCGCCGGTACCGCCTTTTCCAAGCTTTATTATCAGTCTTTCATTAATACTTGCTGCGGGATAAAGCATAAGACGTGCTGCCTGTCCTGCTTTACCTCCGGATAAGATATCACTTTTTACGGCTGCATAACCACCAACGCCGGCTGTGCCTCCGCCGTTTTTACCCTGTCCGCCGCCGCCAGACATACCCATATTGTTTTCTTTCATTCTTGCAAGATTGTATGAGGTGTTGCCAATAGTGGAATATGGATAGGAGTTTGATGCCATAAGCATTTTTTCGCTTATTACAGAGCTGTAGTAGGATGTTTTCATTCCGGCAGAAGTTCTTTCGCCGTCTTGTCCGTTAACTGATTTTACGTTTGTGATTTTTAAACTGCCGCTCGGGTCGGAATAGCTGTATTTTCCGCTGCAGCCGCGCCCTGTGTTACGTACACATTCTGAATAGTTTCGCCAGTCAGCACCTCTGCAGTTTTTATTGAACATGGTTGCTTGCAGATTTCTTGCTATACAAGCAGAGCCTGTGCCGTCGTATTGAATAGCCATTCCGCCTGTGCCGCCTCCGGCAAAGACAATATTACCAAAGTTTGTATCGCCTCCGTTGCCGCCGTCACCGCCGCTATGTTTTCCGTCATCGCCATGGCCTCCGCCGCCACCTCCGCCAACGCTGATGGAGTAGGAAATATTGTATGTTGGTTTGAATGTAAAGCTTACAGCAGCACCGCTTCCGCCGGCATGGGCACGGGTTCCGCCTCTTTCGTTGTTGCCTCCGCCGCCACCGCCGCCTCCTCCGACAAGGACGATGTCATACTGGTTGTTTGCCAAAAAGTCTATTCTCTTGCTTTGGCCGGGATATAAGGCTTCCATTACAAGGTTGCTGTATCCGGCGCCACCGCCACCACCGCCGCCGACAGCTTTGATAATAAAGTTTTTAGCCCTTGGCGGGGGTGTAAATTCGCAATGGTCGGCATTGACAACAGGTGTCGGTGCGTCTTGCGAATATGATGAGTGCATTCCATCTTCATCTATTTCACAGGTCCATTGGCCATGCGGAATGTTTTCAAGGCTTCTTTTCTTTTTTGTAATCACGGGAATTGTTGCAATTGTGATTAAGCTTACAACCAAAAGAGCCATCAAAGCTTCTGCCAGAGAAAAACCTTTGCAGGCCGAATGTTTCGGAGAGACCTTTTTCATATTATTTAAATCCTTTAACAGTACTTTTCTTTGTTTTTATACTTAATTTTATCATATTTGAGTACACATTTCAATATTGCGCATATAAATATTATATGCGCAATTGAGGTATAATTTTTTATTTTTATTTTTTCAGGATATTTGAGATATCTTCTGTTATTAATTGAGGTGTGAGGCGGAATTTTTCGTAGAGTTTTTCAACCGGCTCTCTGTCCGTAAACTCTTTAGCTGCGCCGTAGTTGAGTACTTTCATATTTTTGTCGGAGTAGAATCTCGAGATTTTTTCGCCAAAGCCTCCGTCTAAAAGCCCACTTTCTAGCGTTATAACTACTTTATGGTCTTTTTCGAGAGATTGTAAAAGCTCTGTATCAACCCCGCTAAGGAATTTCGGGCTTATTAAAGTGGCATTGATTTTTAGTGTTTTAAAAAGCTCCTGTTTGACCTGGCGGCCTAGCGGCATAAAGTTTCCTGCTGCTATAATTGCAACATCTTTGCCTTTTTCTTCTATTTTGTATTTGTTGAGTTTTGAATAGTCTGTTTTATCAGCGTGGCCGGTTGAAACAACATCGCCTGATGGGACTCTGATTGCAACAGGATGGGAGTTTTGTGATAGAGACCAATCAAGCATTGCGATGTATTCTTCTTTTGTGGAAGGAGAAAGGTACACAATGTTTGGAATATTGCTTATCAGAGGAATATCAAATATACCGAGGTGTGTCATATCCGCGCCTGATATGCCTCCGCCAAAGACGAGGATTGTGGCGGGCGAGTTGTTCAAAGCCAGATCCTGTGAAAGCTGGTCATAGGTTCTTTGTATAAAAGAGCTCATGACTTCAAGAACGGGTTTTGCGCCGTTTTTAGCTGCGCCTGATGCAAAAGCAACTGCGTGTTCTTCTGCAATGCCTGTGTCAGTATAATTTTGTCCCATTTTTTGTCTGATTTCTTTTGTGAGCCCCGTTGCTGCCGGAGTTGCGGGAGAGATAGCAAACACAAGCGGGTTTTGTTTTTGTTTTTTGAGAAGATATTCAGAGGTTATTGAGTTGTATGTTTCTTTTTGGTTTTCTTTTTTTGCTTTTTGTTTGTCCAGAGCGCCTGCTGCAATGTAGTGGTATATTTCTTTGTCTTTTACTGCCTGTTCAAGCCCTTTGCCTTTCAGGGTGTGGATATGTACAACTGTCGGGCGGGTTGTGTTTTTAACTTTTTTGAATGTTTTGATTAGAGAATCAACATCATTGCCGTCTTGTACATAGTAGTAGTCAAAGCCCATTGCCGTGAATATGTTGTTTTGAGCTTTGCCATTTGTTTTTCTTAACAGCGCAAGATTTTTATATAGCCCGCCGTGGTTTTCGGCAATAGCCATTTCATTGTCGTTTACCACAACAATAAAATTGCTGCCGAGTACAGCTGCGTTGTTTAAACCTTCATAGGCCTCGCCTCCGCTTAGTGAGCCGTCGCCCACAAGGGCAATCACGTTGTATTTTTCGCCTTTGAGGTCTCTTGCTTTTGCAAGTCCGGTTGCAAGGCTCACGCCTGTAGAGGTGTGGCCTACGTTAAAGAAATCGTGCGAGCTTTCTTCGGGATTTGTATAGCCTGAAACTGCGGAGTATTTTTCAGGGTTTAAGAATCCGTATTTTCTTCCTGTTAGCATTTTGTGCGGATAGCACTGGTGCGATACATCAAAAACTATTTTGTCCTCAGGTGAATTAAACACATAATGCATTGCAATTGTTGCTTCTACAATCCCCAGATCAGGCCCGAGGTGGCCGCCTATTGTGTTTGACCTTTTCATGATTGCGTATCTTATGTCTTGGGAAAGATCTTTCATCTGTGCTGTTGTAAGTTTTTTCACGTCGTCGGGTGTGTTTACTTTATCCAGCACTTTGAGGGTATAGGTGTTATTTTTTTGAGTAGTTGTATTTGCAAGGGCTTTATAATCCATTGATGCAGCCGTTAACACGGTAAGCACGGCAAGTGATGCTATAAATTGTTTTTTCATCTTTTTCTCCTTTTTTATTTTTTTATTGTACTATCTGATAGCTGCTATCAGTCAAGCCATTGTGATTAATTGATTTTATAATTCCTTTAATATAGATTGGTTGAGAGGTATTAGCTTTGAACAGAAAAATAACAGGTGCAATAAACGGTGCGGTAGCTGCCGCAAGCTACGGGATGAACCCTCTTTTTGCACTGCCTATGTATGCTGCGGGAGTGGGCGTGAATTCTGTATTGTTTTACAGATATGCTATTGCCGTTGTTTTGTACGGGTTCTGGATAAAGCTTTTTAAAAAAGACTCTTTAAGGATTACGCTAAAGGAATTTTTTCCGCTTTTGTTTTTGGGGCTTTTCTTTTCGGCATCGTCTTTGACCTTGTTTATGGCATTTCATTATATAGAAGCAGGAATTGCGTGCACAATTTTGTTTGTTTATCCTTTGTTTGTGGCTGTAATAATGGCATTGTTTTTTAAAGAAAAAGTCACAAAAACAACAATAGCTGCAATTTTGTTGACGTTTGCAGGGATTGCACTTCTTTATAAAGGCAAGCCGGGGAGTAGTTTGAATATTCATGGTGTAGCCATAGTGCTGGCTTCTGCACTTTTGTATGCTCTTTATATTGTCGGGGTGAAAAATATAAAGCCTGTGAAGCACATGAAGCCTGACAAGCTTAGTTTTTATGTAATGCTTTTTGGCATGCTTTTGTATGTTGTAAACCTGAAATTTTGCACAGAGCTGCAAATAATAGACAAGCCCTTTTTATGGCTTTGCACCTTTGGGTTGGCACTTTTTCCTACTATTATTTCGCTTGAGACAATCACTATTTCAATAAAACTGATAGGCTCGACTACAACAGCAATACTCGGTGCGCTTGAGCCTTTGACTGCAATATTTTTTGGTGTAATGTTTTTCCACGAGCATCTTACACCTAGAATAATTTTGGGAGTGGCTCTGATTCTCACGGGTGTGATTCTCGTTATTACAAGAAAACGCATTAAAAGTGCATAGTTAATATTACTTGACAATTGTCAAGTAATGTGTCAATATATAGTTGACATTTAAACATTGCTTGCATACTAAATAAATATTTGGCAGGCTCCCCCCCCGAAATATGATGAGAATCTCACACCTGGCCAAAGATTTTCAGCAGAAATAAGGCAAAAAGCTATAGAGTTTCAAAAAACCAGGCAAGATATTTCATATACTGCCGAAGAAATGAACGAACTTTTTGAAAAAGTAGATAAAATAGCGGAATTCATTAGACATCACGTTGGAAGAGTTGGCAAAGAACAGGCAATAAAGGATATTCAACTTGCTTTTAATCTTTTATGTAATTCCAAGAAATATGCTATTCTTGAAGAATTGAAAGTTCTTAAAGAAGATGGTGATTTAGGTCAAAAGACCTTTGCATGTTTAAAACATGTTTGCAAACTCTATTCTACAGAGGTAATCAAGGAGTATTTGAAACTTGGTGCAATTAATAACGCCATTTTTGAAACTAAAAATGACAATACCATTATTACTAAAAATTGGTTGCAAAAATCAGAAAAGATTTAAGCTTGGAGGGAACAATTTAACATGGGTAGAAATAAATTGATATATGGCGCTGTTAGTAAATACAATGCAGCCGGTGTTATATTTGAATGGGTTTCAGAATCAACTGCATGTGAGACATGTAAATCATTAAATGGTACTCATTACAATAGCATAGAAGATATTCCGGATAGACCTCATCCAAATTGTAAATGTTATGTAAAAGATATACATATTGGTACAGAAGATTACGAATCACTACAGAGAGAAATAGATAAAATATATGGTGATTTGAGTAGTCTTAGAGACCAAATTTTAACATCAATGAAGAAGAAAGTGATATTCAAAATTCTGAAATACAAGACTTATTAGATGATGTTTATGCTTACTTGTATTGATTAAAAAATCATAATCTTTAGTGAAAAACAAGCTATTAAGTATCAAAAGAATCATAAAGATACTTCCGAGAAGCTTAAAAATGTTGCATTTCCAAAAATTTAAGGAACTAATATATTTCAACTTTGAAACGATAAAGAAATAGAAAGGTGGGTTCTAATGGGATGTTATAGTATTTTAATGTTGGCTATTTTTTTAACTGTTTGGTTAATTTCAGGAATAATTGTAAATGATTTTATGATAGCATTTGCAATTGCTATTGGTGTTGTTTTTGCATTATGGGTATACTTTATCCCTTTATGGATTGCAAGGTTAAGAAAACACCCGCACAGTACAGCAATATTTTTTATCAATTTATTACTAGGCTGTACAGGTATATTTTGGTTTGTTGCACTTATATGGGCGTTTATTGGTCAAGAAAACAATAATAGCTCTGACAAGACCGAATCGGGCTTGGGTTCAATTTGGTGTGACAAAACGGAACCTAATGAAGAATAGAAAAGGCTCTATTACAGAGCTTTTTTTTAAATCTCTACACCGTCAAATTCAATATAAACTTCCACTCCATCTATTTTCATATACCTGTAAAGTGAACCGCCGTTTTCTGCATAAGTTATTTTAAACTCTTTGTTATCATCTTCTATACCTTCAAAGAATTTAACAAGCTTATTTATATCTTTCTTTCGGATAGGAATTTTTTTGACCAGCTGCATATTTTCATCATATTCAAAATACGGAATGT